>Ga0115557_1002886_pt1 | contig 11333 bp, 10 predicted proteins | sample COGITO_mtgs_1104_FD_87280 | JGI IMG/M metagenome (GOLD analysis project Ga0115557, IMG submission 87280) | Pelagic marine microbial communities from North Sea - COGITO_mtgs_110421 | ecosystem: Environmental > Aquatic > Marine > Epipelagic | place: Germany:Helgoland, sampling site Kabeltonne...
CAAAACACAGATGTAGGTGCTTTTCATGTATTTCGTGAAAACGCAAACAAATTTTACATACCAAGGTTTTACGGAATCAAACGTTATGGTTTACCTGACAAGTCGGAAATAGAAGAAGGTGATGATATAGATGTTGAATTTACACAAACTGTTCGCGATTATCAAAAAAACGTGATAAATGTGTATATGAATCATATAAATACTCCTATCTGCTGTGGAAATGATATTAAAGGGAATGGTGGTATACTCGAGCTCCCGTGCGGTTTTGGAAAATGTCTCGGATTAAACACACCTATTATGCAGTATGATGGAACAATTAAAATGGTTCAAGATATAAAAGTAGGTGATGTAATAATGGGAGATGATTCAACACCCAGAAATGTGTTAACTCTTGCTCGCGGAAAGGAGCAAATGTATAAAGTAATCCCGGGGAAAGGAGACCCATATATAGTGAATGAAAGTCATATATTATCTTTAAAATACAGTTCAACTGTGAATAAACATACACCCAAAGGAACTATTCGTGATATTTCTGTATTGGATTATTTAAAATTACCAAAATCATATCATGGACGAGGTGGTGTTCTCGTCGGGTATCGGGTTCCTATTACATTTCCCAAAAAAGAAGTTGAAATAGACCCATATTTATTGGGTTATTGGTTAGGTGATGGTGCTTCCAGAACAACACTTATCAGTACACAAGAAGCATCGGTATTATCTTATTTAAATAATAATACATTTAAGAATAAACACAAGACATTATATTTACAATATGTGGGTAGCCAGTACGATTATCGTATAAATTCTATTACGAAAAATAATGAATTAATGATTGGTTTACGTAAATATAACTTAATACAAAATAAACATATTCCACATGATTATAAATGCAATGATCGGACTACTCAATTAGAATTATTAGCAGGGTTAATGGATTCGGACGGTTATATGCATGAAAATTCTTATGATATTATACAAAAAAATGAAAAATTGTTAGATGATATAATATTTATAGCAAGGTCATTAGGGTTTGCTGCTTATAAAACAGAATGTAAAAAATCTTGTATGTATAAGGGTGAAAAAAAAGAAGGAACTTATTACAGAACCTATATTCATGGTAAAGGATTAGAAGAAATACCAGTAAAATGTCCGAGAAAAAAAGCAAATCCAAGAGGACAAATAAAAGATGCTTTAAATACACGTATAAAATTAGAAAAATTAGAAATAGATAATTATTATGGATTTGAAATAGATGGAAATCGTCGTTTTGTATTAGGTGACAATACAGTTACGCATAATACTATTTGTGCTTTGAAAATGATATCGGACATAAAAAAGAAGACTCTGATTATCGTGCATAAAGAATTCTTGATGAATCAATGGATAGACCGTATAAATGACTTTTTACCAAGTGCGAAAATAGGTAAAATACAGGGTAAGGTATTTGATATAGAGGGAAAAGATATAGTAATTGGTATGCTTCAAACGTTATATGATAAGGATTTGGGTGCGAACGCGTTTACTTCATTTGGTCTAACTGTTATTGATGAGGTTCATCGTATAGGCAGCGAACAATTTTCAAAAACATTATTCAAAACAGTAACACCATATATGCTTGGTATATCAGCCACTGTCGATAGAAAAGATAAACTAACCAAAGTGTTATATATGTATATAGGTGACAAGATTCATAGTGAAGGGAGAAAAGATGATGATGTAGTATGTGTTCGATCAATAAATTATACTTCCAAAGACACCGATTTTAATGAAATTGAATATGATTTTCGTGGAAATCCAAAATATAGTACAATGATATCCAAATTATGTGAATATGGTCCACGAAGTGACTTCATAATCAAAGTTGTAAGTGATTTATTAAAAGAAGATGAATCAAAACAAATCATGATTTTATGTCATAATCGATCTTTATTAAAATATTTATATGAAGGGATTTGTCATCGTGAGTTGGCAACAATTGGATATTATGTAGGTGGAATGAAACAGAATGATTTACAAACCACAGAAACTAAAAAAATTGTATTAGCTACTTATGCTATGGCTGCCGAGGCACTTGATATAAAGACGCTATCATCCTTAATTATGGTTACCCCTAAAACTGATATTACCCAATCTGTTGGACGCATATTACGTGTAAAGGGGAATAATCCGATAGTTGTAGATATTGTAGATAGTCACGATTTATTTCAGAAACAATGGGTCCAGCGAAGACGATTTTATAAAAAATGTAATTATCGTATCCGTCAAATAGATGGAGATAAATATGAGGGAATGAGTTTAGATTGGAACACAGATAAAACGTGGAAATGGGTATATGAACCTAAGGAATTAAAGAATGATGCTGAAGTTGCGGATGACGAAGATGATGATGATAATCATTTGAATTCATTAAAAAATGCGAATTGTTTGATTGATACTTCTATATTTGATAGTCTGAAGACGGAATAGAAAATTGATTTATAAAATATGATAGAGTATACCGTAACAACATACACATTATACTCATAACTAAATTCAAAATGTCATACGGAACACACTCTATTGCTATCAATCGTAGAATTGCGAATGAAAACCCCACATTGAATAATAATCAGGCGGTTCGTAAGTTTGCTATAGATCATTACAAACAACACGCTGGGTTTAATACAATCCAAGCAAACGATAGAGCTGCGCGAAAAGACGCCGGACACATCGTTGCCCGAAACTGTGGAGGTCAAAATAAGGCATCAAACTATATGTGGGAAGATAGACACGATAATAGAGCACATGGAGACGCCAAAATTAAGATGTCCGAGATGAAGAGAGCAGGACGTAGGTAAGTAAAAATACTAAAAGTAAAAATACTAAAAATAAAAAACCAATGTATAAATATGTATATATTGGTTTTTTATTGGCTTCTATTTACGTCTATTGCGACGGGTATTCTTACGCGACTTGTTCTTCTTGCTCTTATTCTTTTTTATTTTACGCATGGATTTGCGTTTTTTACCGCATGATTTACGATGTTTCTTTCCACCCATTTGTGCTGGTTCAAAATTTGCCTTAAATACGTTGATGTTGTCACCCCCCGAAGTAGCTGTAGTTATAGTATTAGGTAAAACATTATCTTCTGTGAACGAGAAATTGGTAACGCCAGTTCCAGACATTATATAGTATAAATATATAATAAATGTTAACGGTAAATAAATTAGTAAAGATAAAAGAATACGAAGAACTACAAGCAACAATAAAGAAAGAACGATTAAATAACACCATAGACGCAATAGACATTTTCAAAGGTATAGAGAATGAAGATGAATGGAAACAACAAAAAGAAGAAATAAAACGAAGTAAAGAAATCGAAATGGAAAATCGTGAATTATATTATAAAAACAAGGACATAGAGAAAAAAGAAGAATGGAAACGAAAAAAAGAAGAAATAAAACGAAAAAAAGAAATAGAAATGAAAACCCGAGAATTATACTTTGAAAACAAAGAAAATAAACATTATATTAGTGAAACTGACGATAATAAAATTAAGGAAATCCAACAAAAAGTATTAGAAAATAGACAACGGTTACAAAAAATGTATGATGATAGAATATCACGTTACCCTAAAATTTAAAGTTGGCTTACATGTGTAATTTGTTCTCTGCGACTAACAACACGGTTAGGAACCCATTTTTTAAATTTTGTATGAAAGTTACATTCCATATATAAAACTTTATTGACATCAACATACTTGTCTTCATCTATATTCTGGAATTCATCTTCATCTTCACTTTCTTCAATATAATCTAAATTATCATTTTCGCGGATTTTTCTGAATAACGAATTCATAAAAACACTTGTTTTATAATCAGGTATATACGCAACATTGTAATATACACGTTGATTATTTCGACCATAAGCAAAAATATGATATATATCAAATTGAATATCTGCCATCACCTGAAAAATAGCAGGATAACGATATTGTGATTTATGCGGCAACATTTTGAATGGGGTTAAATCCATATCATATAAAGGATTAATTGTTTGACGTTTGGTTGATGGTAAATTCACTACGTTTAACTTTTTATGAATAAAAATATTGACAAATGGACGTTTTTCTTGAGCACATCTATATTGAATATGATGAATGTTATAGGGTATCGTTTGAAAAATATCACTGGAAATTGTATTTGGGTATTCAATCGCATTCTCACCAATACAAACTTCCCAGAAAATACAACTATATATAGGGTAATGTATGTCTTGTTTGGTAATAGCATTATAAGTTTTATTCAACATTGATAATTTTTGTATCATGGGTGTATTATTGAGTAATATTCCTTTATAATATAAAATATCATCAACTACAATGGCTTTTAATTCATTAAGTTCATTAACAACACATGAACCATATAATACCGTACCTATTGCCAAGTTCATATCAAATTCTAAATTTAGTTGTCTTCCCTTAGTAATACGTTTGTCTCGGTTTAATTCAAACATATAACACACATCTTTCTCATGGTTATATGTAAACCATAAAAACACCTTTTTACCTACTGGTATAGCAGACACTACATTATATGCGGGTGAAACTTTCGTATGTGAAATAGTTTCATATGAAAGTTCAAAATCAGGAAATCTATCAGATAAATGGTTTATCTGTGCGGTGTTTAATTCTGACATTATAGTAATTACATAATTATGTTTAAATGGGTTTGCAAATATAGTTATGGTTCAGTTACATATTGCTGCGTTTGAGAATTCATAAATGTTAATAATTCATTATTCATGTCATTTACATTTACACGTTCATTGAATAGTTCAGTATTTTCATCTTTCACTTCTACGAAATCATTTACAACCGGATTATTCATTTCAGCTACTATTTCCTTATATTTTTGGATTTGCGTATTTACTAAATCTTTGACTTTTGGCTTTGTATATGTCGTCTTCAAGTATTCAAATCCGCATTGTAATGTATAAATTATCGCAACAAATATAATAATCTTAAGTAAAAACGATATCAATGGATTTGATAACATATTGTTGGTATACACAAATACAATAAAAAGTTTTATATATTTTTACGACAAAGACTATTATAATAATCTATAAAGGGTATAAAATGTAGAATATAGTTAGGTCTATATTATGACATCCGTATCTATTATTATTATTGAAAAGGGAGGTAATGTTAAAGAATTGAAGGTAAAAAATTATAATGAAGATGAACTCTATAAAAAGTGCGGATTCAAATCATCAACCGATTTTAAATTTAATTCCGCATGGAAAAATATAACTTTAAATAAGGTAACATATAACATTCATATATATGGTAAATTAGTTGGTAGAGCCAATCAAGAAAATAAATATGAGTTTCCGCCCCCAATAGATAATACCTTATTTTTTGGTAGTTGTGTTTTAGTGAATAAAGTAGATAATATACCTAAGAATTTGACTTCTGGTGAATGGAACCGTATATACGACCATTTATATGGCGGATTTGAAGATATTGGAGATGAAGATTCTGATGAAAGTGATGATGAAGATGAAGGATTACCTAAAACCAAAAGTGGATATGTAAAAGATGACTTCATTGTAGATGATGATGATGATGGTGATGAAAGTTATGATAGTGAAATATCTATTCCAAAAACAACAAAACGAAACATTCCACCAAAAACACCTCGTCGTAATAAAGCTCCTACTGTTTTTAATATATCAGATTCTGAAGATAGTGAATATACAAACGAATTAGAAGAAGAAGAATACCTGTAATACCAGAAAATTGAAATAATATAAACAGTAAATACTATAATCATTATAATATTTACACAATGCGTAACATTGCTAATCCTACTGAATTCCGTAATAACATTTCAAACAAATTAAATGCGATAATCAACGATGATACATTATGCTTAAATGTAGAACGGGGGATTTTTAATTATTCACTAAAAGAAGCAGCCAGTAAGAAAATCATAAAGAAATGGGAGAACCCACGATTCGTACAAATATATTTAGATAGATTACGAAGTATTTATATGAATTTAAAGAATCCAACATTTTTAAATCAAATTAAAAATGGTGAGGTTAGTCCGATTAGTATCGCGTCTATGACTCATCAAGAAATGAATCCGTTACAATGGAAAACACTTATAGAACAAAAAGTTATTCGTGATGCTAACAAATACACAAATAATATCCAAGCATCTACTGACATGTTTACATGTAAAAAGTGTAAATCTAAGAGATGTACTTATTATGAATTGCAAACACGAAGCGCAGATGAACCAGCAACAATTTTCATAACTTGCTTAGATTGTGGTAAGAATTGGAAATCATAATCTATTTACCAAGTTGAATAAACTACATATAAATTTAAAGCAATAGCACCAATTGATAAAAAATACATATAATCTAATCCTTTTTTTAGTGCTGGAGAGATTTCATTCATCATTTTGTCGTCAACTAATGGTAGTAAAAAATATTGATAATTGTGTTCCAATGGTTCTTCATTGTCATCTCTGGAATCATCACGATTTATGAATGGAGTGATAGGTTCTCCATAGTGAATAATACCAAGTAATTCTTTTATTTTTGGTAAAGATAACTTACGTGAATTCCATTGCTTTGAACTCTTGGAAATATCTTTTGAAAAATCGTTTAATTCAGTTTCATTAAATCCATCAAAAATTTCATCGTATTTGCTATTTTTTATATCATAATATTCATCTAATATGTCATTCATAAATTCGTCCTTTGAAGTTTTATTCATGGTTAACCCTTTTTGATAACCCAATATTCTGATATCTGCTATGTTATACATAGAATTCATAATATGCTTGGTATATTTTCGTTTTAAATTACATTTCATGTCTAATGCAATAGATTCTTCAAAATCTTTAACTACAATATCAATTCTGGGGTCTTGACAATAACTTATCGTATGTCCTTCATCGTCACAAAACGAACAATGTATAGGTCTTTTCTGATTTTGTGACATTACATTATTTATATGTTTTTTTCTATATTACTTTTGTGAAAAAGAAAAAAATAATGTAACTATTTTTTTCTTTGTAAAATTTTTATACTAAAATTACTAAATCTGATACTTTCCAATATTCACATCCACCATTTGGTAAAGGTCGTTTGATAATAAACGGAATTTTCTTTTCTTCAAATTCTTTTAATGCGATTAAATAACCGTCTATCACATTATCATCAACTTCTACGAATGGCTGTGCTCCTGAGTTCAGCTGTTTTGCACGTTCTCCTAATATTCTTGCTTTTTCATATTTTGTAATAAAAGGCAAGGTTTTATGTAACGGGTCTACAATTGTACCACTGTTATTACGCACAATCTTTGACATAGTTTGTATTTCATCATAATTATGATTGTATAACTCTGGATGAAATCTTGTAATAATATCATTTTTATCAGTATTGTTAAATTTTTGTAAATCATCCTCATCTGAATCCTTATCTGAATCCTCATCTGAATCATATGCACCCATTGCAAACATGTTTGTTCCTTCTGGTATTTCATTATTATCATCACGTTCTAAAATGCCTTCTTCTCCATACTCGTCCATATCCGATTCCATTATACTTTCATCATCCTCATCGTCGTCGTCGTCAACGATATCATTGTCATCCACAGGCACAGGAATAGATTTAACTGGCTTATTTGTTTCTACTGACATGTCATCATCATTATCTTCAATGTCACTTGGTACATTATCTTCGTTATCACTGGGTACATAATCATCAACGTCCATAGTAGTTATTAGTTATTATATTATTAGATAATGTAATTTTTCTAAATAGTTAATTATTAACTTGATTTTCAATTTTCTATAATATATAATTTATTTACGTTCGTCCGTTTTCCATTTTGTGTCACAATCTACGCATATATACAAATACTTCAAATTATCGTTATCGTACCGAAGATAGATGACCCCATGTTCTGTTTTACATTCATCATTCGGACATTGAATATTATATAGACGAGGTAGAGTTGGGTCCATTTTAGTATACTCATTAAACAAATGGTTAAATTCATGAGTTCCTTTCTTTAATTGGGTGTTTGTTACACATATTCCTTCTTGAGTAATAGTTTCATCAACATGTTTACAATTACGGCAATAATAGATTAACTCATTTGGATTATTTTTATTAATCCCGATGTAGTACATGTTATCACACTTATCGCAAAACTTCATTTTATATACTACTCAAGTATTATTTATTTAAATAGTAATGTTCAAGATACACTTAATCAATTTTCCAAAATGATTTAGTAATCCTATATATGCATAATATATAATTATGTATGCTGATATATTACCATAAATGGTATGTGTACTTACCCAATTTTGGTATAAAATTGAAAGCAAAAATATATATATTCAAATGGAATAAAAATATAGCAACAGTATATCAAAAGAGATGGAGCAATCTATCGCAACTGGTACCTCTTCAAAAAGTAAACCACCAATCAGTGTTAAATATGCTGGATTCCAAGACTTTATGATGAAACATCAACTCAGGAAGGGTGAGAATAATAATAATAAAGAAATAACAAATACGCGAATAGGTAGTAAAGATGATAATATATATGGAGGTTCATATTCCATTCCACCAGAAGACTATGAGTTATTTCTGAACTTGTATAATCGTGATATTTTGACTACAAATAAAAAAGAATATTTAACTGAGAAGCAACTGGTTGATAATGGTCCTATATTGGTCGATATTGACTTACGTCATGACTATGACATTGATGAGCGTCAATATACAGATGGACATATTGAAGATATGATTGATATCTATCTGGATGTTTTTAAAGATATCTTCCAAGTAGACAATACATGTGAGTTTACTATTTATGTGTTACAAAAGCCTACCGTGAATCGTGTAAAAGATAAGAACTGTACGAAGGATGGAATCCATTTAATATTCGCATTAAAGACCGACCGTAACACACAAAAGATTATACGAAATAAAGTGATTCCATTGGTAGCAGATGCTTGGGGTGATTTGCCAATAATTAATTCATTTGAAGATGTATTCGATAAGGGTATTACAGATGGAACTGTAAATTGGCAGTTATACGGGTCAAGAAAACCAAATAATGACCGTTATAAATTGACCCGTATTCACACGGTAACATATGATGATACAGATGGTGAGTTCATGCGTAAAGAGGTACCCTTACAATCGTTTGATGTAAACCAGAATATCAAAGAATTATCGGTTCGTAATGAGAACCATCCGTCTTTATTCTTGAAATCTTCCTTCTTGAACGAACATGCAGAATATGACCGTAAAAATAACATTCAACGTGCTGGTAATTCTTCTAAGCCAATAATGACATTTCAAGACATTCCTGTTATAGAAGATATGCAGGTAGCCAATATAAAAACACGTGATGAACTTGATATGATGGTAAAAGTATTTTTGGAGACATCATTGGGTTCTCAACTCGATTATGAATTGAAAGATTCACATGATTATGTAATGATTTTGCCACCATCATACTACGAGGCTGGGTCATATTTGAAGTGGATGAAAGTAGGATGGTGTCTAAAGAATATTAGTAATCGTTTGTTAATTGTATGGATTGCGTTTAGTGCGAAGTCATCCACGTTTGATTTCGCATGTATTCCTGAATTATGTGAGAAATGGAGAGGATTTGATAGACGACCCAACGATGGAATCACCAAGCGTTCATTGTATCATTGGGCGAAGACCGATGCTCCAGAAGAATATATGCGTATTATGAATAACTCATTGGATTATCATGTCGAACAAAGTCTTAAGATAAGTGGCGGTAAAGGTAAAAATAATGAAAAATCTGGTTGTGGTGATTGGGATTTAGCATGGGTATTATACCAAATGTGTAAACATAGTTATGTATGTACCAGTGTTAAAACCAATATGTGGATGGCATATAAAAACCATCGTTGGCATGATAACGATTCGGGAACCACATTAAGAAAAACTATATCTGGACCCTTAAGAGAACGATATCGTAATAAAGCAGTACAATATATGCATAATAACCAGGAAAATAGTAATCGTACGGATGACGATGAACCTGTTGCAGAACAAGATGAATTACATAGAGTTCTTCAACAGAGGGCTATTAATATTTCACAAATACTCGCCCAAACGAATAATAAAGACCATATTATGAAGGAAGCAAAGGAATTATTTTATGACGGAGATTTCTTAGGAAAGTTAGACGTAAATCCGCATCTACTTTGCTGTAAAAATGGAGTATATGACTTTAAAGAAAATCTTTTTAGAAATGGCATCCCCGAAGATAATATTTCGATGTCTACAAATATTGACTATAAATCACTTGATACAGTCAAATACGCAAGTAAGATTACTGAAATTAATACTTTCATGGACCAGTTGTTCCCCGAGAAATCATTATGTGAATATATGTGGGATCATTTGTCATCAACCTTATTAGGTACATCAACGAATCAGACATTTAATATGTATATTGGTGGAGGGCAAAATGGCAAGTCTGTGTTAGTGAATTTAATGGAGATTGTATTAGGTGACTATAAGGGTGATGTACCCCTTACATTAGTAACTGATAGACGTGGTAAGGTTGGTGGATTAGCTCCTGAAATCGTCCAACTAAAGGGAATACGTTTTGCAGTTATGCAAGAGCCGTCTAAAGGAGATGTAATTAATGAGGGTGTTATGAAACAGTTAACCAGTGGTAAGGACCCTATTCAAGGTAGAGCTCCTTATATGCCACAGACTATTTCGTTTCTTCCACAATTCAAGTTGGTTGTTACCTGTAATGTTTTGATGGGTATTAAGAGTAACGATCATGGTACTTGGAGACGTATTCGTGCTGTCCCATTCAAATCTCTCTTTACAGAAACTCCTGTCGAAGGTGACAAGGAAAAACCATTCCAATTTCTCATTGATAAGTCAATTGACGAGAAGTTTGATTCATGGAAAGAGGTATTCTTAGCAATGTTAGTGAAACGTGCTTCTGAAACTAAAGGCATTGTGAATGATTGTGAAATTGTCCTTCAAAAGAGCAATGAATACAGAAAGAGCCAAGATTATCTATCTGAGTTCGTTGAGGAATGTGTATTACGCAGTCACTCTCAAGCATGTATTCAGAAGTCAGAGCTTAACAATGAATTTGTACGCTGGTATGAGACTAACTACGGTGGAAGAGGACCTTCACCAAAAGACCTTCATGAATATATGGATAGATGCTTTGGAAAGAATCGTACGTCAAAATGGTTTGGCGTTGAAATCAAATATGAAACAAATAATGAGGATAATGAGGATGA
>Ga0115557_1002892_pt1 | contig 11323 bp, 6 predicted proteins | sample COGITO_mtgs_1104_FD_87280 | JGI IMG/M metagenome (GOLD analysis project Ga0115557, IMG submission 87280) | Pelagic marine microbial communities from North Sea - COGITO_mtgs_110421 | ecosystem: Environmental > Aquatic > Marine > Epipelagic | place: Germany:Helgoland, sampling site Kabeltonne...
ATTTCAGTGGAGTCCCATGCTGCTTTGTTCAAAGAAGCCAACATCGCCATTGCCACTTTATCTGCCATTTCATTTGACTTGGCTTCAGGTAACTTCTCGTTTTTTACGAGGTAAAAAACGAATAGAAGCAATAAGATTGTGAGCAGTCCAAGCCCAAGAAATTTGAGTGTTTTTTTCATTTGTTATAATAATATATAAGTTGATTGTAATGCCGGAGAACTATGTGCTATGCTTTCCAAGCATTAAATTCATCCGGTAGTTCTTTCTCGAATGCTGGAATGAAGAGCATATTGATTAATAAGATTTTCCGATTTTTTTATCACTTGCCTTGACTTCAGGCAGTGTCAGGTATTGTTCCCAAAATTGATCATTTGGTACTTCAGCCCTTACTGCAATTCCTTCTTTTTTAACAGGGTGTTCAAAATAAATACCTCGAGCGTGGAGGTTTATACTCCTGTCTGCATTGGCCTTTGCGAAACCATAGCGCAAGTCACCACGGATTGGCGAACCTATCGTTGCCAATTGAACTCTAATTTGGTGAGGCCTCCCTGTTATTGGTTTTACTTCAAGTAACCAATGGTCGTTAAGCTTGCCAATCGTACGATAGGTTAAATCTGCCTTAAGAGCGCCTTCAACTTCCTTGTCAAAAGCAGCGGTTGTATTTCGTTTGCCATCTTTTTTAAGCCAGTGGACGAGTTTGTCTTCTTGTTCTTTGGGCCTGCGTTTTACGATTGCCCAATATGTCTTTTGTACTTTTCTGTTTTTGAAAAGCGCATTCATTCTTTCTAAAGCTTTTGAAGTCCTAGCAAAAACGACAATACCACTCACAGGCCTATCTATCCTATGGACCACGCCACAAAACACAGCACCCGGTTTGTTGTATTTTTCTTTGAGATAATCCTTACAATAGTCAACCAATGGTTTGTCACCGGTATGATCACCTTGCACCAATATGCCTGCTGGCTTATTGACGATAAGCAGGTGATTGTCTTCGTATAATGGTTGAACAATGTTCATTAGAATTCACTTGTAAAATGATAATTAATATCGGTAAAATTGTCTTGCACCATTTGAAGCCATGCCTTAGTCTCCGCCATGAAAACTAATTTACCGTCTTTGTCTTTGGCAATATGTCGCTGCTTTGACGCAATAAACTCATCTAATTTCTTTGGGTCATCGGCTGAAATCCAACAAGCCTTATAGAGTTGCATAGGGACAAAATCTGCTGTAGCCCCGTATTCATGCTTGAGTCTGTATTGAATGACTTCAAATTGTAATTGACCGACTGTTCCTACTGCTTTTCGAGATCCTAATTGATAGTTAAAGAGCTGTGCAACACCTTCGTCCATCAGTTGTTTCAATCCTTTTTCGAGCTGCTTTGTTTTCATTGCATCTCGATTAATTACTTCTCTGAAAATCTCCGGCGAGAAGCTTGGAATACCCTTGTAGGTTCCTTTTTCACCATCAGTTAAAGTATCGCCAATTTTGAAGTTACCAGTATCATAAAGGCCAATGATATCTCCTGGATAAGCAACATCAATAGTTTCCTTATCCTGTGCCATGAAAGCGGTGGCTTGAGAAATCCTGAATTTCTTGTCTTGACGTGTGTGGTAATAATTTGAGCCTCTATTGAAGGTACCAGAACAAATTCTTAAAAATGAGATCCTATTTCTATGTTTAGGGTCCATATTGGCATGCACTTTAAATATAAAGCCAGTGAATTTGCTTTCTGTCGGAAGCACTTCCCTGTCACCCAACATTCTTGCCATTGGTTCAGGAGAAATCCTTAAAAAAGTGTCTAGTAATTCTTTTACCCCAAAATTATTGACTGCAGAGCCGAAAAATACTGGAGCAATTTTTCCAGACAGGTAGTCATTTGGGTCTAATGGACCATAAACACCATCTAAGAACGCAACATCTTCTCTCAGTTGATCCGCATCAGTTTGGCCAATTAATTCAACCAATTCTGGGCTATTAATGTCTTCTAATTTTCTGGCATGCTCATGCAATTGTTGCTGACCAGCTCTGAACAAACGCAGGCTTTTGTCATACAGACTGTACACTCCTTTAAAGCCTTTTCCCATACCGATGGGCCAACTTAAGGGATGAACACTAATGTCTAATTTGGATTCAATTTCGTCAAGAAGGTCATAAGGATCTTGACCTTCTCTATCTAACTTATTAATGAAAGAGATCACTGGAGTGTTACGCATTCTGCAGACTTCCATCAGTTTAACTGTCTGGATTTCTACTCCTTTCACGCAATCTACAACCATTACAACAGAATCGACCGCGGTCAATGTTCTGTAGGTATCTTCCGCAAAATCCTGGTGACCAGGAGTATCAAGAAGATTTATTTTGGATCCTTCATATTCAAAAGCCATTACAGAAGTAGCAACTGATATACCTCTTTGCTTTTCAATTTCCATCCAATCTGAACGTGCATGCATGTCAATTTTATTCGACTTCACGGCCCCCGCTTTTTGAATTGCACCACCAAATAGCAATAACTTTTCAGTTAAAGTTGTTTTTCCAGCATCTGGGTGACTTATAATTCCAAATGTCCGCCTCTTTGCGATCTCCTCTTTTAGACTCATGATAAATTCAAATTGCGGTGCAAAAATAGGGAATAATTGCGATTTGAAGGCCTTAATTGGCTGTTGAATTATTTAATCAATGAGCACTCAGTCAAAAGCAATTTCATCAATAAAAAGCCAAGTGGGATTACCCTTTCCAGGATGCCAATCTGGGAGTTTGCCGTAATTTTTTGCCCTGACTTGAAGGAATTTAATCGTCTTTATATTAAAGTGCAGTTGATGGATTTGCATTTTCTTAGGCGCTGGCCCATCAGGAGATACAAATGATTCTTCTGTTAGCTTGACTAGTCTTCCTTTTTCTGTTCCTCCCCATACCTCGATGGTGCTAGGTGGGAATATCCATGATCCCAAATCGTCAATAGTACTAAGATAGACAGACGTTATTGGCTTGCTTTTATTCAACTCAATGTCAACAATTAAGTCATCTCCGTTAAAACCCAACCATTTACCATCTCGAAAGTTTTCACTCCCCTTACTAAGGTCGAATAAAGAAGCAACACCGTTTCCTAAGTATTCTCCTTTGGGTTGATACGTCAATTTTGAAGCTTTTAAATCTGTTTTAGTGACCTTGATGAATACTTGTTCTATTGGCTCACTGTCCTCCCATCCGTCCTTTCTCGCAATCACTTTAAGTTTGACACTTTTATTAATCTCAATTTTGTCTGCCTTTACTAGTTGTAATGGCTCCTCATCTAGTTGATAAAATATTTCAGTGCCAGATAGACTGTAATCAATATCAATGGTCATTTCATTTTCAAAAAATGAGGAAGTAAAATCCATGATAGGAGGCACCAGCTGTGCAGTTGTGAATTCTGAGTCTGCTGCTAATCCGCCGTTTATTTCTATGCCTGGATAATCGTTTTGAAGTGCAGCGATCTCCTCCATGTCAATGTCAGTTTGCCAGAGAAAAAGTTGTTTCAGTTGTGGCAACTTGATTAATTTTTCAGCACCCTTTTTGGTGATTTTGGTACCATAAAGATTGAGGTATGTTATGTTCTTCATCTTTTTTAATCCCGATGCCATATCGTCATCCAATGGTGTGTTGTCTAAATATAGGCGTGCTAGGTTTTTGAAATTGGCTATTTCATTAAGAATGGATTTATCAACATTGCTGTTCCCTAAATCAAGGGTACGCACTTGCTTTTTTATCTTTCTCAGGCTTTTTAGATCACTTGATGTTAAATCTTTGTTATGGCCTATTCTGACTTCTAGGTAGGGCAATTCTGCAGATATTTGACTGATAGAGGTATGCTCATCACTCAATGATTCGATTAGGGCTGGGCTGGCAAAATCTATGTTGATTTTCTCCTTTGGAGCGAAATAACTGGCCAAAGTAATTTGAATAGGATCTTCTTTGGTGATTTCCCGAACTGGTTGCTCAAATGATGCGCCAGATGCGACCCACCAAGTGAGCATTTTTAATTCAGCAGCTGTTAATTGGTTTTTCCCTTTTGGAGGCATGTGTGCATCATCTTCTTGAGGTAAATGCAAGTTTTTAATGAGTAGGCTTTTCTCCGTATCTCCATTTACAATTACATCTCCTGATTCACCACCTTTCATGATCCCCCCCTTAGAGGTCAATAAAAGTTGGCCTTTTAATTTACTTTCATTGTGACAACCGGTACACTTGGAATCCAGAATTGGAAATACAATCTGATCGAAAATTGGAGCCTCAGTATTTAATGCCAGTGTTTGTTTTTCCTCAAATACATCGGTTAGAAATCCTTCACCATGTGTGAGCGTCGCTCCGAAATGTCCTGTGACTACGAGTAGGCCAATCAAGAGGCCATATAAAGGCATGAAAATCTGATGTGTGCTGTATTTATTGCTGAGATAAACAATTCCCATAGAGGCGACAGAAGTGGCCAGTCCAAACCATTTATGAAATAAAAAGCTGTCACCAGAGTACTCACCATTTAACGAGAGGAGGAATCCAGCTATTGCAGTAATAACTGCTGAAAATGCACCAGCCCAAAGCATAATATCAGCAGGTTTACCGAAATCATTCTGTTCACTTTTTCTGCTCAGGTACTCAAATAGGAATGCTACAATGATAAGAACAATTGGGAAATGCAGGATCAGTGGATGCAACCTTCCTAGAAATTGAAAAAGGGGATGTAACTCTTGAACATTGACAAGCAACAACAAGACAAGTAATGCATTTAATCCAATCAGTAATATGTTTAAGCCTTTCTTGGACATTATTACTTAATGATTATTTCATCCATCCAGTGCCCTGCTGAATTGCCTTTTCCTGTAGGCCAGCGTAATGGATATAAATGACCCCAATTAACATCAAGTTTAAATTGGTGAGAATTATGACCAAGAATCAAGCCTTTCGGTTTCTTTGGAATGATGAGTAAAGGCATGCTTGCAATGCCTGCCGTCGTCACCAATGTTTTATGTTCTAAGGCTCTTCTTCCCATGTTTATGCTAGGATATCGTTGATCACATTTCCACTTACATCTGTTAACCTGAATCTTCTGCCTTGGTGTTTGTAAATGAGTTTCTCATGGTCTACCCCTAATAAGTGGAGCATGGTCGCCTGAAAATCATGCACATGAACGGGGTCTTTAATAATGTTATAACCAAATTCGTCTGTTTCACCATAAGTCATACCTGGCTTTACGCCACCACCAGCCATCCAAACTGTGAAACACCTAGGGTGATGGTCACGACCGTAACTAGTCTTCGTAATGGCGCCTTGAGAATAGTTGGTCCTGCCAAATTCTCCACCCCATATCACTAATGTGTCATCGAGCATCCCTCTTTGTTTCAAGTCCATAACAAGTGCAGCTGATGCTTGGTCAACATCTTTGGCTTGTTTTTCAATGGCATTGGGCAAGTTTTCATGTTGATCCCATCCCATATGATACAGCTGAATAAATTTCACATCTCTTTCAGCTAACCTTCTTGCGAGAAGACAATTGGCAGCATAAGTACCGGGCTGTGCAGCATCTGGGCCATACATGCGATAGATATAATCTGGCTCTTTAGATATGTCCATGGTCTCAGGGACTGATGTCTGCATTCTGTATGCCAACTCATATTGTGCAATTCGAGCACTGGTCTCCGGATCGCCAAATTCAGAAAGGTGTAATTCATTTAGCTTGGAAAGATGATCAAGCATGTTTCTTCGGTCCATCTTGGACACACCTGCTGGATCTTTGAGGTAAAGTACCGGATCCTTTCCAGAACGAAATTGTACCCCTTGATGAACAGAATTTAAAAAGCCATTTCCCCATAATCGGGAGTACAATGGTTGGCCTTGTGGTCTTCCTGTTCCTCTTGATAATAGCACACTAAAAGCTGGTAGATTGGCATTGTCACTTCCCAAACCATAACTCATCCAGGCACCCATGCTTGGCCTTCCAGGCTGTTGTGAACCAGTTTGGAAAAAGGTAATGGCGGGGTCATGATTAATGGCCTCTGTATGCATCGATTTTATAAAGCACAATTCGTCAACTACTTTGGCGGTATAAGGCATGATGTCACTGACCCATGCTTTACTTTCTCCATATTGTTTAAAATCAAAAAGGGAGCCTGCTAGAGGAAAGGAATCTTGTTTAGATGTCATTCCAGTAAGGCGCTGCCCATTCCGAATTGAATCAGGTAACTCTTTTCCCACCATTTCATTGAGCTTTGGATTGTAATCGAATAGCTCATGTTGTGAGGGGCCACCACTCTGGAATAAATAAATTACCCTTTTAGCTTTTGGCGCAATGTGTTTGAAGTCCTCAGGACCTGGAGTTGATTTATTTGCTCCTATCAAACTTTTTGGTGACAAAAGAGAAGCCAATCCTAGCCCTCCAAGCCCAAGACTTGCCTTTGAAAGAAAATGCCTTCTATTAAGGTTGTAATGATATTTTTCTGCTTCTTTTTCCATCAAGTTTTAGAAATGGTTTCATCCAAATTGAAAATGGTGTTGATCAAAGACATGTAAGCAGCGGCTTCAGGAGTTTCTATTTCTTGCTCATATTCACCGACATTCAAATAAATCTTGGCGGTCTCAGGAGCGCTTGAAAACCGATTGAGTTCTGAAGTGAAAAAGTCATTGAGGATACTTGTTTCTTCAATTGATGGAGCCCTGCCCAGGATTTTTTCAAATGAAAGTGCTATTCCTTCATTCTGATCTTTAGTAGACTTAATGACAGTATAGGCCAGTACCCGAGACGCCTCAAGAATCTGAGGGTCGTTCATCATCACCAAAGCTTGTAAAGGTGTATTCGTCTTTTGTCTGATCACCTCACATAAGTCCCTTGAAGCTGCATCAAAAGTGAGCATGGCAGGTGGTGGAACGGTGCGTTTCCAAAAAGTATATAGGCTTCTTCGGTAAAGTGCAGCGCCATCATCGCGGATGTAATTAGTCAGCCCTTGGCCCGAAGCAGTTTCTGCCCAGAGTCCATCAGGTTGATAAGGTTTTACGCTTGGACCACCAATTTCTTTATTCAACAGCCCACTTACAGCGAGTATGTTGTCTCTAATCATTTCAAAGGTCATGCGGTACCGTGGCCCGCGGCTTAGCCAAGTGTTTTCTGGATCAATTTCTAACATCTCTTCAGTGATTTTTGAAGACTGTTGGTAGGTAGCAGAGAGCAGTATTTTTTTCTGCAAGGCTTGAACATTCCAATCTGAATCCATAAATGTTTTTGCTAGATAGTCTAGCAATTCAGGATGTGACGGGAAGCTGCCTTGATTACCAAAGTCAGAAACTGATGCCACCAATCCTTTACCAAAAAAGGACATCCACATCCTGTTTACTGCAACTCTTGAGGTAAGAGGGTGGTCTTCAGCAAAGAGCCATTTAGCCAATCCTAGTCTATCTTTTGAAAGTTGATTTCCAAATGGCCTGACGGCGGATGGCGTGTTGGGGTTAACTTCATCTCCTGGCTGATCGTACTGCCCACGGGTTAGAATATAAGTAGGTCTTGGTTTAGTAGAATCACCCATTACCATCACACTCAAATCTTCCCCTTTAAAATTAGAAGCATTTACAAAATTCAAGATGCCAGAAAGGTCTTTGTCTGTTATTTTAATTTTAGGCTCAGGGATTTCACCATAATTGATCCTGCCTTTTTCTGGAACAGAATTGAAAAAGGCATAGACACTATAATACTCTTCTTGAGTGAGCGGGTCGTATTTATGGTCATGGCATTTGGCACATTCAAGTGTTAGCCCCAAAAGTGCTTTACCAAATGTATTTGTACGATCACTGACATATTCAGTCCTGTACTCTTCTGAAATTACTCCTCCTTCTTGGGTGATTTTATGGTTCCTATTAAATCCAGTAGCCAAAATTTGTTCTTTAGTAGGATTAGGGAGTAAGTCACCTGCCAATTGCCAAGTGACGAAAGTTTTATAGGACATGTTGTCGTTATAGGCCTTAATCACCCAATCTCTCCATGGCCACATGATGCGTTCTAAGTCATCTTGGTAACCATGACTGTCCGAATAGCGGGACAAGTCTAGCCATGCCGTAGTCATATGTTCGCCATAGGCAGGCAAGGCCATTAATTGATCAATGGCTTTTTCAAAAGCGTTTCCAGTCTTATCAGACATGAAGGATTTTCGTAAATCGTCACTTGGCGGGAGTCCTGTCAAATCAAAACTTGCCCTTCTTATAAGGCGTTCTTTAGTCGCTTTTTCTGAAGGGGAGAAGCCTTTTTCCTCCATTTTTGCCGCTGTAAAATGATCTATTTCATTTTGAGCCCATGTGTTAAGCCCAGTTTCAGGGACTAGGGCTTTTTCGGCAGGAATAAAAGACCAGTGTTTTTTCCATTGTGCTCCTTGGCTTATCCATTTGCTGATCAGCTGCTTTTCTTTAGCCGAAAGCGTAAGATTGGAAGCTGGGGGAGGCATTACTTCATCAGGATCTTCGGAATTGATCCTCTTGATTACCTCTGAATTTTTGGTGTCATGCTTTATTATTCCAAATACATTTGGTTTATCCTTCAGTGCTAGGAAGGCATCTTCTTCGACATCTAATCGATAGCCTGACTGCCTTTTATTCACATCAGGTCCATGACAAGCAAAGCAACGATCAGAAAGCAATGGGCGGATATGCAAATTAAAATCAACTACTTCTGGAACATAATCTGAAAGTCCAGAAGAAGTGATTTTATCCTCTTGCTGCTGCTCGTTGACCTTATTTTCTTGACAAGAGCTCAAGCAAAGCACCATCATGCCAATACTAGCGACTAGCATGCAATTTGTTTTGGTCTTAAAAGGATTAGTAAGGCGCATAAGAGACTTTGAAAATAGACATTCAGGCACTGGAAATCAATAAAGCATACAGATAAGGTTGCAATAGATAGGTGAATTGTCCAAAATTGAAGCCGTTGCTAAAAGCTTTGGTGGAATTCTCATAGAAAGTTACAATATTCACTTTTCAATCTTTAGACTTATGAAACTAGCCAACTACCTTTTTGTTCTCGGGATATTCATAACGGGTTCCTTATCAGCCCAAAAAACCTCATCTGATTTAGCACAAGACTATGTCTGGCGAAATATAGGGCCTGCCAATATGATGGGTAGAATTGCCTCCATTAAAGCTTTGGATAGTGATTATAGGCATGTCTTAGTTGCTTCCGCTTCAGGTGGAGTTTTTAAGTCGACCAATGCAGGAATGACTTGGGAAGCGATCTTTGATGATTATGGCGCTGGATCAATAGGGTCTATCGCGATGTTTCAGCCCAATCCAGATATTATTTGGGTAGGCACAGGAGAATCTGCGAATAGAAACAGTAGTGCTTATGGCGATGGCATTTACAAGTCAGAAGATGGCGGCAAAACATTTAAGAATGTAGGATTGGAAACCACTCATCAAATTGCCGAAATAGCTACCCATCCAACAAACCCAGACATCGCTTATGCAGCAGCGGTCGGTCATTTATGGGGTTACACCGGAGAAAGAGGGCTTTTCAAAACTGAAGATGGAGGGAAAACTTGGGATAAATTGACCAATGGATTGCCTAACGATGGTAAAACAGGGGCGACTGAAATTATAATGGACCCTAGAAATCCAGACGTGCTTTTTGCAGGCTTCTATCACCGACTACGCAAGCCTTATACATTCACTTCAGGAGGAGAAGAAGGAGGTTTGTTTAAGTCTGTGGATGGAGGAAAGTCATGGAGAAAAATAACAAAGGGCTTGGCCAAAGGTTCAAGTGGCATGATCGATATTTCCATCCATTTGGCAAACCCTGACATAATGGTGATGGCCTATGAAGCAGATCAAAATATAAAAGAAGGAGCACCAGGATCTGGACCTTATCGTTCGGATGATGGGGGTGAAACCTGGAGATTTTTAAGGAAGCACCATACCCGACCATTCTACCATGGTCAGATAGAGATTGATCCAATAGATCCGAACAATGTTTATTTAGTTTCTAGAGAAGCAATGAATTCTATTGACGGTGGTGAAACCTTCCAAGGAAGAAGGTGGCAGGCTGATGGAGGGGATGATCATGATATGTGGATTTCTCCAACGGACAATCGAGTGATCTATCTGGCGACTGACCAAGGTGCCAAACTTTCCGTGGACATGGGGAAAACCTGGTTGTCTTTTAACAACATGGCAATAGGGCAATATTATGCCATCGGTGTTGATAACCGTGATCCTTACTGGGTAGTTGGCGGTTTACAAGACAATGGCCTCTGGATGACACCAAGTAATAGCCGTGAGAATAGAGGTGTTTTGAACATGCACAGTACATGGATTGCTGAAGGAGATGGTTTTCATGCGCAGATAGACCCTACCGATTGGAGGACAGTGTATACTGTCAATCATGTAGGATTTGTGGCGCGACAGAATATTGAAACACGTGAGTATGCTTTTATAACACCCAACCCTGAGACCATTGTCAACTATGATAAGTATGTAGATCCTGATTTTAAGGAGACAAAGAGTGTCTATACGATTGATCCAGGTGAACATTGGTTTTTTAGAGAACGTCCAGAAAGACCACTACTCCCTCCTCAATTTAGATTTAATTGGAGTTCTCCTTTTATCATATCGCCTAACAATCCTAATACGGTTTATTTTGGTGGTAACTATTTATTCAAGTCGGTGGACAGGGGAGATTCATGGAGAATTATAAGCCCTGATTTAACAACGAATGATGCAAAATGGAGGAATCCTTCTAATAGTGGTGGTTTAACCAATAGCAATACTGGAGGAGAAAATCATTTTAACATCATCACCATTGCTGAATCTCCAGTCGATGAGACGGTAGTTTGGGCAGGTACTGATGATGGCAATGTGCAATTGACACAAGATGGTGGCGTAAGTTGGACTAATGTAAAATCCAATTTCAAAGGCGTGCCAGACAAGATTTGGGTGAGCCGTGTTGAAGCTTCCCATTTTGATAAAGGAACAGCTTATGTCACGTTTGACAATCATCGTTATGATGACAACAAACCATATGTATTTAAGACAACTGATTTTGGTGAAACATGGACCAATATTTCTGCTGGTTTGCCTGAAAAGTACAGTGTTTATGTGATCAAGGAAGACATGGTCAATCCTAATTTGCTTTTCCTCGGTACAGAATATGGGGTTCATTTTTCTGTGGATGGAGGTGCTTCATGGGAGAGTATTAAAAATGAAATGGCGACAGTTGCGATTCATGACTTAGTGATTCATGAAAGAGAAGGTGATTTGGTGGCGGGTACGCATGGTAGGAGTATTTGGATCATGGATGATATTTCAGCGCTGCGTCAAATTG
>Ga0115557_1002895_pt1 | contig 11312 bp, 10 predicted proteins | sample COGITO_mtgs_1104_FD_87280 | JGI IMG/M metagenome (GOLD analysis project Ga0115557, IMG submission 87280) | Pelagic marine microbial communities from North Sea - COGITO_mtgs_110421 | ecosystem: Environmental > Aquatic > Marine > Epipelagic | place: Germany:Helgoland, sampling site Kabeltonne...
CAGAGAGATGATCGCGGAGAGTATGAGGCGGGCGCGATCCTTATCAGTCCGCCGGGCACCGACCATGCCATTGTGAGCGACGAGGGCTGTATCGTTCTTGCACTTTACAACGCACCGGTCTCCTTCGTCTGAATCTTCGTCACGGCGGTCCGCGCAGATTGGCCAAGCAGGTCGGTCTTGTTCTATGAATTTTGTTCCGGGTATTGATCGGGGCAAATCAGCCATGCGCAGTTCACTCATCAGTTCCGCTCTCGTGGCGATCCTTGTTGGCTTTGGCGGGAGTATTGCCATTGTACTGGCAGCCGCGCAGGCCGTGGGCGCGAGCCCGGCCCAGACGGCGTCATGGGTAAGTGCGCTTTGTCTCGCGGTGGCGGTTTCGACGGCCTCGATGGCGTTTGTCTATCGGATGCCAATGGTGACCGCGTGGTCGACCTCGGGCGCGGCGCTGATTGCGGCGACGTCTATCGGCGGTGTTCCGACCTATAATATGGAATCAGCCGTCGGGGCTTTTTTGTTCGCCGGTGGTCTGGTCCTGCTCAGCGCAACCCTCAAGCCGCTGGCCGCATTGATTGCCCGTATACCCGGCCCGATCGCTTCGGCCATGCTGGCAGGGATTCTGATTGGTTTTTCGGTGGCGGTTTTTGACGCGGCCACAACAGACCCGTTGCTGGTTCTGCCGCTGCTGGCCGTTTTTCTGATTGTCCGAATGTTCAGCGCGACCTGGGCGGTGATTGCTGTCCTGGCGGCAGGAATCGGCTGGGCGATTTTGCTCGGGAAGACGACGTCCGTGGGGGCAGGATTGGCCTGGTCAGAACTTGTTCTGGTTTTGCCGCGATTTGAAATGTCGGCACTTCTGGGCCTGGGACTGCCACTCTTTCTGGTGTCCATGGCTTCCCAGAATTTGCCGGGTTTTGCTGTGCTCAGGGCGGCCGGCTATCAGCCACCAACACGACCAGCGCTTGGGGTTACGGGGCTTGTCTCTGTGCTTACGGCTCCGCTCGGGGCACACACCACGACCATGGCGGCGATCACGGCGTCCTTGTGCACAGGGCCTGATACCCATCCCGATCCTGACCGGCGTTGGATTGCCGGGTTGTTCTATGGCGCATTCTATCTGGTGCTGGCCGGGGTTGGTGTTTCTGTGGTGGCGGGGTTCGCAGCATTGCCGCCCGGGGTCATCATCACGGTGGCGGGTCTCGCCCTGATCGGTCCCCTGACCGGGTCGCTCAGCGCCGCATTGGGGCCGGAAGACACACGCTTCCCGGCAGTGCTCACGCTCACCGCGACGGCATCCGGCCTGTCGCTGTTTGGAATTGGGTCGGCTTTTTGGGGTTTGGTGCTGGGTTTGATTGCGCTGGGTGCCAGCAGGATTGCCGCGCGGTGGTGGAACTGAGCGGCCTCAACTGTCGTGGTTGGCGCATCTCTGCGTTCCGATGGTCTCGTTTTTAGTTGCTCCATCGGACCTGTGTGTGATCAATCGGGTACCTGCTGTCGCGCATATATTGCTAACTGCATAAGGACGAATGGGACCGGTTGCCCTTGGGAAGTGCTTCCTTTGTGCGATGGCTCCATTTCGGCGTCGAAATATGGGCTTCACCCCAATTCACTTCTCAGAGGAAGATCGCATCTTCCAGGATCAGATTCGTCGCTTTGCCGAACGTGAAGTTGCACCGATCGCCGATGAGATTGATCACAATGATCGGTTTCCGAGCGAGGTCATTCCAAAGTTTGGCGAGATGGGCCTGCTGCAATGGAGTGTGCCGGAAGCCTATGGGGGGCCTGAGGGGTCCCTCACCATGTTGTGCATCGCGCGCGAAGAACTGGCCCGTTATTCCTTGTCCTTGTCGGTGATGGTTGGGGAGAACGGAAACGGCATGGCTTTGCCGTTGTTGTTCGGCGGCACAGACGCGCAGAAGCAGAAGTATTTCCCCATGCTGGCCGAAGGCAAGACACTTGTCGCATTTGCTCTTTCGGAACCTGAAGCCGGATCAGATGCCGCAGCGTTACGCACCCGCGCGGTGCGTGATGGCGATGATTGGCGCATCACCGGGAACAAGATTTTTGTCACCTGTGGGCCGGTTGCCGACTACGTTCTGGTGTTTGCACGCAGCAATGATGCCCCGCGCGCCAAAGGTGTCTCCGCGTTTATCGTCGACACGTCCTTGCCCGGCGTGACGCGCGGCGCGAAGAACAAGAAGATGGGCTACAACGGCGCCACACCGAATTGCGACTTCTTTTTTGAGGATGTGCGGGTGCCTGCTGACGCCATGATCGGTGGAGATGGTGAAGGTTTTGCAATCGCCATGAAATGCATGGAGTTCAACCGACCGGCCATGTCGGCTTCGGCACTGGGCATTGCGCAGGGTGCGCTTGATCAGGCTGTTTCGTTCGCCAAAGAGCGTGAACAGTTTGGCAAGCCGATCGCAGAGTTCCAGGGCCTGCAGTTCATGATGGCGGATATGGCGATGCAGATCGAAGCCGCGCGCTCACTGCTGTTCGAGGTCACCAAGCGTTACGATTCGGGTGAGATGGAAGGCTATGGTGCCTTGTCGGCGATGGTCAAAACGCTCGCCAGCGATACAGCCATGAAGGTGACGACCGATGCGGTACAAATTCTTGGTGGTTACGGTTACATGAAAGACTTCCCGGTCGAACGCATGATGCGCGATGCAAAGGTCACCCAGATTTTCGAAGGCACCAATCAGATCCAGCGGATGCTGATTGCCCGCGACCTGCTTAAATAGAAAGACAGGGGATCGATCGTGACCATGAAAGGACTTCTCGACGGCATCCGGGTGCTCGATTTTACGACGATGATGGCGGGGCCATACTGCACCCGGCAACTCGCTGATATGGGCGCTGAAGTCATCAAGATTGAGGCACCGGGTGGCGAACAAAACCGTCGTGCTGCGCCGATCCGGGACGGCGAGAGCGCGGTCTATGGTCATCTGAATTGCGGCAAGCACAGCATTGCCATTGATTTGAAGTCGCCCGAAGGACACCGGATCGTCCTTGATTTGGCACGACATTGTGACGTGGTGGTCGAGAATGCGCGTCCCGGCGTGATGACGCGCCTGGGGTTGGATTACGACGCGATACGCGCAGTGAAACCCGACACGATCTATTGCTCGATTTCGGGGTTTGGCCAGACCGGACCCTCTGCCCAGAATCCGGCCTATGCCCCTGTGGTGCAGGCGGCTTCCGGTTATGAAATGACAAATCTGGAACAACAGCCTGAGATGACCCGGCCGGGTTTTGTTGGTGTGTTCATCGCCGATGTGATGGCCGCCGTGCAGGCTTTTGGGGCGATCAATGCTGCGCTCTTTGCGCGCGAGCGTTCTGGCGCTGGCCGGTTTGTCGATGTGTCTCTGATGGAAAGCATGATCTGGCTCCTGGTCTATGAGGTGCAAACCGCACAGTTTCCCGATCAGTCACCCCGCGCCTATTACCGACCTGTGCGGGCCAGTGATGGCTTTGTCATGGTCGCGCCGGGTGGGCAGCTCACCTTTGAGAATATGGCCCGCGCGATGGGATCACCTGAATGGATCGACGATCCGCGGTTCCGCACCCATCCCGATCGGAGCCGCAACTACGCAGAGATGATGGCTCTGGTCGAATCATGGACCTCGGCCCGCGCGGCCGCGGAATGTGAACGTGTCTTAATGGAGAACAAAGTGCCCTGTGCACGCTATCGCGAAGTACACGAACTGTTTGATGATGCCCAGCTGACCCATCGTGAGGCGTTTGCGACTGTGTCGGATGGGGCGGGAAGTTTTTTGGTGCCCAATCCGCCGTTTAATTTTGCGGATGCGCCGGTTGGCGCGCAGAACTGGATTGCGCCCTATGGCAGTTCGGCATCGACGGTGCTGGGTGAATTGCTGGGCTTTTCAGAGGCCGATGTCGCTTCGCTTTTTGCCGATGGCGTTCTGCTGCGGGACATTGTCTAAAGGCCGTTCCGAATAAACTTTGCACGGAAACGGAATTTCTCCGGCAATGTGGTGTTTGTGTTCCTGAATCGGGCGCGTGCGTCTGACCGATGTTCCGGGGAGAGCGAAACCATGACCGAGACGGTGTCACAGGGGCCACAGGCCCGTGAGGTTATCTATCGGCACAAACTGATCACCCGCATCACCCATTGGACCAATTCGATCTGCGTGGTGGTGCTTCTGATGAGTGGCCTGCAGATCCTGAACGCCCATCCGTCCCTTTATTGGGGTCAGTTCGGAGCTGATGATGACCATGCGTTTATCGAGTTTTTTGCCACGCAGGACGGTGACGACCTGATCGGGCACACCCGTATTGGCCCGGTCACAATGACAACAACCGGCGTGTTTGGTGTCTCTGCAGGAGATGATGGTGAAGCACGTGTGATTGCCATGCCCGCATGGGCCACGATCCCGAGTTTCCGCGATCTTGCGACGGGACGACGCTGGCATTTCTTCTTTGCCTGGGTGTTCGTCATCAATGGCCTTCTTTATGTCGGGGCCGGGTTGTTCAACGGGCATTTTCGGCGCGACCTTCTGCCGTCACGTAAGGAAATTCGAGCAAAGCATGTTCTGCAGGACATCTGGAATCACGCCCGTCTGAAACTTCCGAAAGGCGATGAGGCCAAGCGCTACAACGTGCTCCAGAAAGTCGCTTATCTGGGCGTCACGGTTTTATTGCTGCTGATGGTGATGACGGGCCTGACCATGTCACCCGGTATGAATGCGGCCGCGCCCTGGATGATTGATGTTTTTGGCGGGCGACAATCGGCACGAACACTTCACTTTATTTCAGCCAGCCTGATTGTGACCTTCATTTTTGTCCATCTGGGGATGGTGTTGCTCGCCGGACCGTTCAATGAAATTCGCTCCATGATCACGGGCCGCTATGCCGTCCCACCGGAGGACAAGTCATGACCAAGAAACTGATTACCCGTCGCGGTCTGTTGACCACGGGTGCCGTCGCCGCTGTTGGTGGTGTGTCCTACGCCGCCTATCGCACGCTGATTGCACCCAACGCCATCCGCATCCTTGAATCAGCCGAGTATGTGACTCTCAAGGCGCAGCGTCTGCTGCTTTCGGGTCAGCCTTTGGCGCGCGAGTTCAGCCCGGAGGATATGTCACCGACTTTCAAGGCCAATGGCACGACCGATCCGGACAACCCCGCTTACAACGCACTTGTGCAGAACAATTTCAACAACTGGCGTCTGAAGATCGACGGACTGGTTGCTAACCCACTCAACTTGTCGCTTGCTGATTTGAAACGTCAGCCCCAGCGGACACAGATCACGCGGCATGATTGCGTGGAAGGCTGGAGCGCGATTGGCAAATGGACCGGTGTTCCCTTGGCGCATCTGCTTCAGAGCGCCGGGATCGCTGACAATGCGCGGTTTGTCGTGTTCCATTGTGCCGATGATTATTACCCGGCCAGCGATGGTTCGGCGCGATATTACGAAAGTATCGATCTGTTCGATGCCTTCCATCCGCAGACCATTCTGGCCCATACCATGAATGACAATGCGCTCGATGTTGCACATGGGGCGCCACTGCGCCTGCGCGTGGAACGTCAGCTTGGCTGCAAGCAGGCCAAATATCTGATGCGGATTGAAGTGACCGACAGCCTTGCCAAGCTCGGAATGGGCAAAGGTGGATTCTGGCCGGACCGTGGCTATGAGTGGTACGCGGGAATTTAGATCGCCTGACCCCTTCCGGCACGTGTCCAAGTGGTGCTAGAACCCCGCCGAGCGGCGCCTCGGCTGTGCATATTGGGTTGCACGGCGTTTTTCGTCGCAGGCTCGTATGGGCCGGAACGAGAAACATGACGGAATTTCAAGGCGTCGTCCCGGCGCTCGGCAAGGCGCTGAGCGCTCGTGGCTACGACAAACTCACCCCGGTTCAGGATGCTGTGCTGGCCGATGGCCTGGCCGGCAAGGACTTGCTTGTCTCGGCCCAGACCGGCTCCGGCAAAACGGTTGCTTTTGGCTTGGCGCTGGCGCCAACGCTGCTGGGAGAGGTAGATAAGTTTTCTTATGCGGCGACCCCGTTGGCGCTCGCAGTTGCACCGACCCGTGAACTCGCCCTGCAGGTGAAGCGCGAACTGGAATGGCTATATGCCGAGACCGGTGCGTCTGTGGCGTCCTGTGTTGGCGGCATGGATATGCGGACCGAGCGACGTGCGCTGGAACGTGGCGTCCATATCGTTGTCGGAACGCCGGGTCGCCTGCGCGATCACATCGAGCGCGGCTCCCTGAATATGAGCGACCTCAAGGCTGCTGTCCTCGATGAGGCCGATGAAATGCTGGATATGGGCTTCCGGGATGACCTGGAGTTCATTCTCGCTGCTGCGCCTGACACCCGTCAGACATTGATGTTCTCGGCAACGGTGCCGCGCGCGATCGCCTCGCTCGCGACCCGCTACCAGAATGATGCGGTTCGCATCACGACAACGGCCGAACGCGAGCAGCATCTCGATATTGAGTATCACGCCATGAACGTGGCACCGGCCGATCGCGAGAACGCCATCATCAATGTGTTGCGCTACTACAATCCGACAAATGCTCTGGTGTTCTGTGCGACCCGTGCTGCCGTCAATCGCATGCTGAGCCGCTTCACCAATCGCGGGTTCTCGGTGGTCGCGCTTTCGGGTGAGTTGAGCCAGAACGAACGCAGCCATGCTCTGCAATCTCTGCGGGATGGTCGGGCGCAGGTCTGTATTGCAACAGATGTTGCGGCGCGCGGGCTTGATTTGCCGAATTTGGAGCTGGTCATCCATGCGGAGATTCCCAAGAACCGGGAAAGTCTGCTGCATCGAAGTGGCCGGACCGGACGCGCGGGGCGTAAGGGCGTCTGCGCTCTGATTGTGCCGTACAACGAACGCCGCAAGACCGAACGCCTTCTCGAGCGTGCAAACATCAACGCCGAATGGGGGCTGCCGCCTTCGGTCGAGCAGATTCAGCAACGCGACCGTTCGCGCCTGATGGAAGATCAGCGTCTGATCGATCCGGTGAGTGATGATGAGAAAGGCTTTGTTGCAGAGATTCTGGAGCGCCATAGCCCCGAGCAGGTTGCAGCTGCGTTTCTGCGTGTGCATTCGGCCGGCCAGTCTGCGCCCGAGGAATTGATTGACCCCGGTGTTCGCGAGCCTCAGAAGCCCCGACGCGAAGATTTCAAGGATGGTGTCTGGTTCTCGCTTTCCGTCGGACGCGATGCCAATGCTGAACCGCGCTGGCTGCTGCCGATGCTGTGTCGCGTCGGGCAGATCACCAGTCAGGAGATCGGTTCGATCAAGATCCAGCAGAACGAAACAAATTTCGAAATTGCGCCGGGCTGTGTGGATCGGTTTATGCAGGCAATCGGGCCGGACCTGATGCTCGAAAAGAACATCGCGGTGACGAAGCTCGACAGACCTCCGACACCTTCGCCGCGGGGCGAACGCCGCGAGAGGCCATCTGCGCCGCGCGGTGATCGGAAGCCCTACGACAAGAAGCCCTATGAGAAAAAACCGTATGAAAAGAAACCATACGGGAAGGCTGCGGAGGACAAGAAACCAATCGAGAAAAAACCATATGAGAAGAAGCCGTATGTCCGAAAGAACGAAGACGAGGGCGCCCGCGCGCCTTCCGGCCCGCCTACAGGACGTAAGCCGACGGCATATGTAAGGAAGAGCCGGTCCGAAGATCCCGGTGTGTCGCGTTTCCAGAAGGACGGAGACGCACCCCGTAAACCCAAGCGGAAATTTGACAAGGGTGCCGACGGACCGCAGGGGAAGCGCCCGCAGCGCGAAACGCCACGCCGCGATGCGGCGCCCGCGAAACCCGCACGTGCAAGCTCGGGGCCGCCGAAGAAGCTGGAACTCGGCGCGAAACCGAAAGCCAAGCCGGCCTACAAGTATGACCAGCAGCCGGTGGCCAAACGCGGCAAGGACGGGGACTCCGAAGAGGGTGGTTTTGCCGTTCTCAAGCGGAAGAAGCCCCGGAACAAAAAGAAACGCTAGACCGGAAACCGGACCAGGCATTATCCGATGGCGGAGTTTGACGTAATCATCATTGGTGGTGGGGCGGCAGGTTTGATGTGTGCCGGGCAGGCCGTCCAACGCGGCCGGCGTGTTCTGGTGATTGAAAAATCAGACCGCGTCGGGGAGAAAATTCGAATTTCAGGCGGCGGGCGTGCCAATTTCACCAACCTTTATGCATCCCCCGCAAACTACCTCTCTGACAATCCTCGGTTTTGCGTGTCCGCACTTGCCCGCTACACCCAGCACGATTTTATTGCGCTGATTGAAAAACACGGCATCGCCTATCACGAGCGCGATCATGGGCAATTGTTCTGTGATGAGACCGCCCAGCACATCATTGATTTGCTGCGACGCGAGGCCGACGGCGCGTCCATCCAGACATCCACCAATGTCACAGGCATCTTCAAAGAAGAACCCGGCTTTCGGGTGGACTCCGACCATGGCGCGTTCACAGCGCCCAATCTGGTGATCGCGACCGGCGGGCCGTCTATTCCAAAAATGGGTGCCAGTGGATTTGGCTATGACGTTGCCCGACAATTCGGCCTGAAGCTTGTGCCGACACGTGCCGGATTGGTGCCGTTGACCTTCGACCCGGATATGAAATCCAAATTGGATGGCCTGTCAGGGGTCTCGGTGGATGCGACGGCCAAATTGGGCAAAGTCTCATTCACTGAAGCGTTACTGTTTACCCATCGTGGACTGAGTGGTCCGGTCATTTTGCAGATATCGTCCTACTGGAAACCCGGTGATGAAATCACACTCGATCTCCTTCCCGGTACCGATGTCTTTGCCGCGCTGAAGGCCTTTAAGGAAAACGAGCCACGCAAGGACGTTGTGACGGTTCTCGCGCAGCTTCTGCCACGCCGATTGGCGCAACGGCTGGTCGATTGGTGCAATTGTGGTGGTCGTCTTGCCGAGACCCCAAACAAATCCCTGCAGGTGCTCGCAGACCAAATCAATTCCTGGAAGATCAAACCTAACGGGTCTGAGGGGATGAGAACGGCCGAAGTCACGTTGGGTGGGGTCGACACACGCGAGCTGTCTTCAAAGACCATGGAAGCGCGTTCCGTTCCGGGACTCTATTTTATCGGCGAGGCTGTTGATGTCACCGGCCATCTTGGCGGTTTCAATTTCCAATGGGCCTGGGCGTCAGGGTTTGTGTGCGGGCAGGTGGTGTGAGGGCAATCGGGTTCGCTAGTTTCCCCGGTCCGGCGTATGCTCTTGGTTCCCGCGGTCATCGCCGCATCCGTTGATAGGATTCTTCTCATGACCAAGGCCCGTGCCCGCACGCGCGCAAAGGCGAAAGCCGCGCGTGGTGCTGTAAAACGCAAAGAAGACGACACCGCAAACGCTGGCGGCAAGCCCGGCAAGTTCGACCAGGGATCGCAAACGATCAGCAAGGTGGGAAAAAGTTTCGACGGTGGTGGCTTTGCTGTCGCGGGCCGTGGTGCAGGGCGCGGTCGCTAGCAAGACCCCCACAAGCCGACGCATGATTGACCGGTTCTGCCGGCCATGCTTGGCTTGGTGCATGTTACAAATCCAGATGGAGAAGCGCTGTGAGCGTTGCCCGACACCCCCGACCGCCCGAGCTTGAAGACGCTACGCTCGAGGAGATTATGGACACCCATGTCGGACGCTATCGCGACAAGGTCCCGGATTGGGAAGCCTTTGAAGATGCCAAAATCGAGGGGTATCGGCGTGCCCAGCATCGATTTATTGGAGCCGGTGGCTCGGGCAAGCACAGCGACCCGGATGTCATCCCGGCCCGTGCGCACACGCTGAGCATCATGTTTGTGAATCCCGGACAGGGGAATGCCGCGCACACCCATGAGGTCGAGGAGACCTTTTTTGTGCTCAAGGGATTGCTGGATGTCTTTGTCGAGGACGAGGACGGTCGTCGTCTGGAAACCCGGCTGGGTCCATGGGAATGCATCACGTGTCCCCCGGGCGTGATCCATGGGTATGACAACAACAGCCTCGAACCTGTTTGGTTCCAGGTGATGCTCGGACGCGGACAACCCGAAACGATGGGTTATGCCGACGATAAACTATTTGAACGTCGGGGTGATCATCTCAAGGATGAGTAGCGTCTAGAGCTCCAGTCGGAGCTCGCCTTTGACCTTGTCTTCGTCGATGTCACAGCCGTGACCGGTGGTCAGAACGACCTCTACCGGTGTCGGGCGGTGCGCCTCTGTCTTGACGCCATTACGCTCAAAGGTGCAATCGGCCCCTGGCGGGTCTGTGACGATTTCCAGACCATAGGTGTCCCAGTCGCGACCATGGGTGCAAGCTGTAAGGACCGTGAGGCCAACAACGAGAATGGCAGCGCTCCAACGGGGAAACCGGAAATAATCTTTGGACGGATTGTCCATGGGGTCACCTGAGAAAGCCAAATACAAATACAGTTCTAGCCTGCAATGACCGGGTTAGAAAGTACTCCAATACCTTCCAGAGAAACTTCTGCGATATCTCCGGGCTTCATGAAGACCTGTGGCTTGCGCCCGGCACCAACACCAGCAGGTGTCCCGGTCGTCACGATGTCACCGGGCTCGAAGCGAAACCATTTGGAAAAATAGGACACGATCTGGGGAATGTTGAAGATCAGATCATCTGTCCGGGTGGACTGCATGACCTCCCCGTTGAGTCTGAATTCCAGTAAAAGGTTGTGGGGGTCCTCGATCTCGTCCTTGGTCGTGATCACGGGTCCCATCGGAGTGAATGTTGGGAAGAGTTTTCCCATGATGTTGCGTTCCCAGGACAGGATCGCCGGAAAGGGCTCGGTTGCCGAAAACACATCTCCAACCCAATCTCGTGCCGACACGTCGTTGGCGACCGTGTAGCCCGCAACATAGTCCATCGCTTCGGCTTCACTGACATTGTGACAAGGTCGTCCAAAAACGAAACATAGCTCGGCTTCGTAATCGACCATGTCCGGGCATTGCGGGGGCAAGATGATGGGTTTGCCTGCGCCGTTCAGTGAGTTGACGGTCTTCATGAACGCTGACGGGTAGGGCGGTGCGGGCGTCCCTTCCATTTCGGCAAGATGCCGATGGTAGTTCAGGCCGACCGAAAGGATCAGTTTTGGACGGGGAACCGGGGCCAGCAATTCCGCTTTGTCGAGGGCTGCGAGTGCACCGGTATTGCGCAGGTTTTGTCGTGCGTCGTCCGACAGGGCATTTAGCGCATCCAGCGCGGCCCGTACGGTGCCCATGGCCGCGTCATTCCCAAGGATACTGCACACGTCACCGGGCGAGTCGTCCGCGAGTCCCGAATCCGTAAGATCGAGAAGCTCATTATTGGGACCGAGAACGGCC
>Ga0115557_1002898_pt1 | contig 11309 bp, 4 predicted proteins | sample COGITO_mtgs_1104_FD_87280 | JGI IMG/M metagenome (GOLD analysis project Ga0115557, IMG submission 87280) | Pelagic marine microbial communities from North Sea - COGITO_mtgs_110421 | ecosystem: Environmental > Aquatic > Marine > Epipelagic | place: Germany:Helgoland, sampling site Kabeltonne...
TCTCCGAGTCTGAATCCTTGTCGTCATTATCATTGTCATTGTCATTGTCATTGTCATTGTCATTGTCATTGTCATTGTCATTGTCATTGTCATTGTCATTGTCATTGTCATTGTCGTTGTCATTGTCGTTGTCGTTGACAATTTCGTCCTCCTCCACTTCTTCATCTTCCTCATAATCTTCCTCATCGGAACTCACTCGCTTCTCAGGGGGAGGGGAGTGGCGTCCCATGAACCGGTAAAAGTCCAACAGAGACACGAGGCCGTCTCCGTTGGTGTCAAATAGCGCGGCGAGCTCCTCGCAGTCTGCCGCGTTGAGCGACGAAAAATTATTGTCGTTTCCCTCCAGGTTGCGGAGACCCTGATTGAAGTCGGCGGCTGTTATGTGGCCGGTGTTGGAGCGGTCGAATAGCATAAAGCTGCTCTCTATTGTCGCTCCATTGTTCTTCTCCATCTCCGAGAGGACATCACGGAGCCTCTTGGCCGCGTCTTCCGCGTGGACTACCGGACTGTCCGCGAGGTGAGTGTTTGTGACGCTAGTGATGAGGGGGTTGAGATCCGCAGGAGGAGGGGAGTGCCGGCCCATAGCGCGGTAGAAGTCAAGCAGGCTGATTCCGTTGCTGTGCTTTCTCGACAGGATGGACATTAACATCCTGCACTCATCCAAAGTAAAATCAAAGGACTCACCCAGGCGCCTTAGCCCCTCCTGAAAGTCTGAGAGATTGATAACCCCAGAGTTGTTGCTGTCGAAGTGCGCGAAGGCGGCCTCAAGGGGGACCGGATTGCTACTTCTCCGAGCCCCCCCTGCTTCAGCTCGCCTGATCAGCCGTTTCAACCTGTCCGCAACCTCCTCCATCTTCTTCGCGTTCGATGTCGTGGACGGTGACGACATTGACCGCAAGGATCCTGCGGGGGAGCTGTTGAAGTAAACGTCCGCATTCGGGTCATTCATGTTCAGATTAGCGGAGAATGTGGGGCAGTCATCACCATAATCGCCTCCGTTGTCGTCGTTGCTGTTGTCGTCTTCTTCCACCGGCTCCGCCCCAACGTCAACCACGTTGTCGTAGTTCCCGCTCTGATTGAGGTCAAATGCTGGGGGACTGCCGCTAAGCTTCCTCCTCTGCGAGCTAAAGCTCACAACCTTGGGGGAGCTCTCGACGCCATTCCGCTGGTCCTCGAGGTTCTTCAGTCGGTTGGAGGCCTCCGTTATCGTCTCGATCGTGTTGTCGAAGGAGAGAGACTTACTGGTCTGGTAGGGGGGGGAAAGCGCAGGCTCAATTGCGGGAGAGGAGATACCACTGCGCGAGTTGCGAGAATTCATTCCGCTCCCACTACCTCTCGAAGTGGATAGCATTGCGTTCTCACGGTCACTCAGGTCCTCCCAACTAACTACGCTGCTCGCGGCGCTGAAAGACACGCGAGGAGATGAGCTGTTCACACTGTTGTTGCTTACGTTGTTGTTCCCAGGGTTGCTGTTGTTATTGCTGTTGCTGTTGTTATTGCTGTTGTTATTGCTGTTGCTGTTGCTGTTGTTATTGCTGTTTTCGTCCTGGAGGAGCTGAGGATTCGGATTCATGGCTGAAAAATGAACAGTCGGATGATGATCGGGTACAGGCGGAGTCGATCGCACAATCTCCTCATCGAACCGCACGAGGTTCTGCCGGGTCATAGAACTGACGCTGTTCTCGCCGGAGTTCGGGTTGCTCAATGGCGCATTGGGATTGGGCTGAAATTCTTCTTCGGAATCGTCGTCTTCCTCATTGTCGTGGTCGTCGGTTGTCGTAGATGCCGACACCGTTGTTGTGGTGGCGGTGTTGGTCGCGGTTGTGAAAGTAGTTGTTGTCATTGTCATGGTGCTGCTGTCAACACTAGTGTTGTTATTCGTGGTGGTGAAGTTGTCGGTATTGTTGATATTGTTGATATTGTTGGTGGTGGAGTTGTTATTGTTGTCATCGTTGTCATCGTTGTCATCGTTGTCATCGTTGTCATCGTTGTCATCGTTGTCATTATCTCCAGTGTTATCGATAGCAGTAATAGTGGAAGAGTCAGGAAAAGATGTATTTTTTTTCCTCCCAGGGCTCGCTTTCATCGGGCTGACAGGGAGCTGCACTTTCGGGGAGGAAAGCGGCGCAGAAACACCGCAACCCGTGCTCAAATCAGCGTCCGGACTGAAACTGATACTCCTCGCTGGAGTGATGATTAAACTCTTCTTCGGCGTTACACTCTTCGGAGGTGTCCACTTTTTGGGAGATTTCCCCGTCGATTGCCCCCACCGTTCAAAAGGAATTTTCCCATCCCCCTCCTTCATCAACTGATCCCTCCTCTCCCTCAGCACAGAAATAACATTAACATCCGACAAAACCGTATCAGTCACGACTTTAATCGCCTCCGCCCTAGATATCTTACTACCCTTACCATTGTGAGAGGAATCACTCATTAGCATTCGTACTCCACGTTCGATTAGCAGAACTAATGTCTCGTCGGTGGAGAGGTGGTGGATTATATCGTCCATCCTTGGAACAACAGAATCCAACCGCGGGGGAGCAGGAGCTTTCCCAGACTTTCAACAATGGGGAACCAGGGGCACCCTGACTGTGAAAAGGAGAGGGCGCTCAAATTAAAAAAGGAATCCAATCAGAGACAGGGACGTCAATTACGACTTTAAATGGGCCCTCAATTGCTCACGTGAAGAAAAATGAGAGCGTTTGACGAGTCGAGTTGGACAGATGTGACTTGTGCCAGGCTTAGCAATCTCATCAAAAATGAAAATGGAAAAATAATATCATTGATAAGAAGAAAGGAGTTGTTGGTACAAACTTGCGGCACGACCGCTGCCCCACCTTGAACTTACTCGCGTGCATTTGTAGCATATAAGAATAAAACTATCCCGCTGGCTACCACCAAGCCCTTGACAAGTGTGGTGGGATTTCAATTATTGACTGCAATGTCTTCGCCAGTGGGCCTATTTACAGTAAGAAATCTTCGTCACATCGTCGTAAGGAACTATAAACTATCGAAGAGTACCAAGTCTTTTCGCATCTCCGGCATCCAGTGGTCCAGAACACTCTCCACAACCACCTCAACCACACCGAACAACGAGAAGGGACGGATAAGAGAGCGACGTACGTACGAACCGGTCCTCGAACAGTACAGCAAGTTACTGAGCTCGGGGGGCGCAAATGTTGAGGAAGACGAGCACCAACTTGACACTATTAATGAACTTGACAGGTTGTACAGTGAGTTGAGAGGGTTGAGTGAGAGTGGTAAATTGGACGATGCGGACGTTTCCACCGGTAGCGGCAGCGAGAGCTCGGACGGCGGTGGAGGCCTTCTAGGTGGCTTCTTCTCCTCGTCTGCCTCAAAGCTGAAAAACATGATAACCTCCCCATCCACATCGAAAATAAAAGGCGTCTACATCCACGGTGACGTTGGGTGCGGTAAGACCTTTTGCATGAATCTCTTCTACGACTCTCTGAACGAACCTGAGGTCAAGATCACGAAGCAGAAAGTGCACTTCCACAAGTTCATGCTTGGGGTGCACCAGAGGATGCACCTCGCCAAGTTGAACAAAGTCGTCGAGGACGACCCGCTACCTGTTGTAATTGACCAAATTATGGCTGAAGGCCGCGTGATATGCTTCGACGAATTCCAAGTGACGGACGTCGCCGACGCGCTAATTCTCCGTCGTCTATTCACTGGAATATTCGAACGTGGTGGGTTGGTTGTCGCTACCAGCAACCGTCCCCCACAGGATTTGTATCTAGGGGGGTTGCAGAGGGACCTGTTCCTGCCGTTCATTGACCTGTTGGAAGAAAAGACGACGGTCGTTGATATGTGGGACAGTGAGACGGACTATCGGATCGTTCACGGGGTACACAAGGCGCGGGGAACGTACTTTCTCGGCGACCCGTTCACAAAGGGCAAGACCAAGGCCGATGAAGGGAAGAATGGGTTCAATGAATTGTTCGACAGCCTCACACAGGACCAGGATGTTAGGAGTACGTATTTGTCAACGCAGGGGAGGAATGTACTCGTGGAAAGGTGTTGTATGAAAAAATCGGTGGCGAGGTTTAACTTCTGGGATTTATGTGGGAAGGCGCTCGGGGCGGCGGATTATCTTATCATCGCCGAGACGTTCCATACGATATTTCTTGAGGATGTACCCAGATTAAAGATCGAGGAATTTAATGTTGTCAGGAGGTTCATTACCCTCATTGATGCGTTGTATGAGAATCACTGCAAGATTATATTCCACGCTGAGGATACGCCTGATAGGCTGTTTGTGACAGAGGATGTTGAAGGGTATGATGAGGTGTTTGCGTTTGATAGGACCAGGAGTAGGATCGAGGAGATGGGGAGCGAGGAGTATCTGAAGAAGATGAGGAAGAAGGGAAAGAGTTGAATTGAATTAGTTCAGGAATATTTTGAGCGGGTAAAGGATAGGGTGAGAGATAGTGAGTGAGTGACACGAATTATATAAATTAGAATAGAGACCATTTTGTCGAGTAAAAAACATAACCTGCGCTGCGATCAGTGCGATCAGTGCGATCAGTGCGATCAGTGCGATCAGTGCGATCAGTGCAATCAGTGCGATCAGTACTCAAATCAAATACTTTTACTACTGCAACCAACGAACGCTAAATTATCATCTGCCATCGGCGCCGTCACGCCGTCACTTCCCTCCCCCCTCCCCCTCCTCAAAAACCGCCGTCGGACCCGCCAGGAATCCCCTCATCACCGCGGCCAGGATGTCGGAATTTTGTCGCTGATTTTGTTCTTCTCCGGAGGGAGGAGCTTCGGAGGGAGGAGGAGTGCCGGTGGCACCAGTGCCGGTGGCACCAGTGCCGGTGGCACCAGTGCCGGTGGCACCAGTGCCTTTCAGGCCCAAATACCCCCCAGAGACAACGCTGCTCACTAACATCCCACTTCCTAATACCCTCAGGACCTGCACGGCCAACTCGAGCACGTTTTGCACACCCTCTCCTCCTCCTCCTCCTCCACCTTGAACGGAAGCCAACAAAGTCCCCGTGCTCTCCCCAAGCCCCAGCGAAAACACCAAGCACATCGCTCCGAACCAAGCTTTACCTCTACCGCTAACGCCCAGCCCCCTTCTCCTCTGCCCCCCCCCCTTTCCATCCCCCTCCCTCACCCCCCGCGCCCAGTCTGCCGATTTTCCGAGCTTCACACCCTCCGCGTCGATGGTGGCCGCTGTCCATAGCGGCGATGAGGTCTTTTTCTGAGATGTCGATGGGGGTAGCCAGTCCTTTCCAAGTAAGTTCGTATTAGGTGTCAGTTTCTCGTTCTGCGTCAGTTTCTCTTTCTCTTTCTCTTTCTCGTTCTCGTTCTCGTTCTCGATCTCGTTCTCGATCTCGTTCTCCTTCTCCATCTCCTTCTCCATCTCCATCTCCTTCTCCTTCTCCTTCACATAGGTAGCAAATCCACCATCTACCATCTCGTCATCCAGCACCTTTCCGACTTTAAGCCCCCCGTATCCCTTAACCCCTTCCACCGCTTCGTCTCGCCATTTAATCCCCCCCCCAGGAATCTCCGGCCTCTCCTCTCCAGGGCTCGACAAAGGCGGGGGGGCGATCCCCAACGCCAAGCACACCCCCCTCCTCCCCCCGGGGTACTCCATGACGGGCCTCACCAGAACCTCCCACCCCCTCCTGCTCAGCTCCCCGAGGTCGAGCGGACCGACGGAGGACTGGTCCACCACGATCGTGCGGGGGGAGAAGGAGAAGCTCTCCAGGAACGGGTTGGAGCGGGAGCCGCCGTAAGTTTTTAAGGACGGGGAGGGCGGGGAGGTTGGAGAGGAAGGAGAGGAAGGGGGGTAGGAGGTGAGGTAGAGTCGGACGGTGGAGAGGAGGTAGGGCTCGTCGTTTAGCAGTCTGTCACGGTCGAGATCAGGAGGCGGGAGGGTGTAGAGACGGGTAGACAACAATTGAGATTGAGATTGAGATCGAAATTGAGATTGACTCGTGGGGAGGGCGGGGGTGAAGGGGGATATTAATCCAATTTTTGAGGATAGGAGGAGTAAAAGGAGGCGGAAGAGGAATAATGAGTTCACCATATCCGCCCCTCAACAACAACTGAGTTCAGATTTTGGATGGCGTTCCTTCAGATTTGGGAGGGAAGGTCTCTGAGCCCGTCGTATCGAAGGTTAAAAAAAAACGGTGGATATGGAGATACTAGAGAGAATTCCAAAAAAAATAAAAAATTGGCAAAGACGAATTAGCATGGAAGTAACTTCGTTTGCACCATTGTAAATACCATTCAACACCCCCCAGAACAATATCATCATCTTCTGACCCAGTAAAATCCACACACCATCTTCTCTTCCTAATGAATTGCCTCACCTCCCTCCTGCTCCTGCCCATGTTCCTCCTCCTCTCTCCCGCCTCCCCCTGCTCCTTCCTCCTCCACCCCCTCTCCCCCCTCCTCCCCCCCCACATAATCTCCTACGCGAACTCAATCCAGTCCCGGCGTGGCCCGGACCTAACCTCCGCCCGCTCCATCGACGGCGTACAATTCGTGCACAACTTGCTCCACATGACCGGGACCTTGACGGAGCAGCCTTTTGTCGACGACAAAAGGAGGAGAGTGGGAATATTTAACGGGGAGATATATAACTGGAGGGACTTCGTCGAGTCGGACTTCGTCGAGTCGGAGTCGAGTTCAGACGGGGAGTCACTATTACCAGCTTACGCTCTCCACTCCTCATTTTTCCCCCGTCACTTGGACGGTGAATTCGCCGCCGTGGTCGTGGATTTCCAGGAAAATACCATGACAATATCGACGGACACGTTCGGCACCAAGCCCATGTTCTACGGTTGCGGCGAGGGCGGTGTGTGGGCTGTGGGGAGTTATGAGTCTGCGGTGAGGAGGGTTGTTAGTTCTTCTTCTGTGTCAGATTGGTGGGTGGAACAAGTACCCCCAAACACGATCTTAACCTTCTCCCTCTCCGCACCATGGTCATCGTCCTCGTCATCGTCATCGTCATCGTCATCGTCATCGTCACCCAACGGATCACCTTACGGCCGGACTATACTAAACGAATGCAAACCAACATCAACCCACAACGTCACCTCCTTCGACATCACCAACCAACACAAGGCGACATTGGACGACTTCATTTCCTCCTTCCTCAGGGCGGTGGAAAAGCGGACCTTGGATCTCCTCGTGACGCCGTTCGTCGGGCTGTCGTCGGGGTACGATTCCGGCGCCGTCTCCTGCGCCCTGGACCACCTCGGCGTCAAGCACAACTCGTACACCATCCGGGCGAGGGAGTCCATGGATGTCGTGTCCGCGCGGGTGGAGCGGTCCAGGGAGATGGGGACCCTCGGGGTCAGCAGGGTCGAGAGGATGGACGGGGGGGAAATGGACGGGCAGAGGGCGGAGTTAATGACGCTTTGCGAGGGGTATTTTTATCCCCCCGGATTAGGATACGGCGGGGTCGGTGAAGATGAACGAATGGACATGCGGAGGGACCCCGCTTCTGTCGGACTATCTCTCATTGCTCACCACGCTCGGTCCGACTCGTCCTTGGTCTACATGTCCGGCACGGGCTCCGACGAGATAATATCCGACTACGGCGACTCCGGGCGTAAGCTCGCCCCGCACTCCTCCTTCGGCGGAAAGTTCCCCCAAAGCCTGGAGGACGTCTACCCTTGGTTCAACTTCTTCGGGGGCGTCCAGCGGGGATATCTCATGAAGGAAGAGCTCGTTGCCGGGGCGTACGGTATCGAGGCAAGGTATCCGTTCCTTGACCCTACTGTCGTGCAGGAGTTTTTATGGCTCAAGACTGAGGTAAAGAACGATGGGTATAAACGGCCTGTGAGAGCGTTACTGGAGTATCTTGGGTGCCCGATGGTCGAGGGGAAGGTTGGGTTCGCAGCCGGGGCGGAGGTTGACGATGATGAAGACGAGTATAGACATAGTTGGGGGGGCGTAGGAGGCCCAAAAGGAGGCCCAAAAGGAGGCCCAAAAGGAGGCCCAAAAGGAGGCCCAAAAGGAGGCCCAAAAGGAGGCCCAAAAGGCTTAGGAGGCTTAGAGCAACGAGGTGATGATATAATAGAAGAAGAAGGCATCGAAAATAAACTAAACGGTCCAAACTCCTGCGGGTCTGATTTCGACTCTCGTGGTATGCGTCGATGGGGGCTTGAAAAAGCGAACGCTACGCACACGCTAAGGATGCTGAGATCTTTGGTGGAACTTGACCCAAATTGCCCAATGTGGAAGGTTGAATACGGAAGAGGGATGATCGAGCTGGAAGACGGAGACGGAGACGGAGACGGGGAGGAAGAGGGAAGGGAGCTCATTACGGAGGGAGAAGAAATGTATATCACAGAAGTCAACTCGAAACAGATGCCGACGGAAAATACCAAGAGATTTGTGCCGGCTGGATCGGGCGGTGAAAGACCTCTAAAAATTGGCGCGTTCGCCACCAAGCCGACGAATATGCTTCAAGGGTTCTTGACTACTGCAGAGAGGGGTAGTGTCGACGTTGACGTAATTGGCATTTCCTGGGGCGAAGAAGACGACGAGAGCTCACGCGTTGGCGACAGAAGGCTCGCCGGATTTCTGGAGTATGTCAAGGGGCAAAGTGGTGATCAACTGATTTTGATCGTCGGAAATGCAGATGAGGGAAGCGTAATTCTGTCGCGAAATCTGGAGGGGTTTGCGGAGAGACTGTCCGAGTTGCCGAGGGGCCAAATATCAACTCTCCCGGGCGTCGAGGATATTCTTGTTGGGAGAGCAAGCGAACTCAAATCCCTTTTGGAAGAAATGATAAGATGGGCTGGCCTTTACGGCAACGACTGGGGAGATATACTATCTTGTATTGGACGCCGCGGAATGCACTCATTTCAGTCATCTTTGAAGTCTGATGTAAATATTGTCTATGATGGAACGGGAGAATTGTTCTATCACACCGATGGTCGAGTGAGAGTGTTTGCAGCCGACCTAAATTTGGACAAGGGTTTTTTTTTGACCTCAAAAGAAGGGGATACGAAAGAGGTGTTTGTGGCGGTTGTGCCGGAGCTCTTTACCCAAGATGAGGGGAAGGAGGAGACGGAAATTAACGCCAATGCGAGCTTAGAGGCGGGCGCATTGGAAGGGCTCCGGCAACTGGACGCGTGGACTGTCGCTGGCGGCACAGAAGATGTCGGCGACAATGACAATGACGCAATCTTCCTCCTCGCGGAGAGGAGCTACAAGATGATCCTTCTGGCCTGTAGTAACTACGCGAACGGAAACGGGTATGAAAACAATCCAACGAAAACATTCATTTCCGAGAACTTCTTCTTAATTTTCCTCAACCTTGGCAAGGAACTCACCAAGAGAGGAGAGTACAGCAGAGCTACTAAGCTTTTTTTCTATGGGTTGATGGGAGGCAAGAACTGCGACATTTACTTTTACGGCGAGGATCCCGATGCGAGGGACACTGAAAGGAAGACCAAGAACGAATACGTGTTTTACCATTCCTACACTGCAATGTTTCTCGGTGAAGCTTCACCTTTTGCCCTAAAAAAACCGGGAGAACCCGAGGAGAAGAATTTAATCTTGCTGTTGAAAACCATGTCCGAAGATGCAACTCTGGAGGACTCTTGGAGGGAGCTGACTGAGTACAATTTAGGAATTGTCTTGGATACTGTCGGTGACGAGGAAGGGAGCGAAGAAATTTATCGGAGGCTCGTCAGCAGGGTAAAAAACATAGAATTGGCAAATCACGCGGACACGGCAAATAGCGATCTTTGGTTAGGGCATCAAACGAAGACGAAGGAGAAGAAGCCTCTGGTCCCACTCAAAGTCGCCGCAGTGGCGACGGAGCAACGGACCGAGCTCAAAAATCTTCAGACTTCTCTTGAGATGTCAACATCTCCCGCTACAACGACTCTCGATGTGCTCGGAATGGGTGAGGCCTATTACGGTAATGCACAGAAAGTCGCCCTTTTCCGGGCTTACCTTAACGATCTACACGACGACCAACTTGTTTTGCTAGTTGATGCTTACGACGTGTTAATAACCGGTAATCTCACGGATCTAGTTACATTGTATCAAACTGGAGGGTTGACTGATGGTAAATTCAAGGAGATTGTGTTCTCTGCCGAAACAACGAGTTATCCTGACAAGGGAATAGGCAGACTCTACGCTAATATTGGCGACGATGCGGGAGTCGGCGGCGTCGAAAATTCTCTCTTCAAATTCCTGAACAGCGGGAGCTTTATCGGTACTACTAGGGCACTGAAAAAGATGCTCGATGCAATCTCAACATACAAAAGCTTGTTTGTCAGTGACCAGCGCGCCTTCACAAGATTCTTCCTTGCCAATGAAGATGTAGTGGGACTTGATCGACGCGGAGTTGGTTTTTTTACTCTTCATGGAATATCCGAAGACTGCGTAATCGACGGGAAAACAAATAAGCTCACTAACAGCGGACAGACTCCACTCGTCGTTCACGGCAATGCGGGCGGGGAGGGGGGCAAGCAATTTTACCGAGAACTTGCCAGTGGGCTTTTTGAGGCTATCAATGCGAAAAGAACAGTCGTAGTGAAAGCCCCGTTATTTTCGTCCGCCGTCGCAGAATACCACCGTGGCAACTTGGTAAATGCGAAAAATTTGCTCATTGCAAATTTGGAGAAAAACCCGACACACCTCGACAGCATTTACAATTTGGGGGTCATCTACGGGGAGCTTGGCGAAGAGGAAAATGCAGTTGCCCTGTACACACGGTGCATTTCTATTGACGATTACGTTAACTGTTTCCTCAACTTAGCCACACTTTTGAGCAAGAGAGGAGCATTCACGGATGCGAAAAAGCTACTACTAAGAGCCGAGGGATTGGAGGATGCCAAAGGTCACACACTACTTGCACTTGCAAGTAAACAAATCGATTCGATATTGAAAAGTAATGAATTATAAAAGAGACGAAATTAGATTTAGATGCGAGCATGCTGGCAGAAAAGTAAATATTGTATTGCAACCGACATCAGGACAAATATCAGTTATTTGTCTTGCAGGGGGGAGGGGGGGAGCGAGACGAGAAGAAATAGATAATGCCCGATCACGAGGTGCCAACATGCTCCCTTGACTTCAAAAGATCATTGACAAATTGAAGCGGAAATCGAGAGAAGAGAGGCATTGGGTGATTGAAAACCCAGAAATATCAGAGGTCAGGAGGGGAGAGTCAGGAAACAATTCCATCTTGGCGATGGAAATTCATTTCATCAGCACTAGTACCTCCATCGCCTTTGACATCTTCTTCATCCAATAAATCACGCGAAGATGCCTAACAACGACAAGTAACTATCTCA
>Ga0115557_1002899_pt1 | contig 11306 bp, 4 predicted proteins | sample COGITO_mtgs_1104_FD_87280 | JGI IMG/M metagenome (GOLD analysis project Ga0115557, IMG submission 87280) | Pelagic marine microbial communities from North Sea - COGITO_mtgs_110421 | ecosystem: Environmental > Aquatic > Marine > Epipelagic | place: Germany:Helgoland, sampling site Kabeltonne...
GATTTTATTAGAATGATTAATGGTCGATTCCAACGAAGCGGAGATTAAACTCTTCGAAGAATTTGATACTAAAATGGGTAAACTCTACGCGCATCGCTCACATAAGCTCAACTAATCCGTCAAAAATAATCCACCAAATAAATAAAATTACGATCTTCGATGCAAAGTTCCTTTACAGGCATTATTATTACATAGAAGTTCGCATCATCATAATAGTCATTCCTTCCCTTGCCTTGGTCTACCTGTGAAAAGTGCCTCAAAAATATCAACAAAAAAGGTGGCGTTTAAATGAGGTCCTTCGAAATGGCAAACTCCTCCTCGTCGGTTTCGAGGGCCTGCCCCTCCTTAATCTTGGCCTTGATTTTCTTGGTGAGGGCCTTCTCCTCCTTTTTGCTGAGCTTCTTGGCAGCCTGCTTGACCTTGGACACGTTACCGGCGGCATCGGTGACCTCCGTGATCGCTACGTTCTCGGCGATCTTGGTGTCCTGGTTAAGCATCCACTCGGCATCTCCCTTGGTCTCAAGGTGTCCGGCATCCATGACCCAAGTCTCGGGGCAGAGCTTGCTGCAGAACTCGTTGTTGTGGCTGATGATGACAACACCTCCATCGAAGGTCTCGATGGCACCGGCGAGGGCACCAAGACTGTCCCTGTCCAAGTAGTTGGTGGGCTCATCCAGAATCAAAATGTGCGGCTGGTTCCACATGGCAGCGGCCAAAACGACCTTGACCTTCTGTCCTCCACTGAGGGCACTCATTCTGTAGTGGGTTCCAAACTCCTTGTCCAAACCGCAGTCCATCAAGTGCTGCTCGACATTCTTGGTACTCAAGGGACGCACGTAAAGACCGGCCTTCTGGGCAATCTTGGCATCAACGGCCTTGCAGGCCTTCAACCAACCCATCTTCTCAAGGGTCTTGAGAGGAAGGTAATCTCCACTGTCAACTGTTGATCCGACGTACTTGACCTCGTACTCGTATTCCTTCGAGCGGTTGGTCTTCCTTCCGCCGACGAGCTCGGAAACCATCTTCTTCACCTTCGAGATCTTGCCAGTGTTCTCATCAGTGAACTGGAACTCGTAGGGGGTCTTCTGCAGCTTCTCCTCCTCGGGAGTGAAGGTCATGGTGACCTTGACGAGACTCTCCTTGTCCTCCCCCTGGTTGGCGTACCTCCAACGGATGTACTCATTGGGGGTCTTGTTGAGGTGGTTCTCAATGTGGTGGAATGCGTGCTGGGCGACGTAAGCAATACGCGCGTTGGGGTGCTTCCAGACCTCACCGATCTGGGGCTCAATTTCTCCAACGAGCAACTTGATCATGGTACTCTTTCCGGCACCGTTCTCGCCAACGCAAGCGACGCGACTGCTCAAGGACACCTGGATACTAATGTCGAAGAGGGTAGGGGTCTGGTTGACGGGGTAGGTGAAGGTGCATTTACTCATCTTCATGAGGGCCTTTCCCTTACTCTTGACACCCTCAATCGTGCCAGGCTGGGGGAACTTAAACTTCATCTTCGACTCCGTGAAGCTGAAGTAAGAGCGCGCCTCGGGGTGGGCCTTGACGAAGTCGTCCAAGTTACCCTTGTAAGAGTTGAGCTTCAGGTTGGCGATCTGGAGGATGTTGGTGCAGCAGTCATTCAACAATCCACTGTCGTGACTGACCATGATACAGGTGACATTCGTCAAGCTGTTCAGGTAGTTCTTCACCCAAGCGACGTTGATGACGTCAAGGTGGTTGGTCGGCTCGTCAAGGAGCAGAATGTCAGCCTTCTGAAGCATGCACCTCGCAAGAGCAAGCTTCATGCGCCAGCCTCCACTCAAGGTGGACACGGCGTGCTCGGGCTTGGCCTTTCCAGTAGGTGTGAAGCCAACAGTGGCGAGGATCTCAGTGACCTCCTCGCGAGTGCAGCCCAAAGCCTTGATCTTCTCGTCGAACAAAACGTACTCGACGCAGCTCAAGTGACTCTGCTCTCCCTGGATATCGGCCTCAACAAAGACGGTGCGGACCTCGTTGACATCGGGGAAGCCCTCAACCTGATTCTTGCTGATGGCCCTCATCAAGGTGGTCTTTCCACTATCGTTTCCTCCAAGAAGACCGTAGTTCTTGCCACGCTTCAATTTCATCTTGGTGTTGTGGAGGAGAATCTTGGTTCCGTAAGCCAACGTAAAGGTGCAGTTGCACAACTCCTCGGCATCATCATCGTCGTCGTCCTCGTCGGGGATGACAAGCATCTCCTCCGCAATCAAGCGGACGGCCTCGACGGCAGCGTCGACATCACTATCAGACATTCCCATGTTCTTCAGGTAGCGAGAGACGTTCTTGGTCCACTGGGTATCCTCCATGAAGTCAAGGTCCATCATGGTGGTGGCAACAATGGCGGCGAGATCAATCGCAACAGAGAGTCCGGCACTGATCTCCTTGCAAGGGAGGGCCTTCTTAAGCTCGGTAACAATCTTTGAAGTATCTCCGCGCACGTTCGTGGCCTTCTCGCACAAGCCCTTAAGGCGCTTAAGCTGGTTGACGGCCCTCTCGGTGACCGCGCGAGCCTCGGGGTCGCTGATGCCCTCAAAATTAGACTCCAAAGCGGGGAGGAGAAGGGGAATAAACGGTCCGGCATCGACGGGGTTGTCCACGAGCTTGGACACATTGTCGATGATCACAGCGGACTGACGCTTGGTGGCCGTGTTGCGCTCCTTCAACCCGCGGAGGAGAAGGGGCACAATCATGGCAAGAGCAGGGCACTCAACAGACTGGACGAAGGTAACTCCGGCCATCTTGTGCATGATCTCGGGGACATCCTTGGGTGAGGTGATCGCCTTGACAATCTCGGCTCCCATGTGGTCAATATCCCTGTTTCCGATAACATCGCAAGAGGAAGTCATGGCAGCAGTGGCAGCGACCTTGACCTGCTTCTTGGTGTCCCACATACAGGCAGTCACCTCGGGGACAATCTCGGGAAGCGCATTTCCGAGCTGCTTAGGGGCGACATCCTTCATTTTTGCGACGCAATCAAGAGCAAGAGTCCTGATCTGCCACTTCTTCTCGACCGGAAGGTTGGCAAAGAGGAAGGGAAGAAGTCCCTTCATGGCAAAAGGGCTGATGTTCTCAACAATGGCAAAGGCGGCCTCCTTTGCTCCGTCGCGCACACCAGCATCGCGGGCGGCGGCGTTTTGAAGGACGGAGCCAAGAGTAGGGATCACATACGGCTCAGCATCGGGGTAAGAGCACAATTCAACGACCGTCTTCATGGCAGCAATGGCCACCTTCTCGCTCTTGTCCTCTACCAAGGAGCAGAGCTTGGTGGTGTTCTCGGAGAGCTCCTCTAGGCCTCCCTTCTTTACAAGGGCGACAAAATCGGTGGTCTCTCCGGTGGAGAGTTTCTCGAAGGCAGCAACAAGTCCAGACATTTCTGTTTTGATATTTAGTAGTAGTGGGAGTTGAAGGTGGAGTTGGCAGACTAATGTACAGTGGTGTGGGGAGATTTTTTGCGAAGAATGGCGAATATTCCGGAGGACAAGTGACGGCGAGGAGTTAGTACAACATCTTTTTCCCCTTTAAGTCAAGAAAATTCAAACTACAGAGGGTTTTTGTTTGGTGCCAACCAAAGCTCCGCACCGACACGCTTGCCCCTTTTAGCCCACAGATTCGATAAAAATGAATGAAAAACGATGACAGGATAGATACAACAAACAGTTTCCTCCTGAGACGCATCGCGTGGTCTTTCACGACTACAAACTTGCGCAACAGCCTCTTTTTGTGGCAGTTTGCGAGTGTTTCAATGATCTCTCAGCCGTGAAAGAACTACATATTTTCGAACCTTCAACTGCCAGCTCAGCGTAATGATATACACAAGAAGTGCAAAGCGGCTATTTTTCAAGCTTACCTATTAGTCTTTGGAAAGATGACAGGATTTGATTCTTTTCCGATCTGTTTTTGTGGAGGCGAAAGAGGGACAGATCTAACTTTAAATTAAAAGTGTGTAATTACGTCAGAGAGACAATAATAGTACACTTTCACTCGAGTAAGGGAGAAAAAAAATTCCGGTGTTGATTGAGCCAACAATCGGCCAGAAAAAGTTTCATTCCTGGGAGCCTCGCAGTACTGCTTAGCCATTCGGTGTAACTTCGAATTTTTCATTACCACAAAGGATCGTCAGGACAAAAATATGCGAAAGATAGTTTCTCTCACAAGGAAAAAAGAACACAAGTGGTGTCAAGATGGGGAACTAGACACTTAACCCAGCCCAGAGCGCTGAAATTGGCGTATCGAGGAGAGAAAAAAAACTGCGGCGATTCGCGACTTAAAATAAAGCTAGGTTTCATCATTTTCATCTACATCTGACGGCGTTCCATCTCCTTTATTAGGTCAGCATCGGAGAAATACCTCAGCTGCTGAATGTTTGTCATTTCCAGAAAGTGTACCTGCTTTGCTGCAGCACCTGCGCCCAGAGTTGCTCTCAGCAAATCGCCTTTTTTGCCCTCTCCGAGTCGCCTTAGACCTTTGGCAATGCGTTCATCTGCTTTTCTCCGTCCCTCCAAGACGAATTTATCACGTTCTGATAGTGAAGTGGCTTCACAGAGGCGATCTGTAGCTGCTTCCCAAGAAAGTAAATGACGGAATTTTTCACCTAATATCGCTGGTCGATTTTTTCTAGCCCAATCTAAACTCTCTACGAACTCACGTTTCGTACTATAGCTCAGACAGTTCGGAAACTGAAGGAAAAACTTGTTGCTGGGATGATTTGGGAGAATGACAAATTTCCCCATGGCAAGTGCCTCGGCTGCTGTCGTGCAGAGGACCTCCGAGAGGCTCGGATTCACGAAAATCGAATGTTTATTTTCTAGGCACGCATGATCTATAGGCCCGTTGAAAATTGCTGGGATTGGCTTTCGTCGTAGCTCAGCAAGTGTAGAAGGCCAATCGACTTGTATTTTGCTGCATGCGGATGAAGAGAGCGCGTACGATTAGAATGCGTATTTTAAGCCTGGTTGAAATTCAGTGTTCTTGTGTTTCGCTTTCAGCACGCTACTTGCTGACCTGTTCCTTTTGAGATTCATGAAGGAGCTTATGATGCTCGTCGTCTCATTTCTTCTGTTACTTGTCTCATTGCTTCCGTAGCGTTCATGGTTGCTTTCTTCGCCTCCTCTTTCATCTCGCCTTTTCTTCCGCCCCAAAAACGCGCGCTGAATTTCATCCTCATCTGGTCCCCCGCCATACACATTAATAGGAAAATACTCGTCGCAGTGCTTGATCTTCCTGAAGGAAGTCTCCAGATCGAGCATCAGGTCAAGGCCCTTTGCCCAAAGAAGCTTTCCGATAAAGTAGATCATTTCATCCTTACCAAGGTCTGTCGGCGGCCCAGTAGTAGAGAAAAAATCTTTCCGAACGCCATGCACATTGCTTGTGACGGTCCGCTCGGGAGCGTAATTATTCAGCGTGTCGCTCAGCAATATTATGCGGTCGCAGTGAGCTCGCATCATCAACGCACTCATCTGCTCAATTGCCGTCCCCGTTGTCACTCCCGTCACCATTCCGTAGGCAGCTGCATAAGCTTTGTAGTTTGTGTGAATAATTCCTACCGTGTGTGAAAATACATCCCGCCAAGAATCGCCAGGTGCTCGGTACCAATTAAGATGCTCTGGTTCCTCGAGTATACAGATAGTATCATCGTCTTTCTTCTTTTTACCGCTAGAGCATAGTTTAGGAAGGTCGCCGAGAGGAAATATAGACTTCAGGAATGAGTCGAAGACAGCCGGATAGAACAGTATTTGGAGGTGTGAGGGGTCTGAATATTCACCACAGTTTCTCAACCATTGTCTAATGTAATTTTCCTGAGCAAGTGTAGAGTGAAATGTTTCGTTCTTGAAAAGCAACCGTTGATGGTTAATATCGGATAGGAATGGCACCACGAGGGTGCAAATGCCATGATTGGAGCTATCGTTGCCAGCTCTACGACGTGCAAGATGAGATGCTCTCAGGAGAGGATTTACAGCAGTGCCTGTCATCCAAGGTAACGAAGCAGTTGTCACCACAACTACATTCTTCGTCAAATTACTCAGGTTGGTATGGGCAAGGACATTAGTGGAGTTGAGAGCATTTATATCAATGGTAGAGGATTGGGATGACAACGTACTCGGAAGAAGGTCCACGATGCGCCTGAACTGGGACGATATTGTTGGGGGAGCCGAAGATGCAGCAGCAGTCCCCAAAACTAGAAAGATGGACAGACACTTCCACTTCATTAGGGTCTGCCTGCCTGTATATATGCGGTCCCTTGACCCACTTTTACTAAGCTCAATTGGTTATTTGGAAGGTGTATTTACCGTGATATGTTTATTTCGTTCAGGCCAGTATCACAATTTAAACGTTTTGTTAGATTTCGCAACAGTTACGCGGAGCTGTGCTTTAAAATCTAGCTCAGCTAACCCTATACGCTAACCCTAACAGAATTATTACCCGATGAGTTCGCCTACTCCTTCTGGATGCGCTTTGGTGTCAGAGTATTCCACGGAAAAATCGTCATATTTTTGCCCTGCGGTGAGTGTGTATTAGGTCCATTCCGATAAAACGGGCAACCACTGCACTGCACTGCACTGCGTCTTAAAGTCTAATTATTTGATTTTACGTTCCAAAAACGATTCACAGGGCTTTTTTTGCATCCTCGAAAGTGAAATCAACCCCTACTACACAACAGGCTATCTCGAATTTGCAGGAGTGAGCAGCACCCCATTGAAAGATTGCGAATCGCGTACTGTTAGTTTAGCTGGCGAGCTGGCATCGACGCAAGCATATCAGTGCAAATGTAATTTCGGTCAGTACATGTCGTTAACGATAACCCTTTCTTGTGAAATCCACTACCTAAGCCCAAACCAAAACCCTAACCCAACCCAACCCCAAACCTAACCCAACCCAACCCCAAACCTTTACCTAACTGCTAATACTCATCACAGGCCAGGTTAGGAAATAAAACGCCTCGACGCTCGACGCGCTGAAATTAAAGTATCACACGCGGACACCCATCCACCTCTATGTGAACATTTTTTGCCCGCCCGCAAGGCAATTTGCTGACTTGCCATACAGACATCTAACACCCCTAATCCATCCTCTCAATCACTATGTAATATCATATATCTTCACCTGTTCAGTTTTGTCTGGAGAACAGCACCTCGCCACAGTTCTGTCCAGAAGGTTACTATTGCCCCGATCCGACAACGTATCCGATCCCTGCGCAGGACGGGTACTTTACCGAGGCAGGGGGCGGGTGGTATTTCCAAAAGAAGTGCGACACGTCCTCAGGCTGCCCCGGGTATTGCAGCATCTATAACGACAACACACGTCTGTTGATTATTCTCATTCTGATACTACTTGCACAGCTTTTACTGTGGAACTTCCACTTGTACCAAAAGGCGCTTGCAGTCTTCAAGAGAAAGGATGCCGGCCAGGAGGAAGGTGAAAAAACATTCCAGAAGAGATCGAGCGCCAGAGCATTGAAGAGACGCAAATCGCTATCGGTCGAACCGGCAGCCAGTGCCGGGGTGCGCAACCAGTCTGACGAAGGTTTTGACATCGAATTCAGCAACATCAACAAAACGCTTCGTGATGGCCGCGTGATCCTCAACAACGTCAATAGCGCCTTCAAGAGTGGCAAGATGACAGCTGTCCTCGGCCCGTCTGGGGCAGGTAAGACCACTCTGGTCACAGCCATCATTGACGGAAATTTCGACGAGGGCGGCAAATTAATGGTCAATGGCACCGCTGAGGACTCTCTTTCTCGCTACAAGAAGATCGGCGGTTTCGTTCCCCAGGAAGACGTGATGCTGCGCGACTTGTCTGTTCGCCAGAATATCCAGTTTCAGGCTGACTACCGCCTCCCGAAAAGTATGAGCCGCGCCGATAAGTCTGGTCGAGTAGACAAGGTGATCGAGGACTTGGGTCTTGAGCACGTGCAAACCCAGATCATCGGCGACGAGCTTACCCGCGGAATCAGCGGTGGGCAAAGGAAACGTGTCAATATAGCCATGGAAATGGTAAATGACCCTTCCATCCTCATTTTGGACGAGCCAACGAGCGGCCTCGATTCTACTTCCTCCCTCGCTTTGTGCGATGCGTTGAAGGTCCTGACCGACAGGGAGAGAATAACGACTATCGCTGTTATTCACCAGCCCTCACCGGAGGCTTTCGAATGCTTCGACGAGGTTATCATCTTGGCTCGCGGCGGTAAGACGATCTACTCTGGCCAGCGAGGTGCTCTCCGGGGATATTTCGAATCAATTGGTTATGATTCTGACAAAGACAAGAATATCGCGGACTTTGCACTGGAAGTCGCGTCTGGCTTTGCGGTGAGGTCGAAAGAGCCGCAATTGACACCCGACGACCTCTTCCATCTCTGGCAGGCTCCTTCAGGCGCTGGGGGGGAAGGCGACGTTTCCAACCTACAGGATGTGGAGCTCGGAGAAAGCGGCGAAGGTGAATCCCTTGAGGTCGAAGATGAAGCCAAGGTCGGATCCTGCCCCACGTGCACCAGAAAAAGTTTTCAAACCATTGGCGAGGTTTCCAACTGGTTGAGTAACATTTGGTTCAACTTCTGCACCTACTGCTACCGCTGCTATTGTCTTTTGGGCCGAGAGTTTCAAATATACAATTGCTGCGCGGCAAGCGATTTTAGGGTCACGCCTGGGTTCTGGAGGCAGTGGTGGATCTGTCTCAAACGAGGTTTACAATGGTATACATCTCCGAAGAGGATCTGCGTCGATATTGCGATCCATCTTTTGATGGGTTTGCTAGTCACCAGCACTGTCGCTGACTTTGGGTTCGTAGGGGCTTACCAAACCTCCTTTTGCATTACGCAGCCTGTCGCCTTATTTAACAACTGCGTCAGTGCCCAGAACTTTGCTCCCTACATCATCGGAGCGCAGTTTTCTTGCTGGGCAGTCTCCTTCGCCGCAATGAGCTCGGCAGCGAACACATTCGGCAATGAGACCGCGAACTATATCAGGGAGTACAGGAGGGGAATGAGCACAACTGCTTACTATCTCGGCAAGTTCTGCGCTGAGCTACCCCGCATTGTGCTCTTGTGCTCCTTCTTTTTCTCCGCCATGATTATGAACTTCGCCAACGTTAATACCACAGGCCACGTCTTTGTAGTCATTTTGGGTGTCTACTTTTGGAGCTGGCCACTGGGCTATATTATTGAGGGATTGGTTGGGGTGAGGTTGGCGCCATTGTACTCCGTAGTAGTTGGGCTGCTGCTGGTCGTGGAATTCTCGGGGATCGGTACTCCACCCCTCCCGTCCCACCCCTCCAGCATTCGCTGGATCTACGATTTGTTCGGGATTCGCTGGGCAAGCGAGGCCCTCATTGGTGGCCAAATCGAGCACTATGACTACACACAGGATGGAGAAGTCTGGATGCTCTCTGCTACGACCCTGAATGAGTACGGGTATTACACGCCGACTTCTAAGTGCAATTGGTACCAGTTTGCTATAGCACTGTGCACATTGGCAATCGGGTTGTTCTTCAGGATAATTTCGAGGGCAAGTAAGAAAGTCGACGTTTAGGGATTTAGTTAGGGCACAAGAGATGGATGTAATGAAAAGGGATTCATGGAAGGGCCGAGGGTATTAGGGATGAACAGAAACAACAGAAAAGATAGAGAGCATGAGAGATGAACAGAGATGAGATCACGAAGGACTCGCCCCGAGGACTAGAGATAAAAATATCCAGTTTACCAAAATCTGCCATTCCATTCTTCCTGTTATTTGTCTATTAAGCATTAAATTTCAATTCTTCCGCATACATAAGTCGTGCAGCTCACCTAAATTCCTACCCATCTCTTCGGGAGGATGGATCTGATCCACCTCCACGCCAAAAAAAAGACACATATCGACCACATTGTGCTGAAGCAGTTGCAGTGCGATGCCCTAAATTAGAGAAGCAGAATGTGAGTTCGTGAGCTTTGAGAGACGAGATTATTCAGGCGTGGCATTTTCTCACCTCTCTTTCCCTCCTCTTCTTGACCTCAAACTGCTTGAAATCATCGTCGAGAATTTCACTTTCCCCCTCACGATACGACCCCTCTCGACGACCGAGGTCATATGTTTCACTATGCTTACTCCTACTCTCAAGGATTCGAGCAAGTCCGTCGTTGAAATAACCATTGAAGTCGCCGCCTGCAAAATATCTGTCACTGTCAGAGTACAATTTTTTCAATGGCGAGGTATTGAATGTAGGGACAATCGCCAGTGATTGCGGCATCACGCTCAAGTTGGCTCTATTTTTGCTCACCTCCAACCACATTCGGCACGATAATGGGATGTGGCAGCCGGTACTCCTCCCCACCACCCTCCCCACTCCAAACCCATTCTACTGTGGCAACAGCGCTCGCTACAAAAAAAAGCGCGCTGGTTAGAACACCCGTCGGGACGTTACAATAAAGTTCGGCCGCGTGAGGCAGCGGCAGGGTGCCGCACACGCGCGTGAAACTATCGGTCATCATTGCCGGCGTAAATCCATGCATTCGAAGGACATCACCTGTCCGTTTATAGAGGCGTAGGCGGGTCAAGTAATGGTTCGTGAGGGAGGAGGCGCGGAGTGATGCCGTCAACGACCGGGTAATTGCATCGATACAATCATGGTGGGTAGAAAGGAGGGCGTGGGACGAGGAGAGGGAGCGACGGCGAGAGGTTGATTCAGCAGATTCAGCTTCAACATCAGAGAGCCATGACTGGAAGGCGGAAGCTTCCTCCTTTGCGATTGTTGCGGAGAGGCGGCGGCACCCCTTTTTAAGCTCAACGATTTCGCTACGAATCGCAGAAGAATCGTTCAGGTTGGTGTTGGCCGATGAGGAGGCAGGTCGTGAGGGCAAGAGTGAATTCGTTGACAGTCGCCTTTTCTTGTCATCACAGCGGCGAACCTCTCGCCAACATTCGTTGAGGAGGGAATTGAGGGTGCGTTTTGCGGTCACATCCGACGCGAGGAAACAGAGAGGGCACGTTCGAGAGGGGGAGCAAGCGCATTGGGCCATTTTGATTGCAAAAAATGTGCTGGAACCAGAATTCTGCAGAGTAAGAGGCGAGTCAGTTTCAAAACGTTAAGGTTTAAGATTAGATCACACGATCATCATGTGCCTATTGTGGTGAGGGCAAGCATAAGAGTTTATTGACAAACAAAAACTGATTGACGAAGACAAAAAATACAAAAATTAATTCATCAAACCCCCCCCCCCCTTCTCCCCCCTCTCTTACGACAATTTTCAGTGCCAAAACACAACTCTGCCCGCGTATAACGTATCAACAAATCAAACCCAAAACCCA
>Ga0115557_1002900_pt1 | contig 11306 bp, 7 predicted proteins | sample COGITO_mtgs_1104_FD_87280 | JGI IMG/M metagenome (GOLD analysis project Ga0115557, IMG submission 87280) | Pelagic marine microbial communities from North Sea - COGITO_mtgs_110421 | ecosystem: Environmental > Aquatic > Marine > Epipelagic | place: Germany:Helgoland, sampling site Kabeltonne...
CAATTTTTGGAATTTTTTAAATTTTTATTTAATTTTTTTTTTTCTTTTTTTAAGGTGGGGAATGCGGATTTTTTCCGGCTGGGGGGGGGGGGGGGGGGGGGGGGGCAAGGGTAAGGTAAGGCAATAAAACAAGTGATCATCGTCATCGAAAACACAGCAATCAGACAGAGCAATCAGACAGAGATTATCCAGTTCTAAAATATGTTTAATCTCGCGCGATTGCCGACTTACCACAGTCCCGGTTCTTGATTAGGCCGCTGAGGAGGCTCTTCATCTCTTCCATGGGGGTCTTCATTTTCGGGGGGGGGTGGGGAAAAGGTGATAGTGCCAAAATTTGTCACTTAAGGTTCTTCGGCCAGGCCGCCGGATTAATAGCTGGAAAGAGAACTAAAACTTGGGGGTGAATTAATGCAGGGAACCAAAGGAGGCTTTTCGCCTTCGCCCGCCACCCCCTCCAGCATTACAATATTTCTCTAAACACACTCTCTGCAGCAATTTTTGTGCGTCGCACTACAAGTTCCACTAAAAAATACAAATAAGCGTCGCCTGCGATAATTTCAATTCTTTGTATTTCTCCTCTATTATCCACCACCCAACCAAAAATGTCCGACCAAGCCGCCCTCTCGGCAAATTCTCATACCTACAGCATTCCCTCGGCGATCACGACCGCACTCCAGCGTTGTTGCGCTAACATTGATAACATGGCGGGCGAATCGAGCTGCGACAGAGTGCTGCCGTCTGTGGCCGATGCACTCCAGCAGATCATCAGTAATTCCATGCAGGTGAGTCGCAGACAGTTCGCTCGGCCTACTCTGCGCGTTCACGCTTCTTCGGGTTATAACTGCCTCAATCTCACTCAATCGCTCACTCTCTCTCTCTCTCTCTCTCTCTCGCTTTCTCTCTCGCTCTCTTTTCCTCAGTCACTGGACGAGTTTTTCTTCAACACTCCCTCCTCGAAGAAAAAGAATAAAGCAGAGATGAACCGCAGGCTTTGTGTACGGATTAACTTCGACGAGGAGAAAGGAATTTTAAGTATAACGGATTATGGGATTGGGATGACAAGAGCGGATTTGATTAATTGTTTGGGTGTTGGTGGGGGTGCCGGCGGTGGGGTCGGTGCTGGAGGTGATGCAATGGATCATCATGAACCAGAGGAAAACTTTTCTGATTCTGACTCATCTGATGACTCAGATGGTATTTACGCCAAGAAAGCTAGGGAACGTGCTAGACACACCAATGGCAAGGCGAATGGCAACGGTAACGTCAATGAAAGCGGCAACTCCTCACCATCAGATGTCATTGATGCTACTCCAGCAGGTGTTGGTGGATTTTACTCTGCTGTTTGTGCCATTGGGGAATGTGTGGAGGTGGGAACGAAGAGTAAATTCGATGATTATTACACATTTGTCGTTGGTGGTGAAGTCGGCTTCGGAGACTGTAGCAATGCTGACAACGATGGGAACCGGAACGAAAAGAAAGACGAAAACAAGGACAACGAGGAAGAGAAACCTTTCTCCACCTTTACTATAACAAAACCTTTACCAGAAGGTACCACACCCTCTCCCCTTACTGGGTTCACTTCTTTCTCTTCGGTTACTGGTGAAGCCGGCACTCGCGTCTCGATGAAGCTCAGTCCCCGGGCGCTCTCGTCAGAGATTTTCTCCGGGGGAGGAGGGGGATTGAAGGAAGTCGTTGAAAAGTGCTTCGAGAGGAGCGACTACAGTTTTTGTTTCTGGGACAGCGAGGAGGCAGGGAAGATGGCGGGTGTGGGTGATGCAGCGGGGGGGAATTTCTACGAAGAGGGCAAGAACTACGAGGATTTTGACGAGTTTCAGGACGCCAAGATGCAGGATGATGACGGAGGTGGTGGTGGAGTCGGTGGAAATGAACCAGATAACGATGAGGACGACGACGCGATGATAGGAGAGAGTGACCCGGGTCTCCTTACACATATGTCTGTCAGCGAGAGGAGGTCAGTTTCCGCGTAATGTCAGCGGGCGGCTCGTGATATCAGTCGTGTCAATTTAGCTGGCCAAGTTCTCACAAACGCCCCATACACACACACACACACACACACACACACACACACACACACACACACGTGTAGCAAATTTATTCCCCTGCGTTTGACCCTCGCTGAGAGAAAACTGTACCGACTCGTGGAGGCAGCGATTACTTGCACCGACTACACATCCACTGTCGACGCCAATTTTAAGAACAAGGGGAAAAGAATACACGCCATTCTCAAGGGTATCAGCAGTGTTTTTGTTGGTTTGGTGCTTGCTTGTGATTATGAGAAGGGGATGGAGTGCGCAAAGACTGGCGATTTCAGAGAGTGGGAAAGGGGAATTCAAGACATGTTCGAGATAGTGAGGAGGCACAAAATCATGAACCCTGAGAAGATGAGGAGTGAATACGGAAAGCTTCTTTACCTGATTCAAGACGCTGTGAGCCCCGATATCAGACCGGACCTGGGCTTTAATGTCAAAGGGGAGTTGAGGACAGTGTACGAATTTTTAAAGGAGAGGGCTGCTGAGGGAATGCTTGATGATAAATACATCGAGGTGGCCACAAGGGAGATCCTGCCCGATCGAGGAAAGACAAGGGCGCAGATTCAGAAGGAGATCAGACAGAAAGAGAAGGCGGTGGCATATTTGAAAGAGAAATACAGCGGCTACAGACTCAGCGAAGACGACATTCATATGTGCTTGTACAGCATCTGCGACAATAATTCTTTCCTCAACAGCAACCGACTTCCCATCGATAAAGTAATCGGTTATCTGAAGCAATACTTCTCCCCCAAGAATATTGTGGAGGGGTACTCACTTGCTATCGTGAATGGCTCTGAGGGCAGCCGCCTTTCCCACAGCCACGAGCGGCAGTATTACTTCGCTCTGCAGAGCCTCACGTTGTGGCGCGACATCTTGGACGACATGTTCCGGCTGTGGAAGCTGGCCGAGGATGACATTCTCAGTGAGGCCGTCACGTACAAGCTCAAGGATACCGGTCAAGGAGTACAGAGGGTGCAACAGTCGCCGAGGAGCTACAAAGCGATGACGGGGATTTTAAGGCGGGTGCAGAACAGTGTTGACACTTGGATCGGCAGCAGCGTTATACACATGGGAGATCACAATGTTCCAAACGCGCTAACCTTCATCGATAAGTACACCCAGGTCCCCCGCATCCTCGGTCCGATCGTCAACTGCCTCGAGAATCTCGAGAAGATGGAGGACGCTGCAGTGGTCCGCCTTCTGAATGAGTCCTACGGCGGTTTGGACGGAATTAAGAGGGAAATACTTCACGACTTCTTCACGTCGGCATTTGACGGCTCTGGGGCTGACACGTACTACGACGCAGGGAGCTGCATTGATGGTAGACTAACGAGCGCGTGGAACTGGTGTCAGGCGCTTGAAACGAAGAGCTATTATCCCATTTTCAAGCTTACTGGATTTACTGGATTTGATGGTGAATTTAAGTGAGAGGGTGAATGGGGTGAAGGTGAAGGGGATTCCGATTTTTCGATAATGTAGTGTGGGATAATTTTATAAGTGTTTTGCCGCAAAACAATATAATTATCAAGTAATTTAACAGTGTCATCTGTCTCACAGTAGCACATCTTTGACGAGTCCGAGCCTCTTGTAGACTTTCTTCTCGCTGACGTCACTCTTGCTAAAACTCGCGCCCCCCGACTCCTGCTCTCTTTGGGCCTGGTTTACCTTGCCAGCGGCCCTGAGTAGAAACTCGAACCTGTCCCTCTTCATGCGAGCAAAGAACCTCCTAAAAGAGTCCCTGGTGGATATCTCAGGCACCGTCTTGGGCTGTTTTCTCAGGAGAGCTATTAGCTCAGCGTCGGACATAGATAGGGCAGGTCCGCGAGGAAGTGTTATGTTGCGTCTAGACGCCTCGAGGGAGGAGTCAGACGAAGGAGACTGCGGAGCCGGGATTAGGGTTCCATCCGGAGCAGTTTCAGAAGACGCCACCGCCGAGGCGTTGCTGATAGCCAGACGGCACTCAATGTCGAGGGCACTGCGAGGTTTGATCACATGACGGCCGATGTGACGGCCAATGTGGGGTGACTGAGATTGCTGTTGCTGGCCCCCCCGCTGATTCTGGGGGATCGAAGAGTCCGAGTCAGACTCGGAGTCAGAATCGGAGTCTACCCAAGAAGAGATGTTAGCGAGGGAACCACGGAGATCAAAACCGAGCTGCAGACCGGCCTTATCGGAAGAGGTCTGAGCGAAGGGGAATGGCATGCTATTGTTCGCACTGTTTCCAATTTCATCGTCAGCAGCATTGTTGCCAGTGTTGTTCCTCGCATCCTTCAACTTTTGCGTTTCCTTGTTTGTCTCATCTTTATTTTCCCGTATTCCTTCCTCTCTATTCTCTTCGCCGACCGTGCCGTTGTTAACCATAGCCTTGCCATGAGGACTGAATTCCTGGCTCCGTTTCTTCATTTCCCCCCTGGAAATTACCTTCCCACCTTCTCCATCTGAATCATCGCTGCTGTCATCGAATCTACTCCTCCTAGCACCGACATCACCGACGGGAACGGGACAGCCGTAGTAATCCTCCTCTTCGTCGCTGATATCCATGAGAGTCATTCCACCAGTGCCATCTTTCCTCGACCTCCTCTGGCGAGCAAACTGAAACTTATCAGGACTATCAAAGGTTACTGTCTGCCTCATCATGATCCCACCAGTCATCTTGCCCCCCTTTCTGGATTCTCTCAACCCGGGTCGGGCGGACGCTGGCCTCTTTCCAAATTCTGCCTGCCCCTCTTCCCCGGTAAAGTGGAGCAAATCAGATTTGGGTGTACCCATTGGGACAGCAGTCGAGGGCCTCTTGAAGAAGAGGGGCTTGACGCGGGTGTCATCGTCACCTTCAGAGGTGTCAAAATTGGGCCCAGGTGAGGTTTTCGAAGCTTGGAGTTTCTGAGGGCTGTCGTCGTCCGCTCTTAGTAAACTTTTGGAATGGAAGTTGTTAGATTGCAACTGGTTAGGTGAGGGAGTCGAGAGGGCGGCTTGCTCCTGCAGCTTTCTTCTGCCCTCCTTAATCCCGAGGATTCCCCGTGCCGTAGAGCCCCCACGGAGAACATACCCCCCATGAGAGAGGAGAGATACATTGTCTACGGCGGTGGAGGGGGAAGATGAAGAGGCGGCATTGGCGATGGGTGCGAGAGAAGTTGGTGGGGATAGGACAGCACCGCAATTTTTTGAAGTTATGCCAGCGAGAGAGAAGACAGCGGGAGACGTCGGTTGGGTGTTGGTGTTGTTGCTACCGTTATTTCTTAAATTTTGCGTTTTGGAAACGAGGTCGTCTTGTCGTCGGCTTAAGGATGGATCAGAGCCGGAGTCAGAGTCGGTTTCCGAGTTATCATGGTTGGAAGGCGACGCATTCAGCGAAGGTGGCGAGTTTGGCTTGTGGGGGGAGGTTTTGGAGGGCGGTACAGCTTTCTTAGAGGAGGTTGCTATTGTCTTGGAGTCTACAATTTGTGGTCCAACTTCGTCCCAACGTTCCTTGAGCCAGTCAGACGCGCGCTCGATAAGAAGGTCCGTCTTTGATTCGTCTGTTTTAGCAGACCCAACGGGGAGTGACCTGCCGTCGAGCTTTTCTAAGGTGTCAACCAAAGCGCCTACTACTGTCCTGTAGCTGGCGTCGTTCTTGCCCTTGTTGGAGTTCTTGTTCTTGTTGGAGTCGGTTGATATGCTGTTGAATTGGGGCGTGGAGAGCTCTGTCTGAAGAAAGTTGCCCCTGAGGTCCAAGGAAGTAAGAGATGGAAGGGTGGCGAGCATTGTTAAGGGATGGAGAGTATGGATGAGATTATGTGAAATGTCCAGGGTTGAGAGGGTCGGGTGGAGGGCAAGTGGGGTGAGGTCTATTAGATATTTTTTATCGATAAGATTTGTTATTCGCGGTCGTATTGCGTGGGTGAATTGTGTGAGAGGGTTGTGTTAGTGCATGTGATCCACAAACATTCATTCGGTGCGAAGGAGGGGGGCTCACCTTCAATAAAATTCCCTCTAACTCTCGCCTCGCGCAGTCCCCCAAGTCCCCCGAATCCCTCGAGATCCTTGAGTCCAAGCCCTTCTATACTAATAGTTGTTAGGTTTCGAAATCCTGTTCCCAGGTCCCGTAAGGTGTCAACCCGGGAGCCATCAAGTGTAAGGGAGGTCAGGGAAGGGAGGAATGAGGGAAGCTCGGAGAGAGTCACACGAGAAGAGTCCACCTGGATCGAGAGAGAGGAGACTGTTGACAATGAAACGGTCCCACAGATGCGCTGGAGCTTGTGGGAAGTCAGGGCATCTGTGAAGACATTAGGGACAGCAGTTGCTGTCTTTTTGTTGTTACTATTATTCCTGTTCTTATTACTATTGCTGCCGCTAGCGGTGTCGTTGTTGTCTCTAGCCGGGTCGACAATCATTTTGGGGGCCTTCTTATTCGCGTGCCCCTTGATTTTCCTGGAGGGAGAGGAGGGGTCAGAAGAGAGAGACTTGGGAACAGAGGTGGAGTTGGCAGCGGCCTTCTTGGGGTTGGTTTTTGCGTTCCCGTTAGCAACAGTGGCGTGAGATGAGCTCCGAAGCTTGTGGAGGGGGCGAGGGGAGGACGCTTCAGAGCGGACTGAGGGTGTAACGGGGGAGAACATGGCCCTCGGGCAAACGGGGGAAGGGTGGGAGGGGGTCAATGACGGGGGGGTGTTTCGCAAAATCACGGAGCAAGCCCCTTTCTCAATTGTGGGAAGAACTGTAGGGGATTATTTCAGCAGAAATGGGACTTATTAGGGGGCAAGTTTTAAGATGAAAACGGAGGTCGAAAACGGGCAAGCAGCCCGAGATGAATCAACAAACAACTGCCCGCCCCCAGACTGAACCCAGGGAGATTTTAACGTCGAAATAGTTTGATTTCGCGGCTTGAAAGAATATCTTCTACCATCGAGGGCGAATTAAATCAGGACATCAATAAACAACAAAGTAACCGACCCCCTCCTACTCCCAACAACCCCAACGACAAACCCCACAACAACAAAACGTGAATAAACCCAAACAAAGAATAACGACGTCGGCGACCCCTCTGCTTCCATCATGAGCTCCAAATATCCCCGAGGATCCCTGCAGTCGGGCCTTGCTCCCCACGAGCTCCCCCGTTCCATCTCAAAAATCTACAACATCTCCGGTCTTGATGTCAGCCTCCGGGAGTCTGTGATCTCCAGAAAGGCCAACTTGATCACCTACATCGCCGGAAATGCAATCGTCGAGTACGATATTAAGACGAAGGTCAGGAAATATGTCTTTGGACTTGATGGGAAGGGAATAGGATGTTTTGCCATGCACCCGGGAGGGGAACTCATTGCAATTGGTGAGCAGGGGAACAAGCCGAACATATACGTCTGCGAATACCCGAGTTTCGATATTAGGTGCATCTGTAGGGATGGTACTGAGAGGGGGTACAGCAGCCTTGATTTTAGTAGTGATGGAGAGAGTTTGGCGAGTGTTGGTCAGGTGAGTTCAGGAGACATTGATTATGACAAAAGAAAAAAATCATGACAAGCGTCCGATATCATGATGTTGAACAAAATGATTTCAGAGAGTTAATTACTTCTTCTTTTTTTTGCGACTAACGACCTCTCTTTTACTCCACTACCTACCATCTCCCAACTTCGTAGTCTCCTGATTTCCTTCTGACTGTCTGGGACTGGGCTAAGGCTCGTACCCTACTGCACACTAAGGCATTTGGGCAGGATGTCTTTAAGGTGGCCTTCTCCCAGGACGATTCTGGTCGGTTGACGACCTCTGGAACTGGCCATATCCGCTTCTGGAATATGGCGTCTACCTTTACGGGACTCAAGCTACAGGGAGAAATCGGCAAGTTTGGAAAGCTGGATCTCTCGGACATCGAAGCCTTTGTGGAGCTTCCCGATGGGAAGGTGGTCTCCGGAAGTGAGACGGGCCACCTGCTGCTTTGGGAGGGGAACTTTGTAAAGTGCAGACTTGTGACGTCAGACAAGTCTCCTGAGATCATGTTTGACGGGAGCGTGTCACCTAGGAGCCAAGGATCTGTTTTTGGGTCCGTGCCGGCTCATGAAGGGGGTATCTCTACGGTCCTTCATGACAGGGAATCGAACATGATTATGTCAGCTGGGGCGGATGGGAAAATTAAATGGTGGGATTTTGATGTGGTCGATGCAGCGGAGGTGGACTCGGATATCAGCATGGATTTCCCTATCAAGTGCATTAGGGAGCTTCTGGTGGGAGAGACTGTGAGTGTCAAGGCCATGGCCAAGAAGGCTGATGGAACATGGTTTGTGGAGGATGCGAATGGAGGAATGTATGATGTTGATGCTGAAAGTGAGAAGGTTGAAAATGTCTGGAATTTCCACAGTGGGAAAATTGTGGGAGTGGATTCAAGCCACGTTGATCACTATGCTGTCACTGCTGGTCTAGACGGATCCGTCAAGTGCTGGGACTACGTCAATAAGAAGGTGGTTCTGGAGGTTAAAAATAAGGTTGGGTGCAGCAGTGTCACCGCTGTGCCCAAATCGGTCGATCCAGAAGGACGCACTTTTGCGGTTGGGTTTCTGGACGGCGTCGTTAGGTGCTATTACAGGGGAGATGAAGAGCTCTCCCTCCTCCAGGTCATCAAACCTCATAATGGTGCCGTCACATGCATTCAGTTTAGTGACGATGGGAAATACGTTGCGACTGGAGGTGCGGACGGCTTAGTCTTTGTTTTGAAAACGCCGCCAACTGGCACCGGAGACTCCGGGGATAAACCCCTTGCCTATGAACCTGTCGGGTTCGTTTACGGCGGAGAGGATGACAAGGCTGTCGCAAGCATTAGCTGGAGGCCGGATGGCAACGCACTTCTCTTCACCTGTGGGACGTCGACTATTGAAATCGATTGCAGCGATAAAGACCTTTTAAAGCCTATTGATGCGGCAAAGACGTTCGAAATGGACCTTCCCCGGAAGGTGTACTCCTACAAGGATCGTCCTAAGATTTCCATGAACGATGACGCGCCGGCCGAAGGTGATGCTGCTGAGAACGCTGCCTCTGGCGAGGAAAAAAAGGAAATTGATAGCAGCGCAGCCAAGGCCGTGGTCCCCGAAGCTCTCACGGCAACTTACAACACCGATGGAAGCAGCAACTTTTTGGTCAGTTTTGGTGCAGGAAAAGCTGGAAAGATATACGAGTGCAACGTGAACGAGGAGTATACGAAAGGCGAATACCACGTTGGGGAGAAGATTGCTCAGGATGGAGACGACCTGGATATTGTGCCCAAGACGCATGACTTGCGATACAGCAGCAGCGGAAATTTTCTTCTGTCTACAAGCGACGATGGGAGCGCCACTGTGAGAAGTAGCGATGCCCTGGGGTACTTCGTCCGGTACAAGGTCCACGGGGTAACCGGGGCTACGGGCAGTTGCTTGAGCTGGGATGACGAATTCTATTTGAGTGTGGGTGAAGACGGCCTCCTAGTGATATACAGACTGAATCCTGAGGGTGTGGCAAGCGCTGGAAAGAGAGCGGCTGCCGCAAACTCAGTGCAGGACCATGAGACTGATATGGAGTCAACCATCGCGTTCACTGATAGCGGCGAGACGAGCACCCCCCCCGCTGGCATGGACGAAATCTTTAGCAGTGATGCCGAGGGGGTTGAAAAGGCGAGGCTCCACGCTGAGAAGATGGCGCAGATCGAAGACATTACCGATTCAAATGCTTACAGTATCCAGGATGAAAAACTCAAGAAAGAGGAAGACGCGAGGAAACTGGCAGCAGAGAAGAAGAAGGAGGGAATTCGGGAAATCATACGGTCCATGCAGGTCGAGTACGAGGCTTTGGTGCAAAAGAATGAAATGCTTCCCAAAGAGCAGCAGCTCACGGAAGAAGAGATGATGGTAGACCCGGAGTTCAATGAAATGCTCAAGGCGGAGGGTCTAGACATGCTCAATGAAGTCAAATTGGAGTGCAGGCATGAGTCCGAGAAGAGCTATGTGAGGATGCAGAAACTCATGGAGCGTTACATTGACGTTTTGGACGTGGAGAGTTTTTACGTTAAGGGCCTGCAGAATGGCTGCTTGGTCAGAAGTTTCCCTACTCGTAAACTCGGAGAGAAACTTGAGAGCCTGCTAGCCCAAGTTCAAAACTTGATGAAAGTGGAAGAGGCGAGCAACAATCGGAAGACTATGATGGATAGAGGTGTAGGTCGAAATAAAAAGAAAGGCAATGGTGATGGGTCCAAGAAATCGGTCATGGCAAGGAACAGCAGCATCCACAATAACGCTGACGGTGTCGAGAAGAAAATGTCAACCTTTGAGATTCGGAAGGCTATGAGGGCCACTCGAAATGAGGAGCTGAAGCAGATATTGGATGCTAAACCTGCGGAAGATGAGGATGACGTGAGGGATATCCAAGCGATAGAGGATGCAATACGGAATATGGGCGACTATAAGGTCAAGAGCAGCGAAGACTATGAGGTCCCGGAAGATCAGCAAGTCAACGCTGAGAAGAAAAGAAGACAAATGGTCCTTTTGGAGAAGAGCGTTTACACCATCAAGAAGAAGTTTAACAAGAGGTTGTTGGCCTGCAGAAACAGTAAGGAGAAATTGATTAATCTCATCACGGAGAACAACGAGCACATCAAGAAGATCGACAAGCAGCTGGGACAGACAGAGAAGAGTGCGAACTTGTGGCAACCAAAGATGGAGGCGGGGGAGTACCCAGAGAGCAGGGTTTTCTTTACGGAGGAAGACAAAGCTGCGTTTAAGAAGAGTGTAGAAGCAAAAGGTGGGGATGTCACGAAAGCTTCTGTGAATCCCAAGAGCATAGCTGCCCAGGACTACCAAAGTGTAGACCCTAAGGATGAAAAGAAGGGTTACAAACCCATCAGCAAGCACGCGGCAAAAGTTAATTCTAGAAGTTTGGCTATCGCGAGGCTCATCCCCGTTTTGAGGGCTACCTATGACCCTGCGACAGCGGGGGAAATGCCAGAGGTCGCCCCTGGAGCAACACTGAGTGAACTCGAAATTGACGAGATGAGCGAGATTCGTAAGATGTTATTGCATGACCGCGAGGTCATCGTCAATAAAATGGTCGGCTTGGTCACCGACCTGGATAAAGAGATTGGCGACTTACGGAGGGACAGAATTATTTACGGCGCCGAGCTTAAAGCCGCTGAGTTGCGGTTGCTAGTGCTGTCTGAGGAGTTGCACTTGCTGAGCGACTTTGAGGGAAAAGATAAGCAGCTCACTAGCAAGCTGGAAAAGTGCCAGAGAGAAAAGGGAGAGGTCGTTGCGAATATAAGTGATTGTC
>Ga0115557_1002906_pt1 | contig 11293 bp, 9 predicted proteins | sample COGITO_mtgs_1104_FD_87280 | JGI IMG/M metagenome (GOLD analysis project Ga0115557, IMG submission 87280) | Pelagic marine microbial communities from North Sea - COGITO_mtgs_110421 | ecosystem: Environmental > Aquatic > Marine > Epipelagic | place: Germany:Helgoland, sampling site Kabeltonne...
CGTCGGCGATGCCGATATATGTCACCGCTAAGATGACCGACCCCCTTAGCCACGTAGCCGTGGACGGCGACTATACAAGACACCCACGATGGTATTTGTTCCCTAGGCAGTCTACCCCCCCCACCACCCCCCCCCCCCCCCCCCCCCCCCCCCCCCCCGAATCTCTCCACCTAGTGTGTGCGTTATTATTATTACATGCAAACCGTTCAGGATCCTCCCCCCGGGGTCTTTATCCCGCTTAATTTTTTACCTCACGTTCCGTTCCGCTCCGTTCCGCTCCGCCTCCCTCAAATCGCCTCCTTCTCAAGGTCGTCGAAGTAGGGGTGGTTGAGACTGTCCTTGGCGCTGATTCTCTCCTTGGGGGTGTAGTAGAGGAGCTTCTCCAGGAGGTCGACGCCGTCGTTGTCGAGGGAGGTGGCCATCCTCTTCACGTCGAGGCGGGGCCACTGGGGGAACGACGGGTTCCAGTCTTGGAGCTGGGTGACGCCGGGCCACATCGACTCGTTCGGGGTACCCAGTTGGCGGAATATCTTAAACAATTGGTCGATCTCAGAGTCTCCGGGGAAAAGGGGGCGCTTGGTAACCATCTATGGAAGGAAGGGTGAATGAATGGATGAATGGAAAACAAAAATGGAAGAATAACAACCATTAACGGCAAGGCGATTGCGAATTAATGGTGAGCGAATTTGCATAATTTCAATTTGCATAATTTCAGCATGCCTGAGCACAGTTGTCATTTTGTTCACTCACCTCGACAAAGATAGCTCCCATGGCCCAGACATCAACAGGAGGAGCGTAGGTGGTGCTTCCGAGCAGAATCTCAGGGGGTCGGTACCAGAGAGTAACAACCTCATGCGTGAGGGGCCTGATGGGAGGGCAGAAGGCGCGGGCAAGTCCGAAATCGGCGAGCTTCAGGCGCCCATCGCGGGACACCAAAAGGTTCTGGGGCTTCAAATCACGGTGCATAACGCCACGAGCGTGGCAGAATGCAAGGCCTCTGAGGCACTGGAACAAATAAGACTGCGATACGAGGGGAGGGGAGTAGAGGAGAAAGGCAAAGTGTGAGTTTATGTTGTCGTTTTTTTGGCAGAATTGTTGGTCTTCAGATTTTGGCAAACAGCTGGCAACGCAACGCAACACACCACAACACAACACAACACAACACAACACAAAAACGTACCTTGACCAACAGAGGAGATAACATTCCATTGACATTTTCCATGTACTTCTTCAAATCTTTGTCCAGGAACTCAAAGACCAGGTACAACTTGCCATCACTCTGGACACAGTCCTTGAGCTCAACGATATTATCGTGCCTCAGCTCCCTCAGCAGGCTAATCTCCCTAAGTGCAGTCGACGGGATTCCCTCGTCTTCGACCTCAAGTCGGATCCTTTTAAGGGCGACGATTTCATTGTTCGTCTTATCCCGTGCTTTGTAAACAACGCCATAAGTCCCCTCACCCAAGTTGGGCTGCCCAGGCTTTTCGATCTTCTGGTATCTGTGTTGTTGAAAGAGTCGTTAGAATAATAATCTAATTTTTACGCCGTGGGGAGACAAGTGACCAAATGCGGCGACGACACCAAAAGATAAAACGTGTCCATCTTTCAATCACCTCCTCCACGCCCCTCCCTCTCATGCAGCCCCCTCCCCGCCCATTGAGTCCAGGGGTTTATGGACTTCAAATCCACATCGCGAGTTGTGTCACTCCCAAGAAAGCAGACGTATCGCCATGATCACAATGGCAAAAACAAGCCATCGAGCCCATCTCCAGAAATACCCCGTCGAAGTTATGGGCAACGACGGAACCTTTCAAGCTCTTTTAACACACTCCACAGACACTTCAAGCTTTTAGCATTCTTCGAGGGCACAATAATGAACACTAACCCCACGTTCATAACGTTTTTACTTACCGCTCCATTCTGTAGAGGATCGCGGGTTCGAAATGGGCTCTGTTTCGCTCAAAAAATTCCCCAAATCTTTCAGAGAGAAAAGGGTTAGGAAAAGACAAAAAATTTGTCCCCAAACCCTCCCTTCTTAAACATACATTTGACTTATGCTGCGCTGAGCGCGAATTTCTTTTAATAAATGAAGGTTGTTCTTCTCTCCCCTGATGGGGGTTTCCTTCTCTCAGCTTTTTGTCAGCCGTCCGAGAGGGGATCCCACTGCCAGGATGAGATAGAGCGAGTCCGACCCGTGTATATAACCAATCTGATAAGCACTTTTGCGCAGATAACAAAGAGGACGGGAGACTGTTCGTCCAAACCAATGAAGAGAGAGCTCGAGGTTGGAAGCATCATTGTGTCAGCATATGATTGTGGCGAGGTAGTGGCCTCGGCGGAAGAGATGGTAGTAGAGGACATTGATGCTGACCCTTCTACATCAGTGTCTCCATCACCGTCGTTTGCCGGATTTAGGATCTTGGTGATAGATAGTTTGAGTGATATGGCTGAACCCTTGGGGAGGGCAAACCACCGGTCTTTTCTATCCAGCTTGGCAAAAAAAATCGGCGATGCATTCCCGGCATATTTTATGGCCCTTCCATCGGATATTAGGGAGAAATTCGCTGATCTGTCTTCAAAAAAGTGCACCCTCTCCTTGGGAGAGGATTTTGATGTGAATGATGTTATGAGAAATGAAATAGACGAGGAGGAGGAGACAGTGGATGAGCTTTTCGGTTTTGAAGGCGTGGTAGAAAGTATAATTAAAACAGTAGCACAAGCCAATATGTAGCAAATATTTAGCAACATTTTTTTGACACTATTCTTCTCAAACCAACCAAGTCTTGGCCAACAACATCATCCTCAACCATCCTCAACAACTCCCAAATTTGGCCTCCCAGTCGTCGTAAGCTGTGGACTTGGTTACACTCTTCTTGGTATGCTCTATAGCTTCAACCATATCACTCATGTGAATGACAACATTACTCAAGCCTCCTGCCTCCCTCAAAGCTACCAATTCAATCGGAGTTTTGCCGTCGATGACTCTCCTCATGGCTGCCATGTTTGCTTCCCTGCAAACGAGATGGATGTCGGCGCCGCTATAATCTTGTGAGAGCTGTGCGAGTCTTAAAACATCCTCTTCCATCACTCCACTGGTGTTCATGGCATCAATATGTTTTGCAAACATCAATGCTCTCGAATACTCGTCTGGGAGAGGAATGTAAATTCTCTTCTCCAGCCGTCTTCTCATTGCGTCGTCTAAATCCCAAGGACAATTGGTGGCCGCCAATACCATTACTTGTCCGTTTCTAACATTTTCTTCGCCATCAGCCCCCACAGCTCTCTTAAAAGTTTTTTGAATTCCGTCCATTTGGGTGTACAATTCGGTTTTCAACCTTCTGCTGGCCTCGTGTTCACCAGCAGCGCCTCTTGTGCTAACCAGAGCATCGACTTCATCTAAAAAGACCACGCTTGGCCCCTTCACTCTCGCCAAATGAAACAATGTCCTTACGATTTTTTCGCTCTCGCCTCTGAATTTACTCACGAGACTGGCAGTGCTGCAGTTGAAAAATGTGCTGCCCTGCTGTCCAGCAACAGCCTTAGCCAGCAAAGTCTTTCCTGTGCCAGGTGGACCATACAATAAAACCCCTGCCCAGGGCGAGCGAATTCCGACGAAGAGTTGTGGAACAACTAGTGGCAACACTACTGCTTCTTGGAGCAATCTCTTCGCCACATTCAGCTCTACAATATCGGTAAATGATATCCCGTCCACGCTGTCAACAACGTCCTCTAGAATCATGGTGGCAAATTTTCTATCATCTGCGCTTAACCCGTTGAATTCTGGTACTTGAGCAAGTCTACTATCAGCGCCACTTCTAGCTGAGTTCGGCGGTGGCGGGCTAATCCGATCTGGAACGTCACTCATTTTGCTCTCGAACTTTTTCAAGCCGTCAATATTAAAATCTGTGACCAGCCAATCTTTGACAACGCAGCGACTTCCTCGACACAGAATCCCCACGTCTCCCAAGAGGATGTCTCCCTCCTTCTCCTCGCCCGCTCCACTTCTTCCACCATCTACCAGCAAGCTCATGGGCACTTCGTTGAACACTCTCATCTGAGCACCGCCAGATGCACCACCGTATGCCACACTGACCTTATCCCCCTTAATTTCTATTCGTACTGAGTAAAACATATTATGCCGAAGAGATCCCTCCTCATCTGCAACCTTTGCTACCACTTTTCTGGTTCCGTCGGTGACCTGCGACAAACTCCAGTACCCACCGCTTGTCACATCAATAGATAAGGAGCAGTAGTTGATCATGCTCTTGCAGCCAAAAATAATATTCACAATATTCTCACAGACATCGTGTTTTTCTACATTCGGAAGCTTCACAACTTTAATCTGAGTGCTGACGACGCAATGGTCTCCGAGCTGTTCCAACAAGTGGCAGGGGAAGGTTAGCAGTCAAATGAAATCTCCCAGTGCGTGCTCTTGAGCCTTTAATCACCCACTCACCTGGACCTCTCTTCCACCCTTGACAGGTTTGTAAACGCAGCAATACTGCGTCTTTTGCTTGCTAGCAGATATGATGGTATGAAGTCCACAACGCTGGAATTCTCCGCTCGCAACACTTGAAACTCGCCACCAGCAGTTTCCCAAGTCGTTGCTTGCCCTGGAGTTGCTCTGGTGAATCCTTGTATTCAGGGGATGGTTGGCTGCTAAACCGCCTAAAGTTTGTGCGTTTGTCGTCATTGGAGGTGTATTTCCGCTGCTTCGCCTGGCCATCTTGCTCTGTAAACGGTGAAGATGCTTCTCATTGAATTCTGGCACATTTGCTGAGTGTCTTCTCGGTCTACTAAAACTACCATCCATACTGGCACTTTTGTCACGATACGGACTTCGTGATTTTGCTGGCAATATCCCTTCCCGAGCAAGCCCCCCCCCGTGGTGAGCACCCGCAACACTCATAGATTGAGACCTAGCAGATCTTGAGTGAGGAACAGTTCCCATTGATTCACTGAATGCAGAGTTGCGACGAATTTGCGTAGGGAAGTTAGAAAGTGGTTGCGCTCCTGCCTGTCCAGCAGCGTGGGAAGGCATGCTAAAACCTAGTTCCTTTACGTAGGGTTTGAGAAGCGAGTATCCCTCTGACAAAAAAATCAGCTGCAGGTTGATCAGAATGTTCTTATCCAAAAAATTGGCTGTCCACGCAGAAACTTGTTGAGATTTCTCCCGTTTCTTGGCTTTAAACGTAAATTTAAATGATTTCTGGGTTGCTTACTGTACGTGGAGATGGGAAAGTTGGGGGGGCAGATACTCCACGTTCAAATCATCAAATAGGACAAGTTCATGTCGAAAATGAAAGGAATAGCCGTGTAGGATTCCAACCCGAATAAGAAGAGCTAGTTGGCAACATCTAACCCTCTCCAAAATAACAACCCCAATAATGTTTGCTTACGACGAAAATCCCTCTTCTCCTCTCCAACCTCGAAGTAACCTCCCCCCCCAGCCAATTCGAGTGACCCAGCGAGGAGAAGAAAGACAGCTGGAAGACTATCTCATCAGTGGTGAGCCAAGGCTACTGTTCGGAGAAGGAAATAAAGTAAATGAAGGTGAACAAGACAGTGACGAGACCTCAGTTAGGAGGGGATATGCTAATATCCACCTAGGAAAGGGGAACGAGGTCGCCAGGATGCGACAGAAACCGATGCCAAAGAAGAATCCAATACCAAAACAGAAAGAGCCGAAGCCGACGGCGGAAGAACCAAGAAATCCCGATTCAAAACCCAAGCCTCATGCTACACAGCCCCCCTCAAAACAAACAGTGACAAAATCAACAATTACAAAAGTTGAAGAAAAAAAATTTGTGCGAAATAAAAGGAAGGTACCGCCGAAGAAAATTCCGACGACAACAGCTTTAACTAAAACCACGAGCACACACAAAAAATCCGCAAATCCCCCTCCTGCAACAACAACAAACAACAAGTACTTCCAACCCATCACAATGAAACCGATAACTGATGACGATGAGAACGGCTTCAGAATCTTAAACCCTCCAACTCCCCCGAAACGACCCACAAAAGCTTATGACATGCGTAGTCTTCGAAATCAACTTTCCCAGATAGAAGATGAAATATTGCGCCGAAATGGAGAGCAGAACACATTGTACAGACAGAATTTGATGCTGTGGGAGAGAATCGAGCTATATAAAAGCAACATCGAGGAAAACAGGCTTATGGCCGTCGAGCAGATGGAAGCCCTTAAAGAAGCACTCAAAGTGGATGCCTTGGAGAAGAAGCGGATGAATTCGTTTAAGAAGATCAAGGAGGCGGCAGTACTAAAGAAAACTGTCGGCCCGGATCTTGAGGCCCAGCAGTACAAAATGACAAGCGCTCTCTCGCTTGCCAAGACACTCAGGACAAAGCTGCAAGAGGGGATGGAGGAGACTTTGTCGGCGAAACAGGCGAAATTGGAGGAGATTGAGAAAATCGATGGGGTCGCTGGTACTTTGAAAGAACGGAGGCGGACACTGGCAAGGATCGCAAATTTGGACAGCGTGGAAGAGAAAGTGTTCGGGAAGTGGATGAATTCTTCCAGGGGGCTAAAGCGATCATTCTACCTTCTGCGACTCGCAACATCCCGATCGCAAGAGATTGACAGAATCTGCCGCCGTTTCGAAAACTTCACTGCACATTCTTGGTTGAGGAAGACGATGGGGAAGTGGAAGCTCTATTACCAGCGGCAAGTCTACCACACTAACCACATACCTTTCCGAGAAAAACGGAAGATTAGCAAAATCCTCCAGGCATGGAAAGAAGACACACGCCGAGCTCGACTTGTTACCATTCGCTTTAAGCGCAATTTGTTGGCTCGAATACTACGTCGGTGGAAGAAATGCATCGCCAATTTCTTGGAGAAGAAACACAACGCACTGTATGCACAAGCGACAGTTGACCGACTGCGGAAGAAGCGAATCTTCTCTGCTTTGCGGAGGTTTTGGAAAATGTGCACAATATCGACCGCTGACTACGCCGCCTACACCCAAATCACGGACAAGCTATTCACAAAATTCCTCTTCCGTCGCTGGAGCCGCGCTGTCCTTGGTGTCAGGCTAGCAAATAATTGGAACAACGAGGGCTTCAAGCGGTGCTGTGCTCGTAGCAGGAAGAAGATCCTAAAAAAGCGGTTCACTTTGATGCAGCGGTTTGTGACAATGGAAAGAATCGCGCGGCAGCGCTTGACGAGGAAGACAATGGACGCTTGGATTTCTCTGGTGGAGGTAGGAAAGGAAAAGTTCGACTATTTTTACAAAGCGGACAACTACAACCATGTGAGGAGGCTACGAACAGGCATGAGGAATTTGAGGTTTTTTACCAAGCTGCAGAAAAAAATCAAGCTCATCAAAAACTTTCGCCAACGCGCAATATTCAAACACTGGTTATTATTTTGTGAAAGCAATAAGGCCGAGCGTATTAAGAACCTCCTCAGTGTCAATCACTACTTCAAAACGCTGACGAAGAAAGCGTTTGCCAGGCTTAATTACAAAGAGAGAAAGCTGGCCGAGTTCCTAAAATGCAAGCGAGTGATGGAGAAGGGGAGAATCATGAAGAGCTGGCGAAAGTTTGCGAGTCTCGCCAAGCATAAAAATAGAATCGGGGGTATTGTGGGAAAACTCAATGGCGAGAAACAGAAACAGTTCCTCTTTTATGTCGTCTTGAACTGGAAAAAAGTTACCAGGAGGAGAATTTTGTGCCGAAAGTCATTTGATTCTGTCAAGAGACGGACGGAGAGGGAGGTCGTGAGGGTCAAATTGAACATCTGGCGGCTTGTCTTGATGAGGACAAAGCGGGCGAACAATGCGCTGGTGAGGATCAACACGAATAATGTCAGGGAGAAACTGGGATCAGAAACGTTCAAGTTGAATCAAGTGAATGAATTGACCGACGAGGTGCTGACCAAAATAGGCAAGATAGAGGAGAGGGTGGATGATTTGGTCCGCCAGGAGAAAGATTTTGATCTCGAGGGCGAAGAGATCGACAGCACGCTAGAAATTAGCGAGAAAGAAACGAAGAAAATCGGGGAAGTGTTAAAGACTCGCCAGGTCGAAGAATGTAGGCTGCGGAAGGAGTACGAGCGGCTCGCAAAGATTGACAGGGAAAGAATTAGGGAAGAAGAGAGAAGTGCACGGGGGCTGAAGCTCAAGAGGATGCGAGCCAAAAAAGTGTTGGATGACTTAGCAGCGGAGGAAGCGAGGCTGAAGGAAATCATCGGGGGTCTCAAATCGAAGATCGAGGAATACGGAGGCGTAAGGGCAGGAGCGGGAGCGGGAGGCAAGGTGGAGGAGCTTGAGGCGGAGGAGGTCAAGGGTATCAGGAAGGAAAAAGCTCTGCAGCAAAAGTTAGCGGACTTAGTAGCGCTAGGAAATGAGAAAAAGGAGAGGGGCGCTGTTGCCGAGGACAGGATAAAATCTCTTGACATGTTGATTAGTAAAGTTAAAAAGGAGACTTTCGACGAGGAAAGCAGGCACAACGATGGCTTCGTGAGGGACCGTCTTATCTCCTTGGGGGATCTGAAGCTGAAGGCGGCAGAGACAGAGGAGAGAGCGCATGAAGCTGCGATCTTATTGAAGGAAAAAGACGACGAGATCTTCTTCTTGAAGCAAGAATTGCAGAGTATTACGGAGCAGAGGGAAGGCCAGGGCGAGGTTATCTCTCTCGTTGATGGTGAAGAGGAAGTTAGTAGATCCAGAAGTAGGGTAGGTGGTGGACAAGCGAGCGTCGTCACACCGCCACCCGGCGCAGTTGCAATCATGCGAGAGACAGAAAAAGCCTTCAAGGAAAACAATATGGGTTTAATAAAGGACGACTATTATGCCAGTTTGAGGAGCATCAACTTCGAAAAAAGCGAGTTTCTCAGCAATAGCACAGTCATGCACGTGGTGGTCGGAGACGAGGAAGACGACGACACGGAAGTGGAAGGAACGGGAAAGAAAATAGAGCCGGACTTTACGAGCACCGGCACCATCCATGATATCAGGGATTTCAATTCCATCGAAAATGAAATCGATGATTTGAAGAACCAAATATTGAGGAAAATTGGGGTGTAGAAAATACAACCAGCTAAATAATACTACGTTTTTTACGCGCTGTATGTTAATACCATCGTTATATCTATGTATCACAAAACCTTTACTATTGGAGAAAGCGCTTCTCCAAACGCTCAAAGATGTCATTTTTATTGCTCATCACTTTGGATTCCTCCAACACCTTCGGTTTATGTGCGGCAGCAAACTCTTCGTCCTCGTCCTCATCCTCGTCCTCCATCCTACTCTCGAGCTCCTCTGCTTCCTCTTGCCTCTTCTTAATATTATCCAGCTCCTTCACACTCGTCCCTCCCATCATCTCCCACTCCTTTTCGTCCAGGCCAGCCACAATCTCAGTCACAGCTCTTGAAAGTCGGGTGGTAAGCACATCACTCAACGTCGGCGAGCGGAAGATCTGACCATCCACTATATAATACACCCCAAGCAAAGTTATGTCCTTCTGCTCCGGCGAGTGCCGCATCCAATGCTTTATCACGTAAACAAACTTGGGGAGAGCTTGGTAATTCTCCTCATTCTCAAACTGCACTTCCTCAGCAGTATACTGCTCTCCGACTTCATTGTTTAAAGTTGCCTGGACCTGCTCCGGGGTCGGTGGGGAGTCGTTCGCGCCCGTTGCTGTCGCAAGCAAGTCATTCGTCGTTATATTATTCGATCGGAAGGGATTTGCCTCGTGGAGAAAGTATTGAACTGCTGTGTGCAGCGAGAGCCCATAGCGGGACAGGTAGATCGGATCGATAAAAAATTGCGAGCACGACATTCGATGTTACGACCCGCGATTGGCTATTCAAATGCAAACCTGCAGCTCAGCTCGGAATTAATGTCCTGAAATACAGGGGGCGACGAAGTGCCAGGGAGAGGCGTTTGCGTTCAATTCGACGGAATAGGATCTAATTCGCCCGCTTCTGATGACTCTACCAAGACAGGTAGGTCTGAACACAATATATAGACGCGTGGAATAACGTGGATGGACAGTGACCCCAGTGAAAAAAGCAGCAAAATGACTTGGTCTATTTCTTTACAAAACACAGGAAGTAACCTGAAATACAGTTCGTTCGTGCAGGCCAGCTCGCTCCTTAGAAAATGAGTGCCCTGGCGACAACGCCGGCGACCCCGCCAGCCCCTCCCTTGGCCTTGGCCTCTGCCTCGGGATCACGAAAAATCCCAATAGTCCTCCCGGGTCACACCCGGCCAATAGCAGAGGTATCCTTCCCCCCCCCCACCTGCGACGGTACCTTCCTCGTTTCCGCCTGCCACGACAAGACCCCGATGCTCCGGCTCGCGGACAGCGGGGACTGGGTCGGCAGCTTCGTGGGGCACAAGGGGGCAGTCTGGAGCGCCAAGCTCAACGACTCGTGCCTGCTGGCGGCGACGGCCGGCGGGGACTTCACGGCGCGCGTGTGGGACGCGATCACGGGCGCGGAGCTGTTCAAATTCGACCACAAGCACATCGTCAAGAGCGTGGATTTCAGCGGCGACAGCTCCAGGATTGCCACGGGAGGGCACGAAGGTCTGCTGAGGGTGTACGAGCTTAATTGTCCAGGGGACGACCCGGTGGTCGTGGACGTCAACAAGGACAGGCGCGGCGGGGAAGGGAAGCTAAAGATAAGCAAGGTGGAATGGGACGGCAACAGCATCTTTGTGGGCTGTGACGATGGGAGTGTGAAGGTTTATGACATGAGCGCATTTTTCAATGTCACTTCGGAGGACAATAATACCGAAAACCAAGCGGAGGTGCTTTTGACGACGCTCGAAGTCAGGGGGGAGGTAATGGACATGGAGCTTTCTCGAGACCTGAACATCATGACAGTGGCTAGCGGGGACGAGGTTTCCTTCTTCGATACAACCAAGGGAGGTGATTACAAGCTTCTGAAGAGACACAAGATGCCCAAAAAGGTGGAGGACAGGAGCTACGACTGCAATTTCAAAAACGAGGGCGGCGCGAGCCTGCACCCCGACGGCAAAAAGTTCATCGCTGGGGGTGGGAGCCTTTGGGTATTTGTCTTTGATTTCGAAACTGGGAAGGAAATCGAAAAGCTCAAGGGACATCATGGCCCGGTAAGGTGTGTGAGATATAATAAGGGGGATGGCGGGAACACATACGCTAGTGGTAGCGAAGACGGTACTATCCGCTTATGGAGCGATCTATGATGCGTGAAAGAAAAAAAAAAAAAAAAGGAAAGGAAAAAAGGAAAGTAGCTGATTGGTTTGGTTGCTAATTGGTTTGGTTGCTAAATGGTTTGGTTGCTAAA
>Ga0115557_1002913_pt1 | contig 11289 bp, 10 predicted proteins | sample COGITO_mtgs_1104_FD_87280 | JGI IMG/M metagenome (GOLD analysis project Ga0115557, IMG submission 87280) | Pelagic marine microbial communities from North Sea - COGITO_mtgs_110421 | ecosystem: Environmental > Aquatic > Marine > Epipelagic | place: Germany:Helgoland, sampling site Kabeltonne...
GCCGAGTAACACTTTCGTCTCGTCTATGGCGTAACAACACGACTTCGTCTTCTTCGCAAAATTGGTAAAGTTTTTCGTCTTTCCGACGTCCTCCTCGTCCACGTTGAATGAATGATGATTCTTCTTCTTCTTCTTCTTCTTCTTCTTCGCATCTGTTTCGTTCGTTCCTTTTCCTCCAAATCCTTTTGGGTGTCGCGATCCAATATTCTCGAGTATTTCTCGCTGCGTTTTCACGCTCGGTTTCTGTCCGAACGTTATAAAAAAGAATACTACCATGTGTATTCCGTGTGTATATTCTCTTGATGAGAGTATCCCATACATACGTTTTGTCGCACAATTTCACAGAAGTGTTGTTCTTTTTATCCAAAACACACAAAAAAAGACCATTGTCTGACGTCATAATAAATCTCTTTCACACGAAAGAGAGATACAAATTTAATTCACTTTAGACAACAAGAAGAAGAAGAAGAGACAGTATACTTACGCCAGAGTATGCTCCCTTTGAAAGCAGTCACGTCTCCTTCTGTTGTTCTCACGTCTCACACCGCGAGTAAACAACTTACCAAGAAAAGAAACATTGTTCGCATGGGCGGTTTGTTCGACATGTTGACGGGAAAAGGCGGCGAAGGAACCCCGAAAGTGAACGCGTCTTCGATTTACGAGTTACCGAACGGTACAGACGTGGACGGGAACGAATTCGACTACTCTTCGTTAAAAGGGAAAGTGGTGTTAATCACGAACGTGGCGTCGAGGTGAGGCGCGACGCGCAGCAATTATGAGGGACTTGTTGCGCTCGAGAAGAAATATAAAACCGAAGGTCTGGAGATTCTTTTGTTTCCAAGCGGACAGTTTGGAGGGCAGGAGTTGGCGAACAACGCGGACATTAAAAAGTTTGCCAGAGAGAAAGGGTTCAACGGGACCGTCATGGCGAAAGGAGACGTGGAAGGTGCAAACGCAACGCCGATGTGGTCGTATTGTTTGGACAAATTTCCGGGAGGCGTAGGATGGAACTTTAAGGCGAAGTTTATCGTCGACCGCGAAGGCAACGTCGTGAACAGAAACAGTTCCTCCGCGCAAGACCAAGAGGCGCTGATTAAACCGTTGCTGTAAAAAAAAAAGAATAAGAACAACAACAGCGACAACAACAACGAGAAACGAAAACGCGAGCGAGAAAGAACGAGATGGAAAAAGTACGCCGCCGCGAAAAGAAGCGTAATAATAATAATAATAATATGTCCTCGCAATAATAATAATATAGCAATAAAGGCGTTTGTCTTATACCGCGAGCGCGAAGTATATTCGGCCCTCATCCGAATAGCGCTCCAACCAAAGCAAACGAGACGTTCCGCAAATTCTACGAGTTTATAAAAAAACAACGTGATTGTTTAAACGTAAAAGATCATTACGCATCTTTGTTTAGACTTGATAAGAGAGTTTGCGCGGGTTCGTCCCGAGGATTTTGAAGAAGAAGATACACTTGTTTTTAGAGAAGGAGTTTGTTGTAAAAAAATAAAGAGAGAGACAAACTCAAGATGTATATCTATCGCGATCATAATCTATGTATCTACTACTATGTATCTATCTCACAATCTCTTCTTAATTTACTTTCGTTGTTTTCACTCGTTCCGTTGCTTGTTTCATCACGTATGTCATGCCGATGAAGGGTAACGCGACTATCCATTTCAAGATTCGATAGTGCCTTTCGTGAAAAGAAACCGAGTACGTATCCGTCGCGACGACGCCTGAACCATCCTTCATTTCGATAAAAATTTCACCTCGAGATTTCACTTTCGGCACTCTGAGAGTAATTTGATCAATCTCCATGACATCTTCGTAATATTTTGACGCTTTCTCCATGAAATTCACGTCCAGCGCGTTCAACGTTACCGTGACGACGTACGGACCAAAATTCGACGCCTTTTTCTTCATTTTGGAACCAAAAATGCTTCGGTTATCGCGCATGCGATATTTAATCGTCATAAATTCTCCTCGAGCGTCGAAATATCCGCGATCTTCTCCGTAAATACCGAAATATTTATTCCTGTGCGTCATCAAGTTTGCGGATAAAAATTGAGACTGTTGTCCTTCCAGGGCGTGCGCGTGCGGACCGGAATGCGTCGCTTCGAAACAATGCACCTCGCCATTCATCGTCGCCAAAATAATACTTAAATATCCAGAATTCGTTAAATCATCAATCAAAGGAAGAGCGTAAGACGTTTCGCCTACATCGATAACGTCTCTGCATCCAGTTTTACCGTCGATGATGTAGACGTAACCGTCGAAAGATGTCGCCACGAGCGATAAACTCTCCGGGGAAGCCTTTCTCACTCTTCCCAAAGCAACCGGCGCTAAGATTCGACCGCCGGTATAAAACGGGAACGGGTACTTCTCCTCGCCAGTTTCGGCGCTCAAAACGTGAATTGCACCCGACGACGTGCCAACGACGATTTCTAGGAAATGGTCGCCATCTACGTCGCCCAGCGTTGGATTCGCCGAGATCGCCGATTGTAAGTGTTTCTCCCACAAAATGTCGCCGTCTTTCGTGAACACGGCTACGTTTCCTCTCAAATCGCACGCGATAAATTCATAGTACCCATCGTTATCGAAATCAGCGACCACAATTGGCGCTTGAATCTCGCCCATTTGTTTCGGAAACTGTCGCGGATTTTTGTTTTCCAAAGTTTTCCCGTTCAACACGTAGACGTTTCCCGTAGACGTCGCGACGATGAGTTCATTCGTACCGTCTTTATCGATATCTAAAACCGTCGGTTGCGAGAACGCGCGCGCTCTGAATGCAGTCGCTTCTACGGAAACGTCCAAAATGACTGAATTTTTAACTCGATATTCGTTCGCGATATCCAAGAGAACGATACCGGTGGCGAGATACTTCTCCGCTTCGATTTTATTCCTCTTCCGGTATTGCATGCTGGATAAATCTTCTCTCTCTTCGTCGAAAAAGTATGAAACCGCGAGTATCAGTTCTTTTCGACCGTCGTTATCCACGTCAGCAATAATTGGTGAACATAAAACGTGTGCGTCTATGTATACGTTGTTCGCGTCTTTTCGTTCTCGGATTCTCGTTTCGTCTTCTTCTTCTTCTTCTTCTTCTTCTTCTGTTTCTTCTGTTTCGTCTTCTTCCAAAACGTTCGTGCCTTCCTCCTCCTCCTCCTCGTCGTCGTCGTCGTTGTTGGTGCTACTACTATCTTCACCATCCTCATCGTCCATGGTAAACTTTATATCTTCGAGCGTGCTTTCGGCCAACACTTTTCTCCCTCTTCTTCTACTCTCCTCGCTCTTCTCGGAAATTTCTTCCGGAGGCGGTTCTCTCCCGTGACCGCTCAAAGAAGGCGCGTCGAACCCGGAATGCTCCCAATCTCCAGGCGCGCGCATCGGCTCTTTCGCCTTCCGCTTTAATTCTTCTAAGTGTTCCTTCTCCTTTCGCTCGCGTTCCGTCTCTTTCTCTTTGAACCAATCTTTCGTCACTTTCGCTCGAGGGAGTCGAGCGACTTTTACGTCCACATCGCCCCTCGCGTTAAACTCTAAAATCTCCCCGTCGTACGTGGCGACGATAAACTTCTTCTCGTTGTTGTTCCTATTATTATTATTACTCTTGTTGTTATTTTTCGTGTCATCGTTATTCACGTACACCGCGGTGCTCCCGTGCAGTTTACTCTCGCGAAATATCGGGAATCGACCATTCGCCACCGGTTGCCCGTTTTCCGGTTCCAACAGTTCAATCGCGTGCACGAACGTGTTCACGAGAACTTCTTTGTGCCCGTCATTGTGCACGTCCACTAACAGAGGAGTCGCGTACACGGAAGACGAGACGCGTTGGCGCCATTTTAAGTGCACGTTTGATGGACAATATCCTCCAACAAACTTCTTCTTCTTTGTCTTCTTCGAATCATCTGTGAGTATTCCTCGTCCGATTTTCTCCTTGAACGAGGCGTCTGGTTTCGCTTTTCGTTGCAAGAATATACTCCCGTCGTTATTAGTGTTAGTATTATCTGAAGAGTATTTCATCAAAACGTCGTCGTCGTGCGTTATTTGTTTAACATCAGAAGCAGAAGATACAAACAAAAGTAGAGACGAACACATTACCAACAACAGACTACTCATTCTCATTCTCAACATCATCATCTTCTTTTGTAACGTCGTTTACGTCGAAATCAGGTCGTCACTAAAACGATAACACTACTCCTACTACTCATGACAACAACAACAACAATAAAACAAGAAGGAAGGTAGAAAAAAGGAATTTTCGATGATGATGTTGATGATGATGCGAAAGAGCAGACAAATGAAGAAAATTTATTAGAAAAAAGAGCAGTCAAACGAAGAGAAAAAAGTATTCGTCAGACGAAAGAACTGCTGAAGAAGAATTCTTTAAGAAGAATATATAACTCTATTAAATGTCGTCGATCGCGACGCAACGTCTGATGGCCGAACGCAAAGCGTGGCGGAAAGACCGACCTTTTGGCTTTACCGCCGGGCCGACGAAAGAAGTAGCATCAGAAACAACGACAACAACAACATCAGGAGGAGATAAAGGAGGAAACAATGTGAATTTCTTCAAATGGAAAGCGTTGATTCCAGGACCGAGAGATACCATCTGGGACCAAGGGTTTTACCCGGTCACGTTAGAGTTCAACAAAGAGTACCCGGTGAAACCACCGAAAGTGAAGTTTCCGGAAGGGTTTTACCACCCGAACGTGTATCCGAGCGGAACCGTGTGTTTGTCCATCTTGAACGAAGAAGAGAATTGGTCGCCCTCTATTACGGTGAAACAAATACTTTTAGGCGTTCAGGATTTATTGAAAACGCCAAACCCTTTGTCACCGGCACAGTCGCCGGCGTACGTGATGTACACGCAAGATCGGACGGAGTATAACAGATTAGTGAAAGAACAGAGTAAAAAGTATCCAGCTCCGATTTGAGATTGGTTGCGCTCGCGATGACGAAATACGCTCAAGAAAGAGAAAGGAGTAGTACTATTACTAGCATTCATCCATCACGCTTAGAAGATTGAAAAAGATAGCGAAAACGGTAGATATAAACAACAACAACAATAGAGGAATTAATAATAATAAAGAGCAAGCAGCTGCACGTCGTATTAAATAATGTAATTATAAAAATGGTAGTAATATAATAACGACGACGACGTTAATCCTGTTTTCTACCGCCCAAACTCGAGACCGAGCCAGTTTCGCCTCTCATCCTCAAAGCGAATACGGAGCCACCTTCCCTGGCTGCATTCGGTCTCGCCGGGTACGCACCAACTCTCGGAATCTCGCCACCACCTTTAATAAACGCGTAGTCGACGTACGGCGGGTCGAAGACAGCCGGAGCGATTTCCATGGCGCCGCCCGGGATGGCGTTGTCCGTGATTTGCTTGAAGTTTTTGATGATCGTCACCGCTGGCCCCGGCGCTCTCTTACCCAAAATTCGTTGCGTTTCAAAGACGCCGAGCAATCTTTCGCACGTGCCGTCTTGAGAGACAACTTCCAAGCCTTTCGCCGGGTCTGAGTACAAATACGGCGCCAAAGCGGCCAACTCGTTCGGACCTTTACCCATGCGTTTGAACCACGCGAGTAACTCTGCCCCAGTCGCGGTTTCCAAGTTTGGAATCAACCCTTCCGGATCGGCTTCGGTGGCGTCCAAGCGTCCAACGCGCACCTTCGCGCCCAAAAACGGGTTCGTGCCGATGAACAAGAACTCGTAGTTGTCGTCGTTCCCGACTTCCTCGACGTAATCCTTTTTGAACTGGATTCTCGCCGCAAAGTGCGGGACGATGGCGATCAAATCCGCGTATGAAACCGGTTGCGTCGTCTCCTTATCGACAGCTTTCTTGATCTTCTCAATCGAAGCCATCGCTTTCTTCAAACCTTTATTTTCCGGTCGATCCAACTCGAATCGAACGGAACCGTTCAAACCGTACTTCTTCCCGACGACTGAGTGCGTCCCGGCGTCCGCCAACGCCAATCGACAATACGATCCAAAGTCCAAATCGATGTTATCTTCGATAATCGGAGCGATGTACTGTGCGTATTCAATTTGCGCTTTCGATTTGTTCGCCCCAGACGTTCTCGCCGCGCCTTCTAATCGATCGAGCGGTTCCACCTCCAACTTTGGCAAGTTCACCGCTCTCTTCGCTTTAATCGCATTCATATCTTCGTTCGCGGACATGTCTTTCTCCTTCAAGAGATCTTCCGCGAGAGAGCCTAAATCCAAAGCAAGAGCGGATTGCGCAGCCGAGGTACCGATGACGGTCATCGCGAGCAACGCGTTGCGTCTGTTCACCGAACCGTTGTTGTTGTCGACATTCGCATCGTCGTCGTCATCGGATTTTACAGAAGCTGCTCTCGCGCTGCGTTTTGATCGAACACAAACAGAAGACGACGAAAATCGCTTCTTGCTTTTGCTCATCATCAAACGCTGTTGATGTTTGATCGTCGAGGATGTCGTGGAAGATGCGATCATGTTTGTTCAAATATTTATAAATCCGTGAGAGTGATGAGATGGATCCAACGAAAGAGTGATGAAAGATATTTTGACGCGATATTCCGTCCTTTTTCGTAAAAGCGTGTATTCGTGCTCTTTTTTCGAGCAAAGTACTACATTTTTTATTATACGTGTTCTTATTATTAGTATAATGATTATTACTTTCTACTTTCTCTCTTCTTCTCTCCCTTTTTGTTTAATCTTTGTTTAATCTTCATCCTCACCAAAATCGTCCGGGTTTTGAATACTTTCCGTGACTTGCGCGTACACCGCTTCGGTGATGATTGGGATTTCCGGGTACAAGCCTTGTACGGCGTTCCAAACGGAGTACAAAATAGCGTACGTGCCGTTGGCAAAAGCTAAGATTTCTACCAAAGCACCAAAGAAGGTGACCGCGAGGAAGAGGGGTAAGTATTGCATGATTAAACCGGCGAGCATGATGCAAATATCCAACATGATAGCTTGCATGGTGTTGTATCGAATAAAGTGCGGCACTTTCGGGTTCCTCACGACGGCTAAGAACAAACCGAAAAACGTGCAAAACGGAATGAACCCGTTGGAGTAGAAAATCATCATCGGCGCCGTGAAAAAGTCCAGAAACTGCAAAGTTAACGGGAAGAACTCAAACCCGTCGTTGGTGAAAGCGATGCAACCCATCATAGGGATTAAATACGGCAGAATAGCCAACAAACGGTCCTTCGCCGGCGGTCGGGTTCGACCTTTGTTCCACCCGTCGCCGCCGAACAAAGTCTCCATCAACGTCGCCGGTTTCCCTTCGTCTTCGCCTTCCGCAGCACCCGTGCCGTCGTACTTCGACGGGTCGAACGAGTCTGGAATGTTCGCCGCTCGGGTTCGTAAAAGAGCTCCTCTCTGTGTTTGTTATTATCGTTTAAAAAAAAGACGAATTTTGTATTAGTTTAGTAGATAAAGTGGTTTGTTGCGGGTTGTTACGCGATGAGAAAAAAAACAACACCTTTAACAAACGCGCGCAAAACAACCACGACGCGAACGCGAAAAACGTACCCTCTCGCTCCCAATCCGTTCAACAATGCTTAAATCTTGTGTTTCTCTTTTTAATTGAAATCTACTCGTTTCCTCGTGTCTCTTATTGATGCGCGAAACGTGTTGATGATTTTGCGCATTATTGACGACACTATTAACTACAATTTTTCTGTTCGAAATCGACGCCGTCTTCCCGGACGAGAAGTGCGTGCTCAATCGAGACCCGGTGCACACAGTCGCATCTATTCTTTGCATCGAATGCATGATAATTCGTTCTAAAATATCCTTCGCAAAAGCTTATTGTTATTCTCGAAGTTAGTAACTCTGCCGACGGCTAAGTTTTTTTTTTTGAGGTGATACTCGTAGATAAAACAAAAGAAAGACTGAGGAAAGAAAAAAGGGGGGAAAAGCCTCTCAAAAACATTCATCACATCGTCACTCTTCTCTTATATATAGTACCATAAAAAAGAAGAAGAAGCGAGAAGAGAATACTACACACACATATAAGAAGAACAATAAAAATGACGAGAGAGGATGATTTATACCGCGCTTTAGGTTTGGAAAGGACGGCGAGCCAGGAGGAGATCAGGAAGGCGTATAAAACTACAGGTAATTAAGAAGAGAGAAAATTCTTTTTTTATACACGTGCTCGAGAGATATCATTCTTCCCCAACAATCGAATCAGTTCTTTGAACAAGAAGAAGAAGAAGCAAAGATAAAGAAGAAATGATATGGTTGTTGGGGTGTTTTGTGTCGTCCGTTCGTCCGTTCGTCCTTTATTCGCTCCTTTATGTACGACTCGCGTGCGAAAGGATAGTAGTTCTTTTACGTATACTCACACAACACTACTAACGGCACCCTTCTTTTTTCCTCCTCCTCCTCCCCCTCAACCTTCTTCGTTGTGGTACGTAAACATGAACACACAACACGACGATAAACAGCTTTAAAGAACCATCCGGACAAGAACTCTGGTAACATCGAGGCGACGGAGAAGTTCAAGACCGCCGCGGCCGCGTACGAGATATTATCGGATGAAAAGAAAAGAATAAAATACGACGCGTTTGGGATTGCCTATTTCCGAGAAGGAGGAGGAGGATCGGACGAGAATAGATATAGCAATAATGATAACGATCAAGGGAGGAGAGAACAACAGCACAGACCTTCGTCGTCGTTCCGAACGCCTCGATCGTACGAGTTCGGGAACTGGGCCAGAGGCGGGTTCTTTCGGGACCCTTTGGACGTTTTTCGAGAGTTCTTCGAGGAAGTGTCGCCGTCGAACGAGCACGGGACGCACAGACCGTCGGAGTTTTTCCCGAATATGTTTTTAGGGAGAGATCCGTTCGGCTTCGACGAGTTTGGTCGGTTACGAGAGGAGAGACGGTCGCTGTTCTCGGACGAGTCCATGAAGAGAAACGGGTGGAAGGAGAAAGCCGGGACGAGCTCGTCGACGAGAAAAAGCGAGTACGTGTTCAGCGCAAACGGAGAAACGGTGAAGAAAACGATAGAAACGGAAACCGTCGTCGGTGAAGATGGGGTGGCGAAAACAAAAACGGTGGAAACAGTAACTCACCCGGACGGGCGCGAAGAGAAGACGGAACACGAAGAGTTGGGGCCGCCGCCGAGCTCGATGAACAGACCTTTGGAAATCCCGTCGTTTCTTACCAGTCCGAGTCGCGGCTCGCTGATTCCAGGCACTCGACCCGGATCTCGACGATGGTAATCTTTCAGACAACAAACGCAAAAGGAGGAGGAGGAGAGAAAAGAGCAGAGCACGCCAGAAGTACGGAGGAGGAGGAGAAGGAGGAGGAGGTGGTGATGGTGCGCAATTATACATCATCATATAATAAAAACAAACAACTGAACATTCGCTATTATTAACCGCACTCGCGCGAGTGCAAAAAAAAGGAGGAGGAACATATACCCACGACAAAATGTAGCGAATTTGAAATATAAAACGCAAACGAGAGCACTGTACGCTACCGGTTAGTTATGACACACATGGAAGAGAAGATATTTCTTTTTTTATTCCGATACTACGCTCGTTTCAATTTTACGAAAGAGTTCAAAAAGAACCGCTTCTTTCTCTTTCCAAGAAAGCTTTGTAAAATCAATCGCGGCCGCCGCCGCAGACGATGTCGGGGCACTCACGTGCACGTAATCGTCGTTTTCGCTGCTTTCTTGTCCTCCTTCTCCGTCGTCGACGTCTACAACAACCAAGGCGTTTTTTTCTTGTTTTTCTTGTTTTTGTTCAATCTTTTGTTGTGTTTCTTCATCGATCGAGGAGGAGGAGGAAGAAGAAAAAGAAGAGGAGGACGCCGACGTCTTCGTTTCTTGCTCTTTCATTTTTCTTTCTCTCACGTCGTCTAAACACGAGATGAGAAACGCCTCGCAATCGTTGCGTTCGTTTACGTAAGCTTGCGCTAACTTCCGCAATTCGAGCAATTCCTTGTTTCGTAGAGAAATAGCGTCGGCGAAGTATTTCTCTCGTTCGCGAAGTTCTTCCGTCGCGCGAGATTTCTCATCCATCCAGCGGTTTCGCTCCTCATCGAACGCGGTTTTTAGTTCTTCGCACTCTTCGTTCAGTTCTCCCAAACTTACTCGGGCCGTGTTCAAATCTTTACCGATCGTTAGCGCCTTCTTCGCGGATAGTTTCGTTTCTTCTTTCGCTTCGTCCAATAATCTGCTCAGCGTAACTTTCTCGGAGTTTGCGGCTTCGATATCTTCGCGCAGTTTATCCGTCTCCGCGACGTGTAACCTCAGTGCCTCGGCCATTCGTCGATTATGCGCGAATATTTTTCGAACGTTCGCTTCCAATTTCTCTTCCATGGCCAACTCGTGTTCCCGCGTTGCTTTTTGAACGTTTTGTTCGAGTTCGTTTTGCATCTTCGCCGTGAGCGCGGATATAGCTTCCTCTCTCTCCTCGTCGATGTTTTCAATCTTCAACTTTGCGTTTTCCAGCTCCTGAGAGACTTTCATGTACTCTCGGTCGAACTTTGCTCTGTTCTCTACGTGTTCTCGCGAGTTTGCAATCGTAGTCTTCAACTCTTGAATCTCCAGTTGTAACTGCGCGACGACTTTCTCGTTATCGGCGTTGAGTCGATCCATCTCTGTCACTCTCTGATGGTTCGCAATCATCGCCCTCTCTCGATAATTCTTCCTCTCCTGATTCAAAAGTTGTTTCGCTTTTAACACCTCGCGTTCCTTCTCCAACAGTTCGCGTCGAAGATGGCTCGACGTTTCCATATTTTCTCGTTCTCGTCGTGCCATTTTTTCTTCCAAGAGAGAAACGAGTTGGAGATTTTTTTCTTCTTTTTCTTCCTTCTCTTTCTCTTTCTCTTCTTCCGAGGTGGTGGTGTTCTCCGTGTTTTCATCCTTACTCGCAACGATTGAATGATACATCCTGTTTTGTGTAATGTATTTAATCATCACGTGTTAGTATTAAAAGTATAATATAAGTCGTCGTTTACGTCCGTCTTTAAGAAAAAAACGAGAGAAAGAGAAAAGAACGAGAGAGAGAGAAAAAAAAACGAGAGAGACGCAACTCCTCTTCCTCCTTTCGCGTCGCTTTTCTGCTGCTGATGAAGGGGAGGGCGTGGTCTTCCTCCTCCTCAAAGTCCTCTTCAAACGCCTCCTTTTTGGTGTTATCTTCTTCGTTCATCGTTTTCTTCTTCTTCTTCTTCTTCTTCTTCGTGTTATTAAAATCCGAAGAAAGAAAGCTTCAACGCGTATTTTTGAAGGTTTGACCCGAGACGATTATTCACTCAGACGCGACGATTTGATGAGAGA
>Ga0115557_1002916_pt1 | contig 11284 bp, 8 predicted proteins | sample COGITO_mtgs_1104_FD_87280 | JGI IMG/M metagenome (GOLD analysis project Ga0115557, IMG submission 87280) | Pelagic marine microbial communities from North Sea - COGITO_mtgs_110421 | ecosystem: Environmental > Aquatic > Marine > Epipelagic | place: Germany:Helgoland, sampling site Kabeltonne...
ATAAAATTATTTATCTCTCTTTTACTCTCTCTGTCCTCTGTCCTCCTCCTCGCTTTTGTCTGTTTTCGTCGCGCGTCTCGTTTTATTATTATTACTACGCAGATGGACTTTGAGACCACGCCAAAAGCGACTCTCTTCTTCTTCTTTTCTTCTTCTTTTCTTCTTCTTCTTTTTGCCGCGCTTTGATGATGGGGAGAGCACGAGGAAATCTCTTTTCGAACGTTTTATTTAAAGCAAGCGGATAAATCTCGTCTCACCAAACAAACAAAATGCTTTCTCTCTCCTTCTCTTCGACGACGGACGCGAAAGAGGTGGTGAGACTGTTGCTCGAGAGCGAGAAGACTCTCTCTCACTCTTTGTTCTCGCCGCACCCTTCCTTACCCGCGCGCGCGTTTCGTCGGTGTCTCGTTTTAAGTGAAACGACGACAGAGACAGCAGAGATGCGCGAGAGCGCCTTTTGAACAAAAAATTTCTGTCGACGCGACAATCGATAAATCCCAACTGTTTTATTTAAAACGGAAATTTAGCCCCCTTGTCTTTTTCTGTTCGAAAAAGAAAGTTGGAGGAAAGCAGAGAAAAGAGAGGAAGTATTTGGAGGAACGCACTCTCTGTCTGCGAGAGAAAACTTACTTCGTCTTTTTGTGCTCTTTTCTGTCCTTTTTCTCTCTTTCGCTTCCTCATCATATTCTTTTTTCCCTTCAGATTAACAGATACATATACATATAGATGATGATGAAGACGACGACGACGACGATTTCGCAAAAGTCGATTTTGTCCCCGTCTCGTCGTTCTCGTTCTTCTTTCAAAGGAAGGAGAAGCGCTTTTGGTGAGCAAAGGAGGGGGAGGATTTTTTGTTCCCGCCGAGATGATGATGACTTTGGTCATCTTCATCATCGGATGACGACGACGAAAAGGAAAAGGGAGAAAAAGAAGAAAGGTGGAGTGGTGTGCTTTTCGTGCGCAGACGAGGAGGAGGAGGCTTTACTAACAACAGCAGGAGCAGAAGCATCGACTTTGACGTCGTCGTTATCGTCGTCGTTTGAAGACGAAGAGCTCGAAACCCGTCGCGCTTCGTCGTCCTCAAAAGTGTGCTCGTCGTCGTCGTCTTTTCGTCTCCCCAAGACAAAAGCGACGACGACGACGACATCATCATTCATGGATCGCGTTGAAATGAACGCGCCACTCGCGCTGAGCTCGTTTATGCTCATACCAATGGGTGTTATGGTTGCCCCGAACTTTGATTTAGAAGGACCTGGGTCGGTTATTCAAGCGTTATCGGTGCTCGCGACGATCATTTTTGTACACGAATCTGGTCACTTTCTCGCCGCGAGGACGCAAGGCATACACGTGAACAAATTCGCAGTCGGGTTTGGACCGAACGTGCTTTCGTATCAAGGGGAAGAGGTAGAATACTCTCTAAAAGCGATACCGTTGGGTGGATTTGTCGCGTTTCCGGACGACGACGTGGACTGTCCGTACCCGCCGGACGATCCAGATTTGTTACGAAACAGACCGGTGAAAGACCGAGCGATTGTCGTTTCGGCTGGGATTGTCGCCAATTGCGTGTTTGCGTTTGCTATTTTACTCGCGCAGGTGAACACTATTGGTTTGACGTACGCGAAATACGCGCCAGGAGTGATTGTCAAAGGATTCGTCTCGCCCTCGGCGGCAGAGTCGGCTGGATTCAAAAGAGGCGACATCATTTTGCGCATCGACGGCGAAGATTTGGAGGCGGATGCAAAAACGGTCAATCAAGTCGTGAACAAGATCAAAGCTTCGGCGAATAAAAAACTGGACGTCGTCGTCAGTCGAAAAGGTGAAATGGTAAAGTTGAACTTGATTCCAGATGAGACGCCAAAGACTTTAGAAGGGAGAGTAGGCACGAGACTGGAGGCAAATTCGGTGTTGTATAAGAAAATGGCAAAAGGTCCCGTGGATTCCATCAAGTTAGCCTCGAAAGAGTTTGGCAGATTGTTCACTCTCGTCGGTAAATCGTTGACTGGATTAGTCACCAATTTCAGCCAGTCGAAAGACCAAGTTTCTGGTCCGTTAGCCATCGTTGCCGTCGGCGCGGAGGTTGTCAGGAAAGACATCTCCGGCTTGTTCCAGTTTGGCGCGGTTATAAACATCAACTTAGCCATCGTCAACTTGCTCCCGTTGCCGGCTTTAGACGGTGGATTTTTGTTGTTGTTAATCATCGAAGCTATTCGAGGTAAGAAAATGCAAAAGGAGACGGAGCAATCCATCACCGGTGCCGGCGTACTTTTCTTATTGATCAGCGGCGGAGTTTTAATCACGAGAGACTTGACTGATTTCGCCGTCAAAGCGTTTGGCTTAGATTTGTAAGTAGAGCGTGGCAGAAATAAAGATTTAATAGACTACTGTGTAATAATTAATTTTGATACCAAAACAAATATAAAGCTACCTAATAGATATACCAAGTATGGCAGGAACTCTCTTTTAAATGTACATGTTCGTTTTCCTCTCTTGTCTCATAATTTCTCTAGAGTCTCTCTTGGAAACGCCTTCCGCCACCTCTCTTTGTCGTCGAACCGTGTACAACTGCGCAACCTTCTTTCTCAAAATGTCAAAGTGATGTCCTTTAAACGCCTTTCTCGTCGATTGTTTCACTCTCAACGAGTACAACATTTTCTTCGTCGCCGCAACTTCCGCCAAGATTTGTTCGTTGGACATGTTCGCAAACTCAGACGCTTTCGTATACTTCAAACCGGTAAATTCGTCCGCCGCAGCTTCTTCTTTTTTGTCGTCCCCATCGGCAGCGCGAACCGTAAAGGCAACGCGTTTCGGTTGTTGGGATTGTCGTCTAAACGAAGTCGTGGTGCTCAATCGCGCGGCCTGTTTTGTGATGATACAATAAGTGAGGGAGAAGAAGGGATAAGTTTGACGAAATTCGCAAAGGAGGAGAGAGTCCCCGAGAGAGACCCAAACACGGATAAAACGCCGTCATCATCCATCGCCGGCCTTTAACGCGTGTTTTACGACGAGGTCGGCTTTAAACGAAACGATCGAGTTCGAATCCGCACGAAAACATATTTTCCGCGCGCGTTCTGCACGCCACGTCTTTTCGAAACCCATCGCATCATCGAGCACAGAACTCCGCCGCCCTTTTTTTTTTCTCTCTTTAATGCGCGCGCGTAAAAAATCCTCTTCAGGTTTTAAAGAGAGAAGAGGGAAATCCGCCCGCTCGAATTTGAGAGAAGAAGGCAAAAAAAAATGAAAGACGCGAAAGACGTACCGATGAAACCGTCGCGGAAGTGGATAAAGTAAACATGTTCGCGCGTTAATTTTGTGTTCGTGAATTCTAATAAGAGCTCGCTGTCTTCTTCTACGCGTAAAACAAAGTTTCTAGTGAGGAGGAATTCCGCTAAAAAAATCACCTCGAGAAAAAAGGGCAAAAAAAACAAAAGAGCAGCCAGAAAACGTTTTTTAGCCAACAAGCAGCCTTATCTGGTTATTCTCGTTATTCTCTTCTTTACTTTTTATACACGAACCTATTACTCTACGTTTAATACTACTCTAATAATGTTCTCCGTTACCAGCACTACTACTACTACTACTCAAGCCGCCTTGCGCGTTACTGCGAAGCCGACGACGTCGTCCAAGAGAGGCGCGTTGCAAGTCGTCGCCAACGCCAAAGTCGACGCGTGCGACAAGAATTCCATCATCGTTTCCCCGTCCATCTTGTCGGCGAACTTTGCGACTTTAGGTGCGGAAGTGCAAGCGGTGGACAAAGCCGGCGCGGAATGGATTCACATCGATGTTATGGATGGTCGATTTGTGCCGAACATCACCATTGGCCCGTTGGTTGTTGATGCTTTGAGACCAGTCACGGACAAGGTTTTGGATACGCACTTGATGATCGTGGAACCGGAGTTGAGAGTGGCGGACTTTGCGAAAGCGGGGTCGGACATCATCTCCGTCCACGCCGAAGGCGCGAGTACCATTCACTTGCACAGAACTATCGGTCAAATCAAGGACTTGGGTTGCAAAGCGGGCGTCGTGTTGAACCCGGGAACCCCGATTACGTGCTTGGAGTACATCATCGACTTCGTCGACTTGATTTTGGTCATGTCCGTCAACCCGGGCTTCGGCGGTCAATCGTTTATTGAATCGCAAGTGCAAAAGATCAAAGAGATTAAGGCGTTGTGCAACAAGCACAACGTCAACCCGTGGATTGAAGTCGACGGGGGCGTCTCTCCGGCCAACGCGTACAAGGTCATCGATGCCGGGGCGAACGCCTTGGTCGCCGGTTCCGCCGTCTTCAACTCTCCGGATTACGCCGCCGCCATCGCCGGCATCAAGGCGTCCAAGAAGCCGTAAGTCTTCACGTAATATCATAGATTATATATATATGCATACTTTTTTGTATAACTATTTATAACGACTGTATATTCAGGGAAGGAGAAATGGAACAACGGCGCTGGTCCTCGTATCTGCAAGATTACGTTTAGAAAAAAACGGAGAGAAAGAGATATGAACTCTCTTCTGGGAGAGAGCAAAGAGAGGAATTTAGAACAAAAATGTAATTCACACTTCGGCACTAATAGTACGCCCACCAAACACTATCACCCCTCGTATTTATACACGAATGAGAAGAAGAGCGGCGGCGGCGGCTGCTGCTGCTGCTGCGCGTGTTCGTGGTCATCTCACCTCGGGAAGAAGTAAACGAGAAGACCAACTCACGGGGAACTTTCATCGCCTTTTTTTCAACAGTAACAAACGAAGATTCCTGAACAACTTGCGTCCACTCGCGAGGGAAGGCGAGAACAGTAATAATGAATTCGACGTCGTCGTCGTCGGTGGTGGTCACGCCGGCACCGAAGCCGCGGCTGCGGCGAACCGTCGAGGCAGTCGAGTCGCGCTGATAACTCCACAACCCGTGAAATCCATCGGGGAAATGTCCTGCAACCCATCCATTGGTGGTTTAGGCAAAGGCACTCTGGTGAGAGAAATCGACGCGTTGGACGGATTAATGGCAAAGGCGGCAGATCTGTCCGGAATTCAATTTCGAGTGTTGAATTCGAGCAAAGGTAAAGCGGTCCGAGGTGTCCGCGCGCAGATGGATCGAGAGTTGTATAAGAAACACATGCAAAAGTTAGTGGGCGAGTTGCCGAACGTGACCGTGGTGGACGCCTGCGTGAGCGGGCTGTTGATTGACGAGAGAGGAGAGGAAAAGAGTAGTAGTAGTAGTAGTAGTAGTAGAAATAGTAGTAATAATACTAGTGATAGGAGTGATGTAAGTAAAACGTGCAAAGGAGTTCGATTGGAAGATGGGACGTCGGTGTTTGCCAAAGCGGTCGTGATAACGACCGGGACGTTTCTGAGAGGCGTGCTTCACTTGGGAGGCGGCGAGAAAGTATTTAACGCCGGGAGGATATCTTCCAACGTCACGGAACGGGCGGATAATTTAGCTTCGACGGCCTCGTCCTCGTTGGCGGATTCGTTGTACGGGTTGAATTTGAGAATGGGAAGATTACGAACCGGGACGCCGCCGAGGTTGAGAAAATCCACCATTGACTTTACTCGGTGCGAAGAGCAAAAAGGAGACGATGTTCCGGAACCTTTTTCCTTTTATAACTTATCGTTATCGTCTACAAAAAGACCTTGGATGCCGTCGCAAGAGCAAGTATCGTGCCACAGCACGAGCACGAATGCGGAGACGGAAAAAATGATAATGTCACATCCAAACTACGCGGATGAAAATCTCGCGACTGGTCCGCGCTATTGTCCATCGATCGAATCAAAAGTCAGACGGTTTCCGAATCGCGACCACGTTGTGTGGCTCGAACCCGAAGGATTGACGAGTGATATCATATACCCAGCTGGTATTTCGAATTCACTTCCAAAAGGAACGCAGTTGGATATGCTCCGTTCGATACCCGGTTTAGAAAACGTCGAAATGCTTCGTCCGGGATACGCTGTTGAATACGATTACGTCGATCCGAGAGAACTCAGACGAACTTTAGAGGTTCAAAAAGTGAAAGGTTTATATCTCGCTGGGCAAATTAACGGAACAACAGGGTACGAAGAAGCCGCCGCGCAAGGCGTCTTGGCTGGCGCCAACGCCGCCGACCGCGACTCTCCGCTCGAATTGTCTCGAGACTCGAGTTACCTCGGCGTCTTAGCGGACGATTTAACAACTCGAGGTGCAACAGAACCGTATAGAATGTTTTCGAGTCGAGTGGAGCGCCGATTATCAATTCGTGGCGATAACGCGGACATTCGGTTAACGAAAATCGGTCACAAATGTGGACTCGTTTCGGATGAGCGATATCAGTTCGCCACGGAGAGAGAAAATCTGAGTAAAAGAGCGATTCATCTTTTGAAAAATACAAATGGATTCCGGCAACAGGCAAAGCAGTGGATACATTTGGGGTGCATGAGATGTCCAGACGCTCGACACGGGCGTTTGATTTCTCCGGCAGAGGTTATTCAAAGCGGTGAGGAGATTGGGAACATCATAAACGCGCTTTCGCAAATGGTGTCCAACACGAAAGCGGAGAAAGAGAACAGCATTTACGACGAAGAGAAAGAGACCGAAACTGCTTTACGCGAGCTTTTGGACATAAGAGAAAGAGATATCTCGGCTTTAGAACTCGCCTCGACGGATTTGTATTACGAAAATTACATCAGGCGTCAATCCAAAGACGTCTCGGACATGAAGAAGGACGAAACGTTGATCATTCCAGAGGATATAAACTACGACGACGTGTTTGGATTATCCGCGGAGGACAAAGAGAAACTCGCGAGCGTTCGACCGGAAACGCTCGGTCACGCCGGTAGAATTCAAGGCGTCTCGCAAAGCGCGATGTTAAGTTTACTGCGATATTGCCAAAAGAAGGATCGTTACGACGAACGCCAGAAGGAGAAGAAAGTGTTTATCAATAAATAAAAACGCGCGTCATAATTTCGTATTAAAATATCACAGCTGACTAACGAAAACGCCATCTACAACGTTCAGCGCTGTAAGCGCTTTATCTCTAGACTCCCCAGCTAATCCACTGGATACCTCTTTTCTCACGATATCCAACTCTTTTCGAGCGTTTTCCACCTGATCTTTCGTTAAAACTTTATCCAAAGCTTTCTCCGGACCGGCGGCGAAGCCTAATTTCGCTTTCGAGACTCCAGCGTACTTCAACGCCGTTTGCATATCTATCAACCCAGTCTTCGCTCCAACTGGTTTCCCAGCCTCAAATAACATCAACGTCGGAAAACCGCTCACCCCGTACGCTCTCGCGTAATCCGTGTACTTATCCACGTTCATTCTCGCGATGGTTGTCTCGTTCCCGTACTTCCTCAACTCGTTCGGCAACTCGTTCCAAATCGGTTCCAACTTTTGGCAGAAAGGGCACCACGGCGCATAAAACTCAACGAAAACGTTCGGGGTTGGGTTCTCCGCGTCCGCGGAAACGTATTCTTTGAAATTTTCCGGCGTCAACTCGACGACGTTTTGCAACGACGTCTTCGCTCTCGTGGCTGTTTTCGGCACGAAAGACGTCACGGCTGCTTCAGCATTTTCTGTAAAAGGCGTCATCGTTATTACCGCCGCTGCTGCTGCTGCTGCTGCTGCTCCAAGAACCGCCGTTCGTCTTCTCGTCGTCGCATATCTGTTTTCATTACCACCGTCGTCGTCGTCTCTTTCCTCGTCCTCGCTCACGAAGCAGAGAGAGGAGGAGGAAGAATTTGATGACTTCGAAGATGAACAACAAGAGGCACCCGAGCGCTGCCTCATACAGGAAGAGGAATAAAGTTCCTTCTTTTCATTCTTCTTCTTCTTCTTCATCGAAGGATGATTCAAAGAAGAAGAAGAAGAAGGATGACGACGACGACGATCAGAGATGGCGTCGTAATGCTGCTGCTGGTACTGGTTAAGAAGAGCGCTGCTAAAACTCATATTTATTATATTATATATATCGTTGTTGTTGTTCTCTTCACACGAAGTAGAGACTAATAATGTGAGGGAGAGACGAGAGAAGAGTTTTCGTTCTGTTCTGTCTTCTGCTCCTTCTCGTTGTTTTTTTCTACCTTTTTTTCATGCACGAAATTTCATAAATGAAATTTTTTCGTCGTTCCCGCGAAAACGAGAAAAAATGTATCAATGCGAAAAGGGGAAGAGAAAGAAAATTTCCTCCTTTTTTTTGACGCATACGACGAGTATATCATCATCGCACACGCGCGCATATACAAAAAATCATCTCTAAAAAAGAGTGCATCATCGTTGCCTAACAAACAGAGTTAAACTGTTGTTGTGTTGTTCTCTCTCACCGTTTCTCTCTCTCAAATACTTTCCTTAAAGCTTTGAAAGAAGATAATTTAGTAAAAGGTGAACATTATTAAATTGGGGGGGTTATTAAAAAAAAGAGAGAGAAAAAGCGCTTTAATTCTCTCTCTCTCTCTCTTCTTCGCTCGCTTGAAAAATGATGGCAACAACACTCTCATCATCGTCATCGTCGTCGTCGTCAATGCTTTTAACAACACGACAAAAGCGCGTTGAGAATACTCTTCTCCCCGTTGGTCCTGGTGGTGTAAAGAAGAGTCGTCGTGGTAAAATCATCATCGTCGCGCATCAAAATCGGCGACAGGTCAGCAGGCATCCAGGAAGATTAGTGAAAGCCGCCGCGACATCATCATCGTTCGAGTCAAAAAATGACGACCCCCCTTTTGATGAAGAAAACGACGAGAGAAACTTCACGGCGTCTGCGTTCCAACTGTCCCCCATGCAACCGTCCAGCGCGGTTGGGACGCACTTGAGAAACGTTTTAGAGCGAGACCCGAACGCGTTCGAGGACGCGTTGGAAAAGCAGTTACGACTGTGGGCGGAGGCTTTAGGGGAAGAAGAAGAAGAAAAAGAAGAAAAAGAAAAGACGACGGCTTTGGTAAAAGAAGAAGAAGACAAAGAAGAAGACGTAAACGCGACGAATACTGTGAGCGTGTTTTCGGATCGAGCGTTTTCCAAGTTGAGAAAGAAACGGGAAGTCGAGGATGCTTTATATTTGTGCGTCGCTGAGAAGAAAGCGCAGAGAGGCGTCGAGCTGACGATTGATTTCGAAAACGTGCGATTGCGACGATCCGGGTTGGTGAAAAGATGTCAAGTGTTGTCGTCGGAGTTTTTACCAGCTGGTTCGGAGGATATTTTGAACAAACATTTGATTGGCGTTTTGAGTAACGTTTCCACGAACGGGGGGTTGAATCCCGAAAATTTCGAAAAGTATATCCCGAAAGTCGTGTTGGCGCACGTGTACCAAAGGTCGGCGGCGTACGGGTACTTTTTACGCCGAGTGGAGAAGAGATACAACGTCGAGCGGTTGTTTTCGGAAAAGACGACAGCTTTTATAGAAGAAGAGAAAGAAGAAGAAGAAAAACGCGGAAAGAGCGCAGAATCGATCGCACCACCGTCTAATAACAACAACGGTTTGAAGAGAACGCTCAATTTTCGCGCGCGGCCTCGATTACGCAAACGCGAAAACGACATCGCGCACGGGAAAGTTGAAGCGGGCAACAGAAACGACGAATTTTGCATCGTCGATGAAGCAGCGGGAACTCGAACGTGTGTTGAGCCGCAATTACACTCGTTTAAAGCGTACATTGAATCGTTGGATCCGGAAGTTCGTGCGCGTGCAGCGCGTATTGAATCCGCCGAAGCCAGAGGCGCTTTGGAGAGACACGTGGAGGCGTTGTTCGGAGCGCAAGCGTCAAACTCAAACGAACTTTCTGAACGCATGCGTGAACTCGAGTTGTTAATCACTAAAACGAGCACAAGACGAGCGTTATCCAAAAATGAATACGGCAGAAATCGAGAAAGCGACGACGACGACGACGAAGAAGAAACAGACGCTCGATTACGAACGTCCTATTTCGAAATTGAAACGATGGAGATGACGTTGGATAATTTGAAGCATTTAGTCATAGAAGCGTGCGCGTTCGGTGGTGAGTTGGCCGTCGCGGAAGACCGCTTCGATGGCATCGATGGTGGCGTGTTAAATCGATAAAAAAAGAATGTGAAAGCATACTTCGTCGTCGTTTAAAAAAGAGTTGTAGTACAAAAGTTGTTGTTTCATTATATTAATATTATTATACGCGATCGATGACGGGGATGTTGTATTTTCAACGTCTGCCGCCGAGACTACTCTTTTGTCTCGGCTTCACCTCCGTTTCCGCCACCGAGTGCAAATATATATTATTCGGCTGGTTAGCCATTGGATTATCACCACCTTTACTCCACTCGTAACTCGCAGCGTAGGCATAAATCGTCCCGTCTCTGTTGAAATCGCCGCAGGAAATCGGACAACTTACTTTTTGCATCGCCTTCAACCTTTGCTTGGAATCTTTATCCCAAAAGTTGTAATTCCCATCCGCACCGGCAGTGACAAACGTTCCAAACGTCGGATGGAACGAAATCGAGTTCACCGCGTATATATCGTTCTGTTCTCGATGGCATTTAAACGTAAAATTCGCCGATTTCATGTTATCCTCAACGTGTTGCACCGCTACTCTCCCTTCGATCGACCCAACCAAATACCCGCTCTGATCCGGAAAAGCCGCGATACACCTCGTCTGATATTTCAACGGCGAATACAACTGCTTATACGGTTGCGTTGGATTCTGCATGTTATACACCAATATGTGCCTCTCCGCTGTCCCGCACACCAATAAATTCTGTTTCACGTCTAAAGCGTAACACCTCTCCGGCAATTGCGCCACGCTCACCGGATTCGGTTGTCTCGTGTCCCAATACTTCAACGTCTTATCCCAACTCCCCGTGCACAAAATGTTATGTTGCTGAATCCACGCCATGTGCCTAATCGGTCCATCGTGCTGTGCCACTTGCGTCGTTTGATTCGACCCTAAATCCCACTTCTTCGCCTGGTTATCGCACCCGCCGCTAAACACCGCGCTTCCGTCCGGACTCCACACGGACGCCATCACCGGCGCCTCGTGCGCCTCCATCGCCGCTTTCGGCAACGCCTGTCCGTTCGGTTGCACGTCGTAACACAAAACTTTATTATCCCACCCGGTGGCGACCAAGAAATTCCCCGTCGGTGACCATTTCAACGAAGTGATGCCGTCTTGAGGCGAGGACTGCACGAGCATGTCGTTGTTCGGATTCGTTTGCGGTGCGGTTTGATTTTGCGGTTGATTTTGTTGTTGTTGTTGTCCCGCAATGTTCGGTGGACTGGGCTGACCAAACCCTCCTCCTCCTCCTAACCCGGGGCCGCCGCCCATTTGTGGCGTTTGTTGTTGTTGTTGTTGTTGCAACCCGCCG
>Ga0115557_1002924_pt1 | contig 11270 bp, 9 predicted proteins | sample COGITO_mtgs_1104_FD_87280 | JGI IMG/M metagenome (GOLD analysis project Ga0115557, IMG submission 87280) | Pelagic marine microbial communities from North Sea - COGITO_mtgs_110421 | ecosystem: Environmental > Aquatic > Marine > Epipelagic | place: Germany:Helgoland, sampling site Kabeltonne...
CTCTTTGAACGTCTCTTCCGGGCGTTTTGTGACCTTTCGTCTCCTATTCCGATTGTCCGGGCGCGAGACCTTTAGGTAAATCTCTCCCCCCCCCCCTCCTCTATCCACAGCAACGCGGACCGTAAAAACCTTCAATCCCCTCCCCGGTATTATAACCATACAACCATATAGCTATGCCTTCAACTCAATTCTCGAAATCCCGCCACCGGTTACAGTCCTTCGGTCGGACGATCCCTTCCCCGCACCGGCCGCCTTCTGCTCATTTTCCTCCACCTCCCCTCCCTACTGCGTCGAAGCAGAACGCGGCAGGGGCGGGAGGAAGAGTTACTAATGAGGGGGTTTTCGATCCCATTGAGATATTGAAGGGATTGAGGGGTGATAACGACGACTCCGTGGTGAATCTTCGGTACACTGAATCGAACCCCGAGGACGGTAGAGATGGCCACGATCATAACACGACAATGTCCGGGCTACCGGGACGTAGCCATGAGCGTGGAGAGTTAATACTTCAAGGAACAACTCCACAATCCCCCCTCCCCCCACAGAATTCCGCACCGCCACGTCAACCCGCGCCCTCCGACCCCCTCCGCGACCGCTCCTACATAACCTCCCTCGAGGACAAAGTCTCCTCCCTGGAAAAGGAGGCCGCCCGCCTCCGGGCCGAAGTCTCACGAGAAAGGGAGGAGAGGGACCGGGAAAGGGAGGAGAGGGACAAGGTGAGCCAACGCGACCGGAGGACCATCGAGGGTCTGCGCGGAAAGGTCGCGCGCATGGAGGAGAAGATGAGACGGGGCGAGGCGGAGAAGGCGAGGCGGGGGGAGAGTAAGAAGGAGGCGGTTAAGGTGGGGAATTTGAGGAGTGAGGCCATGCGGAGGAAGGACTTGATTGGAGGTAGGGTAGGGGGTAGGGACGTTAAGAACGGTGCCAAGATTGCGAAGAACTTTGCTAAGAAGGTAAAAGACGAGTCCGACGAGAAGAATGTCGTAGAGATCGATCTTACGACCACTGTTGTCGACGATGATGCCAAGGATGACGATAATGGTGATAGCGAGGGGAAGTTAAAGACAAAGGAGAACGGTTACTACTTGACGCAGAGCGGGATACCGACGTTCGATGTTAGTTTTCAGCTGTGAGGGGGGGGGGGGCTGGGGGGGGGAGGGATAGTAGGGGATAGAATAAATATAGAAGCAACGGTAGGGAGAGAGAGCCTAGCTCATGTCGGGTAAAATGCAAGGGAGGTTTACATGAATTTGTGGTTAAATTACGTAGTATAAACTGCGTGCTACGTTACACAAAACAATTAGTAAGTCCCGACATAAAATCCTCACAACTCACTTCCAGTCTGTTCCGGCGCCTTCGGCGGCACTGCCGCCGGGTCCGCCTGCGACATATCTGGTCCCTTCTCCGCCCCGCTATGCAAATCTTTCGCTTCTCTCAACATATCCATCTTCTGACCCTCCCCAAGTTTATCGCTCGACGTCATCTTGGGGACAGGCTTCTTCTCGTGCTGGGCGCGCGCATGATCGGATACACGGCTTTTGTCCACCTTGTGGGTATGTAAGTGTTTCAGGGACTTCCACTGTTTTGGGTCTTCGTGGTAGTCCTTGTGATGGCCGTGTTTGTCTATCATTGAGAGAGACGGGGCGACCATCATCATGATGAATACGAGAAATGTTTGAACTTGCTTCATTGTCGTTTACAAAGTACTTATACAGGATAAGAATAATTGTCGCCAAATTACCAAAAAAATCCTCAAACGAATTTTTTGGAAAAATGGAAAGAGGAAATGAAACCACAATTCCCGTCTTCTTCCCAGTTGAGCCCCCCCAACAACAGCTAATGCCCACTCCAAAGCAGCTCCAAGCAATCCGCGACTTCCAACGGCAACCAGACTTTATTGTTCATGAAGTTGTGGAAGTCGACGACTCTGATAATGACAGCGTCGACACCGATGACGGACACCGTCGAAACAATTCATCGTTTGGGAATGATGCTTTCGTCGATGCGAGTGGCAGGGTGGTCAATGACAAGTTCGGCAACAAGGAGTTCATAGATGATCTGAGGAGGGAGAGGGAAGAGGAAGAACAGTGGAGAGAGGTGGAGAAGAGGAGGATGGAGCAAGAGGGGGATAAAGAAGTGGGGGAGGACGCGAAAGGAGGCGCGAAAGAAGATGTGGTCGTGCAAGGACGACACCATCAGAAGCAGAAAGAGAACACGAGTTCGAATGCCAATGAAGACAATGAAGTTCAAGACAATTACGGAGTCGACTGACCAGACCAGAAGTATTGCAAAAAATTATTGTGGCAGAAGTAAAGGTAGCAGCTATTTTGTGCATTACAGTTTGCTCTAGAAGAAGTCTCTTCTATCGCCGTACAAAGAATCCAACATCCCATTTCCAATTTTGCTCTGAAACTCGAACCCCCCCTGTTTCTTACTAACAGCCCCGAGGGCATAGCTGTGACCCATTGGGTTGACGACTTTTCCCCCCGGACCTTCCCTCATTTTCGCCCGGCCATGGGCAACTGCTCGGCCACTCTTGCTATTGGCTTCTATGCCGTTCACACTGCTCGAGCGGGCAAAGCGGTCTTTCTTTATTTTTTCGAATTCTTCTGTGATGCGAGCAAAATTAGCAGCATCCAACGTACTATTGGACGACGCCTTTGAGCGGCTGAACGCGTTGATTGGGCCCGTGCTATTGCTATTGAAGTTGTGACCGCTCCATTTGCCAACATCCATGAATTTGAGTTTTAGTTCCCCCTCGCCCCCATTGACGACGTCGATCTCGATGACCTTTTCCTTCATAAAAGTAATGCGCATGTAGAGAAGAACCAGCTCATAGACCCGGAGGTCAAGCAACTTCCGCTGCGACTCGTGCCGCTGCAGACGGAGGCCACGGTCACGGTCTTGGCAGCGGACGAGCAATACCAAACGCCAAAGGTGCTGTTCAACCTCTTCCTCGGTCACGCTCTCACCGTTTGCTTCACGCTGTGTGATGGAAGGACTCACGGTGCCCCAGAATTCTCTCGGTCCAGCCCCGCTGTCTAAGAAATTCAGCTTAGTGCGGCGTTCATTCTCAACATCTCGACTGTCACCTATGGTGCGATGAGAAGAGCAGATCTGGCAACCGCTGAAGCACGCGTGGTTCTTCCGGCGACGTTCTGTTCGATGGAAAGGACGTTTTACAACCGGTTTGTGCGTCTGTCTGCGCCTCTCTTCTTCGTGGAGCAAAGAACCTTGGCCGACTTTGTTTAGGTCGCGGCGTTCAATTTCCCAAGCATCCTTGACATCTTCCAAGAGGCCGTGCATGCGCTCCCGAAGGACAGTTTCAGGCGTCTGAGTGCTGTAAGGATTATTGTCTGGTACAATGGAGGACGCGCTACGCCGGAATGAGTCTGATTGCGCTCTATTAGGAGAAACATGGAATTGTCCCGCACTTCTAGTGTTCACCTCTACCTCCTTTTTCTCCTTCATCATATCCTCAAGACTGTCGTAGGTACGCAAGTAGATCAACAGCAACCAGCGGAGCGTGCCATGCGCCGACTTTTGTAGGTTTTTACGAAATTGCCAGCGTTCAATATCAGTGATTGGATTCGAGTTCCTCGTACGTCCTCCACGGATGCTCTCTCTGAAATCGCTATCGACAGTGGTGAAGAGAAGCTCCCCGACTTGGTAAAGCTCGTTTGCTACACGCGTTCGCAGGCCTTTCATCAGCCGCGGAAAGGTAGAGTTCTTCTCACCAAGTTCGCTGTACTCGGGGAAGGCGGAGTTGTCGTAGATATTATTTCTACCAGCGAAGGGGGCAGCAGTACCCATTTCATCCATCATGTCTTGAGCGCGTTTTGCATCGGGCGATACTTCCGAATCTCCATCGACAGTGAATCGGTATTCCAAGTCGCCCACTTTCATCTCTTCTATCGTCTCGGGTGGTGTGCTGAAGTGAACAGATCGTTTCAAAGGTTCGAGGATAGAAGCCTCCGGAGATCGAGATCGAGGGCGGGGGTCGTTTGTTGGCGATGACACGGTAGATATTTCCTTGGCAAACTCTACTGCATCCGTTGTAGCGTGAGCGGCTTTTGCTTGGTTGCCCGATGCTTTTGAGCTCACATCATCGTAAACGCCATATAAGCGTCCCGCAATCTCGCTTGCCTTCTCTTTCACGCCTTCAAGTACCTTATCATTCAGTGCGTCGTGGCTAGCAGGGAGTTGTCTTGCTGACTCCTTCATAAGAAAATTTGACGTCGCATTCAGGTGCTCGTTTGCTACGTCGCTGAGCGTGTGTCCCTCTTCGAGTGATCGAACTGTTTCTCTTGCAGTTCCAGTTCTCGAAATTTCATCGTCCATTCGCCGGACTGTTTCGGAAACTTCAAGTTTTGCAGTAGACTCCATCGCTTCCAGTTTGGATATTCCCGCCATTTCGATCGCCACGTTCTTCTCTTGGGTCAAAATAGCGACCATTTTCTTCAGGTCGTCCACTTCATGTTGCTGCGCCGAGAGGGTGGAGCGCAGCTGAAGTACCGTGGAAGCGATGGCTGGGGTGGTTTGTGCATGTTCATTTTCAATTTCAATTTCAATTCGATTTGGTTTGTCTGACAAGAGGAGAGTAGGTGTTGATTTGGACGGGGAAGGTGTTGATTTGGACGGGGGAGGAGTTGTTGATTTGGGCGGCGAGGCTGTCTTCTCCTTTTTGTCATCATTGTCATCATCCTCGAATTCATCGGCATAGTCATCATAGTCGTCGTCGTCGTTGTCGTTGTCGTTGTCGTCGTCGGACTCTCCTCCGATTGAGGTTTGTTTCAATTGTTCTGAATGGCTAGCTGCTTTCTCTCCTTCCTTGCCAAGTGTAGTCGCTATATCTTCTTCACTACCCTCACTTAAACCACCGTCAGCGATGTGGGATGAAGCTTTCGTCGATCGCTCTAACTCGCCTGCCAATCTCTTTACCTCAGCCTCCAATGCCGCCTTCACTACGTCACCGTCTTCTGAATCGCCAACAACCTCCTTCTCCGACGAGTTCTTCGTTAACAAGCCAAATGCTTTACGCTGCTGACGGTCGTTGAAATGCTTTGAAGCCATATGTAGTGACAAGGCACCGAATTTCCCCTTCCACTCATCTGCACTCTTCTCAGACCCTGCAATTTTATCTTCAGAGTCCGTTTTGATCTTCTGGAGCTCGGCCTTTAAGGACGAGATAGTCGCATTTGCATCAGCCAAAGCACCGTTCTCTTCCCCTCCTCTCTTCTCCAAATCGTTGATCTTATCCTCGAGTTTTGTTTTGGTTTCCAAGGCCGAGGTTTTCGCCAAATCTAATTCCTTCTTGAACTCCTCTTCTCTTTGGTTCTCGCGAGTTTTCTGCTCGTTCGCGGACTCAATAAGAGCCCGGTGACGATCTGTCTCAATCCTCTCGACTTCTCTCCGGAGTTTGTCAGCCTTATCTTCCCTCTCTCTCACCTCCCCCTCGAGGCGGGTTACTTCCCTCTTCAGTCTCTCAGAAGTGGTACGCTCACCCTCAACGAGGGAACTCAAGCGCGTGGTTTCTCCTGAAAGATCGTTAACGTTACGCTGGAGGTCGAGAACACGGTCTGATTTTACAGTGATGTCCCTCGACAATTCAGCGTTACGAGTTCTTTCATCGGAGAGAAGACGGCGAGAGTCGTCCAGTTCCTTTTGGAGTGCCGAAATGCGGTCCTCAAACCGTGAACGTTCTGCGTCGGCAGCGTAGGAGTTATAATTTGAGTCCTCCGTTCGTTCAGAAGATAGGCGGCGAATATTATTTTCAAGATCTGCAATGGTTTTCAGGTGCCCCGACTCCCGAAGACGAATTTCTTTGCTCTCCGACTTCCACTTCTCTTCCGCCTTTTTCAATTTGCGCCTCCACTTCCCTTCCAACTTCTCCTCCCGTTCTTTCCATTTTTTTTCTTTCCTCTCTAAATTCGCGTCGGACTTGGAGCGAGTGCGAGACAGCTGCGAGAGGGAAGCATCCGTCTGTTGCTGCAGGAGCGATTCAAGGCGGGCGATCTGAGCATCTTTCTGTTGTATTAGCGCAGAGTTCGAGTTGTCAAGGTGATGGGAAGTATTTGTCGCTTGAGGAGTGGGTGGTAGGCTGTAGGGGGTGATCAAGGAGGACGCCGAGCGCTGTTCACGATTTCTGACATTGTTGTTGTTGTTGTTGCTGTTGTTGTTGTTGTTGTTGTTGAGAGTATGAGGAACTGTACCACTGTAGATGCTGCTGCTGCGGCTGTGTACCGTGCTGTCATCTACGCTGCTCATCGAGGAAGAGGAAGGAGAAGATGGGAGAGGAGAAGCCATGCCTGGCTGGATGTTTTGTGGGTTGGTAGCGGAAGTGGAGTGGTTTGATCCAGTGGGAACGTTTGTCCGGCCGAACAAAGTGTTTCTGTTATGTTTTGGATTCTATTCGGGATTTAAGTGGGCAAATTATCAACCCAATGAGATTTAAAATACGTTAAGGAGAGGATCGCCCAATTTCTACAGGAATTTCATTTTTAAAATAAATAATTTTTGATTGACAGTTGCTTTTCTTGGAAAGCTTGAAAGCCAAGTGAAACCATTTAAATCAACACTATTTGGAAGAAAGAATTGAGGAGAAAGCACATAGCAAGATAAGAAGGAACTGTTATCTGTCGGAAGAGGTTACAGGAGCAGAAAAAGAGACCCGTTGAATCAGTAAATCCTTTTCAAACCATGCAAAATGTCCAAGATGTTGTTGCGCTGGAGTTTGCTAAGCATGCTCAACAAATTTCATCACTCTACCAATCCACCGCACGTATTGATGCGCATGTCTCGAACTTTGTCATCATTGAGAAGAAAATGGAGGAGAATGCCAGAAACCAGGACAGACTAGAAAGGCGGATGGGCGAAATGGAAGTGAAGCTGGAGGAAAGTGAGAGGAAGTGCAAGAAATTGGAATGTGATCTGCGGGAGAGTAAGGAAGAGATTGTGACGTTGCGTCACCAAATTGCAAGGGGCCAGTCAGATACCAGGGAAGAGATTGCCAATGGCAACGACGCATTGGCGAGAGCCCTTAATGTCACCTTTGAGAATAAATTCACTGAGCTGAACAACTTGGTGCAGAGCGAGCTGCTTTCCGGTAACAGCAGCAATCAGCATGTGCCAGTGAATACATCAGCAAGCTACGTCAACAGTGTCGTCGCTGAAAGTGATTTGGCCGTGGAAAGACTGAAGAGGAGGGTCGATGAGATTGAAGAAAGGGCCGAAAGGAGGGAGAAAACTGCAGGCAGCAACATGTTTGTAACCAGCGACGCAATGGACCAGTTGCGAGAGTCGCTTTTGGCAGAGATCTCAAAAGTCGAGATGGACGCAGCCCAATTCCGCGTGGAGAGGGAAGTTAACAAGCAGTTCGACAAGGTGAGTTGTGTTCTGTTGTCTTGTGTTGTGTTGTGTTGTGGGTGGGTGGGTGTTGCTGTTGTCGTCGCTTATTGGTACTAATGTTGTTGGTTCTTTTTTGGCATCGCATCGCATACAGGAGAACAACGTCTATGGTTGGATGGAGAATCACGAGAGCACTCATAGATTGTCAACAACTGATAAGAACTCACTGTTGGATGAAATAGGGATATCAAGGCCTGATAGGAGCGAGGTGGAAAAAATGTTGATGACAAGGATTGAACCGATCGCAGAGACCGTCAGGAGCCTCCAGATGGGGCTTGGCGAGGTTGATAGGGAGGTTCGGGGAATTGCGCCAGTACCGAAGGGTTTGGTAAATCAAGAAATGCTCGCTGAAACTGTAAACAATGCCGTGAAAATGGCACTGACTGCTGACGGCGGGCGAGTCTCACACGCCCACTTAACAACTGCGCTAGAGAGCAGCCGGGAGGGATTGCTCAGGAATATAGAGGGACAGGTCGGGAAGGCGCGGAGCGAGGTTTTGGATCTCTTGAGCAGTGAAGTCGGTGGGACTAAGGAGGGACTGTATGAGGCTGTAACGGAGCTGAGGTCGAGGTTGGATGATTTAGAACATTTGACAGCTAGGAGCAATGCAGAAATCGTAGCGACTCTGAACAAAAAGTGCTACAAGGCAGACGTTGTCAAGGCTCTGAGCGACAAGGCAGACAAGAACTACACTCTGAACGCACTGCGGCTCAAGGCCGACACGACGAAAGTCGAGAACGACTTAGCTACGGGGGTAAAGGAATTAGTGAGCCGGATCCAAAAAAATGATGGATACATCGGAAATTTGTCCAGAGAATTCTACGAGCTCAAAGACGAGGTCAAGAGGGAGCAGACAAAAATGGGAGAATGGTTGAAACGAAAGGTTGATGTCGATGAAATAGAGAGTTTAAAAATTGGAATAGAAGACGGCCGAGATTGGCGGACTAGCCTAGGAGAGGTGAGCCTAAACTTGAGGCGGGAGCTAGCGGCAAAATGCAATCGCGAGGAGATGATATCTACCATCAGGAAGGAGGTCGACGGCCTGATTGGGCAGGTTGATAGTATTACTGGGGATTTAGGGGAGATGGCAGGGAAAAAGACGGTCAACCTCATCGAGGGCGAAGTAGAAAGCTTGAATAGACGCTTTGCAGAAAGCCACACGGGCGGAAGGTGGCTATGGCGATCAGGAAAAATATTGCAGGGGGGTTTGATCCCACTGGAGGTTCAAGTGACAAATGCCGCACCGCAATCGCTTCTTTGGAATCAAGACAATGAGTACATAACCTGCACCAATCCTGGACTGTATGAGGTCGATTGCGGAATCTTTACTTGCGAATGCGTAAAGGTTGAACTGATCGTCAACAGTGAGGCGGTCATCACATTAGACCCAGGCTCGGGCAGTAGAGACGGAAGTGGAAATGGCTCGAGTGATAAGAGCAACAACGGTGGTGGTTGGGGGGGTGGTGGTGGTGGTGAGCACGTGAAGCGGAGGAATAGGCACTCTGCTGGGGACATTACCTGCGTAAGAATTAGCGAGGTGGTGGCTCTGCCGTCAAATGCCCATGTGTCGATTCGCTATGACTCCAAGAATCGCGCTCAAGGGTTTTTGTCCTTGAGGAAGATGTGATGATGACGACGATGATGACGACGATGATGATGATGATGACGACGATGATGATGACGATGATGACGATGATGACGATGATGACGATGATGATGATGATGATGATTGGGGTTTCTTTTTTGTTGGTTGTTGTGAAAATAAATTTGTTGAAATGAATGTTTGCATATGGACTATTTTCTGCGTAAAAGCGTTGCTGTTGGGTGTTTTCTTTTTATCGATACTACTATTTTTCATTACTACCAAGCATATCATATTATACCTTCAAATAACTGTGGAAAACGTGAATATATCCCCACCCACCCACGAACCTCTCGCATTTGCTGGGATCATTCTGGTATTCACCAGGGATATCAAATATATTACCAAACTCAGTTTGCGTATCATCGCCAACTAATTGAAAGTCGTGCAGGTCATAGGTCATCAGAGTCGTAACGATTTCACCACCATGTTTTTGGTCTTTTTCTATGTCGTCATGAACGAGTCGGCGGGGATTGCCATTCTCCTTGTTGAAGTAAATGTGGACTCGCTCAATTCCACCAGCAATATCATGAACATAATGTACGTGAGGAACCGCATCAATAAGCTCCTCGCCGACTTCAACCAAATGAGGGAGGTGGGGCAACGAAAAATCTTCCAGTAAATTCGAGCGTTGGCACTTTCCAAATTCCCCTGATTTGATCATGTATTCCATCTTGTCAGAATATTGCCTAAGGTAGGTTTTCCCACTTTCATACCCTGCCGTGATCTCAGCCTTGACGGCCTGCAATGGTGCAGAATATGACAGATAGATCGTGCGTGTGCGCGGCGGATAAGATGGTCCATCCACGGGGAGGAGGTTCGATGTAATTTCCACACGTGTTGTGAAGGATGTCGGGAACTTCGGGGTGGAGCTAGCAGTCGCCAGGAGGAAGAGCGCGGCGGACAAAAAAGGTTTCATCATGCTTGGGGGGGGGGCTCTGGCGGACTTTTAATGCCTATACACAGTTGGGTATTCACTTCCAATGGGTATTAAGTTGGGCAAAAAGAGCAGCACCAGCCAAATCACTGCAGCACAATCTCTTCTTACTGTTGAAAAAATAGTAAAAAAAAGCTTCAGAAGAGTGAAAGAACACTTTCGTATTCGTCCGCTAATTGCTGTTGATTCCAAAATTTCGAGGGCATTGAGATACAGACGTCCACAAACAGAATGTCCACCTCAAATTCATCCCATCGTAGGGCTGCTAGACTCCGACGCGAATACCTTTACAAGCGGTCACAGGCGGAATTATCACAAGGTTCAAAGCTCGCAAAGGCCAAAGCTACAATATCGGAATTTCTGAAGGACAATGCCAGCGGCGGTAATAAGCGTGTGGCATCGGAAGTGCGGAACGATTTTGACAGTGCATCTAACGAGCTAGCGCTGGAGGACGACGTGACTGGGAAGGGGGTGAATCTAATCGATGACGAGTACGCATTAAGTGGTATTCTCCCCCCCCGGGTTTGCGTGACAACCTCACGGGATCCATCGAGTAGGCTGAAGCAGTTTGCCAAGGAAATGAATTTGATGATTCCTGATGCGACGCGTGTAAATCGCGGGGGAACTACCGTAAGTGACCTTGTTCAAAGTTGCAAAGCGAGCGAATTCACCGACATAGTAATGGTCCAGGAAACTAGGGGCGAACCAGACGGTCTCATCATCAGCCATCTACCGAATGGTCCCACAGCTCACTTTTCTTTGAACGGGGCTGTTCTTCGGCATGATATCGAAGGCGGTGTAGGGAGCATGAGCGAGGCGCTTCCTCACATTATCACGGAGGGCTTCGAGAGCAAGTTGGGGAAGAGGACGGCCACTGTTCTGAAGTCATTGTTCCCAGCGGGTGCCAAGCACGATACAAAGCGTGTCATTACTTTCCGCAACAGCGGTGACTTAATCAGCTTCAGGCACCATACCTGGACCAAAGTGAAACGGGACGAAGTTAAACTGAAAGAGGTCGGTCCAAGATTCGAAATGAGACTCTACATGATGAAGCTCGGAACTGTCGACCAAAAAGATTCCGAAAAGGAGTTTGTATTGCGACCATATCAAAACACAGCAAACAAAAGGAAGAAAATGTAAAGAGGGGGTGGGGAGTGAGGGGTGGGGGGGGTGGGGAGAGACGGACGATTGTTAAAACGACACGATTGAACGAAATTACAGAAGAAAAGAAAAAGGCATTGTTTGTAGAGAAATGACGAAATCTTACTCTTGTGTTGTGTGCAA
>Ga0115557_1002925_pt1 | contig 11269 bp, 9 predicted proteins | sample COGITO_mtgs_1104_FD_87280 | JGI IMG/M metagenome (GOLD analysis project Ga0115557, IMG submission 87280) | Pelagic marine microbial communities from North Sea - COGITO_mtgs_110421 | ecosystem: Environmental > Aquatic > Marine > Epipelagic | place: Germany:Helgoland, sampling site Kabeltonne...
AGAAATAAACCGTTGCACGGCCGCGAGCTCTAACCCTCAAATGGTCTTTCGTTCATCCAGCTATGCACCCCAAACTAAAAATCTAAAAATGAAAATTTCGTGTGTGTTGATTTTCTTACATGTGAGGCAATGAAACCGGCCCCGCCCGTTATCATGATGTTCTTTGGCTCGTAGTCGGTCATGGTAAGGCTCCTAAGCTAACTCAAACAGTTGGAGAGGGGTAATGTAATTCAATGGCTTTCCAGGCGCTGCTGCTGGTAAGAACGTTCTCACTCTAAACCTAAAAGCGTTTTTCTCACGTTTTAATCACTTTTACGCATTTTCAGTACAATAGCGCGCGGAGTAGCGCATTTTGGGGATTTTCGCCATACAACCTCTTTTAGACGAGGAGGCTCTTCTGTGCTTCTCGCCTGCTCTAAACCAATCTTGTAATGGAAGCCCCTCTTCCCTCCCCGCCAGTCCCACCAATTGATGACAGTAGCGCAACCCGTACACAAAGCGCGATCGCCACTACCACGAAACAAAAGCCCAAGCCCCGAGTTCGGCGTGTCCGACGCCCGAGGAATCCGATTCCTGATTCGCTATTGAACGATCCGAACCTCGCCCAGGCGATGCGCTCTCTCCCCTCCTCGTATAATTTCGAGGTTTACAAGACGATTCACACCATAACGACGAACAAATATTCAGTAATTGCCCTCCAGATGCCTGAGGGACTCCTAATGTATGGACCAATTTTGTCAGATATCATCAAGCGATTCACGGCCACCAGTATTGACCAGATTTATGTAATGGGTGACGTCACTTATGGCGCGTGCTGTGTGGATGATCTGAGTGCCAGGGAACTGGGAGTCGAATTTCTGGTTCATTATGGGCACAGCTGTTTGGTGCCTGTGGGGAAGACCAAGGTCAGGACGATGTATGTTTTTGTTGAGGTGAGCAGTATGTCGCTCGCAGTATGGAGCCGAGCCTTTTCTCTAACTCCTAGCTTAACACTTAACACTTAATACTTAAACACAGATCCGGGTTGATTATGAGCACCTCGTCTCCTGCGTTCTCTCCACCCTCTCTCCCCCTCTCCGTATAAATATAATGGGTACAGTCCAATTCAGGTCTGCCATCGCCGAGTCCAATGAAGCTCTTCGAGACGCCGGGTTCATTACGAACGTTCCCCAGGCGAAGCCCCTCAGTCCCGGTGAGGTTCTTGGTTGCACGAGCCCCAACAATTTGTTCATTGAAGGAGAGTCGGAGGGTGGCAAAGATCAAGTGATTTTGTTCATCGCTGACGGTCGGTTTCACTTAGAGGCGGCGATGATTGCCAATCCCCGGTGCCGAGCAATGAAATACGATCCCTATAGTAAAGTTTTGACAGAGGAGAGCTACGACATAGCAAAGATGAGGAAGATTCGATACGAAGCAATACTCAAAGCCAAAGAAGCAAAGACAATCGGCATTGTCCTCGGAACGTTGGGACGGCAAGGAAACCCCGCGATTCTCTGCCGGGTAAAGTCCCTGCTCAAGAACCGCGGGCTTAGGTCTTTCGTCGTGCTGCTTTCGGAGATCCTACCTAAAAAGCTTTCCTTGATGCCCGCCGCTGATGCCTGGGTGCAGATTGCTTGCCCAAGGCTTTCTGTCGATTGGGGACACTTCTTTCACCGGCCGGTGCTCACGGTCTACGAACTTGAAGTCATGGTCGGGGAGAGCAAATGGTACAAGGAAGAGGATGGATATCCCATGGATTACTACAAAGAGGGGGACCACGGATGGGGTAATTATGGTGCTGGGAATGGGGCAAGAGAATACGATGGCTTTGAGATTTGATTTCAGTTGTTTGAAAAACCTATACCTAAAAACCTATACTCGGAGATAAATTGCCTGATAATGCTTGTAATGCTTGTGGGTAGATATTAGATTGAAAAAATATTCCACTAAACTCCTCTCTATTCCTCATAAATAACTCCGATAAACTACATCGTCTCAGGGGCGATCCGCGCGTCCCCCATCATGCTCCTCGCTTCTTTCATCTGCTTCTTTTCCTCCTTCTTCTCTGCTTTCCTCTTTGCCCAAGTGTGGCTTTTGGCCTTTTTTTTCTTCGCCCTCTTTGCACTCCTCTCACTTCTTTTGCTATGTTTGCTCTGAGCCCCCGGTGTCTCGTTGTTTTCCTCTCGCAGTTTTTCCCTTGCTTCATCTTCCTCCCTCTGCTTCTCGGCCACCTTTGCTGGATTCGGTCTATCGTTCCATTTCCCCTCTACCATGCTCCTCGTCCGACGGGGTCGCTTGACGCGACCGTTGGTTGCAGATAGCTCAATGCGTTTGTTGTTTGGGAGGATAATGATGTTGGAACAGGAAGTTGAGGTGATACTTGGGAGCAGACCGGTAATCGATGAATCCAACTTAGGGAGAGGGACGATATCGTTGCCGGGGGCTACGACAATTTCCATATTTCTGTTTCCGTCCTCTCCAATTAGCACTGGTTTGATTTCGGTTTTAGCTTCCTGTTCACCACCTTCTTTTTCCTCCTCATTTTCCTGTTCCTGTTCCTCCCCTTCATCTCCTTTGTTGTCTGATTCAGCTTCTTTTGCTTCTCCCTCCTTCTCCTCTTGGTCGTCTGCATTTCCGTCTTCCATAGCAAAATTACTCGGTATTACTCCGCCGTTTTCTGTAAGCAAATTGACGATTTCCTGCTCGTCCTCATCAAATTGCGAAAGGCTATCCCCTTCATCATAATACCTTCTCCGAATCCCCTCAATCCTCTCCAACTCCTTCTCTTTGACCTTCTTCCGTCGATCTCCCGCCTCTTTTTCTTCCAACGCTAGCAGCCTAGCGTACTCACTCCCCGCGATGGCGGCATTGTACAAATCATAATTCTGAGCAAGGAACTCCTCCTCCTCCTCCAGTTTCTCCCCTCTCTTGATCTTCTTCACTATTGCGATCTTATTGTCTTGTAGATCCTCAGCCGCTTTCTGCTCTGCAACCAACCTTTCTTCCTCTCTCTTTGCGTCCCAAAATGCCTTCTCCTTCTTCTCCTTGATGAGCTCTTGACGATACGCCTCCCGCTTTTTGGGGTTCTTGAGCCTTCTCCATGTTGCAATCTTCGTCAGCTTTTCTCCCCGTAGCCTGGCGATCTCAGCTTTGATGGCATCGTGATCCCTCTCTACTGGGGCATTTTTCTTCTCCATCCATTGCCGGAGACCTTCGTTTGGGTCTCCAGTATGGGTTAGTATCGCTGCCGCAGAACCGGTTTTGTACGTTCTGAGGATTGACTGCACGTGCCGACGGTCAAACCTATATTTATTCACAGTGGGGGGTCGATTGTTAGTTGTAAGTCAGTAATAGATATAATTATTTTTTTAACCCCCCCTTTCACTCCGCTTCTCACCTCTTCTCCCCGTGCTTCACAGGTTTGGCCCTCTCCTTGGCTTTTGCCTCCCAAAATTTCACCCCCATAACCCCCTCCTGCACGGCTCTCTGAACCAAAAACGCCGGAAATAGCAGCATACTGTGGTGCTTTTGAAACCGCACGAAGGCATCTTGGGGGATCGCGCCCTGATACTTCTCAGAGGTCAACATCATCTCCCTGAGGCACTCCTTTGCCAGCATACTGTCTTCCCATTTCCATCCATACAACTCCTTGATCATCGTTTCCATTTCGTCGTATCCAAGCTCTCCATCATCGTCCAGATCATAAAGGTCAAAGGTGAAGTTTGTGAGCGTCTCCGGCGAAAGCGTACACATGTTCCAAACACTCACAATGAACTCCAAGAAGTCCATCTCTCCCCCACCGACTGTGTCGCAGTATCCGAACGCCTTGGCAGCGTACGTCGTACGGTCTAGATTGAAAAAATTTAAAAACTCGATGATGGACACCTCACCGTCGTGTGACTTGTTCATTTTGTAGAATATTTTCCAGAAAATTTTTATAGTTTTCTCATCCAAACCCAAGGCTCTGAAGGTAATTTCCCACTCCTGGTCATCAGGTTGATACGGGGGAATCGAGAAGTAGCAGCCCATCGGCTCCAGGAGGTTACGCGCTTGACTCATAACTCTGTCAAAGAACGATGGTCCTCGGAGGGCCTTCGCAAGCTCCTTGTCTAGGTCTGTTGCCATGATGAGAACGACGTTGGCAGTGGGGTTCAGCTCAGGAAGTTAAATACACAGATCATGTTATTTTTCACCTTCAACATCGCTTTTCGACACAGAATACGGAGGATATGACTTTTTTAGCACAAAAAAAAGCTTTCTGGCCTATTTTTTATGGGCGAGGAAATTGATCGTTCACTGCGAAGTCCCCGAAAACTTTGTTAAGGTACTACCCCCCATTACAATTGATGCCCTCCTCGTGGATATGAACGCGCTTTGTCGGACCTTTAGGCGAACACTTTTGTCTCCTAGACCACCTCCCTTTGGAATGCCGTCAACCTCATCTTTCGGAGCTGCCAATTGCTAAGCCCCGATCCTAATTGTTTTGGTCGCTCTTGGATCTCCTCGCCCTTACTTGGAGCACCTATGGGTAGACTCGTTGCAAGGAAGGGGCTCTGCGTGTGAATAATCTCCCCCATATTTGTTGTATCCTTCTCCTGTTGATCCCACCCCGAAGCTTTGACCAAGAGGTTCCCAAGAACCCATTACCCCATAAACTAACACTCCCCTCCTCTCCGTAGCAAACATGCACCCCTTGCAAACCCTTATCCGCGAAGCCTGCATTGGTGTCGGCCTTGGCATCATCGCCGGTATGGGCTGGCGGTATTCGGTTCAGGTTCCCCACAACAACCGGGTGGATAATTTTTACAAGGTGAGGTTTAAAGCTACAGTGGCGAGCTGCGCATTAGAGCTTGGAACGGCGCACTACGCTACGCTAGAGATCACCGATGACTTCCGCTCTCACACACATTTGCGACACAGAATTATGATGCCTCAAAGGACCCCCACTAAATCTCGGGCTAGATAATTTGAGGGGAGAAAGAGAACTGCTAAATGACATAAGAACATGACGGCCCCATTTTCGACAGAAATGATAGATTTGCTCCACAATTATGGTTTTTATTTCTAAACTGTACCATTACATTAGTAGTGTGTCGTTGAATTGTCGTTTCACTTCACACTCAGAAAAATCGTTTCTCATCATAGTCTTCATTCTTCAAGACATTGAGAATTTCTGGTGGAATAGGTGCTTTTTCGCCTTTTTTATAGTCAAAAGAAACAATTAAGCCCGAACCAGTGGCCAGCGTTCGCTCTGTTGTCCTACTGAAAACGATGTATTCCTGCTTGAATTCAAACTCTGTTATTGAATCCTTTTCAATTTTGCTGCCGACAACCAAATCATCGGGATAAGTACCAGGCCATTTGTAGCGGCATTCAGTATGTTTCAAAATTGGTCCAATTCCCGTCCCATGAAGAAACTCATCGGTTGGGTAGTCGGGATGTGACTGGATCACCTTATCCATCATCTGCTGGAAATGACATATTCTAGCCGTCTCAAAATATTTGAGATAGGTCACATTGTTGATGTGACCAAAAGCGTCCATCTCGCCCCAGTCAGTAGGTCGTAAGCGGAGGATAGGGTATTGCTTGAGGGCCGAAGGAAGGGATTGAAAAGGTGATTTCACATAGCGAATCGCAGTAACTCTAAACATTGAAATGAGTGGTATTGGCTTATTTTTGAAAGGATGTCCGTCAACAGGCTAAACTAGAGCAGAGGAATTTACGATTAATTTACTTTTTATCTTTCTGCAGTGTTTTAGAGATTGCTCGTTTTGCCTGATGCTGTCAATTATCGATACCTAGCACCGGCAAGCGAGACCCTCTACTCGCACTAATTCAATACATGACGATGGTCTTCAGATTCGTTCTTCTCCTTCTTATCCTCTCAGTTGCATCATCTGATATCTGTTTCAACGGGTGCAACGGCCATGGAAGTTGCAAAAATTTCGTATGCACATGCCAACCGAATTACGGCGGGGACGATTGTTCGGTACTTCTCCACAACCAAGATCACACTTATTACCAGCTTGAGGCAGGAACTATGAATGCAACGAGAAAGGATTTTGGCCCCATGGTTCGAAAAGAGAAGGAGGTTTTGGTGGGGTTTTCCAGCTCTTCATGCGCTAGGTGTGCAGGCCCGGAAGGAGATTACGTCCAGGTTGCAGAAGCGCTTCAAACTGAAGGGATAAAATTCATCCGTGTTGATGTGGCCAAAGAGGTTGATATTGCTCGACGCTATGGAGTGGTCGATGTGCCAGCTCTCATTTTTTTCAAGAAAAAGAAACCGTTTCGCTACGAAGGGGCACACTTGGCGGGGAGCATAATGGAGTGGGTTACGAAGATGAGAATTGAGGGTGGGGTCACTGATTTGGTGGGAAAGGTTGGGGTTGAGGAGTTTTGGGTACAAAATGGGCGCAATTTCATCACAAATTCACTAGACGATAGTGCAAAGCAACTGCAGCAACAAGAGGATCAGCCTTTCTCAGCCTCCTCCTATACAGTAATCCTTCTAATAGGATTCTTCAGGTCACCGGAGTCGATGGAAATCGATGAATACGAGGATTTCCTTGAGCTGGCCAGAGAAATGCAGCCGATCGGCAATGTTTTTGTCGGCGCTGTAAAAGACGAGGACGTAGTCGCGGAGATGAGGAGTGCAGGAGTAATTCAGAGGACACCAAGCGTGAACATTTACCGGAAGAAGTATAATGAAGCCATGACACCCGTGGCCGCCCTCTCAAATCCCTCGTCAACCTTTTACCTGGACACTGACGACGATGTACAAAAGTGGGCAAGGGACGAAAGCGTTGAAAGCATGATTTTTCTTACTAACGCGAGAGAATTGAAGGCAATGGAGCGGAAGGGTTTGCCGATTATCATGCTCTTTGTGGAGGGGGAACAGTCACACTCCGGGGGAGTGCTGAACGAAAACCTGTTTCGCGAGTTCCAGTATGTTGCCGACGAGCTCAGGGACAAGCTGGGGTTCGTTGTCGCGCCCGGCAACATACATAGCTCGCAGATGGTGATGTTAGGACTAAAAGAGGGGGGCGATAACTTACCAGCAATTGCTGTAAATAGCCAGCATGGTCTTGGAGCAAATTTTCCCAATGACAGCCCAATGAATAGGGATACAATTAAAAAATTTTGTGCACAAGTTCTTTCAGGAGGGAGTAGCGAATCGATAGGAAAAAGTCTCCAGGCAGTGTCGAACAAAATGTACCCGATCACTCGCTCTTACAAGGGAAATGCTTTCAAATTTGAGAAGGGAATAGCTGAGCGGTTTACGGATGGCGAGGACTTCCACATTGCAAAGGTGACTGTGGATAATTTCGAGGCGTTCGTCATGGACGAAAGTAAAAAGGTTCTTTTGATGATTCACACGAGCAAGAACTGCGAGCTGTGCGCCAATTTCGCCGTGTACTATAAGCATGTCGGATTGAGGTTTCACGAGCTTGGCATCGACATCTCGGTGGCTGAACTAGATTTGGGGGACGACGAAAAGTGGGCAGAATATTTAGGCGCAAGGATGAGAGAGTTGGATTTAGGCAATTTACCTCGGCTTGTGCTCTTTGGCAGGGGACCCAGGGAGCCACCATTTAAATATTTTTCCGGTTTCGGAAAGACCAAGGCTATCATGGATTGGACTGGAAAGCAGTTGGGTTTGGATTTGGGCGACCTCGCTCATTTAAATGATGAAGACAAGGCGCGTTTTAAAGAGCAGGTGACAGCCAGAGAAAAAGCACGAGGAGATATTCTGTAGGTTGTGTAAGTTGAAATTTGACTGAGTAGTTAGGTAGTCGGCTGACGATGAAAAGATTCATTCGATTCAGCGTCCAATTTCAATTTCAAATATTTTCTTCCTTTTGTTTCTAGATCAAAATCACATTCTGTTTCCTTCCCATCTGTTCCATGCCACACATCAAAACCGTTAATTTCCGTGATGATTTGTTACCTATTTTAAACCCTTACTGGTCACTTCTTTCCTTGGTCATGTATCTTGTAATGATTCCATGTTTCTTCTAGATTAACTTCCTCCCCTTGGCAATGGTGTTCTTTGAAATAACGGGACGCCTCATTGATCGCCGAAATTAGATTGCAAAGCATGAAAGCGCTTCCCAACGAAGCCTTAGCACTTATCTCTACGTTGTCTCGCGGTTTACCGTTTTTCTGACCTTGCGTCTTGTAATTTGCTAACCCGAGATCCATGGGAGGGGTCTCTAAAAGAGGGTGCGAGCAGCTGAAAATATCTTTCGGCAATTGTCGCTGAGAGTGCAACGTCGCGAAGACGAAGGAGGTCGATGGCGCATTAGTGTTGGCATTTTTGGAGTTTTGTCATTGCTTTAGGATGGACGATGGCGCTTGATGGCGCTTGGTGGCGCTTGATGGCGCTTGACGGCTTGTGCTTGCATTCTGCTTGTGCTTACCTTATGGAATGCAAATTCCCCAACTCTATAGACCTGACAAAAATGTAGAACATTAGGAAGCGCCTTATCTCCGTATTTATCCACATCACAAATATCACTCCGACCAATGTCCTCAATCATACCCCACCCTTCCGCATTCCAAGCATCAACGTTGGAAACCATCAAACTGTCCACGAGCACATGCCTGAGTCCGAGGTGCGCCGACGCAATACAAAAGGCGTACATTTCGCCGAGCAAATGGGGATACTCCTTATTCGTCGGTCGGACGAACTCGGACCACTTCCTGGCGATGGAGAGGGCGTCGCGGCCCGTCATCAGGTACGGCGGACCGACGGGGTAGAAGTTACTGGCGTCCGAGTTGCTCACTTTGGCTGCTGGAGAATCGCCCGTGCCCGTTATCGTGGTTAGGTCAAATTCCGTCCACTGTGCGCCTAAACCATAGTGCTGACTGATCGGCGTACCATGCACTACCTTGGTGGGAATCTTGGCCCTCCCTCCCCAGGCCTTCTCCACCCTCGATGGGATCTGCACGCTTTTGCCCGAAAAATCGTTCACAATCGGGTCCATTATAAGCTGATCCGGATCCAGCAGCACGACGATAATATCCTCGTCATTCAGCGCCCCCTCAGAGTCCAGACCAATACCATTCTCCAGCCAGTGCAACAACCCGAACGGCTTGTTGAAGAAAGAATACGTCTTGCCCGACTTTCCGTCCTCGCTGGTGCCGTCGAATTTCGGGGTGAAGTGGACGCTGAACCTACCCGGCGACGGCGACATCGGATCAATGAACGTTTCGTGCCAGGTCTCCAGCAGCTCTCGCTCACCCTTCTTCGCGTCGCACCCGGATACGATCCTGGTGATTTTACCTGTCTGCTTTATTGTCATAGCGCGGTGGAAAAGAAGGTACGACTGCCACGTCTGAAACGGGCTGCAATCGGTCGAGAATACTAGGTGGAGATCGTCTCCCGACGAGGTAACTGAAACTGACGTTGTGCTGCTTGTGCTGCTAGTGCTCCTGTCTTCCATTTTTGTTTGTGTTTGATAATTGTTTTGATAATTGTTCTCGTTCACTTTCTCCCCAATCGGATTCTCCCCAATCGGATTCTCCCCAATCGGATTCTCCCCAATCGGATTCTCCCCAACCGGATTCTCCCCCGTCGGATTTTCCATTATCATATAATTCCCACCGAGAAACAAGACACAGATAACCAACAACACTGTAGTCATATTCCCCCCTCTCCCCCTCCCCCTTGAGTTGGCAGGGGGCAGGTTAAAATATTTGTCTTCTTCGATCCCCGGAGGAACGAGGAGAGGATTTCGCGATCGCATCGTTCTGAGGAAGTCGGGGGGCCGGGGGGCTAGAAGGGGGGCCAATGATGATCAATATTAGAGAAAGCGATCGCGAGGATATTTAGTCTCTGAAGAAGAGGGGGGGATTATATATATGGGTAAAAGTGATACAACGGCACGCCGCGGTCGCGCGTTACAGTGGTGACGAAAATGAGGTAATCAAAGAGATCGCAAGGGCACTAAATGGCAGGTAAGAAAAAATAAGAGTGTGTTCGCCGAAATCAAAGTAAGCACATGAACAAAGCCAGTAAATCCAAAATATAAGCCTCCATCTCGACATGTCAGTACTATTAGAGACCGGCATCGGCCCGCTTTTACTCTCACTGAACCCTTCGTCACCGTTTGCCAGGAATTTCTTAGCCCTTTGCTCTGCGAAATACTACAATTCCACCCTCCTCTGGAATGTCGTCCAGTCTCGGTTCTGCCAAGGCGGAGAGAGCACGGGGAATGGATCAGGAGGTGTGTGCGCTCTTGGCTTGATGCGTGGCGTGGGGGAGACGGAGACCTTGGACGGAAGACGGTTCATCCCCTCCGACCCCAAACCGGCCAAATTTAAATGTCCTTCCCGCGAGGACCTGCGACTACCGGGCGTTCTTTATCCCGTCGCCATCAACAACACACCAAACACGAACCAGTCCCAGTTCCTAATAACCCTCGGTGCCTCCCGTCCTTCTGATGGATTGGATAACTACTTCAATGATCCCAAGGATATTCCCATCCCCTTCGGTCGCGTAATTCAGGACTCATCTGGCGTGTTAGACAAGCTAAACTCAGCGTACTGCGATAGCGGAGGTCGACCATACCAAGATGTAAGAATTCTGCACACAGTCGTGGTATACGATCCTTGGCATGGGTTGGAAGAGGAAGAGGAAGAGGAAGAGGAAAAGGAAGGAAAAAAAGAATGTCGGAGACGTAGGGATGAGTTGAGAAGTTCCGGGGGGTGGATTGGGGAGATTGAGGGGTTCAAGTCCTGGTTATCTTCCCGCGGTAGCCAGAGCCCCGTGTACGAAGGTGGTCGACACCCGTCTGAGGTCGTCGAAATCAGGATTAATGCCGGCGAGAGTCTGGACGATGACGGTGACGGTGACGGTGACGGTGACGGTGACGGTGACAATGACGTCGACGCTGCCTCAAAGGAGGAGAAAGAGCGGGTTAAAACGGCCAAATCTCAGGCAGTCGTCCGGGAAATGCTCGGAGATTTGCCCACGGCGTACGACAAACCGAAGTAGAACGTCCTGTTCGTCGCCAAGCTGAACCCTTACACCAGTGACGAAGACCTGGAACTTATTTTCTCGAGGTTTGATGAGACTTGCAAGGCGCACATCGTCCGCGACACCAAGACCGGGGACTCGTTGAACTTCGCATTCGTAGAATTCTCGACACCGGAGAAGTGCGCACAAGCCTATTTTAAGATGGATAATGCGCTGGTGGATGATAGAAGGATTAAGGTTGATTTCAGCCAGAGTGTTGGGGGGGGAAGGTGGAAGCAGTTTGTGGATCAGAGACAAGGGGGGGGAAGG
>Ga0115557_1002927_pt1 | contig 11268 bp, 11 predicted proteins | sample COGITO_mtgs_1104_FD_87280 | JGI IMG/M metagenome (GOLD analysis project Ga0115557, IMG submission 87280) | Pelagic marine microbial communities from North Sea - COGITO_mtgs_110421 | ecosystem: Environmental > Aquatic > Marine > Epipelagic | place: Germany:Helgoland, sampling site Kabeltonne...
CGGCGGGGGCAGCGGCGCGGCGGGGAGCGGGGGGGGGGGGGGGGGGGGGTTGGGGGGGGGCCGGGGCGGGGGGGGGGTGGGGGGGGGGGGGGGGGGGGGGGGGTGTTTTGTTTATGAAAAAAGGGGGGCGGGGTGGTGGGGTGGGGGGGGGGGGGGGGGGGGGGGGGTGTTGGGGGGGCGATTCGTTCTCCTTGCCGCCCAGAGGATTGGGACTGGATGAAGAGGGATCGGATGATGAAGAAGGATTGGATTGATCAGATTGATCGGATTGATCGGATTTATCGGCAGAGGAATGAGAATGAGAATGAGGATGAGGGCCCCTCAAGACGCGCCAGCCGGGGGGGTAACCCAGGGATATCGCCAAAGAAAACTCGCGGTGGACGGGAAGGTAGTTGACCTTCGGCGGCTTGGGGATTCTTGGCAGCTTGATTTTCGCGGGGGCAGGGGCAGGGGCAGGGGCGGGGGCGGCCGCGCCGGTGCCCTCTGAGGTCTCGATATCGGGGGGGGCGCTCGAGCCGGCGGTGTAAGACGGTGGAGCGGGACCGGGACCGCCGATAGGATCCACATCGTCCTCTGAATCATTCTCACTGAAGCTATCCTCGAAGGTGGGGAGGGAGGTCGACATGGGGTTTTTACAGGCCGTAAGGGGTGGTGTAAACGACGGAAACGGCGATAAAAGGGAGGGAGTGGACGCAAAGGTTGGGAAACGAAATTATCTCTTTTTTTAGCGTCAAGCAGGGGGGAGAAGAGAGAAAACGGAAAGGGGGGGGGAAACAGGCCGGAAAACAAAAAAACCAAAAAACACACAATTCCGGCTCCACCGCTCCCCATTTGTTTGTTCTTTTATTGCTGTCACAGTGACACAGTGACACTCGCTCTGCGAAATCAATTAAATATCATGACCGTCGACACCCATTTTCCATTCCGAATGAGGTCCCGGTCCCTGTCCCGGTTGATAGCTGTACCTTTCTTGGTTTTTGTAGTATGCTTATTTGTTTTGCTGTACACGCCTCTCCTTTCGGTTTCTCTTGGTGGCAGATTGTCGACAATTCCCGTTCTCATTTCCCCATCTCCTGCTACTGCTTTTAAGTGCCCTCCTCCCAGGAGCTACCCTTCTGCGCGCTACTTTGATCTGGCGAATCTTGAAAACTATGAATTTCTTGACCCGAAGAAGAACGGTTACATTATGGGGAACTTGCCATCCATATTGGACTTGCCTACGAGGAAAGGAGCCGCCCTGGCGTGTGTCGACGGCCCGAGTGAGAGCGTGATCAAAGAAGCGTTGCGGGGTGCCGAGATCGAATCGCTGACGAACCCTTCCATCCTTCTTGCCGCTTCTTCCGACGGCATTTTTTTCTTGGAGACGCCTGGCAAGATCGCTTTGGGACTTGTTTCTGACGCGAAATACTTTGGTACGGCGCTTGTCAAAATCACGAATAATCAATGCACATTTCCCCCCAGCGGAAATGAGGGGGATAGTAGAGGTGACAGGTGAGTTCGACTTATTCCTGCCGATGACAATCGAGTGCAGCTTTAGTGATAATCGCAAAAAACATAGTTCGCTGACTCCTTTCCCTGGTGCCATTGCGAAGGACACCCGATTCAGTGACAGTATTCCAGCTCCTCTCCTCGAATTTCTTCCCGATCTGGTCAACGCCGATAGCAATAGAGGTCGATTCGTCCTGGGGTAAATTTGGAACTCGCAAAGCGGCTGAGAGTGGAGTCGATGGCGTGATGGACGATGCCAAGCTCATCAGGGATTGGGAGGGGAAGATTTGGATAAATTTCAGGAACACCCTGGCTTTCGGTTATTTGGAGAGCCAAATCAATCCTCTTCATTTCTCTTTTACCGCCGGCGGCACCTTAGAGGCGTACATTCGCACCTCGGAGACAATAACCATCCAAGGGGGCAAAAATTTCGGTTTCATTCCCACGGAGGAGCGCAGGGTTGTGATAGATTACGACCCTGTCGAGGTCATGGAGGGGTGGGGAGGGGTAAAGGGAATGGGCAGGCAAGGTGTGAGTGCGGGAAAGGGGGTGGGGATTAGCGGGACAAGCGCAAACCTTCTCTCTGTGCTCAATGGAACATCAGGAGTGGAGGAATTTTTCGGTTTGGCACACTTCCGACGTCCTCCGAGTAGAGGCAAGAATAAGTTTGCCGTCGTCGGACATCACTACTCCCACGTTTTCTTCACTATAGTAAGAGAGGGTCTTGAGTGGAAGATTAGTAGATATAGCGACGAGTTTTTATTTCCGAAACTGAATGGGGAGGGGCAGGACGGAGAGATAATTCAGTATGCGGGCGGGCTCGATTGGGGAGACGAGGAGCATGACAGCATCGTCATCGGATATGGCGTTAACGATTGTGAGGGTGCATTTGTGAAGCTGGAGTGGGACCGTGTATGGGAGAGGATGAGATGGAGAGGACCGGGTATGAAAAAGATACTGCCTCCAGGATGAGAAGTGTGTATTACCTACTCCTTCCTCTCCAGTCTCCAGCATCAAGAAAGTTGTTGTTAAATTCCCACTTTTCTTTACCTTTTTACTTTTTTACTTTTTATTACTGTCGTGTCACGGGTGGTAGCTCTCCAGTTCAGTCAGCTGCGACAACCTGCCCTCCGTAAAAAGCTGCCCGGTCGTCAAACAGCTGTTCCGGCTCATAGCGTCGTCATCGAACGCTCCATTACAGAATTGCTCGTAAGTGTTCAAAAACTCTGTAGTGTTCATCGGCTCACCGCAGCACTCCATCGCGCCCACCGGGCCTTCCAGAAAGAACGCGGGAAAGTAAAGACTATTGCCGGCCGTGTAGACAGCCTCCAGCTCGTCGCCGCACGTTTTGGGCGACGACAACTTCTTGGCCCGGTGGTAATAGTCCCAATCAGCTGGTGAGTTTGCACCGAGCGTGAAGGCGCAACTGTGAATTCGACTGAAGCTCTCTGTGCAGGGCATGTTCTGGACGCAATCTTGCAGATACGATTCCGAGTCGCCACCGCCTTCGCAGATGGCATCGTTCCAAGCGATGTTGATCTTATCATTAGAGTAGACTCTAAACAGCTCGATCAAGCTGGGATCGCCCTCGAATTCACGCTCGCAGAGAGTGACCCAGTCCATCCAGATCAAATCTTCCGTTTCGAGTAGTTGCATCGAAAAGCCAGTTTGAACGATTTGACTCCAAAACGCCGAATCGGCGTTAGCGTACTGCGCTGATAGCTCTGACCCCATTCGCGGCAAAGGAGTCTGCGAATCAATCAAATTTGCGGTCCAACGAGCAAGCGAATCTATCGCTTGTTTCTTGGTTTCGCCTCGCAAAAGGCTTATTCGTATGTCCTTCAAGCGTTCAATGAATGCTAATGCGATGCCGTGTCCAGCCCCGTGGCCGACATTTATTATGTCGCTGAGCGAGGTGTTTGTTAGAGTCGAGCGAAGCGAGGAGGAGCGAAGCGAGGAGGAGCGAAGCGAGGAGGAGCGAAGCGAGGAGGAGCGAAGCGAGGAGGAGCGAGGCTCACAATGATAAACTGCACTGCACAGCCCACCCCGCGCTCATTGACTCACCTCATCTCCATCAAACCCTCATCGGCGACAATAGCAGAAATCGCCGCTTTCATAGATTCCGCATCCACATCTGCCTCTCCGACAAACTCGTCGCTTACTCTCAGAGATGTAAAGCCGTGGACAATCGGAGCGAGCCAAGGATGCCACTTAAACGCCGTGATGTCTGACAAGATAATTCCGTCGCCGCCTCCAGACTTCGCGCCCATTTGCTTTCCCAGTCGGTGAAAGAAAGCAACGCAGTCAAACTGGCGGCACATCGACGTGGCGCAGGCGAGGATGTCGCGAAACGAAGCGGTTTGTAAATCTATAGCTGCGTCCTCCCAATTCATCTTCGTTGAAGAAAGCTTGTATACAATGTCGACGCTACAGCCTGGCTCCGCTTTTGCTTGGTTGAGAAAGAAGGGATGCGCCGTTGGCGGGATAATCGTCGCTGCGCTAAGGTGGCGGTTGCATTCAATAGGAGAAACTGTCAATGCCCCACAAGCCTGCACTCGTTTTCGCTGAAACATCGCAGCTGTCAAGCCTACATCAAAGTCCTGCTGTGGTTTATCGAATGGAGGTTTATCGAATGGAGGACTTATTGCTATAAACGTTATTGCAAGGACGACAATACAGACGCAAGCAAAGATTTTGTACCGTTTGGTCGTTACAAACAAACGAGTCGCTGATGGCAATGCTAGCTCGACTTCGAACGGCTCAAAGGAAGAAGCTTCTTCATCTACATCACCTACTTCGGGGCAATGGACAGGCGTATTCTCCTCCTTTTGGTTGACTCTTTCGTACTTAATGGACATATTGGCGCAAGATGAGGTAAATTGAGCGGTGGCTATCAGGGTTGAAATTCACATGAGTTGCCACTGAGCAGCGTGATCCGAAACCCCGGGTTTTTTTTTACGGCAGCAGTTGCTGGTGAGGGATCTTTATGTTATTTTGGATGATTTTTTATCCTTGAACTTGCGTGGAGTTGCGAAGTTGCGAACACTAAGATCTCGATGCACAACAACAATACGCAGACTATTCCCACTTTTCTTAAACCTTTTTACTTTTTTACTTTTTATTACTGTACTTATCAAAAATTGCCGCCAACTGTACGTTATTCAACCTCTCCACAATCTCTAGCGGTGATTCGTACACTAGCGAAGTCCGAGATTTCGTTCTCTGGTGTAGCGTCGTCATAGGGTCTCGATCGGCATTTTTCGAAAGCAGAATCTCCACACATTCTGCGTGAGAGTTTAAACAGGCCCAGTGAAGCGGCGTTCTTTTCCACCTGTCTTTCCAATCTATAATTCCAAAATTTTTATTGTCTTTGATTTTCATCTCGTCAGCCAACAATTCGATAGCGTAGCTGAGCACAGCAGGCTGACCCGCCCGAGCGGCTGCGTGAATTAAGGTGTGCTTGTTGGCATCTTTGGACGTCGGTACGCAACCTGCCTCAAGGAGTAGCTTGACGCATTTCACCCGATTTTCTCCCTCTAAATCATTTTTTGTGTCGTCAACATTTTCGTCTCCCTCGTCGTTGTATTCTACGTTCTGGCTACCCATTCCTTTCCCCGCCCCGCCTGCAGCGAGCTGTAAGGGGAAATTTCCTGCCGCGTCCGGAATCGCAACCTTGGCATTAAATTCCAACAGCATCTGCAGAATCACAGGATCGCCCCGCGAGCAAGCGAGGTGAACTGCTGAACTGCTCCAAAGTTTCTTGCGCTCGCGCCTGTCTGATAGCTTCCCAATTTTGCCGTTATGTGCGTTGTGGTTCGGGTTCGCTCCTAGGGTAAGGAATGCTCGGGCGAAAGAAGCAGAAGAGGTCATGATTGCATCCATCAGCGCTGATGACAAACGGTCGTCTATGGTGTTCGCGGTGTTCGCGGTGGTCGCTGATGGTATTGAGGGGGGTGGAGGGACATTATTATCGCCATTTTCATTGTCAGAGCAAATCTGATGACTTTCCAAAAATCTGGTGTAATCACCTAATGTAGGGGCAGTGATCAGATGCACTGCATCAAAGCAACCCCCAAACTCCCCGCGGTCGCCGCCAAGGAATCTGTTGTCTTCAAGTTTGTGGTGTCGGGCGTATATTCCGCGGACGATCCGAGTCGCACTGAGCGAATCGCCGCCAAAATCCGCGAATCGAGACGAGGGGGTTAAATATTTCACTTGAGCTGGCTGGAGATTCAACGTCAGCCGTATCTCCTCATAAACTACTGTCTCTAGGGTAGTGAGGGAGGTTGGGTTGCAAGTAGGAGAGTTTGGGAGAAAGGCCGAATCGAGAATATTCGAAGCAGTCGATATGAGCGAGCGGAAATCGCGTTTTTCGCCACCCCTGCGCGTCGGGATTTTGGTAGACTGTGATAAGAACAGAGAGGGCCTGTGATTTTTTTTACAGTATTTCTCAGCTGACAAAGACAAGAGGAGAAAGAGAAGAGAGGTCTGTGAAACTACTTCTGCAAGAGGAGATGAAAATTCGGGAGCAGTGACAACGAAACAAACCAGCATGCCGGACGTCGCTATCACGCAGCAATCGTTTACAATTGGAGAGAGAGAGAAAGCCGATTTCAATGTTTCAGACACGCCATCGAGATTAATTCGAACGCCGCTAATTTTCGTTTCGCGATTCAGGGACGAGTCGATTCTGCCGTGGATAACCAGGTTTCCAGACGGCATAAATTCCCCCCGATCACCCGTTCTGAGGGTGTTGTTGTCAGGAAAGTCCGAGTAGGAGTCGAGCTGGCCGTTTTTCATAATGATCTCGTTATTGTTCTCAGCATCTATGGAAACCTCTATTGAGCCCAAAGGGACACCACAGTGAATGATATTGTCGGAAATCGAATCAGAGGGCTGCACCAAGCCCATTACCTGGTAGATACACGCCTCCGTCAGACCATACATGTTGATAAGCTGCCGCTTCTTGTGATTAGTGTCAGAATCGGAATCGGAAACAGCCCAATCGAGGCAAAGTTTATTGGGTAAGCGTTCCCCGCCGAGGGCAATCGCTGACAGAGAAGAAAGCGCGGGATCGTCCGGGGAGATTCCGTGCGTCAGTGAAGAAAATACCAGTGGAGTCGACATGATGTGCGTAATTTTTGTCGCCTTGACGAGAGCACAAAATTCCCTTGGCTCGAGCAAACTAGCCTGCTTACCGCCGACGATAACCATCGTACCGTTCGCTTCAAATGTCGATACTATTTCGCCTAGACAGGGATCGAAACCAGCATTCGAGGCAATTAGCACAACAGAGGAGGAGCAACATCTCAGTAATTCGTTCTTATATTTCACATAGTGGCTCATGCTTTTCCTCGAGTGCAGAGTCAAACGTGGGGATTTCGTAGTGCCAGATGTCATAGCCACGTGAGAAAGTGGATGAGAAGGGTCTGAGGAGGGGGGCGAGGTGCGGGAAGGTGGGGGGAGAGAATCGTCGTCACCAAGATTGTCAAAAATATCCTCAAAATCGATTATGGATAAGCTTTCACCGTTTGCATGCTCCCGAGAACAACGCCGGAACCGCTCCACATCGCAACTTCTGGACAATATACAAGCGCATCCGCACTCCATTCGACGCAAATTCGCCACAACGTTTCCAAAAATTTCCTTAAGTGACTGGTCGGACTCATCTCTTGGATCAAATGTCAAATATGGACTCTTCAAAACATCGTAAGATACCAAAACTCCCAGAGAAAGGAGAAGTGAGCATGCCGGAATAGCAACAACAATAAGCGGCATTTGACATTGTCTGAAAGCGTAATTGTTCTCTAGGTCCAGATGCAAGCGCGTGACGAATACACGTAATTCAGCAGGCGTAAAAGATTTTGACTTTCCTCTCTCGGCAACATTGTAGTACTCCATAACAGTGCATTGAAAAGTTCGGGTATTCTTGCGAGAGCTCAGCCCTTTTGAAAGCCTTCGGAGGAGAAAAAAATGAAAAGTGAAAATGTAATCAAGGTAGCACTACAAAACTTCTGAATATTCTGAATTTTGAACAAGTTTTGAGTGGAACTGAACTGCAAGGAAGCAGCCCCCTAGTATTTTTTCCAACGAACCTCGTCGCTCAGCAGAATACAAAAAACTCGTTGTTCTCGAGAAGGGACCTCCTCCTACTTCTACTAACGATGACATCTTTTAAAGAAGATCCTGAGGTAACAAGAGAAACTGAATTCCTCATCCACGTAGTCAGAGGAGAACAACGCCAAGCTGAAAAAATGCTTAAGAAAGAACGGCATCTAGCCCTAGCGTCGGGAACAGTAACAGACCACGCCGATAGAACATTCTATAACATAACAGGCTTTCAATACGCCGTATGGGCTCTAGACTGGCACATGTGGAGCATGATACAGAAGTACTTACCCGAAGAAGCCGCCCAATTCCAAGCCCAAGGCTTTACCACAGGCCCCTGGGTGGAACAACAAGGGGTACAAGCGAATTGGCAAAACCTTTTGGATGCATATGAATATTACCTGGTTAACTATAGCAAGCTATACAACGCTTCAAAATGGACGGAACTTCACAATATCTGGCTAATACAAATAGGAGGAGGGCAAAGAAAGCTACCAATGCATGTATTCCATGAATACTGCCACCCTGACCGATCATTTGACCCAGTCCCTGATTTCAAAGGGCCTCTCCCTCGTTCTCTTCCTTATTGGTTTAGTTTAGACAGTATTGGTTCTTCTTATTGTATTTTTCGCTGTGCTGCGTTCCAACCCAAGATGTGGTCTGGCACCATGCATAAACCAGTCGCAAAAGCAATGTATCACTACACCTGCGACTGGAATGCTCTCACTCAGTTGGCTAGCACAAGATCCGAGCAGAGAGAGAAGCTGGTGGCCGAATTGGTGAACTCTGATGAAAAATGATTACGCGAATTGTGATGAAGAAGTCCGCGTATGTAGTAGATGTATCGTTAGTAGATCTATCGTTAGCTTTCGGATGATGTCTATTACGTTGTGTTAAACTACTTTTAGAGCGACCCAATCGTTGCCTGAGGCAGCATCGCAGTTAGTGCTATTTGACAGTCACCACCAAACCCGTTTGGCGTTTGGAAAAAATCCGACCTGCTGCGTTCTTTATTGGCTAACATCTCCACTTCTGGTTAGCGTATAATAAAAAATCGACCACCCAGTTCGTTCAAAAGCTAACGAGAACTTTCACTACGCTCATTGACTCTCGTCGAAGTCGACTACTGCTGAAAAATTCTGTTTTGCTGCTGCTCTCAATAAGTTTCGTAATTTTAATCCGTTCCTGTGTATAGACTGTCGCCTGATTTCGTCCCTGCAAAACGGGAAGAGTGTTTGCGAACACATTTCTAGCAACCAAAACCGTTGTCGGTTATTTGCCAGCGGGCGGGCGGTGTAATACGACACTGTCTTGATCCTCTGTCTGCAGCCACCCCCCCCCCCCGGTGTTACTACGACACTGTCTTGATACTCTGCCTGCCGCCACCCCCCCCCCCCCCGTCACGGTATCGATCTCAACCAGTGACCCATCTTAACTTGTCATGGGTCAGGTACTTGAGACTCTGGGGGGCGATTGCTTTGAAATGCCAAGGTGTTCTTTGGAGGAGGGTTTAATGCCTGAGCTACCAGAGCAAAGGTCGCTGGCTAAATGCAACACTAGGGAGGTGAAGATTTTAGAGTTGATTTTCAATGAGTTTGACCTGAATGGGAACGGTGAGATTGACGACATCGAGCTGAAGACGGGTTTGATTAAGTTCGGCAGCATCATAACTGATAAGACTGTGAAGAAGATGGTCCGACAATTAGATGTAGGTGGAGCCCCAAGTGTCAGGTCCCAGGGAAGCAAGGCCAGGGGAGGCGATGACATAATCAAAAGGTTGAAGGAGAAGCAGCGGAACAGCACGCGGAAAGATGAACAGATATCGTTTGAGGAGTTTTCACGTGGGCTGTTGGCTCGCAATTCCCTTTTGTACATGTTTTTATATCAGAGCCGGAACGACACGGAAAAGGAAGTTGAAGAGGAACTGGCAGCCAAGGAGAAGGCGGAGAGCGAAGAGAAACGAGAGGCTGAAGGGAACAAGGGGAACAACAAAGGGAAGGGGAGAAAAAGTTGGTGGGGAGGCAAAAAAAAGTAGGTTTAGTTTTCTTTGTTTCAGATGTATTGTAAACCGGTGGAAGATTTAAAATGGATGAATTGTACTTCTGTATTGTAGTCGAAATTGCCCATTTTAAATCTTCAGCGGCGGTTAAGAAGTTTATTTGTTGCACCTGCGTTTTTTTGAAATGTTTCACAGTTCCACTAGTGCTTGGTCGACGAATTCGACCCTGAAAACCTTCCCATCTTTCAGGGACGAGGCACTAGAATCTAAGTTGCCAGCATAAATCTCCAAACCATCGTCATTGAGAACGTAATTGACGACAGCATCATCAGAAGCGCCGAGGAGGGTCACAGAAGAAAGAGAGACACCGGGGGCGAGGAGTCCTGCACGAAATTCGGAGATGCGGTACATGTTATCGAAGTTATCGTTTGGGGTGTCAACTCCATCCCCCGGCATTGTCGCAGGAACCATGACATAGCAGACCACCCCACCACCATCCAAATTTTTGCTAGTGAAGTATGCGACAGACCCTGTCTCGCCCACAGCGTTTACGGATTGGTACGGAAAGAGCGGGAATGTTGGACCGTCGTTGTGCCCTAGCGCCTCGCCGTTCACCACAAACCAATCGGCAAGATCGCTTAAAACTGCATTGGCTGGAGTTGAAAACTCTCCAGTCGGGGAAGGTGATAAATTTAGCAGATAGTTCCCTCCCTTTGCCACTATCATCATCAGGTTTGCAAGGATTTTGGAGGCCGGCTTAGCGTCAGATAAAGGATCGTATGCCCACTGCTGCGAAGCCTGAAGGGTACCGCAAACCTCGAAGGGTGCCGCAGCAGATTCAAAAGGCATCATGTTTCTAACACTCTCCTCAGTTTGGTCAGGGAGCTCAGTCCAATCAGTGAAGATGCCATTACGAATCAGTACCAGGGCATCTTCATTCGAAGTACGAATGTGAGGAACAACCTGCTCCAAACGAGTGTCGTAGGGGGGGGCAGAGTGACAGTCGAACCAAAAAATATCCGGCGAATACTTTGTTGCCAGCTCCGTCACCATATTGTGTAACTTGTCAACAACTCCATCCCAGCGTTCTGGGAACTCCGCAGGATCATACGTTGGAATCTCACCCCCGTTGGAATTCAAGGTCGTCAAAGGGTCGGGGTAGACGAAGTTTTTGTCATCGGGGCCCCACTGGGTTACGCAGAGGTACGCACCCACCTTGATTCCCTCAACACGCAACGCATCCACCAGCTCACCATAGATATCGCGGCCAAAGGGAGAGTTCATCACATTGAAGGTTGTCACATTCGTGTCCCAGTCAGCAAAACCATCACAATGCACGGTAGTATACACAAAGTACTTCATGCCAGCCTTTTTTGCCTTGGAAGCAATATCAGCAGCATCCCAGTTCATCGGGTTCCAGGTTCTTGCAAGATCGATGTACTCCTGGCGGTGAGCTTTAAGCTCTTCAGTTGTCGTCAATGTCCGAGTTGTGTTGTCAGGGCCCTGGACATCACATGGGAAGGAAACACAAACAAGCGGCCAACCAATGTCCGCGCCCCACTGAGTTACAGGACCGTTGTGCATGAAGGCGCCGAAGTTAGCATTTTGGAAGGATTGGATGGCAGCAACAGTACGGTCTGCCGCCTTGGAAGATAGCCCGTAAGAAAACGGAG
>Ga0115557_1002928_pt1 | contig 11267 bp, 6 predicted proteins | sample COGITO_mtgs_1104_FD_87280 | JGI IMG/M metagenome (GOLD analysis project Ga0115557, IMG submission 87280) | Pelagic marine microbial communities from North Sea - COGITO_mtgs_110421 | ecosystem: Environmental > Aquatic > Marine > Epipelagic | place: Germany:Helgoland, sampling site Kabeltonne...
GCGAATTCTTCTTCTTTCTCTTCTTCTTTTTCCTCCTCCTCGAAAAACACGGGAGGATCGTCGTCAAAAACAACCCCCCCAGACGCTGGTTTCGGTGCGTCGTCGTTGTCGTCGTCCTCGAGGAGGAGCGAAGGAAAGTGCATCATCACGACGGGTCGATGATGTTCTCGTCTTCGTCCTCTTCTTCTTCTTTGAGAGATCTTTGTTTTGGAAACGTCCTTCTTTTTTCCAGGGAGAGGATGTGGCTGTATTTAGGGTTTCAGACATTGTAAAAAATACGCGAAGGAGCTCCTTCTCTCGAGAAATAATTATATGCGTTTATTACAATTACAAATACTAACGAAGACGTGTCTTTTACGCGCAGAAACCTTCTCTCTGCCCTGTGCGTCTCCTCCCTTCTCTCTCTTCTTCTTCCTCGATATATATGTTATATTACATATATAAAGATCGTTCTCTTTGTGCGCGTGTCTCTCTCTCGTGCTAAAATATATGTGCGTGTCTCTCTTTCTCTCTTTCTTCCCTTTCTTCTTCTTTCTCGGAGCGCTTCTAGAAGTATCTCTTGCTCAAATCCGGCGTGCGAGGAATAGGTCCGGCGAATCCTTCGAATTCCAGGTTTTGGTTCGCGCGCTGGTGTTGTTGATCCTGTTCTTGATAGGTACGCGCGCCTCGAATCTCGCCTTCCTCAGCGGAGGTCGGCGAGGACGGCGGCGAAGATTGGCCTTCCGATAACGATAACGATTCATCGTGCGTGATGTGTCGGAAAATGCCCAACCTTTTCGGCGTGTTATCCTCGTCTTTACTGTCCTCGGTGACGACGATGTCGCCAAACTCTCCCGAGACGTTTTTACGCAAACACAGAGGATCTTTGCCTCCGCCCGGTTTCCAGTCTTCCGTGATCACGTAGTGCCCGTTGGTCGCGAGTGTACCCAAGACGCCTTTTTCGGGAAGCTTTTCGTGAATGAAACGGCATCTGTTGCCGTACGGGCACTGACCAGTGGTCGTATACGTGCGACAGACTTGCGTTTTGTACTTTGGGTGCCTCACGACGCAGCGTAACTCGTCACGACCGTGCGCGAATTGGCACTTGTCGTTGTATCGGCACTCGCCGGTTTCAATCCACGATCGGCAGAGCTCGGTTTTGTACAAATCGTTCGCCGTGAGGTGATCGTCTTTTTCCTCTCTCGGAATGCGTTCGCGCGGTTTGTTGTTGTTGTTGTTGTTGTTATTAGTTTTCACCGGCGTGCCGGGAGTAAACGACGGAATCGATTTGATGGACTCTCTCGTCAACTTTGTCGGCGGCGCGAACGCCGCCGATCCTTGCCACGTGGAGTCGACATTGAACAGAGAGGTCGGCACCTTATCGCGATCGCCGAGAACAAAACCTTCCCCTCTGGCACCTTGAGGCGTATCAAAGGACGGCGGTAACGGCGTTGGCGCGCACTGCAAAATGTGCGCGAAAGGCGACGTGTACTCTTTCTTCTTCGTCTCCTCTTCCTTTTCTGTTTCCTTCTTGGCGAGATAATCGGAATATTTCGGTTGCGGATACCCGGGAGGACCTTCCTCGTCCGCCGTATTCTTCTCCTCTTCCTCCTTCTTCTTCTTCTCCATCTTTGCCGCTTCTTCCTGCGACTTCTTCAGCACCTCCAAAGCTTCGCCGCCGACGTCGTTCTCCTTCTTCTTCTTCTTCCCACTCTCGCTCGCCGCTGTCGCCGCTTGCGCAACGGAAGTGCTCTTATCGCTGCTCTTCTTCTTCGTCTCCTGCGCGCCTTCTCTCTTCTCTTTCCTCATCTCCGCCCGGCGTTGCCTCGAGTTCTTCGTCGACGGCGACTGCGCGTGTTGCTGCTCCTTGTTCACCTTTTCACCGCTCTTCCCGACGCCCTTTTCGGCGCTCGCCCCAGCTCGCTTCTTCTCGATCACTTCTCTCAAATCAGAAGACTCCGTCGTCGCGGCATCGGCGTTCTTCTTGGACGAAGAAGAGGAGGAGGAGGCTTTTCTCCCGCCCCCGCTCTTCCCATCATCCACCAGGGAAAGTTTCTTCGAAAACGCCTTCTCCAAGTCTTCGCGTTCGGTTTGTTCCAACCGCTCTCGCTGCTCGCGAGTGATCGCGCCTTCCAAACACATCTTTGGTTCAGATGGCTTCTTCTTTTTCTCGCTTTCCTTGGTCTTCTTCTTCTTCTTCTTCTTCGTGCCGGAGTTTGATGAAGACGATGATGTTTTGATCTCGTCCTTTGCAGAAGAAGCCCCGGACGAAAAGACGTTTCTCGAACCTCGTGATATTTTTTCTTCTTCTTCTTATTCTCGCTCTTCGAAACAGAACGAGAGAGAGAGAAAGAGAAAGAAAGACGCGATACGTGTACACGCACGCGCGCGAGAGGCAATACTACTGCGCTGCTGCTTTTGGTGTCGCGTCGCGAGTCGTCTCGTAAACAATAAGCGCGCGAAGAGTAAAAGATAGAGCCTTTATTAAATAGAGGATAAAAGTGAGGAACTCTTGAGTTTTTTTTTCTTTCTCGGAAAAAACACTTGAAATGGTGAAAGGAAAGGAAAACGAGAAAAGACAACGCGAGAACAACAACGCGTCTTTTTAAGAGCGCACTGTTTTAGTGCAGAGAGAGATGAAGAGAGAAGAAAGAGAGATTTTAAAAAGAGGAGGAGGAGGAGGAGGAGGAGGAGGAGGAGTACTGCTACTGTTATATTACACGCGGGAAGACGAGAGCTTTCTACTCTGTTAAATGTAGTGTATGTAAAGCTTCAAATCGACGGCGAGATTTTTGCTCAACTTCTCGGCGAGCTCGTCCGAGACGCAGCTGCGATATTTACCGCCGCACATGGCGTCGCCGGAACTCAACACGAGCAAACCTAAGGAGGTTGCGCTGGAGATTTGGGTGAAGACATCGGCGGAGAGGAGCTCTTCTTCGAGGTCGGCGAGGTCGGCGCCGTTTTCTTCGTACGAGCGGCGGACGATGTGTTGGAAGACGGAGAGGAGGCGTTCGAGTTTGAAGGCGTTGGCGTCTTCCAAGGAGCGGCGGGCGGCGCGGTCGGCGTTGCGGTCGTGACCGAGGCGACCGCGTTTTCGGTGATTACCGCCTCCTGTGGCGTCGGTGATGAAGATGCGGTTGTCGACGGACTCGTCGTTTTTGGAGGCGATGTACGCGGAGAGGAGGAGAAACTTCGTGAGTTTTGGGATGTCAAAGTCTAAAGCTTTGGCGATGGAGGAGGTGTTGGTGGTGGCGTTCGCCGCGTCTCCGGTCGCATCTTCCAAGACGGCTTCTCCGGTGAAGTAGCGCTCCTCTGGGACGGGCCACTCGCCGCGTTGTAACGCCAAGTTGGCTTTGGAGAGAGGGACGGTGAGACCCGCGTGAATCTTTGCCTGTTGTTGTTGCTGTTGTTGTTTTTGTTGAGAAGAGGCGGCGGGTTCATTCGTTACCTTCTTCATCTTCTTGGCGCTCATCAGGTTGGCGTATAACCTTCGCGGTTCTGGCAACTCGTTCTCGGGTGTTCCATTACGCATCGCCTCGTATAATTTCTCGCTGTACCGCTTCCATAACGGTTCCAAGGCTGTTCGAAGCTCTCTCGGCGCGCGACACGTGTCGTAAAAAGCCGCCACCATGGGAACCAGAAACGCCCGGTAATGTTTCTTCGCGATATCTCTCGGCGCTTCCTTCAACAAGACTTCAATCAGTTCCTCTTTCGTGTACGCGTCGAAGAATATCGTTTGCGGTTTGACTAAATCTACGTTACTTTGAAACGTCTGTATGGATTCGCAGGAGATGGTGACCACGTGAATGTTTCGTTTCGTCAGTTCGCCAATTTTCAAAAGCGTCGGTAAAAATCGATCGTCTTTTTGCTCCGCCAGTCGATGCGCGTCGTCGACGACGATGGTAATCCTAGGCCCGTTTCTATCTAAGTTTTCTTTCAACAGTTGCACGAAATCTGCCACGTGTATCGCGCGTTTCCGTTTCTTTTTGTTCGCCGCGCTCGTCGCGGTCTTCGCCACGGCTGCGGAGACCAACGCCAAAGACGTTTTTACTTCCATCATCCCATCCTCCAAGGTTTTGTTGTCGCACATGCTTTTATTATTCCTCTCGTCGTCGCATTCGTTTTCCTTCTCCTCTGCTTTTCTCTTAAACTCTTTTTCTTTCGCTTTTATCGCTCTCGCTCGTTCTTTCGCCAACATCAGCCGTCGCCTTTCCTCCTTGAAGTGCGGTCGAAGTTGCTCCACGATGGCTTCAAACATCAACTTTTTCTCGTGCGCGTCCACGCAATTCACGTACGCGTACGCGAACCCAAACTTTTTCTCCAGCAGGTCGAACATATCTCTCAGGAGCATGGTTTTCCCGACCGACGGCGGGCCGTGGACGTGGACGTTCGGCGCGAGACAGGTTTTCGCGTCGCGTCCGAAGCTCCCGCCGAGCGCGGCGAGGAGGAAATCGATGTGTTTTTTCCTCGCCGGCCAACGGGAGAGGAGGGAGGTGTAGGACCTAAAAAACGACGCGTTTTTTTTGTCCTCATCAAAACCATCACCTCCTAAACCTTCATCATTACCTTCCAAAGCGTTCTTCGATGTCGTCGTCTGCGTCGTCGTCGTCGTCGCCTCTCGCGTCATCTTTCTTCTTTCTCTTCTGAGGAAAAGAAAATTCAAAAATTTTCCTTCGTTTCGAACTTTTTGCAAATGAAACCCTAAAAAATAAGTGCTCTGAAAAGTTTCCTTTCACTTTTCACGTTTCTCCTCTTCACTTGATTTTTGGCTTTGCTGATTGTAGGAACACATCATCATGAAGGTAAGCAAATGTGCAACGCGATTCGTTTGCGATTTTTCGCGCGGATACGTATCGATATTACGCGTATCGATCGTTCGCGCGTTCGAGTATTGTTCGCGCAGATGGTCGAATGTTTTGTTTTTTCTAAAATGAATGCGCGCGTTTTCCTCTTCCTTTTAAAGGTGGTTTTCGCCCTCTTTTTACGGCGAAAATTTTACAAAAAAGAGGAAGATTTTGCGCGCATTTGCGCTTTGCTTTCTCTCTCGCGCCGTCAGGTCCGCGAAAGAACTGCGCTCGAAAGAAAAAAAACGGACGTAAACGCGTTCGGTTCGTGCGATGATGTCGTTTTATAACGCGCGTGAGGTTCGCACGAACACAAACCGTCCGGTGATGATGGTTTCTCCCTGTGATTTTTTTCCTCCGGGAAAGGTCTTTTAGGTCCTGCTTTCCTCGGGATGAAGGCGCTTTGATGCCATTTTTGTTACTCAAACTCACCTCTTCTTCTATTTGTCTTGTTCAAATTAATACAGCTCAACATCGCGAACCCAGCCACTGGCTGCCAAAAGAAGATTGAAATCACGGATGAAAACAAGCTCCGCGTGTTTTACGACAAGCGCATCTCCGCCGAAGTCGAAGCCGATTCGTTAGGCGACGAGTGGAAAGGCTACATCTTTAAAATCATGGGCGGCAACGACAAGCAAGGCTTCGGGATGAAGCAAGGCGTGTTGACGAACCAACGCGTCTTTCTCTTACAAGTGAGAGGCACGCAAGGCTTCCAAGGCCACGGCAGAAGAAAAGGCGAGCGTCGCCGAAAGGCGTGCAGAGGGTGCATCGTTTCGCAAGACATTTCGGTGTTGAACGTCGCCATCGTCAAGCAAGGCGACGCGGACGTGCCGGGTTTGACCGACACCGAAGTGCCGAGAATGCGCGGTCCGAAGAGAGCGTCGAAGATTCGCAAGTTGTTTGCGTTGTCCAAGGAAGACTCTGTCTTTCCGTACGTCAACTCCATGAGAAGAGAGTTTGAATCAGCCACGGGAAAGAAGAAATCCAAGGCGCAAAAAGTGCAAAGAGTCGTCACTCCGTTGACGTTGCAAAGAAAGAGAGCGAGAGCCGCGGTGAAGAAGGCGAAGATTGCCAAGTCCAAGGCTGAAGCTGGGGAGTACCACAAATTGTTGCAAATGCGAATCAAGGAGCAGAGAGAACGACGATCGGAGTCCATCGCGAAGAGACGCGCGAGCTCCGTCGCCAAGAAAGCTGCCGCGTAAACATAAAGAGAAAGTGGAACGTTTGTAGATTTTTGGAGAGAGAGAGAGAGATAGTAGCGCTTCTCGAATTGAAGAGAGCGCTATATAATTAAATTAGCCTTACTTAGCTTTAAATCGTGTTTAGTCGTCGGTTGTGAATATCTAAAGGTTCGCCTTCCGCCGCGAGGCACACATACATAAAAGGGAAGAAGTTCCAAGCACACGAGACTCTCTTTCCCGCCATAAATAAATTTTTCTCATCTGTTTCTTAAAATGCGCGCAACAGCTTTTACTTCATCGCCAAAAACGTTCACCTTTTGTATCGCCGTTCGAGGAGGAGGAGGAGGAGGAGGAGGAGGGTATCCTCGCATCACTCGCGAAAACTCTTCTTCTTTGTCTTCTTCTTTGTCTTCTTCTTCTCGTCACAAAAGTTACGGAGCGGCAAAATGGAAAATTTCAAAATCGAACGAGAGACAAACACGGAGGGGAAGAAACAAAGCGCGTTATGCTCCTCTGACGACGAGAGCGGAACAACGCGATGGCAATAATTCGCCGTATCACACGCAGAACGAAGAAAAGTTGATGGATTTATTGACCGTGCAAAGCGTGAAAACTGTTTTGCACTACCTTCAAGAAACGAACGGAGAGATGCATTTGTTCTTAAATAACTACATTGCTGAAAATCCGTTCTTTCAGACGCGGAAAAACGCGGCGGGGCAACCCAAGAGGGAATCTGGTGAGGAGTGGTTGATAAAACTGGCCAGTTCGGGGTTGACGACTGTGACAGATGTAAATCGTGGATCTGTCCCTACGATAGATGATAGCCAGCCAAAGACGAGAGAGGTCAGCCCGAGAGACTGCGCGGAACGTATTTTAGCAACGAGGAAAGACTTGGGGGAAGACTTCGTCTCGTTTTTAGAAAAAGTAGAGGTGAAGAACGGAAGCGTGTTGAGGAACGCCTTGGAGAGGACGTTTACCATCGTGGAAGAGGAAGAGTGAAGAGTGAAGAGAAGAGATTCGTATCGTTATTATGGTACTTACTTCTACACGGTATTTATGACTAAACGTTTCACATTTTTATAACACTCAAAGCTACATTTTTAACACAAGTACCGATAAATCTTTCGGTCTTTATCGTCTCTGGCGACGTATTCGAGCTCGATGAGCCGTTCGATGCGTCTTTTCGTTTCCCCTACGTCAACCTTGAATCGGCTGCGAAGCGCTACGGCAACTTCAGCGATTAACGCGTTGTGCTCGACTTTTCGTTTCGCTTTCAAAACGCGAACGATAGCGGCTTCAATTTCTGGTTTTCGATCTTCGTGAATGATTTCTGCGGTTCTTTTCGCCTCTTCAACGGTTTCTTTCTTGGACGTGGACGCCGAGGCGATTTTAATGCGGTAGTGCTTGGACTCAAAGTTATCGTTGAACATGAAGATGTCGTCTTTGGAAATTCTCCCTTCGTTGCCGATGTCCATAGAAGTAACTTCGTTGTTGTTGTTGTTATTCGTTTGAGACATGGATGTCTTCTTATTTCGAAGCAAAACGTTCTTCTCTTTAGAGAAGACCATGCTGTGCAAAGCTTTGATGCATGCGTCGTATTCCACGTCCAAGATTTTGGAGATTTGGCGCAAGGATACCGCTTCGTGGTCGTTGAAAATCTCCAAGATGCACATTTGCATCGTACTGACGATTAACAGCTTTTCGCCCGAGTTGAACTGAACTCGGAGCTCAGCAGTGCCGCAATCCGGACGCCACGCGATGCGCCTGGCCCCGTAATTCGCTTCGTAATGATTCACGAAGAGTTTTTGCATATCTTGACACGTGCGCGGTAAATTTTTCGGAAACTTCAATTTGCTCAATTTTGTCAACGGCCAAGACCCGGTTGTCAACACCTTCACGCCGAGTTCTGTTTTCCTGGTAACTTCAAAAAACCGTTCATCGCTCATCATCTTTCTGCCTCCCAGAATTACGTCTGGGTGCACGTTACCTGTATCTTTTCCGATGTAGTCAGTCGTGATGAGTCTGCTCCTCGTGTTATAATCGCCACCGCGTTGGCTATGCTCGACGAGTTCGTTGAATTTTCTCGTTATCGCTTTAGATAAACTCGCGTCGTTCAACATCACTTCAACCTTTTGCGCGTATTGGTACCCACATTCGAGCTTGAGTTTTGATACCACGTCGCGTTCGCTGTGATCGTCTGATACGGCTTTGGAGGCCAACAGGCGCTTGGACAAGTGCAATTGGTAATACATTTCAAATGTATCTTTTTCTCGCAAAAATCGAAAGATGGCTATGCACGCGTCGATAGCCGCGTCGGATGTCGTAACAATGGTCGCTTTGCCGGCTTCTTTCCATATTTGCTGCGTAGTCGTTGTTTTCTTCTGATCATCTTCTACTTCCATGTCCTCGACAGAGAGATTACCGCGGAGATAATGATCCAAATACAACGATAAAAACTCGCTCGACCTCTTGTTTTCGTTCAAAAAGTGCTCGAACGCGGCATACGCGCGGTTGGTGAACGTTTTATCGCCACGAAATCCTTTTTTTATGACCATATCTGTTTTATTCTTCAGAAGTATCGTCGCGCGAACGAATTCGATGGGGTTCTTTTCGTTCGCAACGACGATGGCGTTGCCCAACTCTTCGACGCGAACGTACAAGGCCGATCTCAAAGTGTCGAGTCCGTCTTCGTTGGTTAATTTTGCAAACAAATCGTACGCGAGACGGACGTCCGCATATCGCACCTCGTCGCTCAAATTCATAACTCTCGTTGATGCATTATTATTATTATTATTATTAGTTGATGTTGTTTGCGGTATCATTGCCGTCGTCGTGACGCCATCGACGACTACCAGCTCTTCGTGCGAACGCAAATCGAGATCGTCTTGCGGATTCATATTCATGTCATCATTAATCATCAGCGCAAAGAATCCTCTCACAAACGCATGTTCGCGAGCTTGACTCTTAATGCCGAACATTGCAGTTTGAATGGTGCGAATGATCCTTTTCGCGGTGTCTGATTTCGACGCCATCGTATCCGCGACGAGATATTTCTCGTGTCTCAGAAGCGTCTTACACCTTCGCAAATACTGCGAACAGTCTCGCGCGCTTTCGGCGATGCTCAAGGTATACGTTGTGTATACCTCGTCCGCCTGGAGAACGGACTCAGAGGCGATGATATTCTCGTAAATGTCTTCGTACCCACACTCGCTCGCTCGCGCGCTGAGCGTCCAAAACATTTCTGCCGTGCGTTTGATCACGCTTCTCCTCTTTGTCGATGCGCTTTCTTCGTTCTCGTTGCTTTTTGCCGCCCTCGCCGCCGCCGCTGATGCCGCTACCATCGCCTCTCTTCTTTCCACATCGTCGTCAACGATGTTCTCGTCGTCGTTCTCATCGTCGGCGATGAGCGAAACCGGAGCATTTTCAGCCTCCTCCGTCTTCTCGTATTCCATGATTCGTCTTTGCATTTCTCTTCTTTCGCGATCGAGCAGCATTTTCACGCACGCTTGCAAGTGGGCGGTAATCGTACTTTTCCTCGCTTCGAGCGCGTATTTCTCGTCGTCTAGATCAATCTTCGAAGGTATCCCAAACATATTCTGCGAAAAAATCTCCCGTCCTAACGATCGCACGCCCAACTTTTTCTTCTTCTTTTCATTCTCTCTCCTTTGCGCCGGGGTCGTCGCCGGCGCGCCTCTCCCCGCGTAACTCCCGCCGCTCCCGTTCGCGGCGTCGCCGTCGTCCAACTTTTTCCTCTCCATGTGCATGAACACGTCCCGAATCACTTCCACTTGTTGCTCAAACTCGCTCCATTTCCTAATCATAGCTTCTAAAAACGCCAACGCGCTCTTCTCTTCCTCCTCTTCCTCGTACCCGCCGCCGTAGTCTCCTTCACCACCACTTGCAAAAGTCGTCCTCTCCATCCTTTTCAGCTCTTCCTTAATCATCCACGCTCTTTTCCTTAACTCCTCTTTCAACTTCTCCCGCATAAACCGCGTCGTCGAACTCCCGCTCAGCACCATCCTATACACGACGTTCGACAGCTCTTCGAACGACAAGTGTTTCGTCGCGTTTTCGAACACGCACTGAATCGCCGCTCGCAACTGCTCCCACTCTTTCTCCCACTCGTCCTGGTTGTGTAACGGAGGCAAGTGTTTATAATACGGCAACGTTGAAAACGGAGTGTTGTTGCTCATCATTTTCGTCGTCGTCTTTGTCGTCGCGGCGTAATGCTTCTGTTTTTTCATCATCGATCCTCCTCTTAATCCTCCTCCTCCCAAGGATGACGACGGGACGTCGCGCTCGTTTTCCCTCTCGTGTTTCGTGTCCACGGTTTTGCGCATTTCCTTCTTTTTTTGTAGTGCAATCAAAAGTCTACGCACAACCACTGCGAGAAGAAAGAGGAGATACTGATGCGAAGAACAAGTTTGGCGAGAGAAGAAGAGCGGAGATACAACGCAACCGGCGAAAGTCTCTCGTTTTTTTTCTTTCATGAAAAAGTCTCGTCGTTTTTTTGTACGAAGCCAAAAAACGGTCGTTCAAAAGTCAACGCAGAGTGCACATGGTAGATTATTCCAAATGGGATGCGCTGAAGTATTCTTCTTCGGAAGAAGACGACGACGACGACGACGACGAGAAAGGTGAAAAGGAGGCTTTGGGAAGTGCGAGGAGCAGAGCAGCGCTGGCGAATCTCTCGCTCTCTTCTTCTTCTTCTTCAAAGATTTGGACCGGGTTGGTGATGCATCACAGAGATGTGTTCGTCTCGCATGTGATTCCGAAATTGAACGAGACAGATCGGTGGTTCTTTTCAAAGGTGAACAGAGAGAGTCGGGGTGTGCTTAAGTACGCCGGGGTAGACGTATCGGAATTACACTGGGCTGCTTACGAATGTTCGTCGATTTCGACGTTGGAATGGCTGTGGGATCACATGCCCTGGGGAGAGAAAGATGATTTAGGAAACGTGATAGATCAAGCCTGGTTTTGTTGGCAAGTAACTACAACGAACAAACTCGAGTTGCTCAAGTGGGCGAGAGAAGTGAAACAGTGCGAGTGGGATGAAAAGACGATTAATAGGGCCGCATTTCAAGGTAATCTCGAGATGTTGAAGTACTGCTTCTCGAATGGTTGCCCGTGTGATGAAGAAAAGTCGTGTGAACGAGCTGCTTGTAAAGGACACCTCGACTGTCTTCGATTTCTTGTCGACAAAGTGAAACCTTCGCGAGAGACGGAGCGAACAGCGGCACTACAAGCAGCATGCGGTGGTCAC
>Ga0115557_1002931_pt1 | contig 11258 bp, 10 predicted proteins | sample COGITO_mtgs_1104_FD_87280 | JGI IMG/M metagenome (GOLD analysis project Ga0115557, IMG submission 87280) | Pelagic marine microbial communities from North Sea - COGITO_mtgs_110421 | ecosystem: Environmental > Aquatic > Marine > Epipelagic | place: Germany:Helgoland, sampling site Kabeltonne...
CCCCCCCCCCCCCCCCCACCTTGATCGGAAAGGCGCTGCCTGCTCCAAAATCCTCTCTCGCTTTTTTTGCCCAGCTCTTCTTTCAATTCCTACCTAACTCAAAAATCGAACGATGGGAAACTTGGGCATGAAGATGAAGAGCGCCAAAGCCTTGACAGATCAGATGCATCTGAAGCTGACGGAGGATGAAAAGTACTGGATGGCCGAGGCGTGTGATGAGCTGACGGTGCGTGTGAAGCGTACTGGCTTCGCTTCCTCCAACCGGCGCGCCATCATTCGAGCCAGCGGGTTGGAGCTCTATTTGGAGATCGTTAAGCTCTGGGAGAAGGATGAGATCGTCATAAGGCCGGCTTTCAGGGCGTTGTTCAACACTCTTGCCGAGCCGGGATCTATTGAGCATCTGTTGGAGATGGGTGGGAGAGAGGTGAGCACAATCGAAGCAACGCAACAACTGCAACAGCAACCAACATGCGATCATCTTTTTAGATAGGCCGTTGTGTGCTGTCAAGAATATCTAACACATAAAATCTTCACTCTTTGCCCAGATAATCGATCAGTGCATGCAGTATCACAAGGTGAGAATAGTCGTTGCTGTGTACCTACAAAGTCCGTCCTCACCAAAACAGCAACAGAAACCAAACCGCCGCCGATAATCCTAACCATGACACAACAACTACTACTACTACTACTACTACTACTACTACTACTACTACTACTACTACTACTAACTAACTAACTAAAACAAACCAAAACAAAATCAAACCGCGAATTTGTTTTTCCCTCGCCACGCAGGAAGACCCGCAGATTAAGGGGGATGGTACGAAGATCATGTATGCACTTTTGGGGAAGGGTGCTTACGTTGCAATGAAGGACGTTAAGCGTGTGGGCAAAGCTATTCAATATTCAGTTCCTCTCCCTGTGGCTGAGACGATCAATATTGATGACAATAAGAAGAAGAAGTTCATGGTAGATGACACAGAGGACGCAAACAATCTGGAGGTGGGTCAAAAAAAGGGAGTTCTCCGGGTCGTTGCTTCGATGAAAAAATTCTCGCATGACCTGACAGTTCAAGAGGGTGGTATTGAAACATTCTTGCTCCTGGCAAGGAAAGGTGTCAACCCTCGGATGATTGTGGAATCTGAGGGAATTGAGGCCCTCGTCGCTAGCATGACAGCGTACCCGAAGAATTATAGGATTCAGTGGAGGGGCCTGGCAACTATCACTGACTTGTGTGAGAATTTGAGCATCTGCAGCGAGCTGGGAAAGAGAGGGGCAGTGAATGTGGTCATGAATGCGTATGAACGATTTAGCGAAAACAAGGACATCCGGCAACAGGCAATTTGGGCCATGGCCGGCTTGGCCCAAATCGACCACTGTTTGGAAAGGATGGAAGAAGTGAACTTGAAGATTCTCCTCTACAAGCTCATTGTGATTCCGATAAAGTCGCCCGGAACAGAGATTGACATAGTTGTCCCGTTAAAATTCCGGCAGATTTACTCGCATACTGACCTGGATTTGGCCGCCAACCCGCCTAAGAAGGACCTTTACGCGGAGAAGGCGGAGGCTCTTGCCAAGGCAAATGCAAATAAGCGCGGAAAGACCAAGCCAACCCACGGGACGGTTGACGACTTTTTCACTGAGGGCGAGAAGGGACTGGTGGATTGGTGAGAAAAAAAGGGTAAAAGTAGATTGTTAATAATTGGCAGGGTAGTGTTGTGTTGCGTGCATCGTTTTTTTGGCTTGCAAATTGCAACTGTTGCTACGTTTTTTCTCATTACTTTTGTTTTCGCCCCTCACATCCACGAATTCAATTTCGGTTTTACTGGAGGGTCGCTGTCACTATCTCTCGACCCATCCTTCTTTTCATCGTCGTAATCTCTCCGTAGGTCCATTCCTGGCCCCCCCCTGAACGAGGGTGAATTGGAGTTTGCCCTCCTGGGTTGGTACTGAGGGCTGTCATCCCTATGCGAGCCTCTATTTGGGTTGTTGTCGTTTTTCTGTTCTTCGTAACTGTGACCTTTGTCGTTATGATTGTAGTTGTGACTGCGCTGTATAGCATGGTTGTCACCCCTCCTGTCTTCCTCACATTGTCGACGCTGTTGTGACGAGTAACCCTCTTGCTGAGCCTCCTCCCCCCCACCTCCTCCCTTTGTCTTTTGCTTCTCGTGATAGAATGCGAGTGCCTCCCCGAAACCTCCTACGGGCTCCTTTTTTCCTTTCTTTTTCTTCTTCTCGTCGGATTTTTTCTTTTCCTGTCCCCCCCCTAATGATGAGCCCATGAATCCCCCCCCGTCAACAAGTTTACAATCAATTTCTAGATCGATTTTAGCAAAGGGGTCGTCGCATTTCGTCAAGGAGTAGCTATTCATGCCACAGCTCTCTGCAAGGTCGACTTCGACGACTCCAAAGGTTTGTCCTGGCGCCTCCTCATAGCACGAATTCCATATTACCACAACATTGAATCTCTTGGATTTCAAAAATCCTGACCCCTTACTCCTTAACAATGTGCAAGTTTGAGTGACAGACTCGTTCCAATTCACTTCGCACCCTTCCGCTCTTACCAATGCGGTACCTCGACTCTTGCCCTTCCTCTTGAGCCAGACCATGAACTTCTTGTCACTGGCATCAGCTGAGAGGGCCATACTCTTAATTGTCACCTTGACTCTCGCTTCCACACTTGATGTGCCGATGCTTTTTATCAAATGTCCCAGAGGCATGGTTGTTTAATGCCTGCTGTTTAATGTTATACAGTTTTAAAACCGAATTTCAAGGATCCCTTCTTTTGGGACCTCCATCGGCCATCGGCCACCAGAATATTACTCCACAAACCTTCTTCCCTAGATTTCTCCCTCATAATTGAATACCCGCAAAAGTAAAATGAACAGGCGTGACTCTCTTCCTGTCTCCGGCGAGATCAACGTAGGTCTTAATGGAATCGGTCGCATTGGCAAGTGTTTATTGATGCAACTCACCAAACTTCCTAACTATAGGATCAGGGCCATTAATTGTAGCAGTTTGAAAGCTGAGCAGTACGCAGACTACCTACGTTATGACAGTAGTCATAAGTTTGCCGTCCGCATGGGTCTGCAAAAAGTAGAGGTACTTTCCCCCACTCGTATCAGGATTGTCACAGACCACTCGACCAACGATGTGACTCTTTTCTCTTCCCGCGACCCAAAGGAGCTCCCCTGGCGCTCCGCTGGCGTTGAATACTTGCTTGACGCAACTGGTGCCTTCCTGACGCAAGAGAAGTGTGCCAATCACGACGTTGATAGGGTTGTTATGACAGCTCCCCCCAAGGACCCGGATTTTACTTCCACATTCATTTACGGTGTCAACCATGAGCTTTACGAAGGCCAGAGCATCGTGTCTGCGTCGAGTTGCACCACCAACTGCATGGCACCTATGCTCAAGCTGGTGCAGGAGGAGTTCGGCATCAAGTCTGCCAACTTCACCACCATACACTCCACCACTGGCTCTCAGCATGTTGTTGATGTTTTGGGAAGCTCGAGCCGAACCCACCGCAGTATCATCAACAACATCATTCCCCACTCCACTGGCGCGAGCAAGTCGGTCACAAGAGTTATCCCTTCCCTAGAGGGCAAAATCTGGGGCACCTCGATCCGTGTCCCTACCATCAACTGCAGCTTGTTGGACTGCAACATTGTGACCAATGATGAAACGACCACTCTCGCGGATATTGCCGATAGATTTAGTAAGAGCGACTACTACAAGACTGTATACGATATTAACAACAAGAACCTCACCTCCTGTGACTTTTTGACCACGAGTACTCCCTGCATCCTGGACCAGAAGGCCTCGTTGGACATGACCCCAGGAAACATCAAGGTCATGTTGTGGTACGACAACGAGTGGTCGTACTCCGCCCAGTGCTTGAGACTGGTCGGTCACATGCACAAGTATGATTTGCAGCATACTAAAAAGAGTGTATCGACTCCTTTCAAGTTGAGCGCACGCAACAACCTGTCCAACTTGACCATCACCACCTCCACCAATGTTGTTGCCAGGTTGGATTTCGACGTACCACGCGACAGCAAAAACAATGTCACGGACGATTTCCTTATTCGCTCAGCGCTCCCTACGATTGAGTACATCTTGTCCAAGCGACCGAATAGGTTGGTCATGGTGTGCCACTTTGGCCGCCCCAAAAACAACGACAAGAGCAAGAGTACTGCATTTTTGGTGCCCATTTTGCAAAAGCTCCTGAACCGCAGTGTTGGCTTTCTGAAGAACGGCGTTAGCGCGGAAACTCTAGCAGAGTTGAAAACTGCCGATGAGAAGGAGAGCGGCGACTTTACCAAGTTGTTCCTATGCGAGAACATTAGGTTCCACGATGGTGAGACAAATTATGATGCGAACAGTGAGCTCTCGGCCTTGTACACCCAGCTGGGCGACGCATTCGTTGCAGACTGCTTCGGGTGCGCCCACCGTAGTCACATGAGCATCTGCCACTTGAACGGCAACAAGTCTGCTCTTAATAACTTTGCTTATGGCATGCTGATTGAGAAAGAGATCAAGGCCAGTGATCTGATCCTCCGAAACAATGGCGACAAGGTATTGTTCATCATGGGTGGCAGCAAGATCGAGGACAAACAGCCGATGATTGATGTGTTGAGCAGGATGAACAGTACCCGCATCTTTGTGGGCGGGGCCCTTACCAATAAATGGGCCAGTCATTTCCCAATCACGCCCCGGAACGTTGTCGTGGCAAAGGATGCCTACGGCGATGCGGAGGCTGACGGTGATGAACAGCCCACTTATATCAAAAGTTTGGCGGAAAACGACGAAGACACGACATCTAAACTGAAGGGTTTTGACATTGGGCCAGTCGGACTTAGAGAGCTCATGAACGAGATTGACAACGCCAACGTGATCTTCTGGAACGGAAGTCTGGGAGTCATTGAAGACGACAGGTACAGGAATGGGAGCCAGATCATTGTCGACTACCTGAAAAGTTACTGCAAGGAAAAGGTTGTGGTGGTCGGAGGAGGGCAGACGGCGAGCATGTTCGTCAACAGCGAAGAGAGGCACATTCACCTTAGCACTGGTGGGGGGGCTCTCCTGGGTCACATTCGAGCGCAGCTTCTCCTCGACAGGAACAGTCTCCCCGGGCTCACTTTGTTTGAAAGCAAATAGTTTGGTGTCAGTTGTTTTTTGAGGACTAATTTTAATGAGAATGAAACATGACGTGTGTTATGCAACTTGCTCGGCTCAATTTTTATTTCGCAAAAGTTTTGTCGCTGTGGTTTAGGTTTGGTTTTTCACCCCTCCTCTCATCTAAGCACTATCTGCACACCAAAAATACAAACACAAAATCATTTATTCATACAATGTGCAGTCCGAGCCAATCGTATATCCCAGGGATCTGCATAACGCATGGGAATTCCCCTAGCTCCTTCAAAAACGAGTTGAGGGCGTTTTTCCTCTCTAATATAAAATCATTGTTGAAATGGTCCCCCTTGGTATATTTACCAGGTAACAAATTCGGAAGGAGCTTGGGGACTTTATTCGCGACCTTACTGCTGCCAAAGAGGCACTTTGTGTAATAGCTAAGCTCAACAAATTCGTGATACTGCCTATTTGTACTTCCAATACAAATCCCCCCATCGAGGACTTCAAGCATGTAATTCACTTTTCGCTCAATGCCTATCCCGTCGATGTCATAAGTGTTTACTTGGAATGAGTAGATTATTTCCTCGATTTTCAATTCTTCAAGGTGGTGAGGTACATTCTTGCCGTCGTACGTCATATGGTAAGTGAAGTAATGGTAGCATGGCCTTATCTCCAATAAGACTTCTTTCTTATCGTAGAGAAAAGCGTGCGAGGAGCCACTGTCTATTATTCTCCGATCGTTGAATACGGTTTCCTGCCCAATTTTTAGTTTCCTCTTTCCAGTAGCCGTGCTATGACGAAGAGTAGCGAACGTATTGTGCATGTCGGGAATTTTGAACGATAAAGTTGCAGTATTGAATTTGGTGAGCTTAGCTGAGAACGCGAACGACTCCAGCTCAATGTTGTAACACTCCGGCCGGCTTTCGAGATCAACCCCGTCAACGTTGCACTTGTATTTAAAACCCCCTAAACGTTTCATTATTGTCACCGTAATCTTGCTCTTCCCAGACATGATCGGGTGGGTGCTCCCACTATCAATGCGATAGATCTCATTCACATACTCCTTCCCATCAATCCTTACAAGCCTTTTTCCAGAGACGCGGCCGTGTTCAAGGAGAACTTCCGTATGCTTGCTATCAGGCAGGAACCATGTTTTTACGGCTAAATCTCTATCTCTGCCAGAGGGAGAGTTGCCCATTTCTTATTGACCCGATTCTAACTACCACCTCCTCCAATTTCTTAGGTCATGAAGAAATTAAATCTCGCATTTAGCTTAGAAACTATTTTGTGATATTGGTGAGCGAGGACCGAATTAATGTATGGTGGCTAAATGGGCCACTTCCAGATGGGGAGAGAGTATATGGGAGGAGAGAGAGCGCTCGAACAAGTCAAAATTCATGCTTTTGAACTGAGCACCCTCTGCCCATGTTTTTCCACAATTTGTTCATACTGAAGACAAGATTACTGATATAGTCATTTGGAAACGTGATAAAAATCACCCTGAGTTTGTTTGCACATGCAAAAATTGCTGCTGCCCAGTGGTCACTTCAAACTCTTTCCCTGCCAAATTTAACTAATGGAGAACAAACACGGACGGGTCCGGCTCTCTTACTCGGTTTCTATGCTTCAGAAGGAGTGTTCGAACGACAAGAATGCCAACTATGTGGGCCCCTCCCCTTTATTCTATGAGCTAACTCCTTCTTTTTTGGGTGATGATGAGACCAAGGACAGCAAGGAAGATGATAGCGACGGTGATTACGGCGAAGGTTTGGGTGATACGATTATAGTCTCGGCATTGACCCTAACGAATTACTTCGTGGCATCGATCACTTTAAAACAGCACCGCAATGAGTACTGGGAGACGGTTTTGAAATCCTCTGTTCTCATGGCCGATCCGCACAGCGAAGTTGATGCGTACCAGGATTTCACGATAGGGGTTCCTGGCTCGATAGAACTGAGTTCAAAAGTTCCGTTGAGAATATACGTGCAGCAGCCCAGCCCTCTCTGGAAAAAAATTGGAATATCTAATATTGCCGTGTTTGGTAGCAACCGCCCTCCCAGTCCCCATTTGACCCCTCCCCCACAATTCGGTGGGTGGACGGGTACGGGCGATACCCGTATGACTGCCTGGCCAGCGGGCAATGCTGGAGTTAGCTTGAGGAACTTTGGGAGCAATGACAGAAACGCGCAGCATTATTACATGGTGAGGGAGGGTGTAGGTACCAGGATGGATGATGACGATGTAGGTGGATCGGGAGATGACGAGGGCTGGGAAGGGGAAGGAGCAGCCCTGGACGTCTTGTGTAGAGCCTTGGGAGAGCAGATGAGCAAGCTAACGGCCACGGACGTGCTGCATATCAACCAGGCGGCAGCATTTTTAGAGCACTGATCCAACCCGGCCCAAGTCTGTCTGTCTGTCTCAATTTCATGCAATGAAAGAGCTAATATTAAGAAGCGAACCTAGGGAACGAAGGTAGTTTATGTGGCAAGCAGTAGCAATTTTAATTATCATCTATGTACAACTAGCACGTACTGGGGATCTTTCTGTAGGCATTATTGGCGGTGGTTCTTGGTTCTCTCTCAGTGCACCACAAGTTTTCAATTCAACAGCAACGCCTCTCTCTCTCATAACTCGTCCTTTTTGACTCCGTCATCCTCGGATGCTCCAGCGCTCTCCACTGGCACGATAATCCACTCGTCCCATGATGAACAATTATTTTTTGCCTTGCCCTCCTCACCCACGCAATCTTTTGTCTTCAACGGCTGGTGATAATTGTTTCCCTTGATTTCCCTCCCCCCCAAGAACAAGTTGTTGGTCTGTTTCTTGCCAACGGCTTTTTTACTCTTCACCAAGTGGGAGGGAATGTTAAGATAAATGCTGCAGCTTGTGCCCTCAATTTGGTCCCCACCAAACGAAAAATACTGATTCCACCGCCCTGTACACGGATACAACAACAAGTCTCCTCCGGGATCCATTCGCTCCCCCTCGACATCCAAGCACTTCCCCTCGTGGGAAGAGGACTTTGCTCCACGAATGCTGCATGTCGGGTACGTGTAGATCCCCTTTTTGCTGTCAATGCACTCACCGGGAGTGAAATTTATCTCCCCATCGCTGCTACAGGGGCCAATATTCCATCGCGAGCTCACTGAGGTAATTTCCTTGTCGATTGTGGTTCTCTCCCAGCCGGGGGGGGGCAATGAGCCCTTCGTTTCGTTGAAACAGGGCTGCAAGTAGATAAATCCTTTCGTCCCGCCTGTCTCGCTGCTCCCCATGCAGAGTGGAGGAGACTCTCTCTGCACCGAAGGGTTCAATGAATAAAAGTAGTAAGTAGTGAGTGTGCCGTGTGTCGTGTGTCGTATGTCGTGTGTCGTGTGTCGTGTGTCGTGTGCCGTGTGTCGTGTGCAGTGTGCCGTGTGCCGTGTGCCGTGTGCCGTGTGCCGTGTGCCGTGTGCCGTGTGCCGCCGTACCGTACCGTACCAAGAGGGAGAATAATGTGTTGTTAGTTATTAAAAGAAGCAGAATCGGGCTCGGGGCGGCGGTTGGGACGAGAAAATGGGAAGCCCCAGAATTCAGCACGAATTTTCCCGAGTAAATTCCGACAACATAATACGACCAGCCAACGGCTTGCTCACCTTCGCCAAGCTTCCTCGGTTGACAATTAATACGTCGGCCCCATCGAAGAGCTTATCTGGCTCGAATCCCTCAGGCTGTGCCTCTTCTACAGCCCTCCTAGCGTCAATCACGTCCATGATATTCTCGTCAACAGCGTGGTCGAACTTGCGCGCGAAGAGCATGCCGCTGAGCTCCAAAATAGGCAGGTAGTCCAACGTCATGGTCGTGGGAGACCGCCCACAATGCGCTGGGTTGGGCATCAAACACTTAGTTGGGTCGCGCTCTTCCGCCTTGTTCTTGTTGTTCTCCCAATCATCAAACTGCACGTGTAGGAAGTTCTGGTTGGTGTGTTTATGGCAGAAACGGCTGTTTTTCATTACAGTGGCGAAGAAATTCTCGTCCGAAACTACGACATGCTGCCCGTACTCCGCATATTTTTGCACGATTTGCCCATCGGGGACGGTTCGAGGCTTCGCACTTTTATTCTTGTGCTTTTGTTTGTCCTTCCATTGCATGTTCTTTATCGTAATCTGGTTGCTCTCATCCGGTTCCATGACAAGAAATTTGGCGAATTCCCTGCTGATGATGAACCACTGGCTCCCCACGTACATGTCGATATTAGGCGGTCTGGAGAGGCGATAAATTCTATGCACCTTCTCGTCGCACTCCACATAATAATGCCAGGTATGCGCTGCTGGAGTGTTTGGGGACGGACGGATCTCCATCAAATTCATGTCGAGGGGATAGGAGGCAATCTTCTTCCTAATGGCGCTGTTACTCACGAGTGGGTAGGTAGTCGATGCAATCGATATGACTTTGTGGAAATCAAATGCGGTTCCGGGGCGTCCAATTCCAAAAGCGTATTTGATCGTGTTCAGGGTGGCCTGCACGATGCTGAAACCTCCCCAATTCACACTCACTCGGTAGGCATCCGGACAGATGTGAACTTGGGGGTGGTCCTTGTAATAGTCCATAAGAGCAGTTTGGGTGGGGTTGGAAGATTCGCGCGCGTCAACGTGCACAACAAACGAGTGTCCTTCGTCTTCCAGCGCCGATATAAGCCGGATTGTGTGGTTCGGGTCCTTGTGGGTGAGGATGAGGTAGAGCAGCTGGTGTGTGCCAAAGAGAGCAGGGAAAGAACACACACACGAACAAAGAAACGAACAAACCGAACCAGCGAACGAGCGGATGAAGATGAGGGTGTGAGATAATGGGAATCGACTCGACTCGGGGACGAAATCGGATGTAAATGTTGCCCGTCGAGATGGTGCTGCTCACTCGGGTACTCATCGATTCATTGATTCATTGATTCCCTCAAAATGCCTGGCTCAGTCGTCTTCTTACCTTCAAATTCTTGGGGTCGTCAATCTTCTTGCCATCGCTGTCCTTATCGCTGTGCTTTTTGTCACCCTTATGCGGACATTCCGACTCAAAAAGACCCTGCGAGAAAGGCAATGATGTCTCCCCTCCGATGGCACCAAGGTATTCCCCGTAGGCCTCAGATATCATCTGCCGGCACTCGGGGGTCTTGGTGTGATTGAAAAGAGATTCCAGCCGGGTGGTGACTTTTTCGTTAATCTTTGCCGTGACCTCCTCGGCCAATCTCCTGCTGCCTTCTTCCATCGAGAGCATGTCGAGAGGTACAGGAATGAAACTGTCATTCTTCTCCACAGACCACAAAGACCTGTCATGTAAATCCCTTTTAATTGGACGGTGGTTAGCCTTTGGAGTAGAAAAAGGTGAGGAGGAGGAGCTATCAGAGCCTTCGACACCCCTCTTCTGCTTAAACTTCTCCGCTAGGGTCTTCTTCAGCGCCTCCAACTTGCTCTCATCTTTGAGATCGGATTCGAGTTGGTCTGCTACTTTTTTACTCAATTGGACACAACTCGCATGAAATATAGACGATAACAGCAATAGCGTCACAAATAATATCGCCCGTGAGTGCGTTTTTATTTTCATCGTAGCGTAGAAAGGGTATGCAGTTGGGGTTTTTTTGGAAGGTTTTTTGGACTCTTTTTTGCGAGCAAGGGACAACCGGACAACAGCACACAGAACACAGACAGAAAGCACAGTGCAGTGGTATAATAGAGCATCACAACATCAAGATTCAGGTCCAGATTCAGATCACAACTGAAGTTAACTGATCCCTAACCTTAAGCATTTTGCCAACTTTAACTACAGTACGCAAAACTTTAAATTAACACATTTTGTTGTCAATGTGTTTGCAGAGGACATTGGTTCTCTTTGTCGTCGTTTTTTGTGTTCTCTCTCTGGGTTTCTCCATTGATGTTTCTGTGTGTGCTTGCTGTTCGTTCGCCTTTTTCGATCTCGTGGGTGGCTTTTTCGTGTTGGAATCATACACCCCCCTGTGTTAGATAATATTCATCCTGAGCTCTACGCCCGCCGCCATGGCAATAGAGCGGACAACATTGTGATTTAGACATGTTGTCAACTTGACTTACCTCAGTTGATGTCAGTAATAATGTAACAATAACCACACACCCCCCTGTTA
>Ga0115557_1002935_pt1 | contig 11254 bp, 8 predicted proteins | sample COGITO_mtgs_1104_FD_87280 | JGI IMG/M metagenome (GOLD analysis project Ga0115557, IMG submission 87280) | Pelagic marine microbial communities from North Sea - COGITO_mtgs_110421 | ecosystem: Environmental > Aquatic > Marine > Epipelagic | place: Germany:Helgoland, sampling site Kabeltonne...
CAGGTCGAGGATTTCCTTGGAGATAGCTATTCACAGTATGCAAAAATATTTTTTACTTATTATCTAAAACCTTTCTGATGCTGTCTGTTTAATTTGTTTTTCTGAATATTGAAATCACCTCGCCGGCGCATAAATATCTTCCAGGCATTTACTCTACTTCCTGCTCATTGAAAACATATTTCCAGCCATTCGCAAATTGGGGTAAGTTCATGCTGTACACTGGCAATGCCAAGGGTTGCCTGAATGGGTTGATGGAGAGCGAATTTCTCGCCTTGCTTCCTCCGAGAGATGCGCAATTTAATCCAGACCAAGCGTTATAGTCAGTGCAGACTGCTGTTGTCTTTGAATTGACTATGAAATCGACGACAGGAACCCAGGTGTCGTATGCATAAAAGCCTGCGAATAAAGCGAAGGTATGTGTGAGTACCAGCAGAGTTCCACTTTCGTGGAACGTGTCCCTGACAAACTCCTTCCACTCACCTGCATTGAGTGCCACGATAAGAGAAGGTGGGTGAACGCAATCAAAGTTTGGATCAAGTTCAGTGATGTACTCCCCAGGGATGACGTGGATATGATTGTATTCATCTACAGCGAATGTCGTCTTTTCTGAAAGTGGTGGGAGCATATCACGTCGCACAATAAACACGAGCTCGATAGCCACCCCATACGGAGCCAATAGGGCAAAGAATTCCCCATAGATATCGAGGAAATTGAGTTCCTTCTCAGTCCCGACGTAATGGATTGTCAATGGTTTGTTTGTCATCTGAGCAACGATCAATTGCGCCCGGCAGTGCTCGACTACTAAGTGGTAAAGAGTAACAGGGAAGTGGAGCAGGAGAGGGAGATGGGAGTCAGTCGGGATCCCCCGATAATTTAAGTACTCTGCCCAGTTGCTTAACTCCTTGGTTTCTGTTTCTGTAATGGGAACTCCAATGCTACCTATAATATCAGTCCCGAGGCCCTCCTTGAAGTCCACTCTTTTTGTACAATCGACAGTTTTGGCCGAGCCAGAGAGACCCCCGGCCCAACCCGCCACCTCGGTAGACCACCAATTCTTTCCCAATAATCCCAAACTCTCCAAAAACTGACGATAAGGTTCTTCAGAACGAGTAAAAGAGTTGGACGTCGTTACTTTTGTCCATTCAATTCCCTCAAACGAAGAAAGAAAGGACCGCTCATCGCAGTAAGAGCGCCACAAACTACACGTAACTTCATGAGACCATCCCAAAGCTGTGCAGTCAGAGTGGAGGTAAACAGCGCCACATTTTTGGCAAGTAGTATCACATGGCCGACGACATGCAAAGCACAGTGATTGTTTGACAAATGGGCGCTCTTTCACCATGCCCAACTTTACTTTTTCACAATCACCATCATCACCACTACAACTTCCACTTTCACCTTCACTCTCACTCTCCGTTTCACTCTCCTCAACCTCGAACCCCATTTCATCACCTCCTCCTTCCCCCACCACAACATGTTCTCCAGTAAAAGCTCGCTGCATAGCCCCCATTGCACTCTTAAAGCCAAAATTAATTCGTGCTGCCTCTAGTTGCCATGCCTCGACCTCGTCGACACCCCTCAGGTCTGGCGAGAACGATAGTTGTGTATGCCTCAAAGATTCTGCACCCTGAGGCCGGCATAGGAGCACCTCCCCAAAAAACCTCGCGGAGTGTAATCCCGCACCGAATGCCAATGCAGTAGCTCGAATGTTTGGAGGAAAATGCCCCTGTGACGCCTTTGCGGGAATCGACCAAGCTGTTAAAGAGGGGAATTCATTCGAAGATAGAAGAATTGGTGTTGCTGTGTAATCAGAAGGAAGTAAGAAAATTTCCTCGAAGACGACTTCTTCATCTTGTTTGTATGGGATCCTCAGACAAGAAACCGACGGCGATTCCATGCCAAGATCGATAAATGTTCCTCAGATCGTCTCAATCGTCAATACGACGACGACACATAGAAAAAATAAAAAATCACATATTCCATCACCCCCCCGGGTTATCAATTACCCGACACCCCCAATCATCCCCCGACACAATGTCGACACCTTTATACATGGGTTTTGACCTGTCAACGCAGAGTCTCTCATGCACAATTGTATCTTCTGCAAAGATTGTCTACCAGCGCTCAATCAAGTTCGCAGATGTGCTGAAGACCTCCACCTCCCCTGCATTGCCCGGGTCCCCAACCCCAACCTCTGATATAGTGAATATGACGAATGTCGACGATGCAACACAAGCGCACACGTCACTGATGAGTGACGGTGAAGCAAAGTGCTGCATAGCCACGCAGTCGGTTGGACTCTTCTTGGTCGCATACGATATGCTCTTGAACGAGATCAGGAAAGACTCGAAAAGTTGGACATCCCATTCCCTTGAAGATGTCGTTGGATTTTCTGCGAGCGGGCAGCAGCACGGCACCATATGGTGGTCTGACCAGAGCAGCAAGGGTGCTTGGGGAGAAACATTTGAAAGCCTTCTAGAGAGCTCACAGTTCTCCTCCCCAGATGCGTCTATTTGGATGGACAGCAGCACCAACAAAGAGGTCGCTGCTCTCTGCCACAATGGCTTTGGGAAGATTTGTCAGGAAATAACTGGCAGCTACCCCACTGCGCGCTTCTCTGCCCTTCAGGTGGCGAAAGTCCGTCGTATCGGCAACTTTGGGCGCACCACTACAAAGTGCGCCACCTGCGATGAAACAGCCGGTAACATCGCAACCAATACAAAGAAGGTTGAGCTCATTTCTGCCTTTGCTACGAATATAATGTCCGACTGCAATATTTCTGATCATCCCTGTGCAGATTACTCTGACGGGAGCGGAATGAACATTCTTGATGTCAATAACCCTTCAAAAGGCTACGACGAGCGAATCACTGAGATTCTCGACAGCGTTACATGCGACGGTAAGAGAGCGACTCCTACTCACATCCCGTCAGTGAATAAGCTGATGTCACCGCCCCCCGTGCTATCAACAGCACGGATGGGAAACAACCTGAGTAATCTCTTTGCATCAAAACTAGGCGTGAGTCCCATTAACAAGCACGTCATTATTGGAACGGGCGACAACCCTGCAACGATAGCAGGCGTAAATTTGACGAATCCTGGCGCTGACATTTTGATTTCTCTCGGCACCAGTGACACGTTGATGGGCGTATGTGCGAATCTCCCTAGCCCCTATTCTACCGATGTTGGACATTACTTTGTCAACCCTTGTTGTAACGACGAAAGCTCGCTAAACTACTTCGCCATGATTTGTTTCAGCAATGGTGGCAGGACAAGGGAGCGTCTCTGCGACACCTTAGTAGCCAAGGAGAAGGGATGGGGTGGTTTTGATGAATTACTGGGGGTCAGCGACACTGATGGCAGCAGCGCTGGCGTGAGCAAGCTAGCTGGAAATGGAGGAAAGCTCAGTATGCACATTGATGTCAGCGAGACAGTGCCACTCATCAACAAGGTGGGCTGTTACAAAGCTAACTTGAAGCAGGGAACGAGCATCCTTACCGGCCACGAGGAGTGGAGCGAAGGAGAAGAAGTCAGGGCTGCCGTTCAGGGACGAATCATGAGCATGAGGGTAAATGCCGGAAAGATGGGTTTGCTGGAAGACTCAAACGTTCGTAGGAGAATCATTGTCGTTGGGGGGGGTAGCAACAGCAAGGGAATAAATCAGATAATCGCTGATGTCTTCCGCGGTGATGTTTTAATCTCAGGTGCTCCTGATTCCAAAGCCCAGCTGAACGGCAGCGACTTTTTTGAGGTTAACAGCTCCGTCAGTGTTAACACTGCTAGCCTCGGCGCGGCTTGCAGGGCGATGCATGGTACCGTCAACCCAGAGGCAGCATACGGGTCAGTTTGCGGGGAGATAATCGACTCATCGCTAAAGGTTGTGGCCAGCTACGACTCAGATGCGAGTGACTCTTATGACAATTGGCTTGCTGATTTTGAAAAATTCGAACAAGCTGTCGTTGAAAACAGCAGGAATTGCTAAATAAATATAGAAATATAGGAATACAAGACACGAGCAACAACCTTTCCACCGCCAAAAAAATCAAAATTCTCTCTTAACTCATTTCAAATGGCTGTTTGTATTCATTTGAAGAGCGCTGAGATGCTCTTCTTGGCATGAATGTTGAAGATAGCCTGGGCCAGAAGGGGTGCGACACTGAGTTCCGTGAGTTTCTCATTAGCAGCCCTCTGGGGAGAAGTGGGAATAGTGTTAAGAATAACGACCTCTTCCATCTTACTCCTGCTGATCCTGTCGTTTCCAGGTCCGCTCAGAAGTCCATGGCTCGCGAAGGCAAAGACCCTCCTGGCGCCCTTATCGAGCAAGACGTCTGCTGCTTTACAAAGGGTGCCAGCAGTATCGATCATATCATCCACGATGATGCAATCGCACCCCGATACATCGCCAACCAGATCCATCTGGTCTACAGTTCCGGCCCTGGCCCTCTGCTTGATGATCATGGCCAACCCAATATCATTGATATCGAACTTGCTCGTCAGTCCCTCCTTAAATTTCTTGGCCCTGTACACGCCCCCTGCATCAGGGGAGACAATCACGGGGTTGTGCAAGTCCTTATCCCCGAAATAGTTGATTCCTACGACGCCGCCGTCGAGGTTGTCCACAGGAACCCTTGGCCCGAAAAATCCCTGGATCTGTCCGCAGTGCAAATCAACTGCGACGACGCGATCAACGCCGACAGCCTGCGTTGCGGGGTGTTAATGTGCACGAAAATGGATTAGATCTAGACGAGAAAGAGAAAAAACCAACCAGCAGCAGCAGCAGCAGCAGCAGCAGGAGCAGCAAATCCCACCTCTAAAAGCCTGGCAACATCAGCAGCACTGATGGGGACACGTGCGGCCATTTTCCTGTCCTGCCGAGCGTATCCATAATAGGGAATGACAGCAGTAATCCTTCGGGCCGATGCGCGCCTGAGAGTACTCGTGAGCAGCAAAAGCTCCATGAGGTTGCTGTTCACTGGAGGACAGGTGGGTTGGATCACATAGCAATCCTTCCCACGAACATTCTCGTGGATCTGGATGTTAACCTCACCGTCGGCAAATGCACCCACGGTCGCTTTTCCCAAGTTGATCCCCAGCTTGCTGCAGACCTCGGTACCAAGAGCAAGGTTTCCATTACCAGCAAAAATTTTCATGCCAGCATTGTGTTTCTTCGTCTTGATGACCTTCGCCTCCAGATCAGCCTGCGCACGTTCGTCTTGCTCAGCAGAATTGATCTGTCCACCCTGAGCCGCGACGTCGCACATGACCATCGAGCGCACAAAGGGGGAAGGGGCAAACCGACTAAGAGGGAGGGCAGTGAGAGGTTCAGTGAGTGGTTCATCCCTTTTTAAGCTCGAATAAAGCATCGGAACGATACAAACAGTCGCCGCAGCGGCTACTGGACGTCTAATTGATGACGAGAACATCTTTGTGGTTACTGCCGATATCTTTGTGATTGGGGGGGGGGGCAACTTTTCACAAATACTTCCAAGGATAACACGCATTTCACATCTCACGCTTTTCAAATCCGGCCCCACACTTTCTCAAATGTCAAGATACACAGAGACTGAAAAAATGGATAAAAACCAACTTCACTCTCAATAGCACACAGGGCCCAAGAAATTCATCCACCATGTTTTTCGTTACCACATTGCTGATAAATTTCGCCGTAATTTCCGCACTCCTTCCGGTTAGCACGACTCATAGATATCCTCTTCATCACAACCCTCGTCGATGGCAAACCCTTCAAAATTTCGCCTCGCTGGTAACCCTGGACGAAAGTGAGAACTATCCACTTCATCGCTCGACAAAGAAATGGCTCATTTTTTCTGACCTGCATTTGTCATCCCGATCCCTGAAGGCGTGCGAGAAGGTCCTCACTTCCGTGGCAACCACTGCCAAATCTTTCGAGAGCACAGGAATTCTATTTCTTGGTGACTTTTGGCATGCAAGAACTGGTCAGCTTCCGGTGCCTACGCTCGCTCAAATTTTGAGTCTTCTATCCTCAGAACTCTTTGCAAACATCCCTGTAATATTAATGCCTGGTAATCATGACATGCTGCTCACAAAACACAGCGCCTCCTCGGCCATGCACAGCTCTCTTACACCCATAAAATTTGCTTTTGCACCCGACCAGTGCATTGTCATTGATACTCCGACTATTTTCATGAACGCGGCCTTTATTCCTTTTCAACGGGATGGTTTACAAGATATCCTGAATTATTTACAGCGCGAAGAGTCGGTGAGCGCTATTTTTGCGCATGACGATTTTTCGATGATATCTGACTGGAAAGTGGACACACCTGTATATTCTGGTCACATCCACAAACCGACTCGTGATTTTCAATTGGGCGACAGAAGCCCGGCTGTTACTTATATAGGGTCGCCGTATCAAGTGACTCTGGCAGAAGCTGGCGAAAGAAAGCGAATGCTACTTGTTGACTCCAAAACCTATAATGTGGAAAGGTCGATTTCTCTTGACATTGAGGGTATCCCCAAATTTCATAAGTTTGAGGGTTGGGAGGATTTTGTCGCTGGCTGCCCGAGCAGCGTCATGAATAGTACTATTTCGAAACTGGATAATGTCATTGTCGTGCTCCCCTTCGACGACGTCGTAAGGGAATTGAGGGAGAGGGCCGGGTTTGACGAGGATGCTGCTTCAGATTTTAGGTTACTTGAATTTCGGAGGACAGCAAATTTTTTACGAGAACAAGGGGTGAAGGTCGAGGTCCGAGATGGTCCTCCACCATCGTCCGAAACGACCTCAATTTTGTCAATAACGACGGGGCAGCACACACCCCCCTCTCACACGATTCAAGATACCGACACCGACAATCCCACCAAAGTTCTAAATTATTTTTTTGATTCTGTGGATGAGAAAGACCAAAAAGTTATTTCACTTGCTAGAGAGTATGTAGAAAATAGCATAGACCAGGATAGCAATTTAAGCGTGAATGGCGTATCGGTTGAATTTGAGATGCTAAAATTGTCGGGATATGGGAGTTTTAAGCACGAGTGCGAGTTTAAGTTAGCGGGAAAAGGGCTGACCCTTTTGCTCGGAAGGCATGAAGCAGACGAGCTGGGCTATGATGATGAAGAGGACACCAACGATATTCTGGGTAGCTCAGAGAGAGGATCCAACGGCAGCGGGAAGAGCACACTCGCATTCGCCCCAAGATGGGCGGCCCTAGGCACGACATCTGCTTCTTCGTCCTCGACCTTTCCGCGACATCAAGAAAACATGGTAAACGGTGTGGTAAATTCTCAGTCCAAAAGCTGTGAGGTCAGTATTAGGGGTAAAATTGACGGAAAGGAATTTTTAATCAAGCGCTCGAGGGCTTACTCAAAACGTGGCAAACCAAAAAGTAGCCTCACATTTCGTTTGGGCGACGAGGATCTTACCGGACAGAGCATGAAATTGACACAAGCAAACATAAACGAAAGCTTCGGCGGTACTGAGAACATCGAGTTGCTGTTCTCAAACTCATTCCTTGAACAAATAGGCGACGGCGGGGGACTGAGTTTGGGTGACAAGGACTTCAAGGACAGGCTTATCAACGTCATAGACAGCGGAGGCTATTCTAGAGCTGTTTTTGATAGCGTCGGCAAGAAAATCCGGTCAGAGCTGTCAGACCTTAAGCTGCAGCAAGATCGCTTGGAGGTGCAGAGATCACTGCGAAATGGCGATTTAACTTCTTTAGAGGCGCAGCGGGATGCGAAAGTTGGTATGGAGGAAGAACTGGGCAGCTCGGCTGCTTGCCAGGAAGGGGAGGAAGATCTCTGTGATAAGAGCTTTAAAATTCGTGAGAATGTAAACTCTCTTGTGGTTCTTATCGAGGGAGAGAGAGTAAAAAAGAGAATGAGGGGAAAATTCGAGGAGGAACGAAAAGTTCTGATATCACAGCGAATTTGTCCGACGTGCAAACAGACAATCAGAAATAGCGCGACCAAAGAAGAGCACAGGCATGAAGGAGGGCATGAAATCGAAATCGAGGACAACGACTTCGAGGAAAATGACTTCGATTTTGATTTGATGCAAGAAAAATTGCAGACAGAAAGGAAACGTCTGATTCTCGCCGAGAAACAACATGAGGCGCAGCGCAAACAGGCACATGTGCGAGACGAAATAGCTGAGATAACGAGGCGATGCGAAGAGCTTAAACGTACCGTGGAAGAGTTGGACAGTAAACTTGACGAATCGAAATCGAGAGTGGCGATGCTTAGCTACATGATTGAGAAGATTTTTGGCCCACGTTTCGGTGTGAATTCATTCCTAGCGAAAAAGGGAGTAAAAAATTTGGAGCGCTACATTGCCAAATATACGACCTTAATCAATGAAGATGGTTTGGGTGGCAGGCCCACGGGAGACATCAACCGTTCTATGAGACTCGTTTTAGATTTGGAAGACGGGGAGCGGGTGAGCAGAGCGGTACGCATCATGACTAACCTTGAGGAGGTGAAGTATTTCCCTCTGAGTCTGCTCAGTGGGGGGCAGTATCGTAGACTGCAGCTCGCCCTGTTCCTTGCAGTTCGGGAAATGAGCAGCTTTCGAGTGCGCTCTAATCTGATGGTGCTAGATGAACCATTTCAGCATCTTGACGAGAGCGGCGTGAGGGGCGCTATCAATTGTCTGAAATCGCTCAAAGATACCACCATTCTCGTTCCAATGCAGAACTCCATGGGTGTTGCTGTCAGCGAGCATTTTTCGAGCTTGACAATAGTAGAAAGCAGAGATAACGAGGGTAGTTTTGTGGCCGTAAGAGAGTAAAAAAGACAAGTTTGTTAGAGAAGTTCTTCTGGCTGGGCTCTTAGTAATTCAGACCTCTCTCCTGTCAAAATAGCAGCGAGGGTGAAATTTAATCACAAAAATAAAAACCCCGAGAACTTTGCAGAACCTCCAATCGAGTCGTGGGTGATATACTTAAAAAAATTGGGAATACTTGTTTCTTTTTTTTCGGCTTTTCCTGATAACTGATAACTTCCTTCCATGATGGGCATGATTTCATTTGATTTGTTGCCCTCATCCCTTGCTGATTGTCTTCTTGCTTCCCATACCTCGCCTTTCTCAATGAATCTCTTTTACGTTGTCTTCCTACTTCAACTTATTTACAACGACGGGTTGAACGAACCCCCGATGATACGAGCAGAGCGGCAAACAAATGATCGTTTTGGGGCACGAGTGGTTGATTCACCAACTGGAGAAGCGAATTTTTACATAACGGTACCAGTCGAGGGAAAAAATTCAATCCACTTTAAGGAAGTTTCAGCGTCTCTATGGTTCCAGGGCACTTGGAGCCCAACAGAAAGCCTCATTACTTCCATCCTTTTTGACGAATTCTGCAGCAGGGGCGATAACAACCGAAAGAATACCGTGCTCGATGTTGGAGCCCACGTTGGATACTACAGCCTCCTTGCGCTTGCACATGGTTGCGAAAACGTCGTTGCTGTCGAAGTCAACAGTTACTTTGTTGACTTGCTCAAACTTTCATTTGATCTCAATCATTTTTCGGCAGAGGGAAAGCATCTGACAGTCCACGAGATGCTTATCGGAAATGACGAATTATGCCACTTTAATGGGCAGAGCAACAGAAAAGGCTGGGGATTCGAAGGTGATAAAAGTAACGAGGATGATACTACGGTTATCTACCCGACCATGTCTTTGGATGATATCGCACCCAAAGAAGATGACATTTTGTACATGAAACTTGATGTCGAGGGAACGGAGTTGGTCGCTTTAAACGAGGGACGTGATATTTTAGAGCGCACAAAATTTCTAATGGTGGAAGTTACAATATTCGCAAGGCAACAGGAAGTGAATGACCGAAGACAACAAGAGGCGGATGCGGCAAAAACGCTGACCAAGTTACGTGAACATAATTATCATCTTTTCAGGAGTGATAACGATGATGTTCACCTCCTGAGGCCAATAGTTGATATATCAAACGGGTACGAGTTGACATCTATCGACGATTTCACCCGTTACGTTGAGATCCAAAGAATTCATTGCGAAGAATTAGAGGATTTTCACTGTCAAGTTGATGTCTTTGGTTTTAAAGAAGGGGAGAAGTGGCCAAACAGAATAACTGATTACCGTCACCAAACTGACGATGTTGATAGAAGTGGTAAATTAGACAAAAGATTCGGCATATACAAACAGATTGAGGAAAAGGAAGAATATATTTGGCCTCCAAAATACAACCCAGAGGACTTAACATATGAATTTGATGTTGGAGTGGACGATAAAATATTCGCTATTTTGATGAGGGCCAGTGATGAAGGATTAAAGAATTTTCCGGAAATCTGTCGGGAAATTTCCCTAGGATACGTGAATTGCGGTATTATAATAACAGAGCTAGAAAAAATGATGATTTCTGCCACATAAAATTGTCAGCAATCTACTGTTATTTTCATCTTCTCCGTCAACATTTTAAGAGCACGTTTGCCCTTCTCTGGAAGAGACTTAGAGTCACCCTTAGCTTCTAGTGCACACACGGCCCTCTTTCCCACGCTCCTCCCCAACCGACCAACCTTCACACGTTGTTCCCCCAGGTATTGCACAGCCCTTCCAAATTCGGTCTTTTGCTTCTCACTGACTGGGCAGAAACCTTTCGCATTTGGGTGGAGCTTCTCGTCGGCTGGACAGTCTGAAGGGTCAAAAAAATTCTGAATTTCATCACCCCCAATATTAAATTGAACTTTTTGCAACCGACAAGCCCTGCTCAGCTCTATGTCGCCAAATTTGTAGTCAAAGGCACAGCGGTACCAAGCACCATCATCGATACTATCGATACCAAAAAGCCCTCCACCTCCTTCACAGCCACAGTCGCCGTCCCGAACGATTCGAACGCACCGACCCTCAGACCAGCTCCAAGTGCACGCAGAAACCGTCGGTGGAAAAAAATCTTCCGATAAGTAAGTAGTCAACGAGCTCCACATGAGGTCAAGGTACGTTTCTTCGTCATCATCTTTGACATCTGCGCTTTGGAACTGTGGCTCCGCAGGGAACAGAGAGCTCAACAGAATATAGAATACACATACCCTCCTCCTCATGTTGTGGATTTTGACGGATAATTAATTTGTCATTTATTTCTGATAATTCTTTCGCCCCGCCCTCTTTTCCTTCGTGTGACTACAAGAGCGTAACACATCCCCAAATAAAAAACCAACCCCCTCCCTCCTCCCAACCCTCAAACCGATAGTCTTCATCACCTTCATTGAAACGCCACTATCCTTCACTACCCTACCACCCCCCCTCTCAC
>Ga0115557_1002937_pt1 | contig 11253 bp, 11 predicted proteins | sample COGITO_mtgs_1104_FD_87280 | JGI IMG/M metagenome (GOLD analysis project Ga0115557, IMG submission 87280) | Pelagic marine microbial communities from North Sea - COGITO_mtgs_110421 | ecosystem: Environmental > Aquatic > Marine > Epipelagic | place: Germany:Helgoland, sampling site Kabeltonne...
GCTAAATCATGTTCAATAGGCATTTTTGTAATATCAGCTGTGCGTTCAATAATTTTAACTCTAAATGGTGATACTGCAAAAAGCTTTTTTAATCTGTCTCTAAATGGATACACTATTTCATTTGCCCAACCATAAATCAATATATCATACTTTTTTTCATATCCTTTGTAGTAAAATATATTTTCAGGAATATGATGAGTCATTAAATAAAATTGCTTAATTTGTTTGGAATAATATTTTACCATAATATCTAATTCAGGACAATCGCAAATACCTATAATATATTCTATATTATTAATTTGTAAAAATTCAAGATATTTTGCTTTTAGATCATTTATATTATAATTGGGTTTTAATGGCTTATTACAATATAATGGTTGGCAATTATTTTCAAAATCATAAGAATAATCGTGTATATCATGACTTAATAATACTTTTGGTATATGTCTAATTTTAGCTAAATAAGAAAATAATTTATCACGATTTAATTTTGTTGTTCTAGTGTTCAATGATATAGCATCAATAAAAATCAATGAATAATCGAAATTTTTACGAGTTTCTAATTCGCGTAAATCCATCACATCATATTGCGAAGACAATATATTTTCCATATAATAAGAATTTAACATAATAGGATTTGATTTTTTTAAATTATCATCCAATAGAGTAATAAATAGATATCTATTTAGATTCGATACTGTTTGTTTAAGTTTAAATGTTGTTTGTAAATCCATTAGTGTCTTGGAATATAATATTTGATTTAAATTATTATTAGAAATAATTTCATATTCACTATGTTCTGACTTTAATAGATTAGACATTGGCGTTATCATATCAGTCTCTTCTTTAAATGAAATAGTAAAACAATATGGATCATTAGTGGCAAATGGAATAGCTTTTTCTTGAATCATTACTTTAGATGCACCATCTATACCAGAATTCTTTATCAAAGGAAAAACTTGCCAATTCATATCATTTAATAATGTATATTTAAAAGATCTACCACAACCTACTACGCGTAATGGATCATTGTATGTGAATTTATATAAAAGCATCGAAATAGTATCACCAACATACCAAAAATTGCATCCGAAATATGTAGTATTGGTTGTTTTGAAATTATTATGAACACAAGAAGCAGAATTCAATGATAAAAAATCATCAGATCCATTGATAATTATACCATAAGGATAAAATATTTTAGTATATTCTGCACCAAATTGAAACTTTTTTGATAAAGGCCTATTTTCTACTTTTATGGGATGTAAATTAGAATAATTTAAATTATTGCAAAATTGTTCATCAGATTCGTTAGAATGTATAACAATTATTTGCGTTTTTATGTAATTTTGATGAGATAATAGATGAAGATTCTTTTCAGTAGTATTATGTCTATGCCACATTGGTACAAAAATACACATTTCTTCACGTTCATCACCATTAATAAACATTGATACAGAATTTGAAATAATTGATTTTTTATTTTGAAAATTATTATGAATATAATCTATTTTTTCACATATATAGTCTATATCGTTTATCCATGCTACAGAATTGGGCATCGGGCCATTATGTAATACAGGTAATCCTAATAGACCCATTTCTTGAACAGTATTAGCATTGCCATCTTGTTCACATAATCTAATTCCCATAAAACAACTTTGATAAAATGCTATCATTTCTTTTTCATTATAGTCTATATTAGAACGAAAAATAAACTCATATTTATCAGACAACATAGTACTAATTTGTCTACATAGTGTTACATTATATATAAGATCATTATTATTTCCATCATATACATATATACGTTTTGATCTCGAATTATTATCAAGAGATACTTTTTTGTATAATGATTTATTTATTAAAGAAAAGTTTATCAATGTAGAATTAATATTATACTTTAACAATCGATCCGATATGGATTTTGATATGGCAAAATGAGTTATATTTTCCAATAATTGTATATGTTCTATATTATTTTTAACATGTGGTATTCTATCATCAACATCTGAACCAGCCCATAAAATGAAACGTTTACCGGTAAAATTTATTAAATCCTTGATATCATTATCAGAATACATACCAAAGAACATTTTATGATCAAATGTATCATTATTATCTAGCAAATTATAATTAGATTTAATCTTATCCTTAAAATATATAATATCATTCGAAACTTGTACATTTTTAATTCCTTGTTGATTAAAATAAATATCCAAATCAAGATCTATAATATCAAGTATTTCTAACTTTTTAGCACTTGATAATAATATTGATTGATAAATATCCGAATTATATACATTATCATACTTTTTATATACATGTTGTGTTGTGATATGTAATATATCTGATGAATAAATAATACATGACATTTGTGAAAGTTCAAATATATTTTCATTCTTTGTAAAATCGAATATTTTATAATTAACTTTTTCTAAGAAATGTTTATTAAAACATCTACAATATATAATGTTATTTATCTCACCAATATTTTTTAATTGATTAATATACATTATATCATCATATGATATAAATGTATTAGATCCTACTATATCATTATTTGCTCGTAAACATTGTTCTATATATTTATAATTAATGAAAAAATTGGGATTAATTTCTAAAACTTTATCATAATTATGAGATTTCAAACTTGTATATACATCTTGATAGCAATTACTTTTATATTGATAATTGTTTTCTATAAAAACATTCCCATAATTAGAAAACAATGATTTATAATTATCGTTGATTAAAATAAATATATAGTCTATTTTAATATTATTTAAAATAAATTTCTTAACTTGATTCAATGCAATGTCTTTATTTAATACATAAATAATTATCGAAAGATTCATTTTATATTACTATACAACAAAAATTTTTTCAGTCATTCAACCTAAAAAATAATATTGTTGTATTATATATGAGTTTTTTACCAAATGTTGGTGTTGTGGGCGTAGGTTTTGTTGGAAATGCTATGAAAGAATCATTTGGTATGAAAGGTCTAACGGTAAAATGCTATGATAAATTTAAAGATGGTGGTATTGGTACCTTAGATGAATTAATAGATTGTGAAATTTTATTTTTATGTTTACCAACACCATATAATAGTGAAATGCAAGAATATGACAAAAGTGCAATATATGATGTATGTGAAGAATTATCAGAGAAAAAGTTTCGTGGAATAACAGTAATAAAATCTACCATAGAAATAAAAACAATGAATTATTTAAAAGATAATTATCCCTTAAAATATATTCATAATCCTGAATTTTTAACAGCAGAAACAGCATTAAAAGATTTTCATAATCAATCACATATTGTATTGGGAATAGATGAATCGGTAACAAATATTGATGTTCATTATTTACATACATTCTATAATACTTATTATCCTGGTACAACAATATCTATTTGTTCAGTTAATGAATCGGAAGCTATGAAATTATTTTGTAATTGTTTTTATGCTACTAAAGTTCAATTGTTCAATGAATTATATTGTTTGTGCGAACAAATGGATATTTCATATAATAATGTGACTAAATTAATGATTGGTAATGGTTGGATTAATCCAATGCATACTATAGTTCCGGGTACAGATGGTAAAATGTCTTATGGTGGTTATTGTTTTCCTAAAGACACTAATGCATTAAATGAATTAATGAAAAAGCATAAAACACCTAATGCTGTGTTAAATGCTGTAATACGGGAAAGGAATGAAATGAGGGAAGACAATGAGAATTGCTCGTAAGTGACAATGTGAATTGTACATTCATTGCAAAAAAATTGAAATAATATATATGTGTTAAACATTTATATTATTATTAATGGATACTAAATACAATACTTGTTTATTTTGCCGTAAAGGTAACTTTCCCTCAACACATCCCATGGTAGATAGAAATGGAAAAACAATATGTAAAAAATTACTTGGAACAAAATGTACATTTTGTAGTGAATTTGGTCACACTATTAAATTTTGCAAACAATCTAAAATAAAACAATTTGAAGCAGAACAATTTTTACAATTTAATATATTAATTAATGCAAAAGCAAATAATATAATAACTAAAAAAAATAGAAATAAATACAATAATATACAGAATAAATTTATTAATTTTTTAAAAAATAAATTTGGTTCAGAATGGTTAAACTTGACATTAAATACATGTTATGATTGTGTATTTTTGCATAATATAAGAATTTATGAAATGGAACAAGATTGTGCAAATATTAGAGAATTGGCCACGTGGTTAGGAAATAAAGAAATTCAATTACGTAATAGATAAATCTATCCAACGAATAGTCAATATATCATTTTCATCAGTTATAACAATAAATTGTTCTTTTATAAAATATTCTTTCAACAAAGTCCAATCTTTAATTGACAATTCTTGTTGTTCATCAATAATTCGAGTGCAAGTTATATATCCTCTTTGGTATTCTATATCTATTTTATTATAAATTGCATCAATAAATAATTGCAATTTAACAGAAAAATTTGTTGGATAAAAAGGTTTTTTAATTTTATCAATTGTCATAGATTTTAATGTTTCTATTGATTTATAAAAGTGAATTCTTCTAGGTTTTAAATCATTATTGATAATAATACAGTCATCAAAAACAGTAGATTCGTGTTGTCCCATTTATATACTATTAAGTATGTATTAATTAATCAATAAATCAATAAATCAATTATTTATATTCATAGCTATAAAATCATTCATTTTTATTTGAACAGTGGCATTTGCTAACCATGGACATCCATTTGCTAACGCATATTTCAAACAATCTAAGTATCCATTTTGTGCTGCCGCCTTTAGTAGCCGATATAGATATACGTGCATTAAAATCATTTATTACTTGTCCAATTATAGCAATAGGTATTTCGATATCATCAATTTCACCATTCTCTTTCATTTCATCTATTAATTACGAATGTATATTCTTCCACATAATATCGCTAAATTTCATTACATACTGTCATTAGACAATTGATATCAATTTAAATTAAAATTGATATTTATTCATTTAATACTATGGCTATTAACAAATTAACAATGAATAGAAAATATCAGTTCATAAATGAAGATCTACTTGAACATCGATCAAATTTACCATGGGTAGAGAAATATAGGCCAGAATTGATCAATAATATAGTATCACATGCTAAAATATTGACTATACTTACTAATTTAATTAATAAGAATAATTTTCCTAATGTAATATTTTATGGTCCACCAGGTACAGGTAAGACCACTACTATTTTAGCATGTGCTAAACAAATGTATGGTGAATCAATAAGTAATATGGTTTTAGAATTGAATGGATCAGATGAAAGAGGTATTAATGTAGTGAGAGAACAAATTAATTTTTTTGCACAGAATAATGATATGAATGCCGATGTGTTTAATATTAATAAGAAAAAACAAAAGTTAGTAATATTAGACGAAGCAGATTCGATGACATTTGATGCTCAATTTGCTTTGAGAAGTGTAATTGAATTATCTATTAAGACAACTAGATTTTGTTTGATTTGTAATTATTCAACAAAAATTATAGAATCATTACAATCTCGTTGTACTGTATTTAGATTTCCACCCATTCCTGATACAAATCATATTGAACATTTGAATTTTATCATTCAACATGAACAAATTAATATTGAATCTGATGTGATAGAACGCATTGTTAGTATATCATTGGGTGATATGAGACGATCCATCAATATATTGCAATCGTTGTTCATGGTTTATGAACATAATAGTATAGATATGAATATGTTGTACAACAATATATGCCAACCATTACCTCAAGAAATGACTACAATAGTTGAAAATATATTTTCAGTTAAAATTAGACAATCATTTGCTTATGCAAAGAGAATTGAAGTAGAAAAATCACTTAGTATCAATGATATTCTAAATAATATAGTGTCATACATTGTTACAAATAAGATATATGGTGTAGCAAAAACAGCTCGTGTCATATCATTACTTTCTAATATAGAGTACAATTTAGCTGGTAATACAAATTATCATATTCAATTATGCGGAATTATTGCAGCGTTAAAAATGTAACTCGTTCATTTTATTCACAATATTAAAAATGTATTTTCTTTAATTTATTTATATTCTATTATGTTATATGTCATTTAATAGAACTTTTTATGACGATTCATTAAATAAACAAAGTAGTTTATTAATCGTTATAGATAAACAAACTGAAAAACAAATGAGAGAAATAGTTGATAGATTTATAGAACAAAAGAAATTGAAAACATTTACTTTTGACTTGGAATTTAATCAATCAAAGCAACATAAAACAAATCGCGTGATGGCTCTAATTCAAATAGCTTTATTTATAGCCGATGAAATATTCATTTTAATAGTTGATCCAACAATAATGTGCAATTTATCAAATAATAAAATCAAGAATTTGTTCAGCGATAAAAGTATAAATAAAATAGGTCATGGAACCGATTCTTTAGATATTCCAGCATTACAACTATATTTAGATAATGACGAACATTTTATGAATTTTATTTTATCATTATATGATACACGTTTTCTATGTGAATATATTAATTCAATGACAGATAATAGATTGTGTAATATATATCATTGTTTAGAAACATTTAATGTTGTATCAAAGAAACAAATAGATTTCCTTCATCACAATGAAAAGAAGCTTGGAAAATTATGGTTTTTAAAAAAGATTCATATTACAACATTATCCCCACAATTAATAGATTATGCTATGTATGATGCATTATATCTTAAAAAACTCGCAAATAATCTAAAGGAACACATTGTTAATAATGGACTAAAATATAATCTAATAAATGAAATAACTAGATTTGTTTTATTGTTAAGGCAAGATGCATTAGAAATATCGAATATTGATACATTTAATTCTTTCATACTAGAAAATAAATCCACACTTAAAACTTCATTTCAATTATGTTATGATCGATTTTATGAAAATGTTGATTTGAATATTAAAAAAATACTAAATTATGGATTTTTCAGAAATAGAATTATGATTTTATTTCAAACAATTTATTTCATGACAAAATGTTTGAATGAAAAAGTAAAAATAAATAAATCCTTAGAAATAAATTCTACACATAAAAAATTCATAAAAAATTCATGGAATAAAATACAATATATAATAATGAATTTTCCATCAATAAATAAATTAATACAAATTTTCATGACCTTTATGTAATTTATGTTATTCAATATGTACAATCCATTGCTCAATTATATCAATGTTGTATTGTCTATTTAACAATTCTAATTCTACTGCATTAATTACATATCCAATTTGTTCCGTATCGCTAATCTTGATTTCTACTTTGTCCATATATCCATTTAAGCAATTAATCAGTCTAGACATTCGACCTGTGTAACATTTACATTGCGAATCAGTAATTTCATCGTTTAAAATCATTTTTATATCGGTACTATATTCATTGATTTCTATTAATGACAAAGTACATAGTAATAATTCTTCAAAAGTTATATTTAATGTTGAATGTATAGTTTTATCATCAATATATTAGAACTTGAAATATCCAATTCAGTAACTAAATCATTAATTGTCGAACCATCTTATAACCATTGTTTATATTCGTTAATAGACCACTTCAATAAGTAATAAAATAAATAATCATAAATATAAATTAAATCTATTTTTATTTTTCTGTTGCATTATGTGTAGATAATAACGTTTTAATAGAATCAATTATATCACAATTTATTCTAGACATGTCTGACATATTATATTGTTCAATGACTTCAGAAATTGAACACTTTTCTATAAATGCAAATGATGCCATAATAACTTTCATTATTTGAATTAATAATAGATATTCGTCTGTGTTATTAATTATACTATTTATATTAGTAATTTGGAGATAAAATTGCATAATAGGATAAATTTTATAGTAATGTAATTCTGTTAATAAAACACTATTCATCGATAATTTTAATGTTAAATCTGTTAATGATGCAACTTTACTAGCTTTATTTATCGATATGACTGGACAAGTTTTAGTAGGTCCTTTCCATAAATAATCATTCAGTTTGATATCCAAACAATTATACAATTGTGTGATTTCATAATCAATATTCAATTCTGATTCTATTTCTACTTCTATATCATTACGTAATGCATGAGAAATATTCATAATAATTTCATCAAAATTTAATTCATTACATCCTGTATTAAAATAGGTTTCTTTTCTTAATAATTCCAAAAATATTTTATCAGGCTGTGGTTCATCAAATGTTATACGTAAATTTCTACTACTAATTAATGTATCCACAATTAAATTAAATATAAACACAGATTTTGGAACTGATACTTTGATTACTACAGCATGTGGTTCTTCGTTTACTTCAATTTTAAATGATGGATATTTTCTCAATATAGTACCAACAATGCTAACAATACTATAAATAATAAATTCTTCATCACCAAAATCTATATTATCAAAATTCATATCATCACCTTCATCATCAGATAACATTGGATTTATAATTTTATGTGTTAAATTATGTTTATTCGCATGTAAATAATTTAATACTTCAAAAATGTTTCTATTAGGAATATCAGATAATATGCATTTTATATCATCTTCTTCTGTTGTTGATAGAATGTCATTGATACAAGTACTAATAGTGTGTTTTATCTTATGATCACAAATAGTAAATATAACATATTCATTAGTAATTTCATCAAATGTTATTTCATTATCAACAAATGTTTTTTTACATTGAATCAATTCATTTATAGATAATGAAATATCAGTATTATATTCAATATCAAATATATGGTCCATTATAATACTTAATCATTATGTACTTAATGTATATTATTCAATTTTTAAAAAAATGAACATTTGACATTTAAACAAATAATAAGTAGAATATGTAAGATGACAACAGTACAAGTACCAACCTTTATTATTAGTAGAACTATTAGGTGTAATGATACCGAATGTGACACCTCATTCGTTACGGATCATGTCGATACCAATGGAATTATTGTTACTAAATCCACTATTGGTAGAACATTTTTCCAATGTCCTAATGTAGCAGATGCTGAGCAAGTATTTAAACAATTGACAGAAAATGGTGACAAGCCTTCGTATATTACATATTCGTTGTTCTTTAAAAATCCAACACAAATGGACCAAGATACATTTAATGATGATATGTCATCAATTGTTACAAACATTTCAACAGATGTCAATGTAACTTATCAACGATTGGATAAAAATGGTTTTACCGGAAAGCTAGTCGTAGATGTTTTGGATGATTATATGAAGTTTAAGAACTTTAACGAAGACGATTCAGTAAAGTTTTATCATTTTGATTCCAATAGAAATAGAAATTTTCGTAAGGCTAGATCTGGATCAGGAGATAATGTTCGATCTGATAACCGATCTCGTGACACTCGTGACACTCGTGACACTCGAGACACGCGTGATAGAACTGACAATCGTGACAGAGGACGTAATAATGATCGTACAAATCGCAACAATAATAGATCTAATGACGCGCGTAATGTTAAAAGAACACCAAGAACTAATAGTGCTGTCAATGATATCTAATCATTGATATTTAGTTATACTACTTATTTTATTATTTATATTTAATGAATAATAAAATTTTTACTGATGATTTTTTCAACAGATTGTTATTTATACCGAATAATACTTTTTTTATTATAGGTACAAATAACAAAAACTATATTATCAAAGATATGTTGTATTTATTGAAAGATATATCATTTGGTGTTGTAATGTCAACAAATCAATTATATGATTCATTTTTTCATAAAAATTTAATTTTTCCAACGTTCAATCAAAAAGTTATTGATAAATTAATTAAAAGACAAAAGACAAAGAATAATAATACATTGTTAATTATTGATACAAATAATAATAAATTATTATTAACGAAATCATATTTTCACGATTTAATAAGGGCATGTGAACCACACAATATTACTTTATTATTTTTCCTAGATGATTTAATTGATGTAAAATATAAAATTAAAACAATTTCATATGTATTATTTTTAAAAGAAATAAATGAATTAAATAATAAAGCAATATATCAAAATTTTGCATATTTGTTTAATGGACAAAAAGATTTTGCATATGCGATGAATAAATTAACTAATTCACATTCTTTACTTATATATCAAAATGAATTCTTCTATTTTCGAAATTATTTAAATTATATGTATGGAATAAATTTTTACGATACGTAGTAATTATTTATACAGAACACTTTTGAAATTTAGGATCTAATATTTTATCAGAATAATAATAATCATATATATACTGTTCTGTAATTGTTTTAAATTTATTTCGTATTCTTATAGCATCTTTTTTTGCTTGATGCATTGGAAATTCTTGTTGTTCTTCCTTACATTTCGTATACTCTATTGTGCCTTTCCTACCACATCTAGCTCGCATGTTTTCGTATTTATATATAACATTATCAAATGTTTCTAATGATTTATCCAATTTTCGATTAACAAGATTATGAATTACAAACATCCAATAACATAATCCATCTCTAGTATCTATATAATCATCTAACTTTATATAGTTTAATAATTCACCAAATGCGCTTCTACATAAAGAACAAGGAATGACACAGCGTAATGATTCTATTGTTAATTTATATTTTATTTTATCATCGTTATCAAGTGTAACAGGACTTCCAAATGTTATATGATGTAATGTTTCCCAAGCATGAGGACCCCATGAATCAGTTTGCATAATAATATATTTGTAGAAAATATTTTTTCTACAAGTGTAAAAAAATTGATATATAAAGTTGTAAATAATATAAAATAATAATATTAATGTTCGAGTATTGTAAAGATTTAGTATATCGTCTATTTTATGGTGATGTTACACCGATTGCTAAAGTTGACGAATCTAATTTAAATAATAAAACTGTATTATATGATTTTCGAGATGATAAGAAAAACTATATTGAGAAATGTAAACCAAAGATTGACGAAATGATTGATAAAGGTTTACTAGTTGATTTTGATAATTTGACAAATTCTAAAATGGATGCATTTCGTTCAAAGTGGTCTTTAACTAGTAATGAATTTAATGATTTTGATTTAAAACATGTTATATATTTTAAGCCAATTATTAAAAAAGTATTAAATAATGATTATAACTTTTCATTAATAGAACTAGATATGTTATCA
>Ga0115557_1002953_pt1 | contig 11219 bp, 15 predicted proteins | sample COGITO_mtgs_1104_FD_87280 | JGI IMG/M metagenome (GOLD analysis project Ga0115557, IMG submission 87280) | Pelagic marine microbial communities from North Sea - COGITO_mtgs_110421 | ecosystem: Environmental > Aquatic > Marine > Epipelagic | place: Germany:Helgoland, sampling site Kabeltonne...
GTGTCATCTCCGGTGGTGCTTCTTTTTCTGCTGCTGGTGCCGCTGGAGCTGCTGTTGCTGCTGGTGCTGGTGCTGGTGCTTGTGCTGGTGCTGCTGGTGCTGGTGCTGCTGCTGCTGCTGCTGCTGCTGCTGCTGCTGCTGGTGCTGGTGCTGCTGCAGGTGCTGCTGCTGCAGGTGCTTCTGCTGCTGCTGCACTGTTTTCTGAAATCGATTCTACTGTTTTCTGAAATCGATTCCACGTGTCGTTATATTTCTCCTTGAAATCAGATATAAATGATTTGTATTTTTCTTTGGTTTCACATGAAGAAATGATGATTTGATATGAGTTCAAAGCATTCAGTGTGAGATTCCACTGCTTCACAAGCATAAGATTGTTTTTCACTGCATCTATTTTGCTTGTTGTGGTGTCCTCCCCCCATCCCCTTATTTTTTCAAGATCAACTGTCCTCAACTTATCCTCCACGCGATTAAGCTCTTCATTGATTTTCGTCAATCCCTTATTTCGTGTAACCCGCAAATTTCCACTATACCGGTTTTGGAACAGCTCGAAGTTATTATTTTCAGTATTGAAGTTTTCGTTAAATACAATCAGTCCACACGTCACAAGCGTGTTGCAGAGCGGTAAAAAGCCTCTCTGGTACGCCTTTTCGAGTTCAGTTAAAGATACTATGAAGTTTTCGAGCCTGAATCCTTCTTCACCAGACGATTCAGGTGTATTCGTTTTCGAAATGTTAATTCGAAGCCTGTTCAGTTCTTCCATTGCCTCGTTCATCCTTTCTACCGCTTTTGTTGCCCAATCTGTATTTTCTGCCTCTGCCTCTTTTGCCTTTACTGCACTTGCCGCTGGTGCTGGTTCTGGTGCTGGTGCTGCTGCTGCTGCTGCTGCTGCTGCTGCTGCTGCTGCTGCCTTTTGTGCTGATTTTCTTGCGTCTGCTCTCTCCACTTTCCTGCTCTGTCTATACATATTACCTCTGTTACCGGTAGCGAACCATATTTCAGAATTCGACAGAAGGGAAAATGATTCACCGCGTGCAGCTTCGCCCTCCATCATACTCGAATCCACTTTTTGATTCTCGTCGTCCGACCAGTCGGGCGACCTTGAATCTGAACTTTTGGAGCTCCCCTGGGTAGCGTCGAAGAGCCTACTTAATGTCCCTGCAGCAACAGCATCTTTTTCTGCTTTGTTATATGCTTCTAATCTATCATTGGCGCTGTTGAATAATGATCGGGCTGATTGTACTCTCCGTTTTGCTTTTTTTGCTTCTGCTCCTTCTTCTCCTTCTTCCTTTCCTAGTTCAGTTGAAAGTGTTGCTTCTGCTGCTTTTAGTGCTGTTTGGGCCTCCATTATACCTGTTTGTAGTTTGTCTACTTCCACTTTCTTAAAATCTGCTAATGCAAGTTCGGCACTTTGTAATAATGCTCTGTCTTCTTCGGTTGCAGCTGATTCTTTTGCTTTTGTTTTTGCCTTATTGACCTCGTCAATAAGTTTTTTTCGTGTTGCCATCTTATCCTTTCTTTCAGTGGTTTTTCTTAGTTTCAGTTGTTGGCTCTTAATTTCGGCAAGGACCTCTGCTTTCTTTGCTCCCCCTGTGGTCACCACAGCCGGTGCTGCCGGTGGTGGTCCATCTGCGCTTCCTCCTGCTGGTGTCGTACTGTCTTGAACTGGGGCTCTTCCCGTGCCACGCCGCGCCAACTGATCTTTCAAATCCTGCATCATAGTGGTATTTTCAGAATTTGTGTTGGTCTTTTCAGAATTTGTGTTGGTCTCTTCAGAATTTGTGTTGGTCTCTTCAGAATTTGTGTTGGTCTTTTCAGAAACAGGTCTCAGTTTTGGTTTCTTCAGAATATCGGCGAATAATCCTTGCCTTCCTTCTGTCGCTTTCGGTGACTGTGCTTTTCCTTCTGCCGCTTTCGGTGGTGGTGGTGGTGGTAGTGGTGGTGCTCCCGGTGCTCCTCCTCCTGCTGGTGGTGGTGGTGGTGGTAGTGGTGGTGCTCCCGGTGCTCCTCCTCCTGCTGCTGCTGGTAGTGGTGGTGGTGCTCCTCCTCCTGCTGCTGCTGGTAGTGGTGGTGGTGGTGGTGGTACTTTTGCTGCTCCTACTCCTGCGGCTGGTGCTGCTTCTGCTGTGGCTGATGGTGCTGCTGCTGGTGCTTTTGCTGCTGCTGCGGCTGATGGTGCTGCTGCTGGTGCTTTTGCTGCTGCTGCGGCTGATGGTGCTGCTGCTGCTGCTGCTGCTGCTGGTGATCCCGATGGTGATGCTCCTCCTGTTGCTGTTCTTGATGCTTCCGCTTGTTGTGGTGTTTTATTTTCTGGATGTGTTATCTTCTTCAACGATTCCAACCATGCGTCTACTGATGCTTCTGCTTGTTTTTCTTCTGTTTTTGTATCTGGCCCTGATGCTGTTTTTGGTTTTCTTCGTTTCTCCAATGTTTGCTTGGCGAGTGCAAGATCATGCATCGCCCGTCGATTCTGAAGTTCCCATGGTGCTAGAGCGTCTGTCAACGTGTCACTAGTATTGACGTTTGCAGGCGAACTCACGAGTTTGGTACTATCATGTTGGATTTCTTCATGTTGAATTCCTTCTACCATCACGTTGGTCGTAGTATCCTTCACATCAGCATTCTTATCGAAATCGTTTGAACATGAGGCAAGTAGGGATTTATCAAAATCGATCACACCTTCTACTGAAATGTCATTGGAAGTGACACTTTTAAGATCCATTAGTGCTTCAAGTGTAATGATAGTAACCTTATATAATGTTACAGAAGAAGATATGCAGTTTAAGGGGTGAATATTATAACGTTAAAGGCATTTCCAGGAAATTATTGAATTTTCAAGTACTTAATGAAAGAATTCATCGTTGTAAACCATTTCACAGTGTTTAAAATTCGTTTAACAGTTGTTTAAACACGATCCGAGCCGCGAAACGACGACATTAGGGGATTGAAATTATGCCTGTTAAAAACAAGGTACGGTGGTAAAAATGTTTATAAGTGTTTTAATTTAAAAAGTATAAAAGGGTAATACATTTAAATTACGATGTTAAAAGGGGGGGTTGGATATTGCGTAGTGATTCTTGAATGATTTTGAGTTGGCCTTTTTGTTTTTATTACGTGTCACAAGTAACGCCTAGTAATCGCCGGGCTTGCCACCGCGCTTGACCCACCTTGGCCTTCGGTCAACACTTAACTTGACCCACCTTCGGCTGTCGGAAGACTGGGAGGACCGGGGGGAGGTGGACGAAGTGTTGGAGACAGTGTCTGAGGTGTGGAGGAAGTTGTCAGCGAAGTTGTCAGCGAAGTTGTCAGCGGGGCCCTCGTTGAGTGCGATGCGCAGAGACTCCAGCTGGATCATGAGATCTGTCTCGAGTTCGGAGAGGTTGTGCTCGGCGCGAGAGAGATCGTCGTCGTGGGCCTTGAAAAGCTCCTTGGCATATTCGTTGCGGAGGTTGGACACGCGGCGGATGTGGGCGCGGAGGCCATTGAAGTCACTGTAAGAAGTCATCGTGGGAGGTGAGTGGGTGAGGTCTTTTGTTGGCAGGAGTCTCGGAGGGTTGCTGGGATATTGGGTGTATGGTTGTATTAGTCAACTTGGTCCCAAAATAGATTCACTTTCTCTATTTCCAGGAAGCTGTTGACTGATAGAAGTAGTCAAGAGTTGACTGATAGAAGTAGTCGAGGTTGACTGATAGAAGTAGTCGAGAGTTGACTGATAGAAGTAGTCGAGAGTTGACTGATAGAAGTAGTCAACGGGTTTCTAAAAATAGAGAAAGTGAATCTATTTGGGGAAATGGAGTCGCCATAGGAGAGAGGGATTTGAGAGGTTGGATTTCAAGAAGTGACACGATATGTCGACACGCTACCATGATTACAGTCCAACCTCGCCCGCACCATCGGCAACCTTTACGCCCGTAACATCACCACGCTCCGGCAGTCCGGTTGTCGCTCGCTGCGGCAGTGGGAAGACCACCTACTACACCCCTCTGCTTCGCAGATCAAGGAGCGGAAGCCCGGTTAATGCAGCATCGCCCCTCAGCCCGAATTACAGACCAACGAGCCCAACGTACGTCCAACGTGCTGTCCAGGCGTTGGGCGCCAAGAGGAAGCGGAGCTGTGATGAGGGTTGTGAGGAAGAGATGGGGGCAGTTTTGGCTAAGTACGATGTGACGTTTGGGACAAAGATGTTCAGGAAGGTGGTTCAGAGTGAGAGCGATGGAAGTCCCAAGATGAAGAATTTTGAAGCCTACCAGGATTATGTTCTTAAGTTTGGGGAGGGTGGTTTGGAGCAGACGGAGTGTCTTGATACGATAGGAGACATGATTGAGTTCATCAGGCAGCAGCAGGGTCTTCTGACGAAGCAGTGGAATTTGATCAAGGAGTCGCATGAAACGGCAAAGGAGCTTGATAGTGCTGTGGAGGTGGTGGAGTTGCAGAAAGGTGTGATTCAGAAGCAGAACGGGGTGATTCAGAAGCAGAAGGAAATGATGGAGCTGCAGGAGGAAAGGGAGTCATGAGATATGAGTATAGTGTGATGGTTATGAGTATAGTGTGGTTCGTGTGGTGACGTATTTTCACCGCGTTTTGAAAAAGTAAAAGATGATAAGGGTATTTTCCGACTGGCGTTTTAGCGGCATTGTGCGCCGTTTTGGGGGCATTTTTGGGCATGTGGAGCCATTTTGGGGGCATTTTTGGGCATGTGGAGCCATTTTGGGGGCATTTTGGGGCATGTGGAGCCATTTTGGGGGCATTTTGGGGCATGTGGAGCCATTTTGGGTTTTTTGCAGTTTATTATACTTGAATATCTCTCTACTTTGCAATGAATAAAAACCTCTTTCCCTTATAACTGAGGTAGGTGCCCTTTGGTCCACCGAGGCGCAACCCACCCAAGCACTGACGCTTGGCAGGAGGCACAGAGACCTTCGTCTCGAGCCCTCCCTCCGGCGTCTTCTCCAAGTCCGAAAGTTTTGCGAGCTTGCGCTTGTCCTGTGCCTTACGCCTTGCCTCGCAACGAGCCTTGTGCACACGAAGGTACTTCACAAACTTTGAAGTCTTCTCCTCAAACTGCTCAAGAGGATGACGCGAAAACACTTCTTCCTCGGTGTCCGTATAGTATCCCTGCTGGTAAGGTTCCGGCTCGCTTTCCGAACACTCCTCCCGACGAGGAGTCGGGGGCGGGGAGGGAAAGTCGGCAAAGTGTGTCGCCATGTGGTGGTGGTGTTTGTTGATCAGAGTCTCGAAAATCGGAGCTCTCTTACGGGGTCTGCAATCTATTTCTGGGAAAAGTGAAGCTATTTGGGGAACAGTTGACTGATAAAAGTAGTCAACTGTCAATTGATAAACGTAGTCAACCGTTGACTAATAAAACTAGTCAACAGTTGACTAATAAACTAGTAAACAGGTTTCTGAAAATAGAGAAAGTGAATCTATTTTGGGAGCAGGGGTCGCCTTAAGGAAAACCGTGGCACAGCCAATCAATTCATTCACTGACACAGAATGTCGGCATGGGAAGGACGTAAGCCAATTGGTGGGGTGCGTAAGCCAATTGGTGGGGTGAAGAAAAAGGCGGCCAAGACCGAGGTCAAGAAGCCTGAGACCGAGGGCTGCTCCAAGCATCAGAAGGAGCCTTATCCGACTTGGCTGCGCAAGCCGATTCCGATGACATCCAAGGCAAACCAGACAGCCGATGCAAAGTTGATTTCGGAGCTTCGTGAGCAGATCAAGAACAAGGATGGGCAGTACCAGAAGCTCCACTGGGAGTACCAGGAGCTCCACTGGCTTCGTTTGAAGATCAAGAAGAAGGATGAGGAGTACCAGAAGCTCCACTCGCTATTCTTAACGGTCCACTCGGACCACCAGGAGCTGGGCAAAAGACATCTTGCGATGCTGGGGGGGCGTATCGAAAAAGGAAGAGGATAAACTCTGAGTACCAGAAGCGTAAAGAGTGTTTGGTTCGGGTACGAAAACAATAAAAAATGCTTAACGGCACTTTACTGCTGCATTTTATTAGTAACCCTTACCCCGCAAACAGACCCCTAACCCCATCCCAAGAATAGATCAACCGTTGACTAATAAAACTAGTCAACCGTTGACTAATAAAACTAGTCAACCGTTGACTAATAAAACTAGTCAGCCGTTGACTAATAAAACTAGGCAACCGTTGACTAATAAAGTTAGTCAACGGGTTGCCAAGAATAGAGAAAGTGAATCTATTTTGGGTGAGAGGTCAACAAAGGAGCGTGGAGTCTGAGACTCTCGTCTTCACTCACACTCTTACAACGACAGCATGCCTTCGAACCAGCCTCGGGGAAACGGTACCGGCCATCGCGGCGGCCGCGGCCGTGGGCGCGGTGGTACTGGGGGCGGTGGTAACCGTTACGCCGTTGTGAATGGCGGGAACCTTTGCGCTGCCCATAGTTCTTGCAACACGTGTAATGCAACGATCAGGGACTTGAAGAGTAAGTGGTCGGTCGCCAAGGCAAACGCGAAGCGCATGGCTGCAGTAGTCAACTACGCTATGGGGGCAATGAACGAGGACGGGGACAGTGCAGGGCCTCGTTTCGCGTCAGTGGAAAACAGCTTCGTGCTCAACACGTGCGCTTCGGAGTCATCGGGTGATCTCAAGCAGCCACCATGCGGCTTGTGCTTCGAAAATTACACAGATGGGGGTGTGCACAACCCAGTCGCGTTTTTTGAGAACGGCTGTGGACACACTGTGTGCAAGGCGTGCTTTGAAAAAATGCGTGACACGGCCCTCTCTGAACGTAAGAAGATGACGTGCCCGTACTGTCGTAAGGACGTGACGCGTGCGGCGGCTCTGCGTATGTAAGACGTGAAAATATATTACATAATAAAAACATAATCGTATTTAAACTCGCTTTATGAGTCAATCGCCAAACCATCGGAATGGCGATGACACCATCGGAATATCGATGGCAAACTAACTCAAGGCTTATGCCCGTAAAGAGAGATAATTTACTGACCATGACAGAAGAAAAGTACCCTGAAGTTATTAGTCTAATGTACGAGGCTTACGGCACAGACATGGAGGGGCTTTGGCAAAAGTATGAAAGGGAGAAGAGATTGCGAGAAGAGCTCGAACGCACAAACCATGAGCTCCTCGTGATGAAACATAAAGTGATCGACTTTGCGTCGGTAATCAGCGAGGAGATTGATGAGCAGTACTATAGGAATCGGCCTTTCCCACAGATCTGGGAAGAATTTACAAAGAGAGTTGAGGACAAGTTTCTAGAAGCCGGTCACCTTAAAACCCTAAATGAGAGGTTTAGAAAAGAACTGCAAACACGTCGCATCAAATCGGCCAATTACTTAGACGACTGAATATTGCGTTGAAACAAATATTATCTATTGATAATATTTAAACTCGCATTATGCTGAGTCACCAAATTTGCAATGATACGAGGCGGGAAGCCTACCCTAAAGGAACTACAGCTAGTAATCGAGTATCAAAAAAGACAGCTAAATTCGCTCGAAGACGAGATAGTATGGTACATAGAGCGAGTGAGAAAGCTCGAAAAGTTTGTGAAGCAAGTAGAATCGCGCAAAGGGTGGGTATGTTCTTCCAGGCATTGGGAGAAAATATCGTCAGAGGAAGATCGTAAGCTAGAGGAAGACCAGAAAAACCCACAAAAACATCGAGCAGAGCACGGGAACATGTCGTAAGGACCCTCGTCTTAATAGAATTTATTGTCTTCACAGAAGAACTCCTATCAATGGCTCCCAACTCCCTCATCCTACAAACACATGCTATCAACCGCGACACAGAGCTTCTTGAACGGGTCCAAGAAGTCCTCAACGGAAGTCCCGTCACGACGAAGCTCCCCTGGGAAGTGCGGAGGAGAGCGAGAGCGCGGCCGCTTTCGGCGCTCCGAAGTCTCCAACGCCGACTCCGCGATGTACGTACCAAACTGATTGCAATTCTGCCTGCGAACGAACACCGGCTTCACCTGCTCCTCCTCGTCATCATCCGAAATCTCGATGATCTCTTCATCATCCGAAATCTCGATCACCTCATCTACCCCAATCTGGATCCTGTCCTCTTGCAACGAAGGGCGCTCCTCCTCCTCAGCTGCCTCCTCCTTGTCTCCCCACCGATACTTATGGCAGTGGTGCCTCCATCCAACAGGGGTAACATGCTGAGTCTCCTGGAGGGGCGGAGAATTCCGACTGGCGCCCAATACCAACTCAGAGACAATGGGAAGAAGTTCAGTGTTACGGCGTGGCATCGTGGCGTGAGTGTAGTTGTGTGGCAGAGTTTCAGAAAATCGACTGAGTTATCGAGTCTCGCTGCTCGAATGCTATTTTTGGAAAAACTGATACTATTTTGGGTGTTGCTATTTTCAGCCATCTTTTTGTTATCAGTCAACAATTGAATTATAAGTGAACGGTTGACTCAATTGTTAGTAAACAGGTTCCTAAAAATAGAGAAAGTGAATCTATTTTGGGAGCAGGGGTCGCCTTAAGGAAAACCGTGGCCAGCCAATCAATTCATTCACTGACACAGAATGTCGACACGCACTTCTCCCACCCCACAGTACACTTCGGAAATCAGGGCGCGTGTGGAGAAGCGCTACAATGAGGAGTACGTTGTCGAAACGTTAGCAAAACACTGCAAGCGGGAGGATGAAGATGATTGCTTGAAGAGCTGGGAGGAGTACCACGCATACATTGCTGAGGAGGGTGAGGACATTGATTGGGAGAAGTGCCTGGAACACATGGAGGAGATGGTGAAGCTCATTCGTGACCAGAAAGAATTGATTGACGAGCTCGAAAAGCGGCTAAAGAAAAAAGATGCATGTATCACGAATGTGATTGAGGGGTTGAAAAAGAGGGGCAAAAGTTGGGAGCATTACAGGAGTGCAGCTGATTCGTGACCAGCGCGAGTTGATTTCGATGCTTTCTGCGAAGTTGGCTTGAACTTGTTGTTCGCAAGAGGTTTTGGAACAGGAAAAGGGGGTGGCGTTGAAAAAGTAAAAAGAATCAGTCAACAATATAATCAGTCAACAATAGAATCAGTCAACAATAGAATCAGTCAACAATAGAATCAGTCAACAATAGAATCAGTCAACAATAGAATCAGTCAACAATAGAATCAGTCAACAATAGAATCAGTCAACAGTTAAACTAATATTTCAGTCAACAGTTAGCTAATAATTCAGTCAACACTTAACTAATAATTCGGTCAACAGTTAGCTAATAATTCAGTCAACTGGATAATTAGTTGCACCAGTTAACTAATAACTCAGTCACAAAGTTGACCTATTTGCTAGTGCTATTTCGGTATTCACTTTTGCTATTTTTGGCGCGTGGGCCCATTAACCAGTGGGCGATTGCGAGAGGCGAAACACCAAAGACAAACAGCAAATGTCGGCACGCACTTCTTCTACTCCTTCGTCGCCCAAGGCGCCGCGCAAGGCGATTGGCGAGGGGGCGTGTGCGGACGAGGAGCGGGAGAGGAAGAAGGCGCGCGTGGATAGAGGCCAGACGATCTACGAGACCTTCGAGAAGTTGCTCGCTGCGGAGGGCGTGCAGGCCGCCCGCGAGGACGTGAAGAAGCGTTTCGACCAGGACTTCGGCGTCAAGACGTTGGCAGAGGAGTACAAGGGGGAGGACATGGTGTCCTGGGAGGAGTACGAGACGTATCTTCGTCAGTACGATGACACCGACGAGTATGAAAAGTGCCTTGAGCACACGGACGAGATGGTCTCTCTCCTTCGGGATCAGAATGAGTTGATCCGTGTGCTTTGTGAGCAGCTCAAGAAGAAGGATGACTCTATTGCCGGGGTGATTGAGGTGTTGAAGAAGTAAACAAAAAAATGCACAAATCCTTAGTGATGCACACGAGTCCTGAGTGTGTCAATAAGGTTCAGTTGTCCTAAAAATGACTAAGTTACCAGTCAACACTTGACTAATAATTCAGTCAACAGTTAACTAATAATTCAGTCAACAGTTAACTAATAATTCAGTCAACAGTTAACTAATAGTTCAGTCAACAATGGCAGTTGACTTAATGGCAGTTGACTTAAAGGCAGTTGACTAAATGGCAGTTGACTAATGCAGACACGTGTACTCTTTTCAGCAAACTTTATTTTTCCGATGCTTACTCGAACCAACCACTTTTTAATTTTCCCGTTGTCCACTCAAACCTTATCCTTGGCCGCCTTTGCCAAGAGCTCTTTCTTGGCTGTCTGGAGGAAGTCCATGCTCATGACAAGAAGCGACCTCAGCTTCTTGATGTACTTATGAGGCGAGTGCTCAATGTCTCCCATAGTGTTGGACATGCACGTGTCATATTCACCATAGGAGCTGTATCCAGCCTCCAACATCGTCTCCCCAACGCACTTGACACCCCACTCATCACAGTACAGACCTTCAAGATCTTCCCACGCCATCTTGGATTCTTCCAGAAACTTCTTGACCCCGCCCGTCTCCTCATTGTCCTCTGCGAGAAGTCCCTTCTTGATCAGGGCACGTGCAATCTCCGGATCTTCCGACATGATCCAATCGCAGAGCTTCGAAAAGGCTTCTCCGTCCTTCTTCCCCGTGGTCTTAGGCTTCTTGACCTCGGTCTTAGGCTTCTTGACCTCGGTCGAAGCCGCCCTCTTGCGCTTGTTCGTGGGCTTCTTCTCCTTGGCCGCCATGGCCGCCGCCGCCTCCTTGGCCGCCATGGCCGCCGCCGCCTCCTTGGCCGCCATGGCCGCCGCCGCCTCCTTGGCCTCCTCCTCCGCCTCCTTGGCCGCCTCCTTGGCCGCCTCCTTGGCCGCCTCCTCCGCCTCAAACGCCTCCGCAATTTCTTCCTCCACTGAGATCAATGCCGCCGCCGCCTCCATATCAACCATCGCTTCCTCGGCGGCATGTTCCGCCTGCACCGCCTCCTCCCTCGCTGCCAAGATTACACGCAAGTGCTCACGAGGATCGCCATTCAGCGGCTTAACCTCCGCCGGCGGATAACCCATCTTTCTCCTCAAGTCACTACAAGACCCCTTGCCGTAGTCAGTAGAATTGATAAATTTCACGGTAGAAGAAGGAAAAATGGAGCGTGCCGACATTCTGTGTCAGTGAATGAATTGATTGGCTGTGCCACGGTTTTCCTTAAGGCGACCCCTGATCCCAAAATAGATTCACTTTTTCTATTTTTAGAAACCTGTTTACTAACAATTGAGTCAACAGTTCACTAATAAAATAAGTCAACAGTTCACTAATAA
>Ga0115557_1002957_pt1 | contig 11204 bp, 9 predicted proteins | sample COGITO_mtgs_1104_FD_87280 | JGI IMG/M metagenome (GOLD analysis project Ga0115557, IMG submission 87280) | Pelagic marine microbial communities from North Sea - COGITO_mtgs_110421 | ecosystem: Environmental > Aquatic > Marine > Epipelagic | place: Germany:Helgoland, sampling site Kabeltonne...
ACACAGTAATAGTTCCTTCCCCCCCTTACCCTCTCACCCCCCGTTTCTCGTGTTTTGTCCCCAATGTACTCCAACCTGTCCTCCTCCGTCTCCCTCCCCCTCCCCTCCCGAATAATAACGAGCCTAAACGACCCCCAGTCCCACACCTTCCTCGCGGGCACCTGCTCCCTCCACTCCCCCAACTCCGTCCACCTGATCTCGTTCGACGAGGCCTCGAACGACATGAGGATCGGGGCGAGTTACGACGTGGGGGGGGAGGACCTTGATGGTGGTGGCGTTGGCGGTGGCGTTGGCGGTGGCGTTGGCGGTGGCGGTGGCGGTGGCGGTAACGGTTCGACGAGCGCGAGCTTTGAGGTCACTTGCATCGCACCGTCCCCTGTTAATGTGCGGTTGGGGGAGTGTTTGATAAGTGGGCGGAGTGCCGTCGTGGGTAGTAAATATCGCAGCTGTTTGTACGAGCTGCCGAACGTCTGCGATCGGGGGAGGGGGGAGGAGAGTGTTGATATTGATGCTGATATTGGGGGAGAGGGTGGTGGTGGGGACGGTGACGGTGACGGTGACGGTGATGGCGACGAGGGTGGGTTCATTAGGGGTAGAGGGGAGAGCACTGCCAGTAGCAACGTCGGTGACGATCAAACTTACACTCCCGCGAGACTCGCCAAGCTCCCCGACAGCGACACTTGCGTCAACAGCATGATATACTCCCCTAAATACTCTTCAGACGGGAAGATCGCAACCATGAACAGCAGCACTCTCTCGTTCCTAGACGTGAGCGCGGGGAGTTCCAGATCCGTGGGGACCGTGGGGACCGTGGAGATTAGTCCCGGGGGACGGGGCGTCGCGGCAAAGTGGGACCCCCACCACGCCGATACCATCGCTTGCCTGGAGGATACTTCTGTGGTGAGCGTGGACGTCAGGTCCATGAAGCCGGCCCACGCGATACGCGATGCCCACGGGTACTCCTGTCGGTCGTTCGACTTCAACCCGAACCGCCCCCACGTCTTGGCCACGGGGGGGGAGGATGGGCTCATTAAGTTCTGGGACATGCGGAAGCAGGGCCCGGCACTCAGGGTGCTCAGGGGGCACACTCACTGGGTGAACGATGTCAGGTTCAATCCTTTTCATGATCAGCTTTTGGTCAGCGGGGGGAGTGATGGGATGTGCAATCTCTGGAGGGTTTCGAGGTGAGTGAGAAATGAGAGTGAAAGGAGTGTGTGGAAACGAGTGGATAGTGCAGTGAGGGGAAACTGAGAATGAGAATGAGAATGAGAATGAGCAGAATATTTCTGATTCTCAAACAAACATCGCCCAAAACTTACCGACCACCCCCAATGACGCCCCTCCCCCCAAAAAAATTGCAATGAAACCACCCCATAGCATCTCCTCTGCCCCCCTTCTTGAACTAGATGACGACAACAAGACAACAAAAGACATTTGCGTACAGCAGTTCCAGCAAGATAACAACGAGAGCTGTTACAGCGTCGCGTGGAGCAGCTGCGATGCTTGGGTTTTCTGCAGCATTGGCTACGACGGAACCGCAATTTTAAACCACACACCTAGTGCAGAGAAATACAAAATTTTGTTGTAGCAGCCAAAAAAAGCGAATGATTTATTACCCCACACCCACCCTTAACGCCTTTGTCCATGACCGTGTCCCCCCATTTGTCCTACTTTTACGTGTTACATGTAGCTATCTCCAAGGAAATCTCTGACCTAAAACCAGAGATTTCCTTGGAGATAGCTAACATGGAATTTTTCAAAATCTCTGTTTCTGTTTTAATCTCACTAAAATACATTAATTATTAAAATTTATACTATTTATTTCTAAATTAATTTTTTTAAATTTTTTTATAAATTTTTTTAATTTAACAAAATTTTTATCTCAAAATTTGTTTAAAATTTTTTAATATTTTATAAATTAATTTATTAAATATTTTACAAAAGATATTTAAAACTTTATTTATTCACAATGGTTAATTATATACTTTAATATTGTTATAAAAGTTTATTGTATTACAAAAATATATTTAAACTAACGAATTACAATTTTTTGTGCTTTTCTGTGTTTCGTCTTGGGTTTTTTATTATTATTATCTAACAGGGGGGTGTGTGTCTTGGGTTTCCGTTGGGGTTCTTGTTTGTGTTTGCTGTTCGTTCGTCGTTCTCGATCGTGTGAGTGGCTTTCTTCTTATTGGCATCCTTTTGACAATTTTTCGAAAACGGCGAACGAACAGCAAACACACACAGGAGAACATCAACGGAAACCCAGGAAACAAAGAGAACACGAAAAACGACGACAAAGAGAACCAATATGCCTTGGCAAACACTGCGCTTGCGCTTATAAGCGTTTCAAAGTGATTTATATCGCGATGTCTTTGTTATTCAACGAACTACTTTTATTCTAAAGGTTTTTTTAACAATCTGGAAATCCTTGAGCTTGCACTTGGGCAGAAATTAACTTCTCATCAGTGTCCACTGTGAGAGAGCGCGCGTGGAGGCACATTCTTGGCCATTCCGCCCTCTCCACAGTTTCGTCATCCTTCGGTGTGTAGGTGAAATCTCCCAGGATGGGCCGCCCAAAAGCTGCAAGCATGTGAAGTCTCAGCTGATGTCTTCGTCCTGTCAGGGGCGAAAGATGAACATGTGTAACGTTGACGTTGCTATTTTTTACGACGGATTTTTTCACAACGGAAACTCGCGTGATTGCTGGCTTGAAGTTGAGAGAGGTTGAACTTGGTGCTTTGGCTGCCATTTTTTTGTAGAAATCTTTCGCTACATCAGCGATGTTTTCGAGTGCCTCGCTAGGCATTGTCATCTCGAATGCCGAGGGAATTGTGGCGATTGGAACAGCAACGTAGAAGACTTGCTCTTCTTCTTCTTCTTCTTCCTCTTCTTTTTCATTGCTGTTACTATCGCATCTATTATTACCAGTATTGACACGGAAAACGAAAGGGAGTGCGTTCTCTTTGCTCCCACTGTTACTGTCATCTCCAGCAACGCCGTCACCATTTTTGGTAAGAATCTTGTTGTACTCTTCTGCCTTTTTTTCGAATCGCTTCTTGGCCAATACGAGCCACTTTTGTTGCTGTTCACCAACAATATTTTTGGCCTCTCTCTCGTTCTCGTTCTCGTTTTCGTTCTTGTTTTCGATCCCCTTCTTCTTCCTTTTCTTCTTCTCTGAATCCTTTCTCTCGCAATTATTGATTTCATTCCACTTGACGCGTTGAAGGAATGCTGATCCCTCGCCAAATTCGCCGCTATCAACAACGCTGTCACCATCACAACCTCCCCCTCCATTCCTGCCGACCTCCGCCGCCCTCTTCCACTGCTCAAAAAAGGCGCTAGCTGGTTTGTATCCTGGCGGTTTACTTTTTTTACGTTTCTTGTGATTTTCTTCAATTGCGCCAGGCCCCTCAGCCCCCCCCCAAACGCGCTCAAAAACGCTCCTGTCGACGAATGGCATCCTTGAAATGTCCACCCTCCCACCAACAACTGCCTGGTAAGTCTTCTTCGTTTTACGAGATTCAAAGGCGGCCGTTGCCAAACGGGCAGATTTCTTGTTCCGGGCCAAGAGCATTATTCCACTCGTCGCGTAGTCAAGTTGATGGCACAGGCGGAACCTTTTGCTCGGCTTAAGAGAGTCGCCAGATCGCAGATCCCATTCATTTTCGCTCGGTTTTACCATCCTGACAAGATTCGACTGCACGGTGTCTTCGAATTCTCCATCAACTTCGCCGCCGTCAATCTTCATATCTGGCGGCTTATTTACGACAATATAGTCATCGTCTATAGACAGGATAGCCAACTTGCCGCCGCAAACACTTTTGCGTTCATCAGCAACAAAGTCAAAAAAATCCTCTGCCGATGCAAATTTTTGCTCCTCAGCTTCACCAGACCAGCCAGGGTATATCCTCGACGGATTTGTTCTGTACTTATCACGTTGCATCATTTAATATCGATTCTACTGCGAGATTAGATGATGGATCTACGGATGAAATTCAGGTGATTTTAAAATCAATCGTCCAATATTTTATCCCTGAAGAGTGTGTGTATCGACTGTCGTCGGCCAGAATCACAAAACCGCTCGACAGTAGACGGTCTTCTGCCCTTAGCCACATGTCACATCGATTTTTACAGAAAAATTAAAGGATTGATCTTTACTCGTCTGAATTCCATTAATTTAATCGTTAAATCCTCACCTTGTCAAACCAATTAAATTGACATACGACAGAAAAAAGTAACGAGAAAAATATTCAATTTTGAACTCTCATTCCACCCTTTCGTAATAGCATGTCTGCGACTCTCTCTCAGGCCTATCTGTTCTGCTACAACTCCATACAGTTCGTACTGTGGGTGCGCATATTTGTAGCCTTAATCTCTGTTCCATATCCAGCTTTCTCTCACCTGAATGAAGTAACTGAAATGGTATCCTTCTGTCAGAAATTCTGCTTTCTTGAAACGCTTCACCCAATTGTTGGTCTGGTAAAGGGGGGCTGGTTTACACCGTTTTCACAGTTTGTCGGGAGAAACGCTGTCCTCTTCGGCTTCATCATTCCGCTGAATCAGTCAAACAAAGTGAGTCAATTTTGCTGCATTTGCATTCCCATTTGCATTCCCATTTGCATGTTTTCTCTCCCCACCTCAAGATTTTTTAACCCCACCCACCCACTAACCCCTTCGCTCTTGCCAGTGGATGTATATTCTGTACTCTGCCTGGTCACTGAGCGAGATGGTTCGCTACCCGTTCTATGCTCTCTCGACCATTAAAATCAATTTTCGTCCCTGGATTTGGCTTCGCTACACCGCATTCATCTTTCTGTATCCAGGTAAGTGGTGCGAGCCTTGTGTTATGTGTGTACATCGATGCGATAGTGTGGGGTGTCGATAAAAGAATACTATGCGATATACAACCGATCGACCGACAGACACCAAAATCTCTTGCACAACCTCTTATCCTCTGCTTCTGACCTTCTTTCTCCCCTCCCTCTTCTCCCCTAAAAACGTTCTACAGTTGGGGTTTTCGCTGAGATCGCAGTCTTGTATACCGCCTTTCCGTACGCCGAAACCAACGATGGGTACTGGATCTTCTTGGGATATTTGAGGCCTGTGATGTATTTGTACATGGGCTATGCTTACTGTGTTGCCTTCCCCGGTCTTTACAAATATTTGCTGAAAACCAGGCGAAAAGTCCTATCCCCGGACGATTTTAAGGCCAAATCAAAAGCCAAAAAATCATCATGAATGCAACTTTCAGAGAAGCACGAGAGCACAGATAATGAATAATAAATACGCGCACGACAAAACAAGACAAGCGCAAACCAAAAAGACCCGCCTATTTAAAAAAGCTAGCTAGCTATACAAGTTTCCAACCCCGTTATCTTCTGCATCATACTCTCGGTCCCCCGCCTCAAAGTATACCCCGGTCACTTCCAACCCGGTCTCCTGTAGCAATTGTTTGCACCAGCACTCTGTCCCGAACTTATTTTTTAGCAACCCATAATATTTGAATCTATATGCCCCGTCAGTGACGCTCAAGATCTCAATTACAGAACCCATGACCTTCATCACAGGCTTGATCTTTTCTCTTATCTCCTCGCTCACATCGCCCTCCCGAGTAGTACCCACCAAATAATCCTTCAACATGCCCAACTTACGCTCTGTGTACAACTCGTGCCGCTCTCTGTCAAGCCACATGTTGTTGTCTTTTCTTGCCACCTGCCTGCTCAGCTGCAGTGCCTCATCAGGAGTCAGCGTAGCGTAATGGGACTCCCACTTCGCCCTCTCTTCTTCGCTCTTGAAAAACCTATTGTTCCAGTTGGGCTTTTCGACAAAACCCTCCCACTCGTCGTAGTAATCCTCCTCCTCCATTAGTGAAGCCGTTTTACTGCCATCTTTGTCTGACAGCACCACACTCGAAGGCGCCTTCTTAAAATCAGTAAATTCGGCCCCTAGATCTTCGCCTACTAGCTTCCTCCTACTGGTGATCGAGGCCATGTCAACTTCCTCCACCACTTTCTCTGCACCATTCTCGTCTTCCACACTATTTCGCAAAGTCGTAAAGGGCAGGCTTCTCCTGCTCTTTACCACACAAAAACGCGTGGAAAACCCTATTACACTCTGAATAGTGACCAAAGTCACAAATAATCTGGCAGAAATCATAATTTGTCTGAATGACATAATCTGCCAAAATATTTCGATCTTCTGAACGATCGGAACATCGGAACATGCATCATTGTCAACAGGGGACCACAGAGAAGTCTGTTCACCCTCATGAGGAGTCATCCACTCGCTCTATTACAGTTCAACCTCCTTGCTACGACCACGCGTTCATTCTCTCACTTCTACGCCCATTCCAACCAACCTCTTCTATCATTGCAAAGGCCCACCACTCTGACTCGATCTTTGCACAGACCGCTTCGATCCCTTATGTCCACCGCTCCCGAAGTAAACTGGGACGAGACTATTCCCCCAAACCTAGCCGCGATTTCTAGTCGAGTCAAGGACTGTGCAGCGAAGAACGGCGACTCGCTAGTCACTTTGGTCGCTGTTTCCAAGACCAAGCCCCTTGAAGCTATCCTTGCCGCGCATAGAGTAGGGCACATAAGGTTTGGGGAGAATTACATTCAAGAGCTTGTCAGCAAGTGCGAGGAAATACAGGCGAAGGAAATAGCCTTTGATGGAAAATTCAGCTTCATTGGTGCCTTGCAGTCCAATAAGGTGAACGCACTAATAAAGAGCGGCTATAGCAGTGGCCTTCTTGACTGCGTTGAGACAGTCACTTCGATCAAGCTCGCTCGCAAGTTGAACGATTCCGTGGGAGCTGTTCGCAGTGACAACGCTTCATTGGATAAGCTAAAAGTCTACGTCCAGGTAAACACTAGCGGGGAAGAGAGCAAAGGGGGCTGCAGTCCTTCGGAAGAATCTCCAGAGGTGGTTGATCTTGTTCGGTTTATTCACAACGACTGTAGTGAGAACTTGTCGCTCGTGGGGTTGATGACTATCGGTGCTGTCGACGATAGTAAGGGTGCCTTTGAAGTTTTGAAAAGCACCAAGCAGAGGTGCGAGATGGAAGTGGAGGGATGTGGTTCCCTGAAGCTAAGGTTAGTGAGCAAAATTGTAATGTGAGGAAGCAGAAGAGAGTGAGCCGCCGTCCCCGATAGTCGGCCCGGCGCAATTTCCCATCGAGCTAACTTACCTCCCCCCCATACCCCCTTCCCCCTTCAATCCCTTCAATCTAATCAATCTAATCTAATCTAATCTAATCTAACTTAATCTAATGCTCTCAAAAAAAATGGTGATTGGCGTCTGTTTTTTCTTTCTCTGAAATCAACCAAGCATGGGGATGAGTGGGGATTTCGAATTGGCCATCGAGATGGGCGCCACAAGCGTTCGAGTTGGTAGCAGCATTTTCGGGGCAAGGGACTATGGAAATAAGTAGTAAAACGAAATATGACGAGTGCCAGTTTTTCGAACAACAAATCGGTCCGTTCATCCAAAAAAACTTTTCAATTAAAAATCAAACTCGTCCTCACTCTGATCATTTCCCTCCCCTCCGCTTTCTAATTCGTCTTCGTCGTTGTCTCCTTCAGTAATAACGATGCCACTCTTACTCAAGTTCCCCGTGATGTTGGCATCCAGGCCCTGTTCCTCCCCAAACTCCTCGTAACTTTTCATTGCCGCGCTGAACCTGCTAGTACTAGCGTTTGGACTACCCGTGGATACGATTGAATCTCCCAACTGTTTTCCAGGCGTCGCAACTCGTGAGCTGTTCAAATTCATACTCACATTTTGGCTCATGCTCAAATTTTCGCTTGCACTTGCAGTTTGCTCGCGGATGAAAATGAATAAGTTGTTGACCTTCCTGACAATTCTAGGTTCGTCATCGATCCCGACAACCACAAAACAGCAAGTGAATTTCGTCGGAGTATCTGCAGAGACATTCCTCAACAACTCCCTGAAGGAATTGTACAGCATCATTATACCACGCTTGCTCTTGGTGGAGTTGTTGCTACTGTGAAGCTTTTCAAGTGACTCGCTGATCTTCTTTGGCGTACCTTGCAAGTAATCCAGTGGTAGCAGGCTCTTGCTGCTGCTGTGCAAAATATCAAAAACCAACCCGCCGAGCAGATCACTCTTGAAATCTGCCTCCACCCCCTCCCCCTGGACGAGATTTTTGAGAATCAACTTCTTTGTGGCCACCGAGTCGAATCCTCCACCGACAATATCTCTGTCAAATATGCCTCCTTCGCCGACATTCGAGCCATTTGTGATGGAGCCGAGGGCAGTCGCCAGCTCACTAAAGCTGTACTGGTCACACACGTCCTCGCTGTCTGCGAAATAGTACAACACAGATCGGTTGGGCGACGTCGGTGGGTTGTTGGCATTCTTTGCCGAGCTTGGGGAGATTAATGTAGTGCTGGAATGAATGGGAGATTACGAGAAAGAGGAAATAATAGAGTCGAATATATGTGGGTTAGTTCGATCATTTATGGTCCACTCAACCTGCACTGGAGATTTTGATTTTCGCTCGCTCACCTCATCGGCGACTGAAAAGTAACGCGGTTGGTATGGTCATCGGTGCTCTCGGGGGGATATGTGGCCTCCTTCAATCCCACCTCCGTTGCAGTCGCCGTAGCTGCAGCCTTGGCACTGTTTGGGTGCCTATGATCAGAAGAGAGAGTCTGGGTCTTCCCAAACAAATTATCCTGCCTAGGGAACTGGTTCTCGTGTTGCATGAATTGGGGTTGCAAGTTCGTACCAGCGTCAGTGCTGGTGACTGTGGGAGGTATAGGGAGAGGCAACAGGGGTCGACTTCCCGGGGAGAATCCTTCCCGCGCAGTCAACTTAAGCTATAAAGGGTTAGTTTGTGTCACAACCATTCTTACAGACACCAGACATTTCGTGCTCACAGCTTCCTTGCTTTGCTTGGATAAAGGACTCACCTGCTGGGCCAACCACTCATTGTGAAGTCGAGACTTTTCTGCCAAAGAAGCCTGTTGGGACAAGGCAGAATCAATGGGAACGCCGAAATCGTCCCCATTGACGTCAGCATGCGTTTTTGAGCCAGCCAGCACGTACTTGTCCTCAGTATCGCCGTCTCCTCCATAATTCGTGCCTTTTCTGAGTACGTTTCGCACCAACCCAACCTCGTTCTCCCTCTCAATGACACTAGCGTGCACAATTTTGTCGTGTGCTGCCTTGCCCGCCTTCTGAGCTTCCTGCAGCAACACACCCTCAATCTCATTCTGCTTCGTATCCAACTGGTTGCGCCGGGTCGTCCTCTCCATCTCCTCGTTGTGCTCCAGCAACTGCGTTATGGCCAAATCAGCTCTTTTCTCATCAACCAGCTTTCTCACTTGCTGCTCCTTCTCGAATGCGTCCTTCGCGACCTGACGACGTTGGTTTGTTAGCTGCTTTTGTCGTTCTAGCTTTGCGATTTCTTCCACTCCTTTGTGAATTTGTTCCTCTTTCCAAGCAGGGTACAGAGCCTCTATTTTCTCCATGTACTCCTTTCTGGCACTGATCAAATGCTTGTGGACATTGCTTGCGGAGTTTTGGTGCGTGCGGACAGAGAAATTGTCCCTCGCCGATCTCATATTCGAAATCAATTCTTTGTTCCTCCGCGAGGCAGACCCGTTCTTCGACTCAAACAATTTCAGGGCTTTTTTTAATCCTCTTTGCTTTGCCTCATTCATGTCCTTGATAGAGTTCTCCCTCATTTTTGACTTTAAAGCCAAAACCTCCCGTCTAGAATGAATCTGCTTCTTCCGTTCATCCAACTGGATCCAGTTCACGTTTTGGTACAGCGAGGGCATGGGTTGTTGACCTTTCTGTCTGATCATGGTTTCAAAAATAATTCAATGAGAATATATCTACGGATACGAGATAGCGAGTTTTAGAATTCCTGCACCCGATGATTGTGTTCTACCGTTTTTGCTCGTCAGTGTTTTGCGAAAAAATTGGACCGTTTTATTGTCATCCGTAAATCATCATTCTTAGATTTTTCGAAGAGTTGGCCCGAATTTGAGCCGTTGTTCACAACTTAATATTTTGCATGAATGTCCAATTTTGAAGGAGAATAATTAAAAAAACGCATCTTCGGGCAGTTTCAAAAGATTTTCTGAAGGCTATCCGTGAAGTTTTGAACCTCTCCTTCCGTAATCCTTCATCTTAGCACACCGAAAGAACGAGTCGCTGTTCTCATTTTCTCCTCCCCAAAGCACAGAAGTGAGAATCAATGAAGGCTAACAGGCCGAGGTCGGCTACATCAAACCGAAACTCGAAGCCCGGAGACCCATCTTATGTAAAAATTGGGTACAAACACACCTATGCTTCTCAGTCCAAGCCCCTCGGGATGTCACCGTTTGCTTATCTTCGAAATAAACTTGATGCCAACAAAGGCGCGAAAATAGGCCCCACCACTAATACCAATTCTACAACTTACAAAACGAACTCAAGCAGCAAGAGCGGCAACACTAAGGTGAACCAGGGAAGTAAGGATTCAGCAGGCACAAAGACAGCTGTGACCGTGAACTCTGGAAGTTCTTCAGATGCTGGGAAAATATCTTCACACCTTTTCCGGAACAATCAGAGGCCCCAGTCATCGACGGGACACGCACATGGGCACCATAGCCACAGCCACAACAATGTCACCAGCAGAGTTACGTACAGGATGGGTGTCAGCAACAAGCCAAAGAGCCGGAGGCCCATGAGTGCCGGTGCCAACCAAACTTCAAAAAGCAGCAACATGCATGGGGGTAGCAACGTGCATGGGGGTAACAACTCCAGTAGCGGCCATAATATGTATGGAAACCGCCCAAAATCAGCATCTTCTTATAACCGTCAAAACCAATTTTACCACTACCAGCAGCAACAGCAGCTGCAGCAACAGCAGCGGCAGCAACAACTGAATCAGCAGCAGCAGCAGCAAAAACAACAACAACAACAACAACAACTGAATCAGCAGCAGCAGCAGCAAAAACAACAACAACAACAACAACAACAACAACAACAACATCAACAACAACAACAACAACAACAACAACAACAACAACAACATTACATACAACCGCACCAAAAGCACTTACACACAATTGCCAATTCCAGCACCGCTGCCAGCGCAACAACGACGACGAGAACAAGGCCTATGTCTGCCGGCGCAGTATCTTCTCAGCGACGATTCAGACCAGAAATTCCCCAGAGGG
>Ga0115557_1002960_pt1 | contig 11201 bp, 7 predicted proteins | sample COGITO_mtgs_1104_FD_87280 | JGI IMG/M metagenome (GOLD analysis project Ga0115557, IMG submission 87280) | Pelagic marine microbial communities from North Sea - COGITO_mtgs_110421 | ecosystem: Environmental > Aquatic > Marine > Epipelagic | place: Germany:Helgoland, sampling site Kabeltonne...
GGCTATCTCACCGGCGCGCTCGAGCGGGTCTGCCTCGACAACTTCGGTCACAATGCCCAGGCGATGTGCTTCTGAGGCGTCAAAGGTTTCTGCCGTGAGTAACCACCTCATGGCGTTAGACCACCCAGCAGCACGCGGCATGCGCGTGGTCGCTCCGCCAAAGGGCAGGATGCCTCGGGCCACTTCCAACTGGGCGAAGGACGCGTTATGCCGAGCGATGACCACGTCACTGGCCAGGGCGAGTTCCACACCTAAGGTGAAACAGATTCCTTGAATTGCCATCACGACTGGTTTCCGCACGGGGGCACTCGAAACACCCCAAGGGTCTAGACCGCCTTCGGGAAGTGAAATCGCACCTTCTTGTGCGAGGGCTGGGCCGATATCGCTGAGATCTAGCCCAGCACTGAAATGCTCCCCATGGGCGTGCACCACTGCGACACGAAGCTCCGGGTTTCGATCCAATTCGCCATAGGCCAGGGAAAGTTGATCCAACATCGCCTTGTCAGCAGCGTTTCGTTTGTCCACACGATTGAGGCCGATAAAAAGAACATGGCCTTGGGTCTCTGCGGTGACCCGGATTGTCTCTGATTCACTCATACCTCGAGCCTAATCATTCACGAGCGAAGGCGAATCCTGGTGGCGGCGAGCTCTTCGGTGATGGCAACGGGTAAGCGGTCTTCGCATCGAGCGAGGAACTCTTCAGCATCATCCAGGTCCGCTTCTACTGCCGCGGTGTCCACACTGGTCAAAGCCTCGATGCTGGAGGAATCCAAATTTAGGCCCTCGGTGTTGAGACTCTTGGGCAGCAGACCGATGGGGGAGTCCTGCGCGGCGACGCGGCCTTCGAGGCGGTCCACCATCCATTCCAAGACCCGGGAGTTCTCTCCAAAACCTGGCCAAAGGAAGGAGCCGTCTTCTCCCTTTTGGAACCAATTCACCTGGAAAATGCGGGGTAAGCGGCCTGTCACCCTGAGGGTGTCTCCCATCGAGAGCCAGTGCTGCAAGTAGTCACCGAGGTTGTATCCAAGGAAGGGCAACATGGCGAAGGGATCGCGTCGCACTTCTCCGACTTCTCCCTCCGCAGCCGCGGTGCGCTCCGAGGCAATGGTGGCTCCTAAGAACACGCCGTGATTCCAGTTCCTGGATTCCAATACCAATGGAACGGTGCTGGAGCGTCGGCCACCAAAAATAATCGCATCCACCACGACGCCCTCTGGGTCATCCCATTCGCTGGCCAAACTCGGGCACGCCTCGAGTCCCACGGTGAAGCGCGAGTTGGGGTGCGCCGCCGCTTCTCCGCTGTCGGGGTTATGAGCTTGGCCAAGCCAATTAGTGAGGCCCTCAGGGGTCGGTTTTGACATACCTTCCCACCACACATCACCATCGCTCGTGAGCGCAACATTGGTAAACACGGTGTTCTTCTCGAGCATGGTCATGGCCACGGGATTAGTCGATGTGCTGGTCCCGGGTGCTACCCCAAAGAATCCCGCCTCGGGATTGATCGCTCGAAGGCGCCCATCTGCACCAGGGGCAAGCCAGGCGATGTCATCGCCGAGGGTTTCGATCTTCCAGCCGGGGAGGCTTGGTTGCATCATGGCGAAATTGGTTTTGCCGCAGGCGCTGGGGAAAGCGGCGACCATTGTGTAGGACTTGCCTTCCGGGCTTGTGACCTTAACCAACAACATGTGCTCGGCCAGCCAACCCTCGTTCTTGGCCAGTACCGACGCCATGCGCAGTGCGAAAGCTTTTTTGGGGAGCAAAGCGTTGCCGCCGTAGGCGGAACCGAAGGAGATAATTTCGTTGGATTCTGGGAAGTGAGAAATGTACTTGGTGTCATTACACGGCCACGCACTATCAATCTCGCCCTCGGCCAGTGGTGCTCCAACCGTGTGGGTGCAGCGGGTCCAGGAAGCACCCTCGGCAATGCGAACTAACACGGTGGTGCTCACGCGCACCATGGTGTGCAGACTCAGCGCCACATAGGCCGAATCGGTGATTTGGACTCCAGGACGCGAAAGGGGTGAATCCAGAGGCCCCATGGAGAAGGGCACAACATAGAGCGTGCGGCCTGCCATGCTGCCGCGAGCGACCTGCCGCAGGGTGTCCTTCATCGCCTGGGGGTCCACCCAATTGTTGGTCGGCCCGGCATCGAGGGGGTCTGTGGTGCAGACAAACGTGCGAGATTCCACTCGGGCTACGTCACTGGGCTCACTTCGTGCCAGGTAGCTTCCAGGGCGTTTTTCGGGGTTGAGGGGTGTGAAGGTTCCTGATTCGACCAGTGTTGCGGTCAGCCGTTGAGCCTCCGCGGGGGACCCATCGCACCACACGACCTCGCGAGGTGTGAGCCACGCTGCTGCCTCATGAACCCACTCAAGCACTTCTACCGGGGCACTCACAGCACTAGATGTCTGGGTGGTGCGGGTGGGGGCATCAATGGTGGGGGTCATGACAGTGCTCCTTTGCCTGGTGGATACCTCCACTATTGTCAAGAAGTCGGTACGAACATGACCAAATAGCTTGTCAAAAAACGGTGTTTTTGCGATATTGTCAGACAATGGTAGAAATATTGGCTTTAGGGCAGCGCGTTCGCCACTTTCGAACCCGTGCTGGATTGACTTTGGATGAGCTCAGCGCCCAGGTAGGAGTAACCGCCAGCCAACTGTCTCTGGTGGAAACCGGGAAGCGCGAAGCCAAAATTGGCTTGCTCTCAGCGCTGGCGGAGACTCTCGGAGTCGAGATGGCTCAGCTTTTGGACCAGGAACCTCCGAGCGAGCGGGCCAAACTTGAGCGAGAGTGGGCGGGGGCACAGTCCAGTTCGATGGTGACAGCGCTGGGTTTGCCGCCGATTCGTCTGTCAAAAAGTGTGAGTGACGACCACCTGCGAGTCCTGGTGGGGCTTTATCAGGAACTTGTTCGAAGGGAAAAAAGAGCTCTCGCCACTCCAGAGGAAGCCCGCCGAGCCAATACTGAATTGCGACTGGCGATGCGCGATTTGGATAACTATCGACCTGATTTAGAAAAACTTGCCGAAGATCTTGTGAGATCAGTGGGTCACACCTCCACCGGCGCTCTCACACACCGAGAGGTCGCCCTCATGGCGAACTCCTTGGGCCTTGAGATAGTCCACGCGGGGGACCTCCCGCGCAGTGCGAGGAGTGTGACCGATTTAGAAAACGGTCGAATTTATCTCCCACCCGCCTCGATTCCGGGCGGGCACGGGTTGCGCTCCTTGGCGCTGCAAGCCATTGCGCACCAAATACTGGGCCACCCCGTCCCCAAGACCTATGAAGAATTCCTCCAACAACGCCTCGATATCAACTATTTCGCCGCAGCGTGTCTGATGCCGCTCACGCCCGCGCTGGAGTTTTTGAGGTCAGCGAAGAAATCAAAAAACCTTGCGGTAGAGGACTTTAGGGATGCTTTCGGGGTTACCCACGAGGCTGCTGGGTTGCGTTTTATGAACCTGGCTACGAAACATTTGGAGCTTCCGCTGCACTTCCTCCGCGTTGGCGATGATGGTGCGATCTATAAGGCCTATGAAAACGATGGATTAGCCCTACCGGAGGACGTCACCGGTTCCACCGAAGGACAGATTGTCTGTCGACACTTGAGTGCCAGGGAAGCGTTCGTTAGGAAAAACCGAACAACGGAGTACTACCAATACACCGACACCCCCGAGGGAACCTTCTGGGAGTCCACCCAAATCGGAACCTCACTCGCTGATGAGTTTTCCATCACCGTTGGCGTGAAATTTGAAGACGCGAAGTGGTTTAGAGGTCGCGATACAACGCAGCGAAAAGTGTCTCGGTGCCCGGATTCGGAGTGTTGCCGTCGCCCAGACCAAGGGCTGCTGAATAAATGGTCAGGCAAGGCCTGGACTAGCGCTCGCCTCCACGCGCACGTTCTCTCGCCTTTGCGCGGAGGGATGTTCCCCGGTGTGGATGACATTGAACTCTTCGAATTCCTCGAAGTGCACGAAAGCCCGGACTACCGAGAAACGGGTGTCTCGTGATGTCTTACGAACCCAGTGCCCCCAGCAGGATTCGAACCTGCGGCCTTCTGCTCCGGAGGCAGACGCTCTATCCCCTGAGCTATGGGGGCTCGATAGGGCATGACAAGGTTACAACCTCACGCATCGCTTCCTCGACGCGCTAGTAGGATGGCCAGTTGTGGATCCCCGGGCGCTTGCTGACACTGTCGCGCGAATAGCGGCGCGCCACCTTACTGCTGGCGCAGTGGAGTCGGTCCCCACCGGCGCTGAGGTGGCCTTGGAGAGACCGCGCAACCGTGATCACGGTGATTGGTCAACCTCGGTGGCCATGAAATTTGCGAAAGCCTTGCACCTTAACCCCCGGGAGTTCGCTGAAACCTTGGCCTCTGAATTGCGCCTCGAAGCGGGAATTCACTCCGCAGAGGTGGCAGGTCCAGGATTTATTAACATCACCCTCGATGCCGGAGCCGCCGGTGAGCTTGTCGTCAGCATCCTCAAAGCGGGGAGCGCCTACGGCACTAGTGCCGAGCTTGAGGGTCACAGCTTTAGCGTCGAATTCGTCTCCGCCAACCCCACCGGGCCCCTGCACATCGGGCACACCCGATGGGCAGCATTGGGGGACTCGTTAGTTCGGGTTCTCCGAGCCGCTGGCGCTTCGGTCACCAGTGAGTTCTATATCAATGATGCGGGAGCTCAAATGGAGCTTTTTGGCGAGTCTGTGTTTGCCAGCGTCCTAGGCAATCCGCCCCCCGAGGGTGGATACCAGGGTGAATACATTGCCGCTTTAGCGCAGCGAGTCCTGGCCCAGCACCCTGAGCTTGCCAGCACCTCCACAGATGATGCTCTAGCGCTGGCCACAGAGAGTGCGTATCAACTCCAGCTTGGCGATATTCAAGAATCCTTAGAGTCCTTCCGTGTGCACTTTGACGTGTGGTTCTCCGAGCGCACACTTCACACCAGCCAGGATGGTTCATCATCGGGAGCGCAGAGCGCCATCGAGCAATCCATCGAGCGCTTAAGGGCGACAGGTCATGTATTTGAAGAAGACGGCGCACTCTGGGTTCGCACCACAGATTTTGGCGATGACAAAGACCGCGTGATTCGCCGGGCGAATGGTGTCTTTACCTATTTCGCCGCTGATGCCGCCTACTACCTATCCAAAACTGACCGCGGGTTCACCCAAAAGATTTACCTTCTCGGTGCGGATCACCACGGCTATGTTCACCGCCTCAAAGCCTTAGCCGGAGCAGCGGGCGAAGACCCAGAGTTTAATGTTGAGGTCCTCATTGGCCAGCTGGTGAGCATCAATGGCGCGAAACTCTCAAAGAGAGCCGGCAACATTATTGAGTTAGATGATCTGCGCGAGTGGCTTGGGACGGATGCTCTGCGCTATTCCCTGGCGCGCTATCCCGCTGATTCACCGCTGACGCTGGATTCCGAAATATTGACTAAGCGCACGAACGACAACCCCGTTTTTTATGTTCAATATGCCCATGCCAGAACACACCAGGTGGCGCGCAATGCGAGCGATTCAGGGGTCACTCGAGATGTCTGTGACCCTTCACTGCTGACCCACCCCAGCGAAGCGGCCCTCATTGCTTCGCTTGGTGACTTTCCCCGCGTTGTGGCCCAAGCGGCTGAATTGCGTGAGCCCCATCGGGTGGCACGGTATCTCGAGGAAGTGGCCAGCGTGTATCACCGCTGGTATGACGCTTGCCGCGTGACCCCGCAGGGTGACAACGCCGTGGAACCTGTTCACCACACACGCTTGTGGCTCAACGATGCCACCGGTCAAGTACTGAGAAACGGTTTAGACCTTGTCGGTGTTAGTGCTCCAGAGCGGATGTAGTAGCGCCGTCAACACAGCTTTCGCTATTCTGATGGTGGCTTCAGGGACCAATCCGGGTTCGCTCGCCTCACACACAACTTTTGACTCGTGAGGTGACCGTCATCACTACTGCTCATCCCCTGGCCCCTTCATGGCGTCAGGCTCCCCGTGACCCGAATGCACTGCATGCGGGTGTGTGGCCTGCTCACATGACCAGGAATCAACACGACATGGAGGTTTCTGGTGTGGGCATTTCAGAGCTGGTGGAGAGCTATGGCACCCCGCTGTATGTTATGGATCAAGCTGAGTTGGTTGCCCGGGCAACAAAGATGAAATCTGTGGTGGAGAATGCGTGCGACGCACACGGCACCACGGGAAGCGTGTACTACGCCACTAAGTCGTTTCTTTCTGGTCACGTGATCTCGTGGTTAGCGCAGGCGGGATTGGGCTTTGACGTCGCAACGGGTGGGGAACTCGCCATTGCGCTTGCCGGTGGCGCGCCTGCTTCCTCGCTGGAATTTCAAGGCAACAACAAATCTCTTGAGGAAATCCGCCAGGCGATCTCTGCGGGGGTGGGGGCCATCGTGATGGATGCGCCTATTGAAGCGGATCGCATCAACGACATAGCCCAGGAGCTGGGAGTTGTTCAAGCGGTGATGGTTCGGGTGAACACGGGAGTCCACGCCGATACTCATGATTACTTGGCTACTGCGCGCGAGGATCAAAAGTTTGGCCTCTCGCCCAGTGAAGCCTTCGACCTAGCTCAGCGGGCGCGTGAACTGCCGAATCTCAAATTCGTGGGTATGCATTCCCACATCGGTTCCCAAATTTTTGCCGTGGAAGGCTTTGTGGAATCCGCAACAAGGCTCGTCGATCTCTACGCGCGACTTCTCGAAACAGGCGAGGTGCCGACTCTGAATCTCGGGGGCGGTTTTGGCATCGCCTATACCGAGGCGGATGACCCGATGGACATCGCTGATTTGATTCCTCAAATTGTGGATCATGTGGCCCACGAAACATCGTCTCGCGGACTACCGATGCCACACCTCGCGTTTGAACCAGGCCGAATCATTTCCGGGCCCGCGGGAATCACCCTGTATCGCGTGGGTGTGGTCAAGCCTGTGGCGGTTACCCTTCCCGATTCGTCTGTGGCCACCAGGCTCTATGTGAGTGTCGATGGTGGAATGAGTGACAATGCCAGGCCGGCGTTGTATGGAGCGCACTACAGCGCGCGCATCGTCTCTAGGGTTTCGGATGCTCCGCCCGCGCTTGTTCGAGTGGTGGGCAAACATTGTGAAAGTGGCGACATTGTCGTCGATGTTGATTTCCTACCCGGCGATGTTGCCCCCGGTGACATCCTGGCCGTGGCGGCCACGGGGGCCTATTGCTACTCACTCTCCAGTAACTACAACGCGGTCGGGCGCCCCAGCGTTGTTGCGGTCCACCAAGGCACCCACGAACTTATGGTCGAAGGCGAAACGGTAGCTGATCTCATCGCCCGGGACCGTGGGCTGGGTTCCACCACACGAGGAGCACACTAATGCGGGAAAACTATCGCGACCTCAGGGTTGCCATTTTGGGTGGGGGCACGGTGGGTGCCCAGGTCGCTCATCGTCTCTTGGAAGCGGGAGAGGAACTCGGTCAGCGCAGTGGTGCTGGTCTGCAACTCATTGGAGTTGCCGTTCGAGACCTCACCGCCCCACGAAGTACCCCCATTCCTACAGACTTGCTCACCACTGATGCCGAAGCCTTGTTGGTCGGAGCTGACATCGTGGTGGAGTTGATGGGGGGAATTGAACCAGCACGCACCCTAATTCTGAAGGCATTGCAATCTGGTGCGGATGTGATCACCGCGAATAAGGCGCTCTTAGCCGAGCATGGCCCAGAACTGTTCGCTGCTGCCGCCAAAGTGGGGGCGCAACTGTATTACGAAGCGGCGGTTGCTGCCGCGATCCCGATCATTCGTCCCCTGCGTGATTCACTCGCGGGCGATCACGTGACAAAAATCATGGGAATCGTCAACGGCACGACTAACTACATCTTGGATGAGATGGACACCAAGGGATTGAGCTTTGACGAAGCGCTTTCGGCCGCATCGGATCTGGGATATGCCGAAGCAGACCCCACGGCAGATATTGAAGGCTATGACGCGGCTCAAAAAGCCTGCATCTTGTCCTCGCTCGCCTTTCACACTGCTGTCCCCTTGGAGGACGTGCATCGGGAAGGAATCACCGGGGTAACCAGTGCAGAAATGGACGCGGCAAAACGCTCGGGACATGTCATCAAGTTGTTGGCCATTTGTGAACGACTGGTCGATCCCGTCACTCACCGCGAAGGTGTGAGCACCAGGGTTCACCCCACCTTGATTCCTAGGACCCATCCGTTGGCCGCAGCACATGGCGCCAACAACGCGGTCTATGTGGAAGCCGAAGCGGCTGGCCCGCTCATGTTCTATGGCGCAGGGGCTGGAGGACTAGAAACAGCCTCAGCGGTATTGGGAGATATTGTCTCCGCTGCTAGGCGTCACGTGGTGGGCGGTCCCGGTGTGGGGGAGAGTACCCACGCCGACCTGCCGAGCATTCCTCTTGCCCATGTCAATTCACGCTTGCAAATAAGTGTCGTCGTGAAAGACCAGCCCGGTGTTTTGGCAGCAATTGCGGGTGTCTTCAGCGATCACGATGTTTCGGTCGAGACGCTGCACCAAAGTGGCGCAATGGGCCCGGAAGGCAGTGAGCAGACCGCTACGCTGGTTATTCAAACGCACTTAGCCTCTGAAGCCAGGGGCCAGGCCACGATTGAAGCGTTAGGCAAACACCCCGTGGTCGTGAGTATTGCCGGTGTGTTGCGAGTAGAGGGATAGTAACCATGGCAAGCAAACGCGGTTTTTTTCGAGGCTCCAAGCCCGTAGGCCCCCGGCACGCACGCGGTTCACGACAGTGGCGCGGTGTTCTTCATGAATACGCGGATCGTCTTGATGTGAGTAAAGCCACCCCGGTGGTCACCTTGGGCGAGGGCGGCACTCCCCTGATTGAGGCCCACAGCCTTTCTGAGATCACTGGGCTTCGCGTGTTCGTGAAATTTGAGGGGATGAACCCCACTGGGTCATTCAAAGACCGCGGTATGACCATGGCGGTAACCAAGGCCAAAGAGCGTGGAGCCCAAGTGGTGATTTGCGCTTCGACAGGAAATACTTCCGCCTCGGCTGCTGCGTATGCGGCTTATGGCGGGCTCACCTCAGCAGTGTTGGTTCCTGATGGAAAAATTTCCATGGGCAAACTTTCCCAGGCCATCGCCCACAACGCTCACGTTTTGCAGGTGAAGGGCAACTTTGATGATTGCCTCGATTTGGCTAGGGATTTGGCTGATAACTACCCCATTCATTTGGTGAACTCCGTCAATAATGACCGCATCGAAGGCCAGAAGACGGCGGCTTTTGAAGTAGTTGAAGTCCTGGGACAAGCACCGGACTACCACTTCCTTCCGGTTGGAAATGCCGGAAACTACACCGCATATCACCGGGGGTATTCCGAAGAAGCCCGCCGCGGTGCTACCAATAGAATTCCTCGAATGTTTGGCTTCCAGGCCTCTGGTGCAGCACCTTTTGTTAGGGGTGAACGGGTGAAAAACCCCGACACCATCGCGACCGCTATTCGTATCGGTAATCCTGCTTCGTGGGATCTTGCGCTGGCTGCTCAGGCGGATAGCAACGGCTATTTCGGTGAGATTGATGACGCCGGGATTCTCGCAGCGCATCGCCTCCTTTCCCAGACCATCGGCGTCTTTGTGGAACCCTCCTCTGCCATTAGTGTCGCGGGGTTGTTGGAGCGATCCGAGGCCGGCGTGTTGGATAAGGGTGCGACTGTCGTTCTCACCGTGACTGGTCACGGCTTGAAAGACCCCGCTTGGGCTCTCAAGAACGCCGATGGTAGCGATGCGCAACCCACCAAAGTTCCGATTGATTCTGTCCACATCGCTCAGGTGTTGGGACTGGGGAGTAGCTCATGAGTCACGCGATCCCACTCGGGCGCTCCGTTGAGGTTTCTGTTCCGGCGACGACAGCCAATCTTGGTCCAGGCTTTGACACCTTAGGTATGGCCTTGACCATGGGGGATCGTCTCAGTGCCACCATGGTGGAGGGCACTGGCATCACCGTTGAGGTGCACGGTGTTGGCGAAGGTGAAGTTCCCACTGATGAAAAAAACCTGATTGCCAAGTCACTTCTTCATGCGTTTGCCGCCAAAGGAGTAACGGCACCAGGTTTGCACCTTGTTGCCCACAACACCATCCCTCACGGTCGAGGACTGGGTTCCTCGGGTGCAGCAATTGTTGCGGGTGTGATGGCGGCAAAAGGTTTGTTGGAGGGTTTTGAAAGCTTCGACGCCTCAGAGCTGCTCGCGATCGCCACGGAGATGGAAGGGCACCCGGATAACATCGCGCCCTCACTGTTCGGGGGACTCACTATTGCCTGGATGACAGATCAGGGCCCCAAACATAAAAAGCTCAGCGTCCACCGCGGAGTTTCCTTAGTGGTGGCCGTTCCCCAGGAAGCCAGCATGTCCACCCAATTGGCAAGAAGTCTGCAGCCCGATACCGTGCCACACCAGGACGCGATCTTCAACCTGTCTCGATCGGCTCTGCTCATTGCTGCCTTGATTCAAAGCCCTGAGCTACTTTTTGAGGCGACCGAAGATAAATTGCACCAGACCTATCGGGCGAGTGCGATGCAAGACACCGATGATTTGCTCCAAAAATTGCGCAAACAGGGTTTTGCTGCTGTGGTCTCGGGGGCTGGTCCCTCGGTGTTGATTTTGTGCTCGGATCCCTCTCAGCGCGCGGAAGTAGCCAGCATTGTGGAGAGCCATGGCGGTGGGTCGTGGGCTAGCCATATGCTCACCGTCGACGAACGAGGTGCTACAGTGGAGGAAGTTCCCACGCTCGCCGACTGAACCAGTTGGCGCTGGGAGAAGCCTCATCATTGCAACGCCACGCATGTTAAACGGCGCGAGGGTCATTCGTGACAGGGGAGTAAATCCCACAGGCCCTCTGGCTCACTACGCAGTGGAGAGGCAACCATCGGTTGCCGCATCTGCGGCGCTTTATAAGGAGAAACATGGATTTAGATAACACGGACTCGAATGGTGCGCCAGAAGCTGAAAAATCAGCTCCCCGCAAACGAGCTCCACGCAGAGTAAATTCTGAGACTCTGGCCACCAAGGCCACTGACTCTTCAGAAGCTACCAACCAAGAAAGCACCCCCGCCGCGGCACCCGACGCGAAGAGCAGCGATGCTCCTGCTGAAGGCGCGCCCGAGCGACCTCGCCGCAGGCGAGCATCTGGCTCGACTAAAGACGATAAGTCTGAGCCCAAATCAGAAGCGAACGA
>Ga0115557_1002961_pt1 | contig 11196 bp, 7 predicted proteins | sample COGITO_mtgs_1104_FD_87280 | JGI IMG/M metagenome (GOLD analysis project Ga0115557, IMG submission 87280) | Pelagic marine microbial communities from North Sea - COGITO_mtgs_110421 | ecosystem: Environmental > Aquatic > Marine > Epipelagic | place: Germany:Helgoland, sampling site Kabeltonne...
GGCCTCGGCTTTCTCTTCCTCGACCTTCAAGGCGGCTGCCTCCTTCTCTGCCTCCAATCGCAGGGCCTCGGCTTTCTCTTCCTCGACCTTCAAGGCGGCTGCCTCCTTCTCTGCCTCCAATCGGAGAGTCTCCGCCTTAGCGACTGCTTGTTTTGCCTCCTCATCGTCAATTACAAAGTCGACTTTGTCGTATCCCCCAATAAATCGCCCTTCACCTTGCATTAGCCTCATTACCATGCTGTGTGGTCCGGTCTGTAGCCCCTCCAATTGAATGTCTCCACTCAAGAAAGGGACTTCAAACCTCTCGGAATCCAAGAAGAGCTCAATATAGTGGTCGTCTTTGCCGTCGAATGGTATTTCCTCGCCTGGAGAATTAGCCAAATAGGTTTTTGTTGCAAAGACGATGTTGAGGTCGTCTTTCCGGTCAATCACTTCACCTTGAGCCGGTGACACGATGAAAAGTTGTGGAGGGGAGGTCTCACTATCGGCGTGTTTTACTTCAACGGTGCCCTCCTCAACGTTCTCCTCGGCCTCAATCCCATCATAGTAGAAGCTCGCCGTGACGGATTTAAAGTATTCTTGATCAGTCCTGCTCCCGACCTCAATACCAACTTCATGGAGTCCAGAGCCTTTAATCGGCATCAAGTCTACAAGCATAAGCATGATGTCTGTTTCGCTGTCCATCTCAACTCCTTCTTCCCCGCTTTTGAACCTAATCTCGCCATCGAGGATCACCAAAACATCGACGCTTTCTTTGGCAGCAACTGAGGGGCCTTCGACATTCCACCCGAGCTCTTTGGTGTCTGTGATGTGGACAGTGTTGATTTCAAATGCCGACGCCGCTGCCGCTGCAACTGGTGGCGGCGGCGTGTTTGCTAATGTTGGCTTTTCTGTTTCGTAGTAGGTGTGCATCATCTCGTGAAAACGATCCCAAGGAGAAGAAACCGAGGGTGTCTCGACGGGATTACTGATAACCCGTGATGCCGGCTCCGCCATCATAGAGTCCATGAACGTATTCCACTCGCTTACCCGGTTTTCAGACGACATAACCTTTGTCACCTCCGTCTTAGTCGTCATGGCCTCCTCAAAACTATTCAAATCGCATACTAGTTTCTCTCCTACTTGGAAGCCCAAACTCTTGCCGGCCCCTTGTGTAGAAGAAAAGAGGAGGAAACACAGGAAAGAAAGGAGACATCCTCCGAGTGACAGCAACCCTATAATTTTCTTATCAGTCCCTTTGAAGACCACCTTACCCATGGCCACACTATTGTGCGTTTCAACTTTCAATATTTTCATTGCCTTGGCCCACCGTTCCCTCACTGGATAAGTTGTGAATGTCGTCACAGCTATTTCGTTGGTTTTTTTTTCATTCTCCTTCTTTAACTTATCGATGCCATGATAGACTGTCTGCTTAGTCTCGACCTTGACTGTCTCAACTATTTCGACTTCCAACTCTTTCTCCATGTTGATTTTTATGGTTGGAATTGGTGATGGAGTTTTTGCGAGTAAGCTGCCACTGCCGATGACCCCCATGTTGAGGAGTGCAATACTCATGGGACTTGGAGTTTTCAATACAGGACTCTCCTCCATCATGCTGGCGCTCTTAGAGTACGCGGTCAGAAATGTCGGAGCCTCTTCTTTTTGACCACTGCTGCAAATTTGACCTTTCAAGGGGGGTTTCTTGTTTGCAGAACCTTCACCTGCAGCCAGTCCTTCGCGCCTTTTGGGGACACCCCAGTACTCATTCTGCCACTTCGATGGCGTTACTGTTTGCTCGCCCGGTGTCAGTGGCATGATTGTTTTCTTTTTCTTGTTATTATTCTTTTGGGTGGAGGATGGTGTATTGTCCATTATGTTGACTTGGGGCCGTCCGTTTTCCTTGTCTGCCTCAGGAGGGGTCACAATCGGGCTAGTGAACGTAGTCTTTCGTACCACATGACGAGCGTATAGTGGTTCTCCTTTCGCTAGCTTCATGTTGCCACTTTGAGATAGAATGGCTGAGGAATCGGACAATACGGCTCGAGTTTCAGACATGGACAAATACCTCTCATTGGAGTCATTCGAAGTGGGTGAAGGAGTAAACATCAATATGGGTGTTCTCTAAGAGGTTTTGGGCTGTTTTTGTGAATTTAGCCGATATACTTCTTTTAATTGAAGTGAAATTGACTGCTTTCTTTTTGCAAAGCAAACAAGCGTTTTTCTCGTTTTTCTTCGTGCACCGAGCCAAACATTAAAAAAATATCAAACCTGTCTCAAAGGTTTTTTTATCCAAAAACAGTCCGCGCCTCCTTCGATACTGCGTATTTTGCCCGGGCAGGACCAATTATAACCCAAACTGCGATCCTTGCAATGGTCCCCACCTCCCAACTAACTCCAACACTTTGAACACTTAAGACTTGGAGGAGCAAAAAAGCACTAATTTTCCTTGCGAGAGTTGCCGTAAACCGTCCAACTCTTTAGAATTGTGGCGACGCCATGTTCAAGAAGAAAAAGATCGAGTTCGTGCCGGACGGAGATCCCTATGCAGATGATCCTTATGTTTACAAAACCCGTCGTGGTCTGTCCCATGATCAATTGGCTAGGAACTGGAAGATTCGGGTCGCAAAAGGTGGCGACATAAAGGCAAACATGGCAAGAGAATTCAGTCCATGGTTTCTGGAGAAAGAGAAGGAAAAGAATATAGAGGATGGTATGACTTGGAAGGAGATCATCAAGAGGCGACTGAAACTGTTCTGTATCGCCCTTTTCAGCACGTCTTTCTACGACTACGTGTACATCGCCTTATTGATTGGTTTTATTGTTTCCATCCCCCTTTATGAGACAGAATTTATGGTCCCTCGAAGTCTATGCTCCCTCCTTCCAATGTGCATGTCTTTGGTAGCAATAATTCCTGTTGTGGGTGCCATCATAATTAAGCTGACAATGTGGACCTTTCTTAGAAACAACACTACCGAAAAGCAAGTGAGATTTTGGGGTCTATTTTTTTTCGTCACGCTCAAGGTACTGCACTTTCGAGATAGTCTTGTCCCGAAGTTCCTGAGATTCAAAAATAATCCTCTCACGAAGTTGAAGAAAATGAAAAAAAAGCAGGGGACGGTAGTCGATGTGGAGGGGGGAGACGCGGAAGGTGAGGGAGGGGGCGAAAGCGAAGGGGTGGGAGACATTGAAGAAGGGGGGAGAGAGGGTGATAACTTGCTGAATCGAGAAAATGACGGTGAGAATGAAGAGAGTAATGACAACAGGGGTGGGGAAGATGATGAGAATACTGTTGAAGACGAATCATCTGAAGACGACCTAAGCTCCGACGAAGAGGTTGAGGTAGCAGAAAATGAAATCGCGTGGGTCTGTAGGTGTTGCAGCGAGTTCAACTTGCAGGAGAAAGTCGTACAGGAAAAGTCATTAAAATCTCGGAGGATAGGCACGAAGGAGAATGCAGATAAAATTAAACTGCTTGTTCGGACTATGGGTAAAATTCACGAGCATTATGTGGTTGAGTTTAAGCAGCAAAAAAATGTGAATCGGTGTACAAAGTGCGGAACGCCGGCAGACTATAAGCCCAGGAAATGTGCAAAGCAGTTCTTTAACCCACTCCAAGATTTCAGCGAGCAGCTGCACGCAAAGGATGCAATAGGGGCGGTGGGGCCTCCGCCTGAAGGTGACAATGATGTGGAAGCGGGTGCGCCCGCGGTTGAGCTGTCGGAGGAAGAAAAGATTGCAAAACGGATGGCCAGGGGAAGGCGAGGATCCACGACCGGCAGAGACAGCGTGCTCATGATGCGGAATAAATCACTGGCGAGCTCGCTGTCTTCACGTGACATTTCTACCTTGGATAAAATCCGTATATTATTCAACAAGATACGGGATCGTTACAGTGCATTTGTCGACAGCACGCCCCCCAATGAACAGATTCTTTATAATGACCACGAATTCAAGAACCACTTGAAGGGATTTATGCCTTTTGTCGAGAGGAGTAAGAGGCACGGAGAACAGTTCAAAATTGGGGAAGACATCGAGGCTATTGAGAGGAAGACGATGTGGTATCCTGGTATAATTAAACGGGTAGGAGACAACGGTACCTATGATATTATCTACAACAATGGAGAGCTGGTTGAGACTGTCCTGCCAGTGAAGATTAGGTATCCAGCCACCTACAAGCTCACCAGGACTTCGAGATTTATGCTATCTTTGATTCTCGTAACCATGCTGGTAATGCCTCTTGTTGGTTACAGTTTTTACAGCAAGGAGGTGGAGGTTATCAACGATAGGGGAATTCGGGAGCCGAGCACCAGCACTCCTGAGCAGTATAGGCTAGCTCTCCTTCCCCTCTTCGCAGTTGGGGCCATTGGTTTCCTTGGCATGAGTATTAGCTACTGCAACGCTTTCCGACATTACGCCAGGAGCGGCCTTGGGAAGAACTGCAGAGTTTATATCTTTGCTGCTCTACCAATGATATTTCTGTTCGCATTCTGTTTCATCGTTTTCGCCAAGATGAGTGACAATGATGTGGAAGATGGGCCCCAGAGGTTTAACTGGTGGTACGCTAGTGTCGCCCAATTTTTGTTTTGCGGCATTGTGTCGATACAGTGGAAGCAGATCAGCTTTGCCATGGGCATGATGAGCTGGTTTTTGACATTTCCCTTGACTGGATTCAGCTTCATGATGAGCTTAAGTCTCGACGGAGTGATACAACTTCCCAACAGATTCGTGCTCTACGCACCATTGTTGGCTTGGGGATTGATGCTGCTTTTCTTCCGCATGATGGTTCCTTACGTCAGAGAGAGCAAGTATTGAAAATATATGATATGTGAAAATATATGATTGTGTAAAAAGAAAGTTGTGGGCAGTATGTTTTAAAAAGCTACCCGGGGTTTTTTGTGTGTTACTTTCTCTTCTACTCTCTGGAATTTATTCTGGTTCACCCTCAAAGTGTTGTTGTTGGTAATGGTGATGGTGATGGTGGTGGTGGTGGTGTTGGCGGTGGTGTTGGTGGTGTTGGTGTTGGTGTTGTTGCAGCAGGTTGCGATTTCTTTTTTCCCTTTGTTTTTGGGGAAAAAATCTTCAGTAATATATTCTTACTGTTGCGTCGGGTCCGCGTCGCGGCCGTCGCTGGTGATGTTGATGGAAGCTGCGTTCGAGTATTCCGCTTGTATTGCTCTATCAAGACTTGCGCGTCATCTTCGCTCTGCTTACTGTTCGCCAACTCCAATTTTAAACGCACAAATTCCTTCTCAAGCTCCCGATATCGGAGTGCTATTTGCTCCCTCGCTCCCCGTGCCTGTGCCAACGCCACCTTGCACTCTACAAGCTGTGCCTCAATTATTGATGGCTCCTCCGATTTCTTATTGTGCAAGTAGGTCTCCAATGATATTTGGCTTTTCAACTTCTCGTTTTGTGTTCGCAATTCCTCTACGGTTGCTGAGAGGTCCAGTGCTTCTTCAGTTTTTACTTTGACTTGGTTCGTCAAGTCTGTAACGTCAGATAGCTGGCCTGTGAGTCTGCTCACTTGCGTTCTCAAATCTTCGATTTCTCTTGTTTTCAGTGCTGCGGCCTCCTCCGCAAAATACTGACTCTGCGTCAACTGCTCTTTCAAATTGGCATTCTCATTCTGCAATTGTTCCCCCATGGATGCCAATTCTTTTTGTTCTATCTTCAGCTCTTCGACCTCCCCGTTTATTGCTGGTGATTCTTTGCTCCCCTCCGAGGTCCCCTTCTTCTCCTCTACATCCATGCTTTCTAGCTCTATGGCTGGGAGGAACAAGCTCCACCCACGCAAGACAATTCAGGGACGTAGGCTTGCTTAATCTATTCACTGGTATACACCTCGATTCAAGGCGGCACACAGGTATGTCGTAGGTGTGTGTGGAGAGCGGGATATTCTCTTTGAGATGACAGATTCGCGAAATAATCATATACGAGGAGGAGGGCTTTGGGCACGTGTTGGGGGTGGTGAAAATGAAGCCAGCGAAAGAAGAACACCTAGAAACACAGCATCGATAATAAAAGACCGCCACCCCCCCCCTACTTACCTAGCTAGTCTGAGATATATTCATCTCTTCTCCTAAATAGGCTCCCAATGAAGTTGGTTCGGTACGAGAGACCCATGTTTATTTTGTGCTCCCTTCTGCTGCCCTGCACTTCAACATTGTTCGTCGAGTTTTATTGCAGGGGTTTCTGAGGGCGATTATCTGTCTACGGCGAGAGCGACACGCAACCTTTTGTTTCCACGGCGCTCTTGCTCCTTTTTTGTTTGTGCACTCACTCACCCTCTCCCTCACTCTTTTCTCCTGCCCCCTCACAGGTTCCTTCAACGTTTGAATACGGAGACTGTAACCGTGGAGCTAAAAAACGGCACAGTTGTGCACGGTAGTGTTAATGGCGTTGATATGTCGATGAACACTCACCTGAAAAAGGTGAAGGTGACGGTCAAGGGGAAGAATCCTGTATCTTATGATAGTCTCTCAATCAGGGGGAATAATATTCGGCTATTTATTTTGCCTGACAGCTTGAATCTGGATGCATTGCTCGTGGAAGATAAGCTACAGAAGGTTCAGAGCACACCTTTTGGAACGCAGGCGGAGCAGGGCAAGCACATGGGTAGGGGAAGGGGGCGAGGGAGAGGGAGGGGAAGAGGAAGATAATAAATGTAATTTGCATAATAGCAGCGCTAACTGTTTTTTGCCAAGAAATTTTCCGACCGTTATGTTATGTTATGCGGGCATTCTTTTCGCGTTTTCTTAGGTCAAGCAGTTCGCGCACTGACAATTTCTTGTTCGTACTCATACTCGTCGCATTGTCGTCACTGAAGTTATTCACATGTTTGTTTTCATCATTGCCTGAGGAGGTATTGTTGGTAGGTTTTGTTTGGCATTTCTCAACCTTCGGTGCATTTTTTGCTCGTTGCCTATTTTCCTCCTCTTCGAACTGCTTATTGCAATTGACCAGATCTTTCCGCAGCTTAGCGAGCTCATTCTCGTTCCTCTCCATTAAATTGAGAATTTCAAGATCTTCTTCGTCATCACTGTATGTGGTACCGATACCATCAGATGGGTTCACCTCGAGCAGCCCAGCCTCGGAGCGTAGATTCGTTATGTAGTTTGCCTCAATCCTCTCAGCGGCAGTTTTTGGACGTTCGCACCCATAACTTTCTCTACTTCGAGCGGATGCTGGTCTGCTGCCTGTTTGGCTACTTGTTGGTCTGGAACCCGAAATGCCGTAGCTATTCTCGCTACTTCGAGGCGTCGGTATCCCAACTTCTGGGTATGGTACTGCCCAGGTGTTGAAGTTGCTTCGAGGCCCTAAGTTGTAGCTGCTATTGTCGTCCGGGTGTGCCAAGGTCGGTACCCGTGCTGACGACTCAGTAGCCAATTCCTGTGAGCTCTTCGATCTCAGTGATCGATTCTCCTCCCTCAGCTCGTCCAACTCCCGTTTTAACCTCTTATTTTCCTCGCTCATTAAGTACATGTTTTTGTTTTCCCTCGTGACGTCTCTCAATTCCTTCCGCAAGCTCTTTATCTCGGCGACAGAGTCATCAGAGGATTTTCCGGCCAGGTGCTTTCTCAGCATCTTCATTTCGCTCTCGCACGTCTCGCACTTTACGATAAGCTTCCTAATGATTTCCCAGGGGTCGCTACTATCGAGCTGTTCTGAAACTCCAGCTTCGCAATTTATATCATCGTCGTCATCGTCATTGACATCACCATCACCATCACCACCATCACCATCACCATTAGTGACTACAAAGTCACCGCCGTTCTCGCCCTCGCCCTCGCCCTCGCCCTCGCCCTCGTCACTGTGCAGATTGAGGCCCAGCATCTTCACAGCGTCCCCAATATCGTCACCCCTGTCGTGCTTTTCCCCCTCCGCAGTGCTCGGCCTGCTATTATTCGTGCTGCTACAACCAGATTTTGAAACGCTGCTCCTCCTCAGCTTCCCAACAAAAGAACGACTCTGCTTCTTGTTCGCACTAATTTCATTCGCGAGAGCAGCAATGTCGTCAGTTTCGCATTCGGTGACATCAGCGATCTGGTTATCATTTTCACCGTTCAAAATTGCGGAGGCTCGATAGGTGAGTAACAGTGGGTCTGTGTTCATTTCTGTCGAATGAGGCTTTGGAGTCAGAGAAGCTTTCGAGGAGTTCAACTTGAGCTTCAAATTAGGGTTCACACTGGAATTATTTTTGGGAGTTGCACGGCTGCTGTCGCTAGTAAATTCAGCCATGACAACGCCGTCATCATAATCGTTGTCGTCATTGTCACCCTCGTCCATCCCCATTTCACCCAAATCAACGTCAAGCTCTGTTACCTCCTCTCCGTCCATTAATTTCAAACGCCTGCAGCTGCGTATTATCGCATACTTGTAATTTGCCTCGAATGAAAGAGGGTTTCCTTCGAAGGAGACGTCCTCCAAATTTTCCATTGCACTCACACAATTCTGAGCTTTCATGAGAAATTTGAGCTTGTTCTTGAACAGACAGAGGGTTTTTAATGCTCTCATCTTCGGAAAGTGCTTAAAGGCTGCATCGCTAATACAGTTGTTCGATAGATAGAGCTTCGTGAGACTCTTACAGGGGATGAGAGCTTTGACGGAGTCAGAGTTCAACTTGTTAAAATTCATATTCAAATCAACCAGAGAGGAAAGGTTTGAGAAGTTATCCAGTGTAACAAAGTCATTGTGAGAGAGAGATAGAGTCGTCAATTTGGGAAGTGATTGCGACAGAGAGTGGTCGAAGGATGAAAGTGATGAGGACCGGAGGATGAGGGTGGTAATTTCATCCGAGGAGTCTTCGCTGGATTCACTGCATGCCAGGGCCCGAGTTATTGTTGTTGAGGAGAAATTTGGCATCGTAAGGGGGGAGGAAGCAGAATAGGTGTCTGGTGAAAGAGGTTGAAACGGTTCAGTAAAGGCTTGAGAAAGTGAACGGTGGAAATATTTTTTAAGTACCAAGCGAGCGACCAACTTGCTCCCTCTTCCAATTGTGACCTTGGGTGTTTAATTACACTCCTACGGAGTTCTTCGGCCCATATAGCCCGATTAGATTGCCCTCGTCTTTAATCTTCCTGGCCTTCCCCCTCTTCTTGTCCTGAAAAACTCTACGAAAAATTCAGATTAACCTTATATCAAAGTGAAATACAGAGGCATTGTCTTGTGAAGAACAAAATGAGTCAACTGAACGATCTCATAAAATGTCTCGTAATGATGCACAACATTGTTATTGCAATTTTGGCCCTGTTTGTCCTCATTGCGGCTCTCATGGTCAAGCAGAACATGTGGGAGGAGTTTGACAGGAGGTAGGAATGAAAGAAAGCATGCAATGTCGGCTTTGAATTGACTTGGGGAAATCGCAGCCAAAGTCACGCGTCATTTGAATGCTGAACATTTAAACTGGGGGAGGGGGGGGGCGCCGGTTGCAACAAACAGACTTGAACCCACTAATTAACACATCACTCTCGGTGCAGGTCTTGGGGAAAGACGGCTAATGCTGTGCTGACTGTTAGCGGGCTGATATTGGCTGCGACCTTCGTCGGGTGCTGTGGAGCATACAGACAGGTCGAGCGGAAGGGCTACTTTACAGGCCGCAAACTACTTTTCGTTTACCTGGTATTCTTAATCACAACGTTCTCACTCACTGCTTCCATGACAGTCTACTTGTCACAGAGCATCGACTCGATGGAATGGACCGTTGATGAACTTAACACAAACAGTAGCGCCAAGATGGTCGGCTTGGAAAAATCCATCTCCAGGCGTGTCAACGGCGAGTACTTTGAGGATCTTTGCAGCGGCTCATCCAGCTGGTTCATGAATTGGGTAGATAAAAACTGTCCCGCAAGCATGGGGACTAGGTGCAAGTTACCGGCATCCAAGCTCAGTCCCAATTGCGATACGTACTGCGATGCATCTCCATGGAACATCGACGAATGTTGCCCCGATCAAATTATCTGTGAGTCAAACTCTAATGTGCCTCAGGCATGCCCTTTTTACCAATGCAGAAAAGAAATGCTATCCTGGGTGCTGGACGAGCTAGATCCCGCCATGGGCTGGTTGGGAACATTCGGATATTTCCTCGTAGCCATGATCTTTCTCACCGTACTACTCATCTGCTACAACCCGAGGGACGACTTGGAACATGAGCTGCTGAAAACCGGAGTCATTGTGGAGAGCACGGAGAAGAAAACAAGAAAAAAGCGCTCCAAGACGCAGCAGCACGCCCGGAGCCCATCCAATGCTAGGGCCCCCTCACCGCATAGAACGTCCAATGCTCCGAAACCCATTCGCAAAGCCGGTAAGGGAGCTACTCGGACAGGACCACGGAGAAATACAGTGACATCAAGAGGGTCAAGATGATTGGTGATGGTGATTGATTGATGTTGGATGATGATTAAGAGGCGTCTAAGCATTAAAAGATTTGGAAATTATGACCGATTTCGACCGTTGGAGTTTTTTAGTCCATTTGTTTCGGCAGTTCTTATCAAAATTCCCCTTTCCTGCTTTGACCGTCCTCATGCACAATGTTTTCCCTGTCAGACAGCAGAGAGATGGAGGAGTTCTCTTCGTTGTGTGTGTTTGTTGTTCATTCGCCGTTTTCGGTCTTGTGGGTGGCTTTCTTCTTGGGGCATAGTTAGATAATAATGTAACAATAACCACACACACCCCAGCTATAACCACACACCCCCCTGTTAGATAACACACCCAGCTAGATAATAAATTCCCGTTAGACAAAAAAATTGAAATTTCGTTTATTTAAATACATTTTTATAACACAATTTCCTTTAATGTTATTAAATAAAACATTATTATAATTATTTTGCATCTTTTATATTCAAATAATTTAAATAAATATATATTATTATTTATATATTTAAAATTTTAAAAATTTTATCATAAAAATAATAATATGTTATTATTAATTTTTTAAAGAATATAGAATTCTCAAAAAATTACAATAATTTTATAAATAATATTATCAAAAGAAATAGTGTATCAAAAATGTATTTAAGTAAACGAAATTTCAATTTTTTTATTGCTGTGGTAGTTGTCAAAAACAACTCAGAGCAGGAAAGAGGAATTTTCCCTTCTTTGCCTGACACTTCGACCTTCGGAGTGAACAGCCCACAGATGGCACAAAAAAGAGCCAAAAAGACCCTAAATGACCCAAAATCGAAAGAAAGATACCCAGACACCAATCGCCGAAAAAACTAA
>Ga0115557_1002962_pt1 | contig 11196 bp, 5 predicted proteins | sample COGITO_mtgs_1104_FD_87280 | JGI IMG/M metagenome (GOLD analysis project Ga0115557, IMG submission 87280) | Pelagic marine microbial communities from North Sea - COGITO_mtgs_110421 | ecosystem: Environmental > Aquatic > Marine > Epipelagic | place: Germany:Helgoland, sampling site Kabeltonne...
CAACAACAACAACAACAACAACAACAGCAACAACATCATCAACAACAACAACATCAACAACATCAACAACAACATCAACAACAACATCAACAACAACAACACTTCACTTCACTTCACGGCTTCACTGCACATTCATGCCAAGCACCCCCAAGCAATTCGATCTGACTTCCTGCGCAAATGTTTGATTAAGAGTGACCTTAAGCCGGATTGGAACGATGTGCGGGTTGTTGAAGCGATGATCTTGCTATTGAAAGAGGCGCTTCGGAATGAGAAGACTGAATTCATCGTTTTTACGACTGAGACTTGCATTCCAATACACAGTCTCAGTTCGGTAGGCCAGCGTCTTTTCAAGGTTGGAAAATCGTGGCTTCGATATAGCCTTAATGACGACGAGAATTTGAGTAAATACGATCAGTCTGTATGCTTCCGGCCCCTTGAATCCTCTCTCCCGCCAGATTGCATTGCGAAGTCGCTACCGGGCTGGATCTGTTTAACGCGCCGGCACGCCCAAGACATCATTTCCATCCCCAATTTGTTGGAGATGGAGTTGCACCCGTCTTTCAAGGGTGTGTGGGCTCCTGAGGAAATGTACTTTGCGACCTGTTTACGATTGCTAGGTAAGCTGAACGAAGATGAGGTGTTCGCGGAGGCATCGGTTGTCTATGCAGAATGGGATTCAAAGGCGGTCGGAAGTCAGAGGGCCCATCCGATCGTTTTCGACAACGATTTCAGCGCTCTTAGCGTTCAATTGTGGCGCAAGAGGGGAAGTCTATTCGCACGGAAATTTAAACGATATATTGATGTGGAGGAATGGAGGCAGATAATGCGGCAGGTCGATTGCATGGCGTGTAACACCGAATCCAACACCGACACCGACGCCGACACTGACACCAACGCTACAAGCGAAGGCGGCAATTCCAAGAACAGCATCGACAAAATTAAAAGCGAGATTGACAACGAAAAAAATAATAACAAGAGAAAGAGAGGATCGTAGATACTTTTGAGGCACCCACCGACGGCGTAATTTTCCAAAATGCTGCTCGCACTATCTCCGTTATTTTTCATTTCAATTCCACCCAACCCCCCCACCCCCCCACCCACCCCCACCCCACCCACCCCTCACACTATACACTCGTCGACTTGATCGGTAAGCTGCCTCATGATATCAGTGACACTGTACTTGGTCGCGCTGAAAAGCTTCCGGAAGAAAACACTCAATGAGGTGTAATCGCCGTGGAAAGATCCAGTGGGCTGCTGAATGTTGTTGCTGGCAACGCGACAGAATTGTCCAAACTTGAAGATGCGCTCCTTCAATTCGTTTCGTCGCGCGACGCTCATATCCTTTGGAAATCCGACGGCGTTTGTTGATAGCATGTGGTAAACGCCGGCGTCCAAAGAGGGCCCGAAATCGCCCCCCCCTCCACCGCTCCCCCCAGGCAAACCGATCTGCATTCGCTGCTTTTCCTCCTCCGGAATGGTCATGCTGGAAATCTTGAAACGAATGCTTTTTAGGACATTCTCGGTGGCAGTCCAGGTTTCCAACGAGTCCTCGTCAACGAGTTTTCCCGCCTCCAAATCTCCGCACTTGAGCATCTTATGCAGAGGCGTGTCGCCCTCCAAACAGGGTGTCCTGTCGATCAAGTGCACCAGCACCGACAAGAACAAATTCTGGGAGCTCTCCTTGATTTTAATTTTGCCGTCCTTGCTGCTCGGGCGGTGTTTCTTGTCACGGATGAAGATTTCGTACAGCATGGGCAATGCCTCAACCACCGCCAACACCTCGGGGAGGGAATCACGCAGCTCAAATACCATAGTCAAAACGTTGTGGTCCATGACGATGCGCCTCGCGGCGTCGACAAACCCAAGCTCCTGAATCACGTAGTGAGACATCTCCAGGTAATCCACGCCTTTATCCCTTCCAGCGCAAAAGTCCGACAGTCGATTTGTGGCCATGTGCGACATGGATGTTTCGTCCACTGTAGGATAGCAGTGGAGCGAGCGCTGTAGGGTGTGGATGGCGTTGCTAAAGCGCTTCCTTTTTATCGTACTATCGTCATCGCCCGGGTCCTTGCTATAATTCCTCGGGTGAGCGTAGTATAGGTCATCGTCCGGGTCGTTGGATGCTGCCAGAACTCCCTGCAAAGCCATGACAGGGTAGTAAGGATCGTTCCCAGTCACCTTACTGATCTGTCCAAGCATCAAATTCTCGATCGTGTTCCACACCATCCCTAGATAGATGACGTTCCCCTGGACGTCCATACCGCGCCTCCCAGCTCTTCCCTGCATCTGCTGCGCGATCAGAGGGGTGAGCGCCGGGCCCATGTCTCCGCAAAAGATGCAGCTACGGAACGGCATGTTCACCCCATACGCCAGCGCGTCGTCGCTGAAGACAACGGCCAAAAAACCTTGCTGGGCCAAAATCTGCACCCAGCGACGGTAGCAGGCGAAGCCAATCTCGTTGGTGTAGATTGCAATTCCCCTTCGCAAACCTCTAATCAGCGCGTGGTTGATGTCCACGTCCTCTCCGGCCTTGATCATGTCGTTCCTGATCTCCTCAACCTTGACATAAGGAATTATCCCTCCCTTGCTCGTGAAACAATACTTCTCGTGAGGCTTGTTCACGTCACTTTCGGTGAGAGGGGCCTGTCCATCCTTGGCGTCTTCGGTAGCCTCCTTCTCGTTCTTTTCGGCTTTCCCGGCCGCAATCTGGCGGAGCCGTTCGTTCTCTTCGGCCGTCTTGACCAAGTTCTCCCTCCAATGTGGGAACTCTTCGTTCTGAGCAAGCTCCGTAGCGCGAAGTAAAGACTTGAACATCTGGAAGGCTCCGAAGGTGGACATCTGGAACGCAACGGCAGGAAGTAGCTCCTTACGCTGAAGCTCGGAGATGGTTCCATAAAGCTCGTCGGAAACATCGTCGGACTTCTGCAAATCGTCAATCGCCCCGGCGGAGAACGAGAGTCTCATCTTCTCGTAATCTTCAGGGTATTTCCCACTCAGCTCGGTAAGAATCTCCTTGATGCGAGTCTCGTACTTCTTCGTCTGCAACAAATTGATGCGACTGGAGCCTCCTCCGTCGACACTTTTGAAGAAGTGATCCGGATCGTCCTCCTCCCTGAGAGAGCCAGCGGGGAAGATCTTCTTCATTTTGCGCCAAATATCCATCATGTCGACTGGAGTCAATGACAGAGAGCCAACAAGGTCCGACTCCTCCTCAAGACGCTTCCGCGTCATGGCCAAGACGGGGTGTAGCTTCACGAGCCTCTTCTTGGACTCCGTCTCCCCCGTCTTGTTGTTCTTGATCTCTTGATTCGCAACGACGTAACGCTGCAAGTTGATGAAACGAGCGAAATATTCCTCCAGGATTACATTGTCCACGGCACCTCCTTCAATGACTTCCACTTGCTCGTTGCGAACCAGCTGAAACCAATCCTTCATCTGGGATGCGTTTCCGATGGTGGCCGACAGAGCTAAAATAGGACATCTCGTGGCGCGGATGATGCGCTGGAGAGCGTCGCCCTCGGGGCCGTTCAAAGTGTGAACTTCGTCCAAGACCATGTACCCAAAGTCCCCGAATCCGCCGTCGAGCACCATGAACTCACGCTCTCCGGTAACCATCTCCTCACCGGCGCAGCCTCTCGCTTTAGTGAGCGCAGTCTCGAGAGCCCTGGGAGTTCCAATGTAGACCTGGGCCTTGTTGTCACCGTCGCCATTCTGGAAATTTATAAGATCAGTGCAAATCGTCACGTGACCCTTGAAAAACTGATAATAAGTAGCTGCCACCTGCCAAACGAGCACCTCCGAAGGGAGAACGAACAGCACTGTCTTTCCCTTGGCCATCGCGCATGTGTATGTAGAGAGAAGAGTCTTCCCGGAGGACGTCGGGGCGCAAACCACAGCGGACTGTCGTTCGTCAATTTTCTCCAGTACATTGCACTGCCAGTCCTCAAGGTTGAACTTCCGGTTGTAACGGCTCAGAGGGGGCAGCCTGTCGGACATCTCAGTGAGCTGGAATGACGTCATGAGCTCCTCCTTCTTCTTCTTCTCCATTTCCTTTCGGGCAAACTTTACGGCCTCTTTAATGTTCTTGTCGTCGTCGTACAGTGACTTCAATATCGACCCGAGCTCCTCCTGCTGGGGAGTTAGAGACGACTTGGAACCCTCCTCGTCGTCTTTCTTCTTGCTCTTCTTCGAATCTTTCTTGTCCTTCGACTTCTTATCTTTTTTGCCGTCCGTTTCCTTGGTTTTCTTCTTCTCGTCCTTCTCCTTCTTCTGCTGCGCGAGGGCAAACTCGGCGTCGTTGAACAACTTCAGCTCTTCGAGGGCCCACATGATGTCAAAGACCTCGGCGAGAGAAGCGTTGGGTGAGCCCACCTGGAGAGACTTGACCGCAATCTGGAGCATCTTTAGCATACGCTTCAGTCGCCCACTGTCTGTGTCGACCTTTGCGTGAAAAACCTGGTCAAGAGTGACGTTGGAAGTCATCTTCTCCATATCCTTGGCGTGATTCTCCTTCTCGATGCGGTTGCTGTTCTTCGCGCGCATCTGGTCGGTCTTGGAAAGCTCGTTGGTCTTCGAGTTCTTCTTGGCTTCTTTGGCCTCTTTCTTCTCCTTGTCCGCGAGCTTCTTGAGCTCCTGCTTGGACAACTTGGACCGATCAAGGTTGTTTTTGGCATCCTCTTCAATGGCGAGCAATCGCATCTTATCCTGTATAGCCCTCTCCTCCTTCTTCTGGTTCCACTTCTCCTGGGGATTGAATATGCTGTTTTCCGGAGGGCTCATGTCTCGGAGGATAATGGGGATCGAGGACGCCCATTTCTTTTCAAAGCTCTTCATTCTCGTCTTCTTATCAAAAGTCTTCTTGGATCCTGACTGATACATGAGAGCCTTGCGCTCAACCCAGAACATGTCAAAGGTACGGACGCGGGTGACATCCTCCGCTTCGGGTTCTGCTTTTGCCTCCTCGCCGGGAGCAGCGACGCCTGGGGCCCCGAGGGCAGCGCCAGGAGCTGGGGTTCCCCCCCCCGTGGGGGCCCCCGAAAAACCCCCCGCCGCAGCGGCGCGTGAGTTCACTTTCAGGCCATTAGATGATGCGTTCGAGGGAGGGCGAAAACCGGACATACAAAGTGGGCTTCCTTCTGCGGTGAGGTGAGGAGGGTGGGTGATAAAAATTTAGAGACAGTGAGTGTTCAGTGTGATGTTAGTAAGTAGTTTAGTATTGTGCGGTCATGGGTGGCAGGGCTTTCTGCCCATAAATGACAAAGAGTGCTCGTTCAGATATTACATGCCAGTCTAGTCGCATCAAAGCGACCCTTCCAAAGTAAAAAACAGCGAAAACGACGGCAGAGTGCACCACAATTCAAGGTCTGACGACTCCGTCTTTTTCATCCCAGAAAGTCCTAATTGGCTCATCTCTGATCAATATTTACTTGATTCGGCCATTTCACAGGGCGCATACGTACTTCAAATAGCTAGGTACTCAGTTTAAAACTGTGGGATCGTTTCCTTGTCACGAGAAAGTCTATGGCCTCAACTTTCCTCGGCAAATTTTTTATTTGGTTGGGATCAACAAGAGTGAGGTGAAAAGAAGTAGTGAATTGAATTTGATTTAATATAACAGTCGGTGAGAACGCAGAGTCTGGTGCCTGTTGTAAGCATGGCGAAAATTACCATTTGTCTTCTCCTTCTACATTTCTTCTCTTCTGCTACATCTTCTCCCGTTTCAACAATAATGCTCGACTCCTCTTATGACAAGAAGCAGCGGAAGCAGCGGAAGAAGCAAGGGAAAACTTACCAGAAGCAAGCTGTTGAGTTGGTAAACGGCCCTGGTGACGGGTTGCGTGAGGCCCTTCCCTACTTTCGTGCTTCAACAAGATCCAACCCCAACAACGCACAGTACCTCAACAATCTTGGTGTGACTGAGATGCGGCTGGGCATGTTTGAGAAAGCGAAGGGCAGATTTTTGCGCGTTCTGAATGATCTGGACCCAGAGAATGAAATTGCGATGGAGAATATCGAAGATCTGAAGAAATTGGTGTCTGAGGAGGAGTATGTCAAGATGGAGCCAAGGGATGTTAACGGGGAGGATCTTCCACAGGTACGGATTTTATTTATTTTATTTCATTCTCGCGTGATGTGATCTCTTGCATGCATCATCGTATCCTGCTTTAACTAGTTAACCTGTTGCTCTGCTCTGTTGTTATTTCGTAGAAACATACCGTCTTGCCGATTCCTGTTATACGGTACCAAGACCTCATTAATCCAGAAAACGAGACTGCTGCCAAGTATGTATTAGGTGACACCCCATATGTTCTCACGGGTGCGATGGAGGACTGGGAGCTCGATACGTGGAGTTTTTATAACTTGATCGAAAACTTTGGGGACTCTCGGGTGGATTACTACCCTCACAATATGCGACAAGCAACCGTCAAACCTTTCTTCTCCAATGTTCGCGAAGCTCTTGAGCAATTCAGCAACCCGACAGGAATTTTTGAGACGGTCGACGCGAGTCGCCCTGATGCTTACATTCAGTGGAACGTTGAGAGTAGAGACTGGGAAAAACTGCGTGATGAAATTGGGATGAATCTTCCGGCGAACTTCCGTACTGATGACGATTGGATTGCAAAATGCTTCGGATTTGATAAGGTATCGGATAAGTTCCACCACCGCACTCACTGGAGAATGGTGTTAATCGGTCAAACCGGGGCCGGCATGTTTAATCACAAAGATACTTTGAATAGCGCGAGCTTTCAATCCCAAATCAGGGGGAGGAAGCGATGGCATCTCTGTGACGACAGCCAAAGCGAGTTTTTGTACGGTGCTGGAAAAGTCAACACGTTCGCACCTGACTACGAAAAGTTTCCCCTCGCTCTTGAGGCTACATGTTACGACACAGTTCTTAATACGGGTGAGATGCTCTACTACCCCCAAGCGTGGTGGCATCAGACAGTTAATTTGGAAGACGTAACCATGGCTGTCAGTGGAACGCTTGTGACAAAGGGAAACCGCCCCCATATTACTCGGGAATTCCAGAAGGAGTGCAATCCCGACAAAAATACGACTCGTATTTTTACCTACGAGAAAGACCTGTGCGATGCTCTAGAATTGTGCTTTGATGTGTGGACGCAAAAGGATTGGCTTGGCGACTTGAGAGCGGATTTTGCCAAGGATGAGCAAAATAAACTGGGCAGAAGAACGGAACTGTGAAAATTATAGAGAATTTAACGAAGTGCGTGCCCTTTACGTGCGCGTGAACATCATCGCCTATTGTCAGCGTAGCAAATTGTAGTAGCCTCCACAACTTAATTTATCATAACAATAAGGTAGGTAGGTAGTCAACATTGCATTGACACACATTAATAATAATCAACCCTTTCGCTTGCTCAGTCTCCAGCTGTCAGGCGGGTTAAACCTATCATAAAGGGGTTCAATTTTCTGCATTCGCTTCGCCTTGGTCATTTTTGATGGGTCGGCGCTCTTGTAGAAACTCGGCGCTAGCTCTACGAGCCACTTTGCATCGATAACCATGATGTTCCTCATATATTCTTTTGTCGTGAGTACAAGCTCATGATAAATAACCCACTCAGGGTTTTTATTAAAGAGCGCACTTGAGGGGTGGACGTAGACCGGGTTGTTGTCGACCAAGGTTCTGTAACCCTCCTGAGGGTCTTTCTTAGCGGCGTTGGTAAAGAATCCCGCCGTAATCGCCATCTGGATTTTTTTGTAGTTTTTCCCCGCGCTCACAATATCGAGTTTGTATCGATCCATGATGGTCACAAGTTGCTTTCTTACGTCCTGGCTCCTCTTCATGCTTCTTGCCTGCACAAAATTCTCAAAACACCAAGCCTTGCTAAAGGCACTTGCCTTCCAGCCATTCCAAACACTCAACAGCGTGAGATGATCCCCCTCTGCCTGGTGGAACTTTGCCTTTTTCATGTCTGCCTGGGCCTGCTTGTCCTTCGGCCTGTAGAAGGGATTCTCAACACTTAGCAACGCCACAATGGTCAAGATCTCTTCGCTGCATCCTAAATCCACACTCAACAGCAACATTTTGGACAAATTCGGTTCAAGCGGGAACTCTGCCATCTTTCGGCCCAGTCTCGTCAACAGTCCCTCTTCATCCAACGCCCCTAATGCATACAAACTCTCCATGGCCCCCACCATGGTCGCGACTGGTGGAGGATCCATGAAATCGAACCCAAGTAGGTCGTTAATCCCCATGGCCTTCAGTTGCAAGACGACGTTCCCCAGGTTGGTCCTCTGAATCTCGGGGATTGACGTCCCTAGCATTTCGTTTTTGTAAGCCACCTCGGTGTAGAGACGGTAACACTTCCCCGGCCCGGTCCTTCCCGCCCTCCCGGCCCTCTGCCTCGCACTCGCCTGCGAGATGGGCGTGACTACCAGCGAGTCCATGCCCAGCTTGGCGTTGAACGCCTTCTGCTTGCTAAAACCGGGGTCAACCACGTAGTAGATACCGTCAATGGTGAGGGAAGCCTCCGCGATGTTGGTCGCGACGACGCATTTTCGCGCACCGGAGGGGGCGGGCTCGAAGATTCGGCTCTGCATCTCGCTGGGAAGTGCGCTGTAGACGGGAAGCACAATGAGCTCGGGAGCCAGGTCACCCAGAGCCTCCATGCGAGTGAAGAGAGTCTCACAACAAGTATCAATCTCCTCCTGACCTGTCAAGAAAACCAGTATATCTCCCGCCGGCTCGCTCAAGTGAATCTGCATGACTGTAATCAGCGCAGCATCTAAGTAGTCCGGCTCCGGCTCCTTGGTATACAGAATCTCCACCGGGAATGTTCTCCCCGGAATGGTGAAAATGGGGCAATCAAGAAAATACTTGCTGAACTTCTCGGCGTCCAAAGTAGCACTAGTCACGATGAGTTTCAATGCCGGGCGCCTCTTGAGCAAGTCCTTTAATAGGCCAAACAGCACATCTGTGTGTATGGTTCGTTCGTGGGCCTCGTCGAGCATCAGCGCAGTGTATCTGCTCAAGTCATTGTCCGCTAAATATTCCCTCATGAGCATCCCGTCAGTCATATACTTGATTTTTGTCTCTGGGCTGGTGACGTCCTCGAACCGAATGCTGTACCCAACCTCCTGTCCTAGCTGACAGCCGTACTCCTCGGCGACACGTTTGGCTACGCTGACAGCGGCTACCCTCCTCGGCTGCGTGCACCCGATCATTCCTTTCTTTGTCAAACCCATTTCTGCCAAGTACTGGGTCATCTGCGTGGTTTTTCCGCTTCCGGTCTCTCCAATGACGACTAAAACTTGATTGTTCGCAAAAGCTGACAGCAGCTCGTTCTTCAATTTCGCAATGGGCAAGCCTGCTCTTTGCTCGGTGATGCTCTTGCTACTAATTATGCCGTAGGAAAGTGATTTACCCTCAGCCTTCTGCTTCCACTCCGGTGCCCCCTCAAAATTACTGACGTTGATGCTCCTCAATTCCTGAGCGAAGTGCCGCTCTCCATCCTCCGGCATGGGATCCTCCCAGGGTCTGTTAAGATCCTTGGGGATACTGTCGATCAGATTGTTGGCTTGCGCCTGCTTTAGCTCTCTCCTTTCCTTCGCCAGCGTTCCCTGCTGCATCGCGGCGCGCTGTAAGCTGCCGTCGGGGTTTTTGACAATCCGCACGGGAGATGCCTCCCGTCCGCTCCTCTTTGTCTGCCCTCGAAGGAACGCGGGCTCCACGTCCGCAAGCTCCACCTCCGTCTCCTCCTCCGTCTCCTCGACGGCCAGCATCCCGACATTCGGGTCATAAGTGGGGTATTGCTCGACAGGCAGAACGCCAGACCGAATCAGTTGCTGTGCCTCGAATAGCTCCTGCTCTGTGAGATTGTTTTTCTTCCGAAAATTTCCCTTCTGCTCGTCTACCTCAGTCATCTTCTTGAAGCTGTCCAAACTCATTCCCTTGTTCAAGGTGGAGGTGCGAGCCTTGTCAAACTCCATTTCCTTGGCAGACTGCTGTTCCATTTCGTGCTGTCTACTTCGTATTGTAAAGAGATCCTCGCCTGTCTTCTGGTCGACCTCCTTAATGCTCAAACTCATCCTTGCTCCGCTGAGCGAAATTACCTTTACCTTGCACATGTCGTTTCTCCTGACAACCTCGGAAGGGTTGGCGATCTTGGCATTGCTGATTTGGCTTATGTGCACGAGCCCCTCTTTGCTGCGTTCGTCCTCTCGTTTCTGGTTCCTGGTTCGGCTGTCCCTGATCTGAACGAAGCATCCAAAGTCCATTATCTTGGTAACAATTCCGTCGTATATCCCGTGGAGTTTGAGATTGCCACCATCACTATCATTTTCATTTTCATTATCATTATCATTATCGTTGCCGCCGTAGCCGTCGTCGGCCCTCTTTCTCTTTGTCCCAGCAGAAGCTGAAGCTGAAGCTGAAGCTGAAGCTGAAGCTGAAGCTGAAGATGCCGAGACATCCGTTTTTCCGTCACTAATATCGTTCGTCATCCAACTGGGAAGGTTTGTAACACCACGTCGACCTGTGTCGCCAGTGGGAGCGTCCATGTTCCCCCTCGCTTCCCCCGCCTTCTTGACTTTCACCTCCGAGTCTGTCAGTTCCCTAAAGTCGTCCAGCTCCACGGGTTTGGTATTCTGCACCGCGAGACCGGGATAAGCCGCCTCTGTCTCGTTCCGGGGCATCCGAATCGCATTTTTCTTATTGCTGGAGCCGACATCGCCTTCGGCATCTTTATTTCGCCCGCTTCCCGCCGTCAAGCGTTTCAAACGCGGGCTATCCTTCTGTACCATCATTAATATTTCTTCGCATGTGTGCTCCGGAAATTCTGCGCCATTTTCGGCCAGCAAACTCGCAAAGTTGGAGCCAGTTTTAGCAGATGTTTCCGCCAGAGAGATTATGAACTCGGCCAATGTCTTGTCAGAGACTCCCAACGAGCTATCCAAGAGTGAGCATATCCGATTTACCAAAGATAATGCAGAGAGCCGCTCGAGTGCAGTGAGCGGGGCTTCTATGGAGTCAGTCATAAATGTGTGTGTTTGCTGAGTGTGATGTGATTATTAGTGGGTGTGGGGGATGGGAGAGGATGGAAAGGCCTTTCACGTGCCTCCGGTACGAATTTTAAAAATGGAAGAGTTGAGAGAGAATATTACCATATTACCCCTTTCGCCGAACTTCTTCGAAGGTGTCCTCAATCGGACCCTCGTCAACCCAAAAATAAGCCA
>Ga0115557_1002967_pt1 | contig 11187 bp, 10 predicted proteins | sample COGITO_mtgs_1104_FD_87280 | JGI IMG/M metagenome (GOLD analysis project Ga0115557, IMG submission 87280) | Pelagic marine microbial communities from North Sea - COGITO_mtgs_110421 | ecosystem: Environmental > Aquatic > Marine > Epipelagic | place: Germany:Helgoland, sampling site Kabeltonne...
GCAGCTGGCTTCTTGGCAGCTGGCTTCTTGGCAGCTGGCTTCTTGGCAGCTGGCTTCTTGGCAGCTGGCTTCTTGGCAGCTGGCTTCTTGGCAGCTGGCTTCTGATCTGCCACAACCTTGACGCTTATCATTCGATCTGGCGCAGTAGGTGGTTCTCCACGCGCAATAGAGTCGACATGTTCCATTCCAGAAATAACGCGTCCATACACCGTATATTGACCATTCAGAAAATGATTTTCTCCAAAATTAATGAAAAACTGACTGTTGGCAGAATCAGGGTTCGAGGATCGGGCAGCGCCAATAGTACCTCTGTCATGTGGCAACTTTGAGAATTCAGCTGGCAGGTCTGGAAGGTTTGAAGCCCCTGTACCTGCCATACGCAGATTGAAACCGTCCGCCATGTCACCATGCTGAACATCGCCTGTCTGAGCCATAAAACCTTCAATCACACGGTGAAAAGCAACATTGTCATATTGACCTGACCTAGCTAGCTCTTTCATCCGCGCTACATGTTTCGGGGCTATATCAGCCAAAAGTTCAATGTTCACATTACCATCTTTAAGTTCTATTATAATGGTATTTTCCGGATCAGTAATGTTAGCCATTTGGAGCTCCCTTTTCTTTGAGAGTTTTCTATAATGAGATTTATAACAAAGGAAAAGGCCCAACTGGTTGACCCAAGCAGTCATATCGGGTGTTAACGGAGGCAACAATTCAGGAGCACAACCATGAGCTGGAATACGCTGGGTGACATGGACCTAAACGGCAAACGAGTATTAACGCGAGTAGATATCAATGTTCCGTTTGAAGGTAATGTGGTTAGCGACCGCACTCGAATGGACCGAATAGCCCCAACTGTTAACCACATATTAAAATATGGAGGCACACCAATCCTAATTGCCCATTATGGCAGACCTGGGGGTAAAAATGTACCTGAGATGTCATTGAAATCACTTCTGTCTGACTTAGAAATCGCCCTAGGACATTCTGTGAAACTAACGTCCTTGGAAGATGCTAAGGAAAATATAAAAACACACCCAAATCAAGTTATTTTAATTGAAAATATCCGATTCGAACCAGGAGAGGAAGTCAACGACACTGCCTTAGCTCAGAGGCTAGCCGATTTAGGTGATTTTTACTGCAATGATGCCTTTTCCACTGCTCACCGGGCCCATGCATCGACGACAGGTCTGGCCTACCTGCGACCGTCTTGTGCCGGTCTACTGATGGCGTCAGAACTCGATGCATTACAAGCAGTACTTGGCGCCCCAAAACGACCATTGGTGGCTGTGGTTGGAGGTGCGAAGGTATCCACAAAGCTAGATTTGCTGGAAAACCTAATCACTAAAGTCGATTATCTGATAATTGGAGGCGCTATGGCCAATACATTTATAGCCGCACTTGGCAATAGTGTTGGGGCAAGCCTCTGCGAACATAGTATGGCAGATACTGCACTACGAATTCTTTACAACGCAAAGAGTATTGGATGTGAAATCATCTTGCCATCAGACGTGATTGTGGCAGAAAAGTTTGCAAAAAATGCTAGGAATATAATGGTTAATGCAACCGACTGCCCAAGTGGATATATGATCCTGGACGTTGGTAATAACACCATAACACAGATTTCTGAATGCCTATCAAAGGCCAAAACTGTCATATGGAACGGGCCATTGGGCGCATTCGAATTAACACCATTTGATCGGGGTACAACTGTCACTATGCAGACTGTGGCAAGACTCACTAAATTAGGCAAGATAACATCAGTGGCTGGCGGGGGCGACACAGTTGCAGCGTTAAATCATGCTGGGGTCGGGGGAGCTTTTACATATATTTCCACAGCAGGCGGCGCATTTCTAGAATGGATGGAAGGAAAAGAACTTCCTGGGGTCGCCGCATTGAACACAGAGAAAAATTAAACTCAAAGCCGTTAGCGCCATCAGCATTGCAGCATTCGCGAATGCAACTTACACAAACTTAAAAAGTTGTTCATTTGGAGACGTTGAGGGAATGACGAATCAAAATCAGATTGACTTAATCGGCGCTGGTAAGGGTTTCATTGCAGCACTCGATCAAAGCGGGGGTTCCACGCCAAAGGCTCTTGCCGCTTACGGGATTACTAATGAGGCTATAATATCAGATAGCAAAATGTATGAGCTTATCCACGAAATGCGACACCGCATTGTCATATCTCCAAATTTTACAGGTAAAAAAGTGATTGGTGCTATTCTTTTTGAAGACACCATGAACCGCAACTTTCAAGGTAAAAAATCAGCCCAATACTTATGGGAAGAGCGTGGGATCGTACCATTTCTGAAGGTGGATAAGGGCCTTTCAGGGATTTATGAGGGCGTTCAATTAATGAAAGACATTCCAGATCTTGATTCACTATTGAAACGCGCTGCTAATCTCAACATTTTTGGAACTAAAATGCGGTCAGTGATTGGTTCAGCCAATTTAGTAGGCATTAGTAAAAATGTGAAACAGCAGTTCAAGATGGGTAAACAAATCTTAGAACATGGCTTGGTTCCTATTCTTGAACCAGAAATCACAATCGGAATACCAGATAAAGCCGAAGCGGAGATAATTTTAAAAAAAGAAATTATAAAACAACTAGATACGTTACCAGATAATCAAAATATAATGCTCAAACTTACCCTCCCAGAGGTAAAAAATCACTATCTTGAAATAATCAGGCATAAAAATGTTTTATCAGTGGTCGCACTTTCGGGCGGATATACGCGGTCTGATGCAATTGGACGTTTGGCTCAAAATAAATCAATGATAGCCAGTTTTTCTCGGGCTTTAACAGAAGGGTTGTCAGTCCATCAAAGCGACTTGGAATTTGATAAAATGTTAGGGCAAACAATCGATAGCATTTATCACGCCTCTATTTCTTAATTAAATGACAATTCAGGGGATTCACATTTTCAATTATATGTGTCATAATTCTTGAAAGCCCGGCAGAGGTGAAAAGCAGTCCATGGTTAATCTTAGAAGCACCTCACTCGGCAGTGTTGCCGTCACATTGGTTTCGCTTACTTTAGCGGCATATTTTTGTTTTTCTGCAATTCAGGGAGATTACGGTATACTTCGACGCGCAGAGTATCTGACGGAGGCAAGTATACTTCAGGAAAACTTTGAGCAAATCAAAAAATCAATACTATTGCTGGAAAATAAGACTTTGCGACTATCAGACAGTTACCTAGACTTAGACCTGTTAGACGAACAAGCACGAAATATTCTTGGCTTTATTCGTCCGGATGAAATTGTCATTCATCAAAAATAACCTAAGTCACTGAACTAAAATATTTAATATTTTAATAAATGTTTTCCATTTTCTAATATTGTATGCTAATATATAGTTTAACGTTAAACTATATATAGCATGAGGCGCTAATGGCCACAAAAAAAACCAGAAAAACAAATCTGTCAAAAGATGATTTGATGCCTTTATACCGTCGAATGCTGCTAATCCGGCGTTTTGAAGAAAAAGCTGGCCAGCTTTACGGTATGGGTTTGATAGGGGGATTTTGCCACCTATATATTGGGCAGGAAGCAGTCGTGGTCGGACTGGAAGCTGTGGCAGAAGAAGGTGACAAGCGTGTCACTTCCTACCGTGACCACGGTCACATGTTGGCTTGTGGTATGGACGCGAACGGCGTCATGGCCGAACTAACTGGCAGAAGTGGGGGGTATTCAAAAGGCAAGGGCGGCTCCATGCACATGTTTTCTAAAGAAAAACATTTCTATGGTGGTCACGGAATAGTTGGAGCACAGGTTCCAATTGGTGCCGGTCTAGCATTTTCTGACAAGTATAAGGGTAACACTAACGTAACATTTACATACTTTGGTGACGGTGCAGCCAACCAAGGCCAAGTTTACGAGACATTTAACATGGCCGCATTATGGGATCTTCCAGTAATTTTTGTTATTGAAAACAATCAGTACGCTATGGGAACATCTCAACAAAGGTCCACTTCATCCGCAGAAATCTACGAACGCGGACAGGCTTTTGGCATCCCAGGTGAGGCAGTAGACGGGATGGATGTGTTAGCAGTCAAGGCGGCTGGTCAGACGGCAGTCAATCATTGTAGGTCAGGCCAAGGGCCCTATATTCTAGAGATTAAAACATATCGATATCGGGGACATTCGATGTCAGATCCTGCTAAATATCGTACTCGCGAAGAAGTTCAAAAAGTACGCGAGGAAAAGGATGCAATCCAGCATGTTCGGGATCTACTTTTGACTGGAAAACATTGTACCGAAGACGATCTAAAATTAGTCGACAAAGAAATTAAAGCAATAGTTAATCAAAGTGCGGAGTTCGCCAAAGAGAGCCCCGAACCTGCTCCAGACGAGTTATGGACTGATATTTATGCGAATTTGGAGGCCTAAGCTATGGCAGTAGATATTTTAATGCCTGCCCTCTCACCTACAATGGAGGAAGGCACTCTGGCTAAATGGCTAGTGGCAGAGGGTGATACAATTAAATCAGGTGACATTTTAGCTGAAATAGAAACTGACAAAGCCACGATGGAATTTGAAGCCGTTGATGAAGGTATAATTGGAAAACTATTGGTAGCCGAAGGAACAGCGTCCGTATCTGTAAATTCCCCAATTGCGATACTATTAGAGGATGGTGAAGAGGTGCCAACTATTCAGGCAAAAACTACGGTAAAAGATCCAATCATCGCACCAAACAAACAGGCTACAGAATTAATATCCGCATTAGATGCCCCCCCAAATGAAAGTTTAGTCGACCAAAATTTGCCTGAAGGCACAAAGTTTAAAACCCAAACTGTACGTGAAGCAATTCGTGAAGCTATGTCGGAAGAGATGCGCCTCGATGAAGCTGTATATTTGATTGGTGAAGAAGTAGCCGAATACGAGGGTGCTTACAAAATTTCACAGGGCATGCTCGATGAGTTTGGGTCTAAACGTGTAATTGATACACCAATTACCGAGCATGGATTTACAGGTATCGCTGTAGGCGCTGCGTTTGGAGGCCTAAAACCAGTTGTAGAATTTATGACTTTCAATTTCGCAATGCAGGCGATGGATCAAATTATCAACTCAGCAGCTAAAACACTATATATGTCCGGTGGGCAAATGGGTGCACCTATTGTGTTTCGAGGCCCAAATGGAGCCGCCGCTCGTGTTGGTGCACAGCATAGCCAAGATTACGCAGCCTGGTATTCGCATATCCCCGGCTTGAAAGTAGTTCAGCCATATTCAGCAGCAGATGCCAAAGGGTTGCTAAAGTCGGCAATTCGCGATCCCAACCCTGTTATATTTTTAGAAAATGAAATCCTCTATGGTCAGAGCTTTGAAGTCCCTGATTTGGCTGATTATACGGTTCCATTAGGCAAAGCTCGAGTGTGGTGCGAGGGTAATGACATCACTCTGGTAAGTTTTGGGATCGGGATGAAATATACTCTTGAGGCTGCAGAACAGTTGGCGGAAATGGGTGTCAGTGTCGAGGTTGTCGATCTCAGAAGCTTAAGACCATTAGATACCCAAACAGTGATTAATTCGGTTAAAAAGACAAATCGATGTGTCACAATTGAAGAAGGTTACCCAGTTTGCTCCATTGGAAATTACGTGTCCTCTGTTTTAATGCAACAGGCATTTGATTACCTTGATGCGCCTGTTATAAACTGTACCGGCAAAGATGTACCTATGCCCTATGCAGCAAACCTTGAAAAATTAGCTTTAGTCACCACCGAAGATGTGATGGCCGCTGCTAAATCAGTTTTATATCGTTAAGGAGCCTCCAATGGCAACTGAAATACTCATGCCAGCCCTTTCGCCAACTATGGAAGAAGGCACTCTAACCAAGTGGTTGGTATCTGAGGGTGATGCAGTTCAATCTGGTGATCTTTTAGCAGAAATTGAAACTGACAAAGCAACGATGGAGTTTGAGGCTGTTGATGAGGGGACAATTGGGAAAATTCTAATTTCTGGAGGTTCCGAAAATGTAAAAGTTAACTCAGTTATTGCGATATTACTCGAAGATGGTGAAACCTTAGACGTCACTGTTGAAAATCCAATGGCTCAAACAGCTTTAGTCACTCCTAAAACGAAAGATCCCATGGTCAACATTGACATGTCCCACAAAGCAAATACCAACCAAGAAAAACGTGTTTTTGCTTCGCCCATTGCTAGGAGAATAGCGGCAGACAAGGGTATTAATTTGGCTTCTATTTCTGGCACAGGGCCAAGAGGGCGCATAATAAAGGCAGATTTGGATAACAGTTCTCGTGTTCCATATGAAACTATTTCAACAACGAACATAGAAAAATCAACCCTCTCTGATGGATCTGCTACGAAGACATTATATATGAACAAAGAGCATAAAGCAGTGCCACTTAACGGAATGCGAAAAATAATAGCAGCGCGTGTGACAGAGGCAAAGCAAACCATCCCACATTTCTACCTTCGCCGTGAGGTACGTTTAGACGAATTGCTACTTTTACGCACTAAGATAAATAAGAGTCTTGAAGCACGCAAAATTAAGATTTCAGTAAATGATTTCGTAATCAAAGCCTGCGCCCTGGCCCTACACGCAACGCCAACAGCAAACTCAGTGTGGGGAGGTGACTGTATATTACAAATGACCGCAGCAGATATAGCAGTGGCGGTGGCAGTTGATGGAGGCTTACTAACACCTGTTCTCCTTGATGTTGAAAATAAATTGATTTCACAAATTTCTATTGAAATGAAAGATCTGGTAGACCGCGCGCGCAGTCAAAAACTAGCACCACATGAATATCAAGGTGGAAGTTTTGCTATTTCAAATTTAGGGATGATGGGAATTGACAGTTTTGATGCCATAATAAACCCACCCCACGCGGCTATTTTAGCCGTCGGTGTAGGAAAAAAGCGCCCCTCCATTCTTGATGATGGCACTCTGGGCGTGGCTACAATGATGAATGTGACAATGTCAGTAGACCACAGAGTAATTGACGGAGCACTTGGCGCCGAATTACTCAGAAAAATTGTCACTCATTTAGAAAACCCTGCAGCGATGCTAGCCTAAATCTTTAACATTAGTGTTCTTTATCAACTTAAACTGACAAGTAAGTTAAATTTGGGTTAGGTGAAAGAAAGTCTGCTTATAGTAGTTGATCCATGCTTACTGAGGGTTGATCACAACCCGCAGATCCAACTATTTTAGCGGGCACCCCTGCCACTGTTTTACATGGTGGAACGTCATGCAAAACTACCGAGCCCGCGGCAATACGGCTAGAATGGCCAACCTTTATATTACCCAGAACTTTTGCACCAGCGCCGATCAAAACGCCATCACCAATTTTTGGATGCCTGTCATCATCTTGCTTTCCAGTTCCACCGAGGGTGACCGAGTGCAGCATTGAAACATTATTTCCGACAACAGCTGTCTCACCAATGACTATAGAATGAGCATGGTCAATCATAATGCCATGGCCAATCACTGCAGCTGGATGAATGTCTAAATTGAACACCTCGGATATTCTGGATTGAAAGTAATAGGCCATATCTTTCCTTCCAGCTTTCCAGAGCCAGTGACCGACCCGATAAGCTTGGATTGCTTGGAACCCTTTGAAAAATAATAATGGCTGAATAAAACTATTGCACGCTGGATCACGCTCAGTCACAGCAACGAGATCGGCACGAGCGCAAGAACTTATCTCGCCATCGCCTCGCATAGCTTCATCCGAAATCTCACGCAGCATCTGTTCAGGCATCTCAGCAGTCGATAATTTATAGGCCACTCGATACGATAAAGCCTGCTCTAAATTACGATGATGAAGTATACTTGAATGCACCAAGGAACTTAAGAGCGGTTCCTTTATCAACGAAGACTTCGCCTCATCAACAATTCGATCCCAAGCAGGATCACATTTATTTATCTCCATTGGGGACAGAGCCATATGAATTCCTTAAAACAGTTGGGTTAATTCAACAAATAATTACGTAGCAGCATAAATAAGTTCTTTACTTATTTTTTTCAATCTTACGCCATGCGGCGACATTTCTATTGTGTTCTTTTAAAGTAGTGGAGAACGCATGACCACCAGTGCCGTCCGCGACAAAAAATATGTAATTTGTATTTGCCGGATTAATTGCAGCTCTCAGACTAGCTAAACCTGGACTTGCAATCGCACTTTTCGGCAAACCACGGTTTACATAAGTATTCCATGGCGTGTCCTTTCGAAGCTCACTCTTACGCAACCCGCGGCCTAGTGAACCTTTACCTAAAGTAATTCCATAAATAACTGACGGATCAGTCTGTAAGGGCATACCCAGTTTTAGGCGGTTAGCAAACACAGATGCTACTTGAGACCGTTCGCTTGCAACAGCAGTTTCTTTTTCAATAATAGAGGCAAGAACTAATAAATCCTGAATATTGTCCACGGGTGTTTTATCACTTCGCATTCCCCAAACCTCTTTAAGTCGCCTATCCTGAGCCTTCGCCATCCGTGTTAAAACATCAGCTCGAAGATCCCCGATCCTAATTTCATAACTATCGGGTGCCAAAGTACCTTCCTGTGGCATATCAATTATTGGACCATCTAAAACATTAAGTCCCTTCAAAGCGTTCACAATGCTCCAGCTTGTAGTACCCTCAGAGATAGCTAATCGGATCATAGAATCATCATCTTTCAATGCAGATAAATAAAAATCCGACGCAAAATTTTCATTAAGATCCACACGGCTAACTTCAACATACCTATTAGTTGTAGGGTCAAGCTCCCTTACTAAAACTGTATTACGGGTTACGCCCACCCTAAAGATGACCTCTGTGCCACAGGTGTTGCGCCCACTGGTAGTTATTTGATCCGCTATCTGAGACATCGAAGAGCCTGCCGGTACAAGATAACTTCCCGCTTTTAATTCACTCCTTCTTCCCGAGTAATCAATGCCTAGCTGAAACAACGTTTTGCTAGAAACTGCTCCTTGGGTTTGGAGTTTTTCGGCTATGCCTGATATCGAGCTACCCGATGCAACTTCAAGGCAGATCGCTTCCTGTAATAAACTTGGGCTTGTATATTTAGCTTGTAGCGTTTTAATCAAGGCCCCTAAAAGAAATAATACAACTACAAAAAGAGTAAGGCTATTTGACGCAAAATGCCGCCCCATTTATTTGTATTTTCCAAAAACGATACTAGCGTTAGTACCCCCAAATCCAAAAGAATTGGACAGAACTAAATTAATTTCACGTTTGACTTTTTTGTTTGGGGCTAGGTCAATCTTGCTCTGCACTGCTAGATTATCGAGATTGATCGTTGGTGGGGCAACTTGGTCACGAATAGACAAGATACTAAAGATAGCCTCAATTGCCCCAGCGGCCCCTAGCAAGTGACCAGTGGAAGATTTAGTAGAGGACATGGTAACATTTGATACGGAATTCCCCAACATTCGTTCGACTGCCGCAAGCTCAATCAAATCAGCCATAGTGGAAGTCCCATGAGCATTTATGTAATCAATGTCCGAGGGTTTAGCATTAGCATTCCGTAGAGCTGCGAGCATCGATCTCTCAGCTCCATCGCCAGTGTCAGCGGGTGCTGTAATATGAAAGGCATCACCAGACATGCCGTAACCGAGAACCTCTGCATAAATTTTAGCACCCCGAGCTATAGCATGCTCAAGTTCTTCAAGAACTACGACACCTGCCCCCTCGCCCATCACAAATCCGTCGCGGTCGGCGTCATAAGGCCTACTCGCCTGTGAGGGGTTTTCTTCGAATTTTGTAGAGAGGGCTTTGCATGCATTAAACCCTGCTATCCCAATTTCGCAGATGGAACTTTCAGTACCGCCAGCAACCATAACATCAGCATCGCCAAATATAATTAAGCGGGCAGCGTCGCCAATCGAGTGCGCACCCGTCGAGCAAGCTGTAACAACAGCGTGATTGGGGCCCTTAAAACCAAATTTGATACTGACTTGACCTGAAACTAGGTTAATCAGTGCGCCCGGTATAAAAAAGGGTGATACTCGACGAGGACCTTTTTCTTTAATTAGTAGTGCGGTCTCAGCAATAGACTGCAAACCACCAATTCCGGAACCAATCATGACCCCCGTACGTTCACGGTCTTCTTCATTGCTTGGCAACCAGCCACTATCCGATACGGCCTGCTGTGCAGCCGCAAGACCAAAGATGATAAAATCATCTACTTTCCGCTGCTCTTTTTTTTCTAAATATAGGTTTGCATCAAACGTACCGTTGGAACCATCTCCCACAGGCACTTCACAGGCATATTTTGTTACAACCTCTTTTGAATCAAATTTAGTGATAGGCCCAGCTCCAGACTGTCCCTCCAGTAAACGCTCCCAGGTGGCCTCAACTCCATCGGCAAGAGGTGATACCATTCCAAGTCCTGTAACTACGACGCGTCGCATTTTGGCCTCCACTTTTATTTTTTTTCAGTAAATATGAACTGAATAGACAAATAATACAGTCCTAGTATCAGAAAGTTTTGCAATTTGAAACGAAAACGGCATCCAAATAAGGATGCCGCAACTAGAAATTTCTTGAGTTTTTTAAACCGCTTCAGAAATATGCTTCACTGCATCACCAAATGTTTGAATAGTCTCAGCAGCGTCGTCTGGTATCTCAATGCCAAACTCTTCTTCAAACGCCATTACCAGCTCAACCGTATCCAAGCTATCTGCGCCGAGGTCATCAATAAAGGATGCATTTTCAACTACTTTATCCTCTTCAACACCAAGGTGTTCTACAACAATCTTTTTAACTCGATCAGCAACGTCGCTCATATCTAAGGTCCTTATTAATTCATGGGCAGTGGCCCGTGGTTCTCCGTTTTATTCAAACGGCATTTTGGTGCTTCAAACTTGAAGCGATGTAAGTCTCTTAAGTTCAGAGACCAATCTACTTTGCACTAACTACAAAACTACTCATTGCGCCGCCTATAGCACAGGTTTCGCTAGGGGCAAATGTTTTGTCTTAGCTTACTAAAAATAAGCAAGAAGTAACTACAGCATTGCCATCCCACCATTTATATGGAGCGTTGTGCCTGTAGTGTATGCTGCTTCTTCACTTGAAAGGTATAGAGCAGCAGCTCCAATTTCGGTAGCTTTACCCATGCGGCCAGTAGGAATCTGAGTTAAAATTCCGGTTTTTTGTTCATCAGTTAGCTTTTCAGTCATAGCTGTAGCAATAAATCCAGGCGCCAGACAGTTGAC
>Ga0115557_1002969_pt1 | contig 11184 bp, 8 predicted proteins | sample COGITO_mtgs_1104_FD_87280 | JGI IMG/M metagenome (GOLD analysis project Ga0115557, IMG submission 87280) | Pelagic marine microbial communities from North Sea - COGITO_mtgs_110421 | ecosystem: Environmental > Aquatic > Marine > Epipelagic | place: Germany:Helgoland, sampling site Kabeltonne...
GTGGTGGTGGTGGCGACGGTGGTAGTGGCGGTGGCGTTGGAAGTGGTAGTGGTGGTGGCGGCGGTGGTGATAAGGTCGACAACGACACCAAAGACAGCAACTCGAATGTTTTTGACCCCCGCGCCGCACTCAATGCCGCTTTAGCCAAGAGGGGTGGAGGGAAAGGTGATGACAGTAATAGCAACGATTCTCCGCCTCTCGATCCCCGCGCTGCGCTGAATGCTGCCCTACTGAAGAAATCAATGCCCGTGACATCCGAATCCACGACCTCATCCACAACTTCAGATACATCCAATTCTGTCCAGCTGAAAGACGACCCAAAATATGCCAAGTATTTCAAGATGAAGAAAATGGGCATGCCGACTGAAGTTGTGATCCACGCGATGACGAAGGACGGTGTCAATCCCAACATACTAGAGATGGACCCCAATAAACCCCTACCTGCTTTGAAAGATGACCCCAAATACAGCAAATACTTCAAAATGTTGAAAATGCATCTCCCCAGGGGAGCTGTGGAGAACGCCATGATAAAAGACGGTGTAAACGTTGAAATTCTGGATGCTAATATGGATGAGCCTGCGCCCTACATACCACCAAAACCGAAGAAAACGAATGGCGTGAAAAAACCCAAGCTAAAGACGGACTTTTCAAAATGTCCCAAGCTCAAAGATGACCCCAAATATCAGAAGTACCTCAAAATGAAGAAGTGTGGGCTCCCTGTTGGTGCGATTCAGAATGCCTTGATCAAGGACGGGCTGCCTGATATCACGTCCTTCGACCCTGAAGTTTCTGTAGAGGAACAATTAGACGCTCTCGATCCCCCTCCTGGATCCAGTGTCATCAAAACAAAGTCCAAGCCGAAACCACGACGGAAGAAACTTCACTGGAACCCAATCGACACGAAAAAGCTGGACAAAGACTCCGTGTGGAACCAAGATGATATGAACGTGGAACTGAATCTGGACCTTGCCGAGTTCGACACCCTCTTTGTCGCGCAGGCGTCGCCCACTGAAGGGAAGAAGAAGTCCGTGTCGAAAACGGATAAAAAGAAAAAGACTGTGCAGGTGGTGGATGGTAAGAGGGGGATGAATGGCGGAATAGCTCTTGCGCGGATCAAGATCCCTCACGCTGATATTGCAAAGTCTATAGATAACATGGATATGAAACAATTGAGCATTGAGCAGCTGCAAGCTTTGGCGGAGTTCCTACCCACCAAGGATGAAATTATGTCATTGAAGCGACATGTAAAAAATAACAACTCGGAAAAAGAGGCGCTCGAGATGGTGAATGAGTGCGAACGCTTCATGTACGCTTGCTGTGAACTCGTCAATCCTCAGCAGAAGATAGCTTGCATGCTCTACAAGATGCAGTTTGCTGCTCGTGTGGAGGAGATCGGTGAAGATTTCATGCTCATTGAGAAGGCATGTGACGATTTGAGGATGAGTCTACGACTCAAGAAATTGCTGGGTATCATTCTGAAAATTGGCAATCAGCTAAATAGCGCCGATGGCAAAAATGGAGGGGGGGTAGCGGGCTTCACATTTGCGTCTTTGACGAAACTGGAGGAGGCCAAGGCATATGATAAGAAAACGTCGATTCTCCATTATTTGGTGATGCTTGTCAGGAGGAACGACCAGGACCTGCTCAAGTTCAAAGATGATCTTGAGAGTATCGTGGTTGCTGAGAGAATAAATTTGGAGTGTACTAAGGACGAACTGAAGAAGATGGAGAAGGGACTAGAGATGGTGAAGAGGATGGCCGTGAAAGAGGCGGAAGACATCAAGAAAATGCCAGAGAAGGAGCGGAATCTGAAGTTGAGTGTGGAAGAGATAAAACGCCAGAAAACTGTCAATAGGACTGTTCTTGCAGGAGGGTTGGGGGAGGAGTCGCGTGAGATTAACAATTTTGATGCGGCCTTCCCCCTCGATGACATGCTCTTAACCCCCATAGGGAGGTTTAGCATCGATGCTAGCGTCAACCTGTTGGAAATTGTGAAAAAGAAAGAGGCGGTAACGAAGAAAATTGTTGACACGCTGAAGTATTTCGGGGAGGACGAAAACCTGACAACCTCTGCATTTTTTGGGAGCATGAACAAGTTCATGCGCCAATTTGACAGGGCAGCCGACCAGGTCCACAAAATCGAACAAAAGAAGGCCAGGGAGCAGCGGCTTGCTGCCATGAAGAAAGAGGCGGAGTCTCCCAATAAAGAGTTGGGTGGAAGAAAGAGAATTGACTCTCCTCGTATCAGAAAGAAGCTAGAGGCAGAGGCAGTAGGGACCGGCACTGAGGCAAAGGAGGAGACGAAAAGTTATGTCAACAGTAGAGATGGGCTTCTTAAGAAGCCCAAGGATGCTGCTAGGCGGATGACTGTTGGCGCGGTTGTGTATAATAGTGAAGAAACGGCAACGAAATCAACGACAATATCGCCTCGGGACGCTCTGAACGCCGCCCTGCTAAAGCGCCAGCAAGGGTAATTATAATTACTGCCGAAGACAACATGAAATAATAAAAGGGTGCAATGAACTGTATGACAACGAAGTGACAAGTAGCTGCTATATAACCGGCCCAAGCTTTTTTGTTTGGCATTTATTTACGACACATGTTCCAAATAAGATGTTATCAATAATCACTAGGCATAGGCATAGCTTATCATTTTGTTATCAATTTGACACGGGTGCCGACTCCTCTGTTGCTGCCGGTACCGTCTCCGTTGCTGCTGGTGCCGACTCCGTTGCTGCTGGTGCCGGCTCAGATGCTTCTGGTGCCGGCTCAGATGCTTCTGGTGCCGGTTCGGATGCTTCTGGTGCCGGTGCAGATGCTTCTGGTGCCGGCTCAGGTGCTGTCTTGGCCATCCTGGAAATGTCCATGATGTTCTTGAGGTTGTTCGCCATGATGATGCCGTGGATGGCCCCTTTGAATTTTCTCTTGGCATTGTACTTCCTTAAGTTACCAACAAAGTGCACTAGCTCTTTGCCTTCGGCGTCGAAGTTCTCGGACTTCATCCAAGGATGGGTGAAAATCTGAGCACAGGTGTACCTATCTTTAGGATCAACAACAAGGCATTTATTGATCAAATCCTTGGCATCATCGGAAACGTCATCCCAATAAGGAGATGGAAAGTCGTAGTCGCCCCTTTTTATGATTTCAAACAACTTCGGAGTGTGCTCCTCGTAAAAGGGGGGGAAACCGCACAGCAAAATGTAAAGAATTACCCCCAAGGACCAGACATCAACCTCCTTCCCATAAATAGTTCCACTCAATATTTCTGGGGCAACGTACCCTGGAGTGCCGCATGCAGTGTGTAGGCTTTTCAGAGGAGACAAGATACTCGCCAGTCCAAAGTCTGCTAGCTTTAAGTCCATGTTTGGAGGGGGGCCAGCATAAAGCAAATTCTCCGGCTTCAAGTCTCGATGGACAATTTTTTGAGAGTGGCAATGACCGACAGCATCCACCATCTGGGCGAACGTCATCTGGGCCTCTTTCTCTGTGTAGTGCTCGACCTCAACAATCCTGTCGAAAAGCTCTCCTCCTGAGCACACCTCCAAAATCATGAAGAACTTTTTCTCGTTGTCATATACCTCTTTCAGGCGTACAATGTTCCTGTGGTTCACTTGAATCATGGTGTCGCACTCAATTTGTAGCGCTTTTGCGTCGTCTTTATCTAAAGCAGACTTATCGATAATCTTCACCGCCCATGGAGAGTTATCTGCCAAGCAAGTGGCCAATTTCACAGTTGCGAAACTTCCTTGCCCAAGAGTTTTGCCAAACTTGTAGTATTTTCCACATGGTTCAGTGCTATACTGTGATGTTTTCAGGCCCCCTTCGTGTGGCTCAACGATGGATTTTTCGGCCGGCATAATTATTCGTATATAAGCACCTTCTAGAAAAGTCTAAAAAAATTTGGGATTGTAAGTTGCGAACTCAAAATCAGTGGAGAGTGGAAGAGTAGCAACGGGAGGTGATGGGAGTTATAGAGAATGGGAAGGGTGGTGCCCAGGGTTGATTAATTTTGAGAAAAATCCTTGTTTGAGCTCTTAAATTCTTTTTGTTTGGGAGTTGTTAAAAAGTTGAAAAGTTGAGCGCGTGTAATGTGTTCTCAGCTACTTAAAGCATTCGTCTGAAACTACGAAACTGGATCTTTCGGGCCGATGTCCGGCGATCAGCTGCGGAACTTTGCGATCCTTGGCGATGTAACTCAACTTAAACATCTTTTAAAGGGTGGCGCAAACCCCTGCTCACTTGATGGTGATGGTCTCACTGCCCTCCACTATGCAGTCTGGAATGGTCATGAAGAGGCAATGAAAGTCCTCGTGGCGAACCACGCTGGAACAGACCAAGACGGCAACCACATCAGCAGTCTCAATATTAAGAGTGATATTGGGCTGACCCCGTTGCACCTCAGTGTAATTGAGAACAGTGAAAGTGCATTGTTCTGCCGTTATCTGACAATGGCAGGCTGCGATACGCACGCTAAGGATCTCTTAGATAGAACACCCTATGCAATGGCTAAGGAGAGCGGAAACGAAGAGGCCATTAAATTTCTCAAGCAAGTCAAGAAGAACGGAGTTACCAAGGAGCAGATTGCTGCCTTCCATGACAGTCACAACGCCGAGTACAAAGTACAGGAAGTCAGAATTCCTTGTACTGACTATCCAAGCGCCCCAAGAGATGAAAAAGGAGAGTTGATTCAGAGCAGAGAAGATCTGGTGCCAGTACCAATTGAGCTGGATATGCCGGAGCACCACATTTTTCCCTTCGCTGAGAATAACTATAAGGCTGGACGGAACGATGGAGCTGCCGCAATTCGAAACTTGGTAATTGTCACAGAGGAGAGTGCAAAAAATGAACACAGGAGGGAATTTTTAGCAAACTCTACTGAGGTGCATCTGCGCAAGCAGGGCTTAATGAACTGAACATTTACTTACTGTGGGAGAAATGCTAGAAAAAGTGCCGGAAGTAGAACGAAGAAAAAAAAAATGTGAAGAGCATGATTGATTTCCCTTTAAATCTTCATTTCAAGGCTAAATTATTCATGGATACATCTATCTCACTTTCCTCCCAGTAATTTCCCGAAAATGGCACCGATACAGGGAGCAAGGATGTACACAATGAGCTTTTCTGCACTCAAAAACGTCCAGTTCACTTTGCCGAGGATAATTGCAGCTATCCGAGGGCCAAGCTCGCGTGCGGGATTCAAGCCGGCCTGCGATATACTCCCTGCTATTATTATTCCAAAAGCGACGGCCATTGCTACTATCTTCGGTTTCTCAGGAGACAAACTGAGATTCTTGTTGAAAGCTGCAAAGGCAATCATTGTTGTACCAATCAGCTCTGCAAAGAACGCAGGCTGAAATCGAGTGAATGTTGAAACCAAAGGACCGACTGGATTTGTGCTGCCGTTAAATACCATGAAAAACAAACCGCCCAATGCGCCGCCCATCACTTGACTCAGACAATATACCACTAACTTTTTGACATCAGAGTACTTACGATCACCTCCAAAATATTCAGCCAAGGTCACGGCTGGGTTAAAGTGGGCATCACCCCCAACAGTTTTTATGCAGAAAAAGACGGCCGCACCCCAGAATGCCGCAATGATCGGCAGTGGCGTGTCTTGCCCCGCTGCCCTATTGATGGAAGATCCAAGGGCAACAAGTAGTGCAGTTCCCCCTAGTTCTTTTGCAGCGTTTCTTCGAAGAGTGTCCAATTTTTCGCCGGTGCCGCCACCTCGGATTTTTTCGAAGTGTTGGTGCTGCCAAAACAGAGCTGAAGTCCTTCTCTCCACCGTCTTTGTTCTTGGTGCCGTCTGGATGCCTCCTGGAGGCACATATGCAACAATACTTGAGAAAAAAGTCAAGAGTATGAAGAAGACTCTCATTCAAACAATCAAACGACAATAAACGACTATACGACCATAAACGACCGACGACAGCAGTAAGTGTGTCGGAGAATGGTGTCAGACGCTCATCGCCACAATAAAAGCTCTACTACCGTCTTCTTCTCTTTTTGTGCCTCGATTCACTTCAAATACCATTAGGTCTCCCAATTTTGAGCGTTTTTTCTGCATTATCTATCCCAAAAAAGCACCAGCTGCTGATGTGGCTGACATCGTCTCTCACGGCTTTCCTAGTCCTCTGCAGTACATTGTATTTTGTTTGCGGGCTTAAAGTCTCTCCCGTATTGTATTTTTGGAAGCAGCTCATCTTATGGATCGTTTTCAAGCCGAATTACGATGCTTGCATCCCCTGGTTTAGTGGTGTTGAAAACAAGAGGATGCGAATCCACGTTTACTGCTTGGCACTGCAGGTGAGAAAGAATTGAACTTATGCTTGTTGGAGTTGGAGTGCCATAAAGAGGTGCAATATATATTATGATGCTTTTGTCGCTCGACCTCGCTTCGCTCACACATAATGCATGCACTCACTCACATAATGGATGCACTCACCTCACTCTCGATTGACTGCAGTTCTACCTATGGGATAAGCCGCACTACCGAAAAGGTTCATACGGACAAGACCTGTCTGACAATCTACGAAATGTTGCCATCCCTGGCACCGGGGTCTCCCTAAAAGTCTTGACGCTTAGCAAGTACTTTGTTGCCCTGCCCTTTATGCTTTTTGGAATACCGACCCTTGCCTTTGTGAATTACCTCCACCTCTTGCTCTACAAGAAAGAAACGAAAGAATCCGCCAAGGAGGCGTTCTACAAGGTCCTACTCGAGAGCGACGATTGGTTCAGTCTATGGCGCGTTAATTGCACTCTCGTGGCGCTCCACAGCTACATGAATAAGAACCCCGTTGGCTATAAGATGGAGAATAAATGGGCATTCCTGGAACGGGGGAAAGAACTAGACATCCCCGTGAGTCCCTACAGAACTGACGTGAAGGATTTGGTGATTAAGCACCGCAACGAGGAAGGGGGCATGGGTATTCACTTTTTTAAGAATGCCACAGTTGGCGGAGATTGGATCATCCAAGAACGAATTTACAACAGCAATTTTGTCAATTCAATGCTCCCAGAGAATGCCCCGCTCTCAACATTCCGAATTATTACCATGAGTTTGGCTTCAATCTCCCCCAACGACTCTTTCCACGAGAACAACATTGATGCAGCTTCGACTCGAGATGAGATTCGAGCTCTCTCGTGCGTCTTTCGCGCCGGGAGAAAAGACGCCTTGACAGATCACGATTCTATACTATTCGATGTTGATATGAAAACAGGAAAGATACTGAAGGGGTCTACCAACTCAAATTGGTACAAGATCGGCCTATCGAACGTAGTTTCGTGTCCTTGGCGGACGAATGATGAATCTCAGAGAATATCGAAGCACCCTGACGGCGATGTGGAGGTTACTGGCAAAGTAATCAAAGAGCTTGACGAAATGTTAGAATTGGTGGAGAGTAGCCACGCCTCGATGTGTCCTGATGTACCTCTAGTGGGTTGGGATGTGGTATTGTCGAGCGACAACAAGTGCAAAATTTGCCTGCTGGAGGTCAACCTCTCGTGTAACTTTTTCCGCGGCTCGTTTGACCAAAACCTTTACTACGATTTTCTGGACGAGAGCTTTGCCACTTTAAGTGAGAGAATTTAAAGTAGGCGCCTAATTTATTTTGTATCTGTGCTAAAGGGCTTTCTTTTTTTCTTTTTTTGCTTATCAGTCGAACAACCCGCCATCATTATCCCCGTCGTTGTTTTTTATGTAGTCGGCAAAGTTGAACACGGATTCTTCCGGCATGGCCAAATCGGCATCGTCATTCCCATTCCCAGTAGAAGTATTCACTGCAGTCATCATTTTCTCTAATTCACTCTTGGATGACTCCAAATCTTTCTGCTTCTTCATATCAAGCTTGTCGAGAGTCGCTTGGATACTGTCTAAGTCGTTGGAGTCGCGTTCTTTCAGCTCCTCAGTGCTCGTTTCCACTACATTGCCGCCGGTCTTGAGTTGCTTCACATTAGAGCGCTTGCTGAATATTTCAGCCTCCTGCTCGATAGCATTTGCATCAGTAGTGAGAATTTTTGCTGAGACCAAGTCGTCGATTTTGTCGTCATCCTCAACAGAGGCATGCAGCCCTCTAGTCTTCGAAACCTTCGCAAAAGACAGGTCATTGTCGTCGTCTTCGCCATCGTCATTGTCAGCGTCGCCGAATAAATCGCCCCCCCCCAGCAGCCCTGCACTGCCGGTTTTAATACTTTTAAAAGCATCAGCCTCATCCGCGATGGAAGCAGTATCTAAAAAGTCAAAGTTTGCAGCGGCAGCGCCGCCACCAAACGTCTTCGCTGATGCAGCCTCAGTTGAGTTTTTTCGGACAGTCTTGGTTTTCTTGATCGACACCTTTCCCAAGGTCTTCAAATTTTCGTTGAAATCAGAAGGATTCGACAACGTCGCTGTTTTCGGGGATGTTGTCTTTGTTGTCTTTGTTGTTGTTGTTGTCAGCGTTGGCGTTGGCGTTGGCGTTGGCGTTGGCGTTGGCGTTGGCGTTGGCGTTGGCGTTGGCGTTGGTTTTATTTGGTCTGCGTCATCGCCCCATAGACTCTTCTGCCCAGTTGAACCAGAATCATCTTCTGCAAGGAGTTGTGAAAGTGGATCCATTCCAATGGTGCAGTGAAGTGAACAAATCAGGGAGAAAGAGATGAAATGTTTACTTACAATATGGTTGTATGGATATAGTGAGCGTATGAGCGTAAATCGGATTATTTGGAAACTCAGTTTTCCCTAATATTGTTATTTATTGTCAACTATTTTTTGTGTTTGTTCCGTGGATCCGTGAGTGGAAACGTGGAAACTGCCCCCAACTTACCCACAAACCACAAAGTGCATTCCACAACAAAAGCAAGCGGATCTTCCAATGGCTGAAGAAAACTTCGAGGGCGAGGCCCAGATAATCAAGGACCACATGGAAGAGGCCAAAAGAATAATGAAGCTGTATCCATTGATGGACGGTCACAATGATCTCCCGTGGGGACTGCGCAATTGCTTCGAGAACAAGTGGTCAAAGCTTGATCTCACGAAGAATTGGTCTGGTGTGAGGGTGGACGGAGTACCTTGGGAACAGCTACACACAGACATTCCACGTCTGAAGGAGGGCTGCGTTGGAGGTGAGAAAATTATTGTGCAAAGAATTGCAATGGTCTCTCCATTAGGAGAATTCTTTCGCGAGTAAAAGTCTCGAATTGTTTGATCGCTTGTTCGATATTTTTTCTCCAGCGCGACGTGCGGAAACCTCGGGATGATCATGGCTCAAAGCTGCTAACTCAATTCTCAATTTTCATTGATTATGTAGCCCAATTCTGGTCCGTTTTCATCCCCGCCAACATCACCGGTGCAGAGGCAATCCAGTTGACCTTGGAGCAGATTGATGTCGTTCACAGAATGTGCGAGAAGTACCCCGAGACGTTCGAGATGGCTTATACTGCCCAGCAGGTGAATTATGGTTGTGTGGTCTGAGTGGGGTTGGTTGAGTGGTGGGGTTGAGGGATGAGTTATGGTTGTCTGTTATGGTTGTCTGTTATGGCTGTCAACTTCAACGTCGAAATACTAACTGTACTTTTTCGACAGGTGCGCGACATATTCAAGGCTGGAAAAATCCCCAGCATGTGTGGTATTGAGGGAGGACACCAGATTGGTGGCAGCCTTCGTGCTCTAAGGATGTTCCACATGCTCGGAGCCCGCTACATGACTCTCACTCACAACGGAGGCCCCGGTTGGGGAGATCCGGCCGTCGAGCTGGACGGAAGCTGGTGCAACGAAGCCCCCTTGGGGGGTCTGAACGACTTTGGCTGTGCCGTCGTGAAAGAAATGAACAGGGTTGGAATGGTCGTGGACATCAGCCACGTCCACGAGGTTACCATGGCAAAAGCCCTTGATGTCACCAGGGCCCCCGTCATGTTCAGTCACAGCAGCACGCGCGCCTTGTGCGGGCACCCCCGCGACGTCCCCGACGAGATCCTTTGCAGGCTCAAGGAGAACGGGGGCGTCTGCATGATCGTTTTCCTGTCCAAGTTTGTCGCCGGGGAGTTCTGGGTCAGCGGAGGGAAGGTCGGGGCCACTGTCATCGAGGTGGCGGACCACGTCGATCATTGTGTTAAAATCGCTGGGATCGACCATGTGGGAATCGGGGGAGACTACGACGGAGGACAGCTCTTCGCCAGGGGCCTAGAAGACGTCAGCAAGTATCCCGTTCTGATTTGCGAGTTGTTAAAGAGAGGATACACTGAGGAACAGCTCGGAAAATTGCTCGGGCTCAATGTCATTAGAGTGCTGGAGGACTGCGAGAGAGTGAGTAGGGAATTGAAGGCGGCAGGAGAACTCGCATCTGAGGAACACTGGGGACCGGAGGTTTACGTGACCAACATGGAGAAGGAGAAGGCCCTGCTTCAAGCAGAGGACAATGCCGGCAAAAGCAAAACAAGCGAAAATGGAAATGAAGAGCTCCCGGGGAGTGTTAACTAAGAGCAGCAGGTGGCAAAAGAATTGTTTGTGTGTGTAAAAACAATCCTGTACATCTTTGCCTTTATTTCTTGGCCTTACTGAGCAAAATGCAATGGGAGCGCTACTTTGGACGACCAGTTCACGCCGATACGCGCGCTCATAGCTGTCACACGCGAAAAAATGCGCGAAACACCCTTGCCAAAATTGGTTTTAATGTTTTTCTAGGCCTTCCGAGTTGAGCCTCATGCCTGAGCATCGAGCCTCTGTAGCTAAAAGCCCGGTCAACAGAAAAGCAAATTTGCCCAATTTGCCCAAAAATTACCGGTTGCATTCTGCAAAGGGGATGAAATGATCTCAAGAGCAAGAGACGCTCTTGCTGAGGTCGGTCAAGTGGTGAAAAATACAAATTATGTTGTCGCAGGCGGGGAGAGGTTCGTAAAGTAGAATGAATGCACCAATTCTTTTGGCGAAATTTGTTGCTGCTGCCAATAATTTTCCTGTTAAATTCTCTTCTCCGAATAACGGCTTTGCTCCTCTTGCTTTACACAAATTTCAATATGTATCCTACCAAACCTTTCACTCCATCACCCCCGGATGCATTCATCGTTTGCAGAAAGAGACCAACGTCTAGCGCACTAGAGTTGTCTGTTGGGAAGTAAGCAAGAGCAGTTGCATGCTTCTCAGCCTCAGTTCCATTAGCTTCGTTCACCGCCTGATTATATTTTCCTAAAAGTCGTAGGACTAATTTTCGCAAA
>Ga0115557_1002979_pt1 | contig 11171 bp, 13 predicted proteins | sample COGITO_mtgs_1104_FD_87280 | JGI IMG/M metagenome (GOLD analysis project Ga0115557, IMG submission 87280) | Pelagic marine microbial communities from North Sea - COGITO_mtgs_110421 | ecosystem: Environmental > Aquatic > Marine > Epipelagic | place: Germany:Helgoland, sampling site Kabeltonne...
AAATACCACAAGACCCCTCTCTGACTCAAAACACCTTTTTCGCACCCAAACTTCGCCTCAATTTTGAAAGAAATTCGACCTTCCTGTCCTCAAATCGCACTGCCAGCTTCTTATCGTCTAACAGTGCACTGTTACATATTGAAATTTGTGTGAAACGTGAAGAGTGAGGTGACGTGACGTGGGGAGGGGGAATAATTGGCCCTGCGACTTTTAGGGAAATAATCAAGCGGTGAATGAAGCGAAGCTAGTCCGCTGGTCCAAAGCACTTTTTGTCTCAACCTACATTTCAAACCCAAAAGAAAAACTTCTACCATCGGCGCCCTCAACATGGTCTATTTCAATAATATTTCTTTTCTTTCCCTTGTTGCTGCCCAATTTTGTTCCACTACCGTACGCAAAAACAACACAAATATATCTTATCCCTTCCGAAATGTTGTGACCGCTATGCTCGAGCTCGCCCCCTCTAAAACCGCAAATTCCCCCAGCTCCGGGGCTGATGACCCTGTTGAGGTCAGTGAAATAAGTGCCACCTCCAACAAAGGAGTTGTTGAGAGCGATGGTAAAACTGTATTCACTCTGATCACGATGCTTTGGGAGATATATTTGTCCTCCTTCAAAGCAATATTTCACAATGAAGGCGTCCATAATCCTTAGTGAGCTCTCCCCCCAAACCTGCTCAACCAGAGGCCCAAGTTTGTTCAAGCAAAGCTCGTTGAACCACTGAAGAACACTGGGAATTCTATGAACTGGTAGGTCAGTGGTAGGGACTGAGTAGTGTCTTGTTGTGGTCCACTGGTGGTTTTCGCATGTTTCGATTATTTTTTTGCACGTTTTTTCTTCAACTAGTCCGGGGGGTGTCAAGAAAATCTTATTTTGGTGCATTGTATTGATCTCAAAAGCAAAGGAGCGAAAACTATTATTACACAGGGGGTTGTTGATCGAATAAGATTCTAACTTCTCAGCCATGTCGACAACAGTTTGATATGATGGCACCATCTTCTTTCCGTCGACCCATGCACGATAGGCCTCGTCAAATTCTCCGCACTCGAGGCAACTAGCACCGAGACAATTTATTGCATCCCCAAGTTCAACAGAACTATTTGAAGTGTCTTTTGCCGCCGTTGTCGCCATCGTCGCCGTTGAAGCCATCGTCGCCGTTGTCACCTCTGATAAAATATATACAAGCTTCTTATAAACACTTCGCCCTTCAAAATATCGTTGAGCTTGCATGTAGAAGTCACCCAGATTTTTCAATGCTTGCACGCTCCACTTTTCTTCGCTTTCTCCGTTTCCTCGCTCCCATTCGCACCGCGTGCATCGACACACTCCAAGTCCTCGTATTTTTAATAATGCTGCCCTCGACTTTACATCTTCGTCTCCACTAATGTATGCCGGCAATGAAGAAATGCAAAAGGGCCCATCGCCGAGGGCTGTCATTTTCACCACTTGGTCAAACTCGAACGAAACTCCTGCGACGCAACCGCCGAACCAGCTTTCCGTGCCAATTTTGCTGACAAGGCAAACGCTGCACTCGTCATTAGAGTAAATAAGCGAGGATAGCACGTGGTTGAAAACTTTCAGATGTTGTCTTGGAGATATTGATATACCCTGAGATTGCTTGGACAGTCCAGAAATAAGCACTAGGCTGGATTCTTGAAGTGGGAGGGGCAACTCTGTAAGTGTGATTTCTTCTTCCTCTTTCAGGTCTTCGTCAACTTCTTTCTTGTCATTAGGTGTAATTGTCAAGAGAATGAGCACGGCAACCAGGAGGCTGTCACGGTAAAGTTTTTCGATACTCCACTCACGATTTGCCTCATCCGAATCGTCAAAACAGTCGATTTCAACGGATTCGATGTGACGCCTTGTGCTGGGAAGGAGGTGGAGTAACACTGGTTGTACTGCAGAGCATTGGGGACAGAGATTCTTAGTGCGATTGAGACTGAGACCACAGAGAAGGCAACGGTCTTCCTGAAGGAAGAAGACGCGGTGGTCTGGCAGATTGCAGAGAGGGATGTCAGCTCCCTTTTGGAACGTAGCCATCGAAAGGAAGGTTTAGGAAAGGGGGGAGCCGACCTTTTCCGTAATTCCGCCACCGTACAGATAATAAAAAACCATTACCGTTTTCTGTTGCGTCAAAAGCTTTTTATACCCGGCAAGCGCTGTTTGTTCGCCGGCGGTAGGATATCCCCCCTTTCCTTCGCACCCTGTCCCCTCCCTCTTCCCAGGCAGAATATGGATATTTCACCGGATATACTCCGCATGCATAAATTTACTCCCATAGGCGCGCGATCTCTCGCCTGTCCTCCTCTCCCGGTACCCCACGAAGATTACTGTGTGCACTTCATTCGCCCCAATAAGACTCGCCTGTTGAATCACAAAGAATTCGATGTACTCACGGAAGATTTGCGTTCATGTGTTGATAAGGATATCAAGCTCAACCCTCCTGAAATTGTTTATGGCGATTTGGATGGCACTGAAGAGGGGGCTGACATCAAAATACTCATGTTGAAAGGCCACGTCCCGATTGCTGAAGTTCGGCTTTCGCCTGTTGATGCACTGCGTGCCTGGGCAAAATGCCACAACGGTGAAGTATCGATCCTGAAGGGGATCGATGCGGAGAAGTGGAAGGAGAAAAAGCATACTGGAGAGCTCCTTGGGGTGACAAATCTTCACCACATCACAACGCCTGATGACATGAACTTCGATTGGACATTTTCTACTCCTTATTGTGGGTCCGTGTTGGATGGGAAGACGGACTTCACAACAGAATTACCTTGTCAGACACTGAACCAGAGCGGGATTCCGATCCATTTGCTGACAGATACTTCCCAACCGATTGTTTTGTATGAAGATTGCATGTTTTTCGAGGACGACCTTCACGATGTTGGGGACGTCTTTTTCAATGTCAAATTGCGGGTCATGCCAAAGGTTAGTAGATTTTCTACAGCCCGCATTCCTATTCCCATGTTCGTTTCTAGCAAAATTTTCTCAAACCGAGATATGGTTTCGATCGATCTCTTTCCGATCTATATCCTAACATTTTTTTGAAAACGCTTGCCCTCACCATTCTACTAACCCATGGACGGACTTGTCCTCTTAATCTCATGCAACTTGCTCCAGTGCTGGTACGTTAAGATGCGTTTCTACCTTCGCGTCGATAACGTAAAACTACGTGTCCGTGAAACGCGTCTTTTCGGGACTCTTTCTCCATCAGATACCAACAATGAGCGCGTTATTTGTAGGTGGGTGCATAATGATCCTGCTGCTTTCTTCTCCTTCCAACCTGACTCACACCACTCTACTGCACAGAGATATTGTCTGGAGAGACATGGACTGGTGTTTGCTGGCAACGAGGGGGCTTCCCACGGACGTGAAGGAGTGGCGTGGAGATGCTGTTGACCGAATTATTGGAAAACTCGATGAGGTGGAGATTGGACCTGGTGGTGGAGGAAAGTACACAAAATGGTTGTTCTAATGATATTTACGCGAAAACAAGACGAAACAAAAGCATTCTCTCTCTGGAAGGTAAAGTAGATAAATGTGAGAACCATGAAATAGGAAGGGTTTTTGCTGTTGGAAGTAGACATCATTTATCTCTATCATTTTTTCAGTTTGTTGGTTCGACATCTATAAACAGAAGAGAGGCAATTGGTAATTTGACCTGGGAACTTCTAATCAACCCGCGCATGTTTCTCGGCACTCAATATCTCGCCAACACGCATCCAAAAAATACCGAACTCTCTCCTTCCAGCAATCCTTTTACTTATCATTCCTCTGAAGTCTCGACGCATGTTTCGCACCCCAACGGTCACAGTAAACCTTAACGGCAACGCAGGCCGCCAAGCCGCAAGCAACAGCGGTGAACAAGTTCTTCTGTCCAGCAGACATGCTAATGTTCGTATGTTTGTTCGATGATTGACTGTCAAATAAATTAAAAATTTTCTGGCCCAAATTTTTTGGTTGATAAATTAACTCCCATTCTTGAGGAGTTTGTATTTTTTTCCATTTCTCGCGCCCCCAAGCGTGCTTCCTAGTTCAAGAAAATAAAATAAAACTTCTGTTCTCTCCTGTCTTTTTTTGCCTTTGTTTTGCTTCTCTTGCCTCAGGGCTTCTCTTGTAAGACCACAATGGCATCCCCTACCTCGACGGGTGAATTAACGCAAGTCTGCGATAACTATGTTCTTGTTTCTACCGCCCTGCCTCCTCTCTTGGTAGTATTTCTTGTTTCTTCTGTCATTACTATTCTTTATCAAGAGCGAACACGCTACTTGATAAACATCTTTGCTGACCCTCGGAATGTCATTGTGACATTTCTCAAGGAGGAAGATTTTGGAAATACACAGAATCAGCGCCAGTATCATCAACAGCAACCCCAACGCCAACAAGAGCAGCAACAGCAACAGCAAAGACATCATCAACAACAACAACAACAACAACAACAACAACAACAACAACAACAACAACAACAACAACAACACCAGCATCAGCACCAGCAACAACAGCCTGATGCAGTGGTAGAAGGTGGCAGCTTGACATTTGTTCGTTTGAAAGACAGTGATCCAAGCAACAAAGGAAACGATGTCAATTACGACTGGGAAATCAACTTTGATGTGAGTGAGGACGACCTTAAAAGGATTCAGGTCACAGCGAGCGCATTTTGAAAAAGCGTGGCGTAATATCTTTATCTCATACTTTACTCTGCCTAAATTCAAACCTAATGCGCTACTCTCTCAAATGCTATCTCTTTCTTATAATGTAGGAGATCAAACTTATCGAAAAAATCGGCGAAGGGCAGTATGGGGATGTTTATCGTGGAGAGTGGCTTGACACTCAGGTAGCATGCAAGATTCCAAAAATGAATATTAGCAGCCACAACCTGATGAGATTTTTGAAGGAGATCAAACTTCTGAGTAGTCTCCACCATCCGAACATTGTGTTATTTATTGGGGCGTGTATAGTGAAGCCAAATGTTTGTTTGGTCATGGAAATGCTGAATAAGGGTAATCTATTCGATTTCATACACAGCGAAGAGACGAAAAGTAGAGAGAAAGTTGAGAATGATGCCTTGATGATCAAGTTTGCGATCGATATTGTCAGAGGGATGAAGTATCTCCACCACAAAGCGAAGGTGATCCAGCGCGATTTGAAGTCACGAAATTTGTTGATCGATGATATGTATACTGTGAAGGTGTGTGATTTCGGACTTTCTCGTTTAGATGGTCGCGATAGTGCAGGAAATTTCCAAAGTGAAGGGACACCGTACTGGGTCGCCCCTGAAGTCATCAAAAAAGAAGTCGCTGGTACGCAGGCTGACGTTTATAGGTGAGGAGGGTTTTTTTTCAGAGTTTCCGTTTCAACTCTTGCACGTTTTTCAAACTAATCAATCGCTAATCGGTCGATCTCCTAGCTTCGCGATTGTTTTGTGGGAGCTCATGACACATAGAGTGCCGTTCGATGATTTGGAAGGACACGAGGTAGCATATGCTGTCGTTCATAACAAGGCGCGGCCAGAGATCAGAGCTACTGATGAGATCAGCCCATTTATCGTCCAGCTAATTAAAGATTGCTGGGACGAGGACCCAAATGCCCGACCACATTTTGGGAATATTCTTAATCGTCTCCTGAATGGTGAAAATATTGACGGCGAGAACTACAAATCTGGTAATAATTCAAGCATGTCGATCTCGACAGGAAACCACAGTACAAACAGCCTTGAATTGAAAAGTAGGGGAAGTTATACTGGTTTCAGCGTCAGTAGTTTGGATGAGCCGCACGCGAAATCTCTCCAAAACATGATTATATCAGCTAAAGATCTCCCGCCTGGCCAAGCTCCTCTCCATGAATACATAGGGGCCGGTGGTGTGATCATGTCGACGCCTCCCTCTCACCAGCATGTGTATTTTGATTCGAATGAGAACGGTGGCAGCAGAATTTACGAGGTGAGAAAGCGCTGCAAGCCAGAACGATGCGAAGCGTTTGCCTCCATGATACACTGGTTTCTCGTGCTCTGGGTTTCTCCACCTCTTTTCTGCCTGAACACCTCATTTCCCCCCCTTTTTTCTTCCTCTCAACTTTTGCATTTTCTGACATTTTCCTGATTGATGTAGCACGTAGGGGTCAACTTGGCGAGTTATGAGAGAAAAGGCGAAAACAGTAGCAAGGCAGACAGCGATGGGAACGATAACAGTGACAATTACAATGAGAATAACCAATTGGAAAGTACGGCGGCCCCTTGTGAGGCTGTAAAAGTAAGCAACAACAAGGGCAAGGTGCACCCCATATAAACGTTGTCGCTCACCCAATATAAATGTTGTGTCTGATATTACAACGAACGTAAGACTCTTTTTTTCATTCTTCTTAAAAACAGAAATCTACTACTCTTACTATTGGTCTCATCGATCAGTACCCTTTCTCCTTGTTGACTTTGTTAACCAGGTCATCTCCATTGACCCACTTCTCCACTAAATTTTCAACAAAGAAATCCGTGGCCTCCTTAGTGAAGGTCGTCGTCATATCCATATTGTGGGGGGACAACAAAACATTTCCAAGGGTCCACAGGTCGTTGTCCTTTGGAAGCGGTTCCACATCAAAGACATCGAGCGCTGCGCCCCGCAGATTACCCCCCTTGAGAGCAGCGATCATCGATTTTTCGTCAACTACAGGCCCACGCCCAAGGTTAATTATAACACCGCCAGGTTGCATAGCTTTGAACGCCGCTTCACCAAAGAGCCCTCTCGTCTCGTCCGTAAGTGGTGCCGCAATCAGCAAGTAGTCGCATTGCTTCACCATATCGCAAAGACCGTCAACACCAAATACTCCGCCATTGAGTAATTTCTTATCCTCCTCCGTCAACGACGTGGGATCTCTCTTCAAACCGCTCAAGACCATTCCATAGGCGTTTGCAAGCCGTGCACAAGCCGTGCCTATATCTCCGTAACCTACTATACCTAGCCGCTTGCCTCTAATTTCACCAACACAGTACCGCTCGTAATTCCTCTCCGCCTTGTTTTTTAGGAGTCTGGGGATGTCCTTATTAAAATAAAATATAGCACCCATGCAGTACTCCCCCAGCGTGCTCGAGAAACACCCGCGAGCATTTGTCATTACAGACCTGTGCTCAATCAGAATTTTGTTCGGCTTCGGGTTAGGGGAGGTAAAGTTGTGAGTCAAAAGGTGTTCTACTCCAGCTGATCTCGCGTGAATCCATGCGATGTTCTCTCCGTTGTTGGGTAGAGTAGTGAGTAATGTCTCAATCGTTTTGGCGTCCTCCTGAGACGCAAGTGGTGAAGCGAATATCACTGTCGCCTCAGACAGGTCAGCAATGTCCGCCGGGGATAGATCTTTGATTTCCTTTGGCGACGAGAAGCTATTGAGAACCTGCAGATGGGCTGAATCGTAAATAGCCGTGTTTGCCTTGTCCTCTGGTGTCTCTATTAAAATTATCTTCGTGCATCTTTGAGATGCACCCCCTCTTGCCATCGTCCCTAAGGATCGAAATGCATGTTGTAAGCTTTTTGAAGGCGATGTCATCCTCAGAGAGGCGAGAAAAGGTTGCATTAATCTCATGGGCGGGCGTTGTCAGGCTGGGGAGATATTCCGATCCGATCCGAAGGAACACTTGAAAAATAATGTAAAATGCCTTAAAGATCGAGGAATCAAGAGAGTTTTCGAAACTAGCTAGCCAGTAGCTCTTAATTCGAGATAAGACGACATAACGTCGATGGCAATTTGCCTAGCAGGTAGTTTCCTTGAAGACCATGTCCAACTCATCTTTCTACGATCCTGAAAAGGTGACTAACATTAAGAGAGAAGGTAACGACATCATCGCAAACTGCCTTAATCCGAGAGCCCAGGCTTATGAGGGTTGCACAGGATTTTGGGTTGGAAGCCTAATTTTTGTCTCTGGGCTGGTTGTCTTCATTATCAGTATCTTCATCCGAGGCAACAGGAGGAAGAAGGAGAGAAAGAAGAAGAAAATTCGAACAGGTAGCGAGTTAATGCAGCACATGGATATTGGTGAAAGTGGCGATGGTAGGGACAGTCTCAGTAGGGGGGGGACATCCCCCCATATTGACCAGGGAGATGTTGAACTGAGAGAGAATCCTTTGCCCAGGCTGAGCTCAACTGGTGGACAAAGGAACACGATTGCTACCCACGATAGTGAAAATGCAGAATCTTGGGAGGTTCATCACGACGACAACTACGACTTGGACTACTACGTTAGCGACCACACAGGAAGAACCACTTGGACGAAACCAACAGATGTTTTCGAGCTGCAGTGACACGAACATGAGAAAATGAGAAAAATTGACTTGACTGGTAGCTTAGGGGTTAGGGTAGGGTTGACTAAGAGAAAAAAAAGCATCTTTTAAGTGTAAACGACCTCCGTTCGCTCTACTCATTCTTTTGCTATTCTCACTGTCTGGTTACCGCTTTCGTTTCTTGCCATCCTTGTCACGCATTCTTTTCTCTTCCGGGGCTAGGACATTCTCTTGTACGTAAAAGCCCTGGGATATTTTGTTTGTGTTACGAGTGTACGATGACAAGGGTATTAGGGCTATGACTGTATCACGAGTATCCTATCAGCTCATTCAGCTGACCAATCTCATTTTCAAGCTGTAAACTCACCTTCAACAATTCCACAGCTTCCTCCCCCATTACCCCCCCGCAAACTTCGTAGCCGCTTCCGTGCGTGTGCAAGCTGAACAAACTGCCACACCCGCCGAATCGTTCGTTCTTACAGCCATAAACGACCCGGCCGACTCCAACCCTTAGAAGAGCGGCCGCACACATTACGCACGGCTCGCAATTAACATAGAGAGTGGAGTTCAGAAGTTTGCGGGCGTTTGAGGGGAGGATTGGGGGGAGTGGAGGAAGGGGGTGAGAAATCTGGGACTCTGAGATGAAACCATTCGTTGGTTAACGCGTGGTGAGGAGTGAGGGGTGAGCAGGAGGGGTGAGCAGGAGGGGTGAGCAGGAGGGGTGAGCAGGAGAGGAGGATAATTCAGGAAGATTATGCGCAGAATAGAAAATATTTTCAGTCACTATATAATATCATAAAATACACATGGACACTCACCGTCAACACCGTCATCATCACCTTCACTTGTTCTCTTCATCGGGTTGATGTACTTCGTGTCCAGAGCAACCTTATCACTGCAACAGCCCCCACTCAGCAGCCGGTCAATCGCTACAATTTCCGCATGCCGGGACGAATCCCGCGTGGCGTTTACTAGATTGTGACCCCAACTGATTATCTCGTTCGTAGCGGGGCAAACAAAAATGCAGGCTATTGGTACTTCGGATAAGGTGAGGGTGTGGAGGCTCAAGGAGTGGACTATTGACATGTAGTGGATATCGAGGGGCGTGGCCGCCAGAGAAATGCACGGAGAAGAACATGCACATGAGGTTTGCGACTTTTGACAAGTTGCCATAACTAACTCAACGGTGCAAGCCGCCAAAGCAGCCAAAAAGGAGTGCGGAAAGGGTTGGTTCTTTGACTTGCAGGTTGATACCACAAATATATTCTAATTTGCGGGGTCTCTAGGCTGTAGTATTTGATCGTACCCCTTCTGGGCTAATTCAATCCCGAAAAGAAATTAAAAAAAAATAGAGCTTTTGTTCCTCACCTCGTCCTTCGTCGTGTCAACCAGAAAGAGGCCCTTTGTAAGCAGCCTGTTATTGTATATTTTGATAATAGTGAACGATCGGGGCTACAATCGTTTAGGCCAGGGGATAGGGCAAGACAAACGCCGAAAACACAAACAATTTCTACGAAACGGTTTGTTTGTGAATCGCTGACTTTGACTTTGGTGGTGGCCTATACGCGGTGAATGAGAAGAATGAGAATTCTTCCTTTGTTGATATTACTCCTTGCACGCACGAAGGGCTTCACAAACGTCCGCTATATCCTTTTTCAAAACACACCGTCATCAATTGATGGAAGAAGAACAAGAGCAATAAAAACATTTGTTGGCACTAGACCGACGGGGCTATCAGTAAAGCCCGAAGAAAAGAACCCTAAACCGCCGCAGACATCTCTGACCAATACAATTACGAGGGGTGGCGGTGTTTCGTTATCTTCGACTGAAGACCTCGCAGAGACAATTGCTGATGCAGCGAGCATAGGGGGGTTCCCAGACAATGTGTCTTGTGAAGAGGACGAATGCGACATAACAGCACAAAATGAGAGCGACGGGGTAGAGATGAAAAAAATGATGACTGAAATCTTAAATGAAAAGGACGTTCTGAGTGGGGATTTCTCAGCTGCCTTCAGCATGCCCGAGAGCTCGCTGCCCTTCTCATTGCCAAAGTTAACAGGCATCCAGAGGCAGGTGAGGCAAAGTTATCTATAACCTTAGCACATCATATTTTGACATCTTTACGCTGCGTTCTTATTGAACCCCCCCAACCTAACCTCTTCCGTATCTTATCAGCGACTCGCGAATGGAGAAAGAATCCAGGAGCAGGGGAAAATGGGCAGGGAGGGGAAGGGCTACGTCTGCTTCGATGTCCTTGCTTCCGCCAGCGCCGTGTGGGATGTGCTTCTCGATTTCGATTCTTATCCTAAAACGATCCCTACTGTTAGGGAGATGACCATGTTCACCAACACAAACCTCGATAAAAGTTTTTTAGCTGAGACTCCCATTACCAGGGAAGATGTGCTTGCCGGAAAGGTAGCCTACCTAAAGCACGGCATCCCATCGGTTACAAGGGCAAGTTTTGTACTCAGCAAATTTCGGCTTGTCATCGCTGCGATTCACAAGTACCGACCTCACAGCGATGGGGATTTCATGATTTTTACTCTTGACCCTGCCTGCACCAACTTAGTGTTGAAGAGCGCAAAGGGGGTTTGGCATACACAGTCGAATCCTGACGGAAGGCAGGGTGTGACGCGTGTATGGCTCCTGTGCGAGGTGAAGATCAGCCGAGCGCTTCCAAAATTTATTGTCGAATACGCGGCAAGGAAGGCGATGCCCCGAGCAACGCAGTGGCTGAAGCCTACTGTCGAGGCTGCATCTCAGCTGTGGCTACGAGAACGAGATATCCAATAAGTAGAGACTAACAAAACGAATTGTATTTGTAGTTGGGGCAGCAGGGTCCATATCTAAACATCAATTTTATTGTCTAGACCCTAACGCTTCTCATGCTTGACGTAATGGAGCGCCAGG
>Ga0115557_1002981_pt1 | contig 11169 bp, 3 predicted proteins | sample COGITO_mtgs_1104_FD_87280 | JGI IMG/M metagenome (GOLD analysis project Ga0115557, IMG submission 87280) | Pelagic marine microbial communities from North Sea - COGITO_mtgs_110421 | ecosystem: Environmental > Aquatic > Marine > Epipelagic | place: Germany:Helgoland, sampling site Kabeltonne...
CGTTGTCTAACGTGCTCGCATATACCTATACTAGGGCACAGCTTGCAATAGTAACCATTTTGTCCTTTCCCAAGCACACATTACCCCTTCTGCCTACTAACTTTCGCTGCAGTTTTTACTTTTTTCAAGGTGTCGATCTTAGTTCTGGCCATTTTGTGATGATTTCGTTACAGGAGATGTTGTTTCTTCAAATAGTAAGTGGTGGAAGAAAAGGTTAGATGTTAAATCACTAGATCTCTTCGTCTCTACTTTGTCAAGGAGACATTTCTTGTTTTTTTAATGTTTAATATCGCTTTTTTAACATGTCGCAATACAATACAAATCGTCATCATCATTATCGGCGATCCCAATATAATTTCGAACTGATTATTCACGATTTTTTATACAACTCCGTAGAAAGTGTTCTCTACCTCATTTTTGAGATGCTCACCTGAACTTAAAAGCGATCAAAGTTTGAACTGATTAATTGAGTGCAAGTGAACCGCCTTTTCTGCCCTGTTCGCTGTTCGCCCTCTCACGTGCCTCTGCCGGCAAAAAGAAAAAGAAAGTTAGAGTAAACCGAGACCCTTCAGCCGATTATTCCCATTAAAAACAACCCAGCCTTATCCACCTTATCCCATTTGGTACATTGATAAGATCCAACGTTCTCTAAAGCACTCTGATTGTATCTCCCCACAACATTCTCAACTGCACGCTTGTTACCTTGGGTAACCCCCCCCATCATGTCCGACAGCGACAGTGACGAGGAGCCCACGATCCGCGTCAACCTGCGCGCCGAAAAACGCAAGCGCGAGGGCCGGATGGGACTCAAGGCCCTCAGCAGCCCAGTCAACTCTTCACTACACAGCTCCATGAAAGTCTTGGCAAAGGGCTACGACGCCCCCGCCCCCGCCACCGCCACCGGCCCCGCCGCCAACGCGGACAGAATGAAATCCAGTCCCGCCAACGGTCGGACGACTTTCACTAGCTTCGGCATCTCTCCGCCTGCGCGGGGGAGGAGGATTTCATCCCCCCCCCCCTCGGCCTCTCGTAGGCTGGCGTCGCGATCGCGATCCCCCGCCGCCGCCAGGGGCTCCTCCGGGGGGACGAATATCACATCGCCGTCCAAGGTCAAGGTGGACCTCGACGAGGTCGGCAGGTCCGAGACGAACCCGGCCTCGAACACGTACGGAAACGACCACGTGAATTCCCCGGCTTTCGTGGGTCGCGCCCCCCACAACCCCCCCCCGAAATTTGACCACAGCGGCGACGACGGTACCGCTGAACCGGGGGCTCGCAAAAAACCTCCCCTCGTCGTACCCCTTAACAACAAGGACAACGCGGCGCTCAAGGTCGGCCGCCTACTCATGACTGAAATCAAACAGAAGTACGGCAACCTCGTCGTCGATCTGCCCGAATCGACCGCGAACGACCAGTCTTACTCCCGTTTCTTTGTCGACAAGTGGCTGAGCGGATTCCACCCGGAAACGAAGGAGAAGGACCTCTCCCCGCTAAGCATGGAAATGCTGACACGACTCCAGTTGGCGTCCGCGATCTACGAGAAATCCATGGTCGAAATAGAGGAGGCGGGGGAGGAGGAGTCGATACGGTCCGCCGGAAGGCTTTCCCCCGCCACCGTGGGATTCCTGTCGCACGAGAGACGGCAGAAACCGACGAAGGACCTCGTCGTCACCGCGTGTCAGGTGATGGACGAGATTATCAAGGATTTGCCGCAATATCCGGCCCTGGGGGAGCTGAGGAAAATATTTTTTAAGCCGATCTTTATCGACGCGGGTGTGGCAGAGGAGGAGGTCGTCGAGGGAGGTATTGCGGAGAAAGCTGTCGTTGAGGACGGTGATAAGGATCAAGCATACGAGGCAGATACTACTAATGTCGATGATCACACCGATGCGACTCTCAGTGCTGCTGCCAAGTCCCTGAGGTTTGCAGCGGAGGAGGAAGATCAGGAGGTCGTCGATGGACTCCACGAATCCCAACTCTTCGCAGAAGTTAGCCAATCCTCTTATCTCACCTCTTCGGCTGCCTCGAAGACTTCTTCCGCCCACCCTCCAATAATCGTTGCGCCCCCCTCCCCCACCGAACAAAAGCGCGCACTTCAACAAAGTATTTGGGATGCCTCTTCTCGGTTTTACCACTCGAAGAAGTTGTGGTGCGAAAGCGATAGCGAGAAGAAGTTGGCCGACGCGCACAAGATAATCGCGGCGTATGAAGAGAGGGAAGCCGCTCACGAAAAGAACATGCTGGAGAGAGATATCGAGTGCGCAGGTTTGAGGAAGGAAAAAGCAAACCACGACGCCGTCGTGGAGAAGTTGACAAAGGAACTCAATGAAGCGAAAGTGAATGCCACAATGCAAGTCGCCTACAAGGCGTCTCTGAGGACGATGCTCGATAGCGAAAAAGAAAAGCTCAAGACGCACAAGAGCGAAGCGGAAAAGGAACTAAAAAAGGCGAAAGAGGTGGAGCGGAAGAAGGCGAGCGAGGCTACGGAGAAATTGAGCAAGGCTCAGAAGAAAGCGGTCGAGAAGCTAAAAGAAGTCGAGATCAAATATAAAAAATCCGTCAAAACGGTAGCAGATCGTGACGCGGAACTGGCATTGAAAGAGAAAGAGATCGTTCAGCTGACCTCCTTGAGTGTTTTGGTCGAAAGTTTACAAAAGAAGAATTTAGATGCTCAGAAGGAATTGGAGTCGACAAACAGAGAAGCTTCCGAGTTTCGACGGAAGCTTGAGCAGCGAATGGCCGTGAATAGCAGCAGACCCGCGGAGGGGGCAGAGGAGCGGATCAATGAAATGCGTAAAATGCACCAAGATGCGATTGCGCGGTTGCAACAAGAGCACCAGGAAAAGATTGATGAACACGTCAATAACATATCGATGTTGGAGGAAAAGGTCGACTTTCACGAGAAGAAGGCATCTGAAGAAGCCGAGATAGTCCACGAAAATGCAGAAGACGAAAAGAAAAAAGCTGGGGAGGAGGGGGAGGAGGAGACAAAAGCGGAGGTTGGGGAAGAGGAAGTAAAATCGAAACCTGCAGAAATTCCAAGATCGACACAGCTCCAAATCGATGCTCTAAAGAATCAAGTCTCGAAGCTCCGAAGTCAGCTCGCAGAGGCGAACGAGAAGAATATCGCCTTGGCTGAAGAGAACAAGGCTGCTGTTGCCTCCGCCGTTGCCTCTGCCTCTGTCCCTGCAAGCAGAGACGAAGACAAGAATAAGATTGCCATCTCAACCGAAGAAATGGCAAAACACGAGGAAGTAAAGCAGCATTTGGAGGAACAGAAAAAATCCGTGGGTGAGCTCACAGACCTGGTCGAGAAACTCGAAGAACAGAATGAGAAGAAAACGGAGCAAATGAGGCGTTCGATGGAAGCGAACACGAACCAAATCGACAAACTGAAAAGCGAATTGGAGCGGGTGAGGAACGAGCTCGCGGCAACGGCCAAAGACGCAAAGAATTACGAAGGCAAATTCAACAAATTACAGGAGAAATTGACGAAGCAGCAAGTTGAGAGCGAGGAATCCAAAAAAATCGCGCAAGAACTTGGTGAAGCCAAGACAGCCAATGAGAAAAAGCTTCTAGAAGAGCTCGGAGACGTGCAGGCAGAGATCGACCGCACTAAAGAGCTTCTGAAGCAACTCGAGACCGACAACACGGAATTGCGAAAGAAGTTGGGCGAGGAGCGACTCAGGCGGAATTCAACGCAGCCTTCCTTGCAATCGCCTGAGAAGGAACCAGACTTGCGCGACGACACGGACGCGAGGGCTACTGATGTTGGTGCAGGTGCGGATGTGATCGATGCGGATAAGAAGAATGAAGTCGAGGTCGAGGCCGCAATGGACGACGGTACGGCGGCGGTTGATGACACTGAAATCGATGGTAGGACTTCCGACAAGGTGCATTTAGGCGCGGAGGATGATGAGCCACTTTCGGATCAATTCAAGGAAGCTCAATCGGAACTCAAGGAGATGACCACACTCTACGACCAAACTAACGACCGGAATACTGCAATGTCGAAGGAAATTTCGGACCAAAAGCGTCGGATTGGGGAGTTGGAGGAAATATGCGCAAAATTAGAGTCAACGTTGCAGAAGACATCTTCAGCAGAAGGAGGGGATAAGATATCAGGAATGCTGAAAGCTCTGAAGTCACGAGAGAAGTTCCAGAAAACGACAAAAAGGCTCATGACCACCTTGAAGATGGCAAAATCTTTTCCGGGAACTGGGGGCGGAGCAGGGATATTTGGAGGTGCGGGGAAGCTAAAGAAAGTAGAAGAGCCGGATCCGGACTCTGAGGACAACAAGGCGAAAGGGGAGGTGCTGGAATTGAAGGCAAAAGCGGAGCGAGATGAGCTAGAAAGGAAAGCCAAGGCGGAGCGAGATGAGCTGGAATTGAAGGCAAAAGCGGATCGAGATGAGCTAGAAAGGAAAGCCAAGGCGGAGCGAGACGAGCTCGAAAGGAAGGCAGAGAAGGAAAAGGAAGAGTTGGTCAAAGAGATGGAAGCCAAACAAGCATCGTTCGAGGAAAACCGTAAGCGCGAGTTAGAGGAGTCTCAGCAATTGATGAGGGATATGGAAGAGAAAATGAAGCAGAAGATGGAGAAAGAGCTCGCCGTATTCAAGAAGAAGCAGGCTGAACTCGAAGAAGAGGCGAAGGAAAAGCCGTCCATTCTCGCGGAAGCCGAAAAGGAGAAACAAGACGCAATGCAGCTCATGATGGCGAAAGAGAAAGAGCTGCAAAATGCGATGAGAAAGACACAAGAGGAGATGGAGATGGCTTTAAGGAAGAAGCAAATGGAGCAAGAAGCGGCCATGGCGAAGGCTAAGGAGGAGCAAGAAGTTGCGATGAGAAAGGCCAAGGAAGAGCAAGAGGCGGCTTTGGCAAAAATCAAGGAAGAGCAAGCAGCGGCGTTACTTAGGGCCAAGGAGGAACAAGAGGATGCTCTGAAAGAACAGAAAGAGAAACAAGCTGCCGCGATACGGAGAGCAAAGGCCGAGCAGAAAGCTGCAGGTGAAAAGGAACTTAAATCAGCAAATCTTTTTGGGAAAATGAACGCCTTTGGACAAAAAGCAGCCGCCAACAAGAAATTGAACGCGGCCGAGGCGGAGATCACCAAGCTGAAGCAAGAGAAAGAGGATAGAGAAAAAGCAGAAAGAGAGCGAGAGAAGGAAAAATCGAAGAAGGAAAAAGAGCTTGCTGAAATATCGAAGGGTCTCTCTGCACCTCAGATCATCAATTTGATCAAAGTGCTCCTAGCTCAGCGAAAAGATTTAGAGAAATCTACCGCGAAGATCGCAATCGCCAAGAGAGAGGACCTTTCGGTCAGTATTGATAAGCTTCGTAGCTCACTGAACATGATGGGAGGGTGGCGAGAAGTACTGTATCTAGAAAGCGGCGGTATTGACCTTGAATTCGACTTGGAACCTTGGAGCGAAGTTGACCAAGTGAAAGTACTTCAAGAGATAAAATCGCACCTTCAGAAACGTATTGCGAAGGAGGCTACCGAAGCAGCGAGTGCCTTCTTTGAGGTTGACCAAAAGCGCGATCATTTGCTGAAGGAGAGGAATAAGAACGATCAACTAATTGAGCGCCAGCGTGCTCAGGTAGTTCAGTTAAAAGACGAGCTCGCGAAATTGATCGCTCGCAGTGAGCAAGAGAAGATCTTTGCGAAGGAGCAGGCCGAACAGATGGAGAGCAGTACTGTCGGCAATGTGAAAACCGAAGAACTAACACGCGATGAGCTGCTGAAGCGCATGAAGAGCTTGCAGAGAGAGAAGTATCGGGAGCGGCTGGCGGTGAACGAGCTGCTGAAGAGCGTAGACGATTTTTACGCCGGGGTTGGGAGTCTGTGCATCGACGAGTCGGAGGATGAACTTCTTGACAAACTTATCGCGGAAGCTGCGATAGACGAAGTAGGGCAGTTCCCAACCGCCCCACAGCAAGAAAATACCGAGCAAGCATTGATGAGCGAGGTCAACAATGTGGAGCGAATCGACATCGGCGGTCTACTCAACAACCAAAACCACAACCACAAAAATAACAACAGCGAACTCGGCCGGCAGATACTCAACAGGAAGCAATACCAGCTCTCGAGGAAAACGGGGCCTGCGAAGAAGAAGCGAGAAATTCTGCAGCCCGAATCTACGCCGTCGTTGCGTCCGCAGACAGCACCGGGAGTCAGCGGCAAGGGAAGCATCAAGGCTCAGAAGAATTCAAAACTTGTAAGTTTATTGCGGCGAAAGAAGCAATCTCAACCTCCAAAAACGAAGGCTTCTCCCGACCTTTGTGGTGACGAGTTTAAGGACGTTTCTATATTACCTTTCTTAATGGCCAAGAAGAAGTCACTTGGAGTGCTCTATAAGTATCTTGATAGGCGCCTGCTATTTGGGAAAGACTTTAAGACATTTGAGGAAAAGCTGAAAAACGTGGAGGACTTCGATAAAATCCACGACATGGCCAGGAACGCCAACTCAAAGCTCGTACACCATCAAAGGGAGATCGTACAGCTCAATACGTACTTGGAGCAGTTGCTCAAAAAGAAGCAAGATGAGGTAATCGAACGGGTGGAAGTGTTCTCCAACACGATGCTCCAATATAGTGGGAATGCGAGCAAGAGTCTCCTGGATTACAATGAGAGCGTCCTCTCCAACGCTGCGAAAGGACTCGGGAGACCCTCGAGTGCCGTACCTCTCTTTGTAAGCAGGGGAGAATATTTGGAAAATATGACACCCCATACGAGGAATAACGACTCAGTCTTTACTAACTTTGCGCACACCGCCGGCCTTGAGAGGCGCCGGGAGGAGATGGTTCTTGGGCAAGGGGGGGACCAGCTCGTGTTTAAACACTAATAATAATGATGTGGTAAATAATTGTGCGACTGAGGATGTTTAATAAGCGAAATACGCGGTCGGTCGGTCACCGCCATGTTACTACTGTCACTGTCATTACGCTACACTTTACTAGCTAAAACTTGGAATTCGGAAAGATGTACTTGAATATTACAGGTCTATTGAAAAAAATCTGACCGGTCGTGATATCCTCGTAGATCTTGGTGCCTCCTTCATGCGTCTTCCGAATCTGCTTTGCAAAAAGCCGACGCGCGAAGTTCCGTCCTATCATTCCTCGAGCTCTTTTTTGCAGGACCAAAGCCCGCGGGCCGAATTTTGCTTGCCGGAACAGTTTCCTGGCTTTATTCCCCCGGAAGTGCTTCTGAACGAGAATGGTACAGAAAACTAGGAAACCGAGAAGCTCAGGATCCTTTGGCAACGGGAAAATCTCCTCCTCCTCCTCCTCGTCAGACGATTCCTCCTGTGGCTTCACATACGGGTTCATGTACGTGCTTGCGCCAGTGCGGTTGTTATGGTAGTAGTCGTGTCCGCGTTCATCTTTGTATCTGCTCCATTCCAGCCTCGGTGCCGCCTTTGGATCTGGCTCTTGCTCTGGCTCAGGTGGCTCTTGGGAATCTGGCACTGGTTCTTGTTTCGGAGACTCTTTAACTTTAGGAGCCCATTTCTTCGTGAGAAATGCCCTCGTCGTTTGACGCTCTTTCGACTCTTTCCCTTGAAAAACAATAGTATAATACGGTTCAAAGTCATCAAAGTGTACCTTCTTTACCAAGGCATCGCGCAGTTCGTTTCGTGCCTTGTCGAAATAATACACTTCAGTTCCTGATTCAAGAATACCCTTTTCGCTGCTGCTATTATCGGCGCCGTTATTGTCAATATTGTGATCGTCGTCGTCGTTGTCGTTGTCGTCGTTGTCGTCTTCTTCCACGTCGTCTATGGCGGGTATCCTAGGGGCCTTAGCTAGTAACTCTCGAAGCAACTTGATCTTTAAGCGCGAGACAGGGACCTCCAGACGATCGTAGTAGAATTGAAATTCGTCAAGTACGCGACTAAATTCGTCGCGGACTTCGATCGAGACCTCATCTTTATTATTTTTCTTTTTGGGCACCTTTCCAGCTGGACCACCTCCGAATCGCAACATCAGTTCCTCGAGCACAAAATTTCCCATTCGTGACTCAATGATCGATACGATGTGATCAGCAATGATTTCTGTGTCACTCATATTAGAATCGACACTCTCATCGCCGCTATCGTCGTCCTCCGCCATAGATGTTTTGGCGACAAACACATTTCGGTCACCGGTTGAGAGGTCCATCTCCTTCATCTTCCGTTCGCGAATAATTTTAGACCGGAGCAATGCAAGCTCCGATCCCGGCATCTCCATCGAATCACCCAGAGAGCGTCGCCTTAGCAGCTTGTCAATGTTCTTCGTTCGCACTTTCTCCTCGTTGTCCATATCTCTGAAATCGTCGTCGCCGATGTAACCACCGCCGGTAAAGGAGCTCGTGATCGGAACGGAAACCCCCTTGCGCAGCAAATCTTCCAGGTAATGCGCTCCGACACCATCCTCCTTTAGGGCCGAATTTTTATTGTTATTGCGGTACTCCGGATGGAATACCTGGCGAATTGGAACAGTCTCTCCGGTAAGGGTATTACGCCAGACCTCTTCATTGTGTTCGTTTTTCGTTTTCTTCCAATCAACCATATTTTCGTAATCAATCACGTTTCCATCAGTGATCGGTCGTTTTTTAAGCGCCCTCGCAGACATAGAGCCCCGTATTTCATCAGATTTGTTCACTCCCATCCCAAAGAGGGCGTTTGAGGCTGGCCGAACTCGGTTGCTTGACCTCGAATCTCGCCGGAAAGCGCTTCCTCCTCGGGACGAGAGCCCCCTAGAGCCAGGTTGGACAACAGAGCTGAACGATAAAAGATCATCGACGAGTTCTGAATCCCATATTCCGCCTTGAGATTTACTGGTACCGCCACTGAGAAGGACGGCCTTCCACGCGCGAAAAAGGTCGTCCCTCTCCGCGACGAAATCAACGAGATTATTGGCGAGCTTTTTCCTTCTCTCGTCACCTTTCAACCCAGGGGTAGAAACGATGCCCCCAAGCTGTTTCACCACCAATCGAAGCTCTCGAGCCGTTGAATAGCGAGAAAGAATTGACCCAACCATCTGGTTGCGCACGTACGGATCGACGACGACTTGCATCTCCATAAAATCCATCTTCACCGCAAAGTGGAAAACAGGTACAGACAGATGGCAAAATTTGTCAGGGCGTCAAGACGACGTTAGTAGAAAGTTCGTGGCGAGAAATTATTGGAGGGGGGGGGGGGGCAGTAAGGCGCAGTCAGAGTCATCCAAAATAACTTGCCAAGTTAGTTCACTCTCTCTTCTCACCTCTTCGCCATCTTCTTCATTGTCCAATGAGCCAATCTTCTTCTCGTAAGCGTTTTTCTTTTTGTCGTTCATCCGTCGCCGGCGGCGAATCTGGTAGTCTTTCTCATCCCCGTCGTCGTCTAGGCCACGCGCTGTCCCGTAGCGAATGATGTTGGTCCAGGGGCGTTCCACCGCTGGGCCGATGTCCCTGTCGCCCTTCCCTAGGATTCCGTGTATGCCTTGCTGCTGCTTGATGAGCCGCACGAGACACTGTTTCCGGAGAACGCCGCGAATACCCTGTGACCTGTTAGGGGGATTGACAGAGTCAAGCTCTTTCCGAAAATCTTGCTCGGATTTCCCGTATCGTTTGAGCTCTGCGCGAAGCTGTCTGAGGGTATAATTCGAAAGAATAGGGTCCAGCTCGTTCATTACAGCCGTCTCGCGATTGATTATCTCCGCTTCGACCTCCTTCATTGCGTCAGGCACAAGTGGGGAAAACAAGAATTCCGCAGTAACTTCGTCCAGGAGGACGTAAAACAGCTCCAATTGGTCCGCCGTGCGAGCCGCCTTCATCATGATGAGCTTCATTTGTTCTTCGGTAATATGCTTCTTGTTGAAAGGGATGTCGGCGACCACTTCCTTCTCAAGAACGTACTTTATGCAGTCAGCCAAGCTCTGTTCGTGTAGTAGGCTCATGGAGTCAGCTTTTGCCGCAGCTACAGTTCGTTCCTTCATGTACTTGCGAAACTCAACGTTGCCGATTTCATCATTGTTGTGCATGTAGCGGAGATAGCGGTCAGCAAGCTCGCGCGTTTGACCGCGGACTTCACTCCCGTATGTTTTGCTGTAAAGTCTCTTTGCAGCATTGACAGTGTCCCACATCAAATGCGCTTCAGCGCCCAGCTTTTCGTCCATCATTTTGGTCCATTCTGGTGTCGCCAACCTCTCCACTTTTTCATCATCCTGGGGAGGGACAATGAGAGGTGTTCTGACCGGTCTGTCGAAAGACCTAGGCGAGTACAGTTGTAGGGGCGGTTCGGTTTCGCTCTTATTATTTTTAACAGTAGAGTCTAAAAGGGAGGGAAAAAAGGAGGGCACCGGCTTGGGATCCAGAACATCAACAGGCTTGTGGGCAATTCTCGAAGAAAATTCTGGCGTGGTTGCTCGGATGTATTTCGCACGGTGCTCGTTCACAGTCAGACGAGCTTTACCAGCCTCGAATGACCTCGCCAAATCGCTTTTCATCTTCTCACTGACAATCTCTACACTCCCATCTTCGTTCACTTTCGGACGATTTTTCCTCCGCTTGCTTTTTTTGCTCTCGTCAGGAGAATTTTGTTTCAGCAGTTCTTCCTTTCGGCGCTGATACTCTTTCTCAGTTTTGCACTGCTCTCGAAGGTCGGCTTGTTGGATCTTATATTGTACCAGGAGCTTCTTAGCTGCTGAGCCGCCGATGCTGGTCATGTGGCGCATGTCACTTGGCTTGGCAGTAGTCTGCCTACGGAGTGATCTGATCTCATCGAACGACAGTGGATCATTCAGCACCGTCTTACCGTCAGTCGGGGCGGTAGAGTGGAACTTTAGGCCGTAGCTCGTCATTACTGGCCAGGGGATTTAGTCAAGGGAGATGGAGGAGAATGAGGAGAATATCTGGACATGCTGCTGCTGGGTATTGTTAAAATTTATCACAAGGTTTAGCAGCGCCCTCATTTGATTACGCAGGACCGTCGAGAAGGCGAGAGAAGAGAAGAGAACGGAGCGTGAGAAGTATTATTCGTGCAATTCAAGTGTTGATTTGTCTTTGAAATATTTTTAATTTGCAAGCCCAAAAAATGGGGTCGAAAAACCCTCACGCGGTTTTGCGCACATCTTATTTCTCGCCCTGTAGTACAGTTTAAATTACAAGACGTTCACATCGTGTTCTTCACCTTCATATAGACTCTAAAA
>Ga0115557_1002984_pt1 | contig 11164 bp, 9 predicted proteins | sample COGITO_mtgs_1104_FD_87280 | JGI IMG/M metagenome (GOLD analysis project Ga0115557, IMG submission 87280) | Pelagic marine microbial communities from North Sea - COGITO_mtgs_110421 | ecosystem: Environmental > Aquatic > Marine > Epipelagic | place: Germany:Helgoland, sampling site Kabeltonne...
CCCTCCTCCTCGCACCGGACCTTCAACTCCCCAATCAACCGCCCGAACTCAACAGGACCCCAATCAACTGGGACGGTTACGCCGTTCACAGACACGATCTTACGACCTACGATGCTTCCCAATCCTTCTCGACTTCCCACCTCCTCCTTCTCCTCCACCACCTCCTCCCCCTCCCCCGAAGAACCCCCCAAGTACGAACACACGCCAACTCCACCGGACAGAGGACCGCCGGTTACCGTAAGACCGAGGGGGGAGCGGAGGGGGAATTTTAGGACGACGCCGGAGGTCATGTGGGACCGTTGGGTAAAAGTGGCTTTTATTTTATTTTTTGTTCTTTTTTAGCTTTCTGGAGACAGGAACGTTGTTCTTGGATTTCGTTTCTTGGATCTTCTCATCTTCTCTTTTCTCTTCTTCGGAATTTTGGGAACCCTTTAAATACATCGATACTACACACGCACACGACCTGTAAACCACCTAAAACTATCTATACACAGTCTATGAACAATGAACCAAAAAGAGAAATAAACCTCACAACCATCTTTACATTCATATGCCCGGTTGTTTGCGTGAAATGATTCCAAAGCGCAATGTAACCGAACCAGTGAATCCTGTGCTCTCGTACACAAACGCCTCGTTCCGGTCCGCTCGACACCACCACCACCACCCCCTCGCACGGCGCGCTGAGGTTCATGCTGAACACCTCGAGAAACACACACATTGTGTGGGTTGGTTGCCAGTTGGCGATGCCAAGAGCTCGTTGGAAGCGGTGCGTGGCGAGCTCGCTCCCCGCCGAACCACAACAACAACAACGAGCGCTTCTCGTAACGTTCCGAGGGTACGCTCTGGGTCTCTCGCCAGGAGTTCATACAAAAGACCCGCTGTCGCACATTAAGAACCCCTGCGAAATGATTGCAAAGGCACTTGCACGCCACGTCCGCCCTAGTTATGCCGCGGCCCGGCCGCCGAGAACAAGATGTTTTGTTTGCGAAACTTGAGACGAAGGAGAGACGATGACGTTTTTTTTTACCGTTGCCGTTCTGTGATGATAGAGTGGAGAATTACTAGGAATGTTATGTACTTTTGTTTTCAATTGTTTTTCTTTGCGTTTTCGTTTCTTTCCTTTCCTTTCCCTTTCATTTCGTCTCGTTTCATTTTACGTTTTTTCCTTTTTCCTTTTTCCTTTTTTCCCCGGCTGCTGCCAAATTAAAAACAAACTTTTACAGAATCATCAACAAAACCACAGTACCCCAGGTACAGGCATTACACACACGCTACACTACATGGAAGACATGTCCTCGTCTTCTTCACGATCATCGTCATCGTCGTCGTCATCATCATCACTGTCGTCACTACTGCTTATATCATGCATTTCGGGATCGACGTCAGACTCTTGGTGTGCTGCACCCATGACGACATTCCCTCCGATATCATCATGATCACCATCATGATCACCATCATCATCAATTTCAAGATCGACGACCTCGACGTCCTCCTGCTTCTTCCTCTTCTTTCCCCTTCCCTCCTTCTTTGGCTTCTCCCTCTTCTCCTTCTTGATGGCCCCCGGCCGTGCCCCCGCCCTCTTTTCCTTCTCCTCTGCCTTGCGCCTTGCAACATCGATTTCGTTCTTTTTGATCCTGAAGTCGCGGTTCCTCTCCTTGGTCGTAACGCGCCGGGAGTAGAAATCTCCGACGACGGTGATTTTGGCGGAGTAGTACTTCTTGGCAATCTTTAGGAGAGTCATGTCCATTTTCTCCCGCTCAAAGACGAGACTGCTCGCAAGGCGACCCTGAGCTGCGATCTGACTCTCGTTGATCTCAACACTGTTGTAGCCCCCAGTCTTGTTCTCTTCACTGCAGTAGGCCAATACCTCCACCACAACTCGCACGATCTTGTCAGACGTGAAACTCAGGTAAGCCTGGACAGGAAGGCTGGGGTTTCCCAACTCCCCCTTGAGGAGCGATACAAGCAACTTCGTAGTGTTTGTAAAGACGCGCTTGACCGCCTTCAAAACAACGAGGCTACAATTGGCGCCTCCGACGGCGTCGATAGCCATGCACGCCATCAAGAGGTTGTGCAGCACGTTGCAGACAGAATGCAACCGGAGGGCAATGAAATCTTGTGCAACTCGAAGCTTCTTGCCGGTCATTGTCGCCGCGACTCGGCTCTGAAAGTAGTCGACCTCTCCGAGGGTGCTCTCCACACAACGCATGACGTGAAGGGCAACGGTAGCGATGTCTTTCGAATCAGCAATGAGCGCAACTACCGAAAGGTTGTACTCGTCCTCCTTCGGCTGAACAAAATTATCATAGTCTGTCCCGTTACCGTGTTTTCCGATTCCGTTCTCGACGCTTATGGCCTTGACAATCCTGATAATAGTGCCCTGGAGGGACGTAAATGGTAAGTGGATAAATGGTAGTGAAAAAGTATTAAGATGTGTTAGTTCGCACACAACACATAACACAACACACAACACACCACACACAACACACCACACACCACACACCACACACCACAAACCACACACCACAAACCACACACCACACACCACACACCACATAACACACCGACCAAACCTCTCACTCGTAATCTCGCTTCCGAGCACTTACCTCCCCATCTTCTGGCCTATTGACACGAATTTGAGAGCTGGCCAGAAGCGAGCAACGCGTTTTGAATCCAGTCGCGAAGCCTCTCGCAGACCTCGCCTTGCTGCCGACCACATTGGGCAGGCTTGTGCTCCCGTCAAAATTACCGTCAAGAAGAATAGCAGTCTTGATTGCCTGCACTGCGGCCGCCGAGGGAGGGTCTGAGTTGATAGAGACGAAACCACGAACACCGGCATTACTTGTGGCATTGTCGGTGCCGTTGATATTCCCACCGTTGATATCGTCGATGTGGCGGGATAGTCCAATAGGCCCTTGAAAAGCCACATGCTTGTACTCGAAGCTGCAAAGCAAATCAATGCCTCTTAATGAGCGCTGGTTTGGATCGGTCAGCAGCATACTAAGGGTGCTTACGATCTTGGCGATTTTGCACGCCTACTGGGACATATTGGCAGCAATGAGCTCTGAAAACAATCCTGCAGCATTCACTTCATGTGGCCGCCCCTCACTGATTCGTAAGGGCTGGGTGAAAATGCCAATAAGCCCAAAGAGATTTTCCTGATGTCGTCTCGGCTCCGAGGCGCTGTGCGAGTCGGTTAGTTGATTTGAAGGACGAGAGACACGGAGGGAGCGCTTCCAATAATAATATAATAACAAAAACTACATTTTTCTTTGTATCGTCACGTCAAGCCTTCAACTCACCTCTTGGATAATTCTAATGCTTCAGTCGTGCGAGCGTCGAAGTGCGAGCGGAGGACGGTATTCCCGGTCTTCCTGAAAGAGTTCAACAGCAGCGAAGATATTCTCATGTCGACCGCCAAGTCGCTCGTTTCTGCTCCGAATTGAATTAAGCAGACGATGCATTTCTCAAAGCACTCAAGGGCGAGCGCCGCAAGAGGCAAAGTGCTACTGTTCTTCGCGGAATTAGAAGAAGCGGATGTGCGTGATCTCCGGTGGCAGTGGACGATGAACTCGGTGAAGAAGAGAGGGGCCAACTTAAAGCTCGACGAAATGATACCTTCAGGAGCAGTTGATTCGTCGGACAGCAAGTCAAGAGATAATTCCAATAAATACCGTCGGAAAGTGGTATTCCTAACCAGTAAATTCGCTTGGGCGATGGTCTCAACGATGTCACCTGCTTCCTCGCCTGCCTGCGTACCCTGCGTCTCACCAAACTTTGCTCTACAGATCTTTTCGTTCGATGCACCAAACTGGCAAAGAGACTTGTAGATAAAATCAGTGGTTTTCGTGAACGATTGATTTGTTTTCGGCCGCCGTAAGAACGCTCTGACTTGTTTTAACATGTTCAAGTAGGCGGGGGTTGCGCAGATTTCAAAGTCTGTCTTGGCATTGCCGTTTTCAGCACCGGCAATTGCGTCTGCGTCTGCGTCTGCATCTGCATCTGCATCGGCTTCGGTTTCGCCGAAGTTGTCGCCGTCATTATCACCATCTGTGCCGACCTCGTCTTCATCGTTGACCGAGAAATCGATCTGACCGTCTCCCTTCATCTTCATCTTCTTTGCGGTCTTTTTTTTCTTCGCTTTCTTTGGCTTTTTGCTCCCCTTCTTCTTATTCTTCTTCAAAAGAATCAGAGCTATATGCTCAGTAGCAGCGGTGATCAGATTAAATAGGTTCTGAAGAGAGCTCATAGCCCTGAGACGGGAATTCATTTCCAGCTCGTCACGCATGATCACATGTTCTTCGTCATCATCGTCGTCATCGTCGTCATCGTAATCTTTCTCAACGTCCCCAACAATATTGCCATCGCTGTCAAGAGAAAAATCATCTAGCGTAGACACAATCAGCGCTTCACACATATCGATAACTACCAGGCACATAGACAGGGAGTCATCATCGGCTGTCGCAAAGGTATTCCGACGCGAATTTGGGGGATTCTCGAGGCAATTTTTTTTGACAATATCCATGTAATGGTCCAGCTCAGTGTTTGCGACCTTCCCGCAGAGCGATTGGAGCAAACGCCCGATTTGGTTCGTTTTCTTGGCCAATTGGGAGCTAGTTTGAATCAGCTGCCCAAACGGCTCCGTCACCCTCTCCGCGGCCGCTACGAGCGCAGGATGAAATGTGCGATCCTCCTGCGATCTGTCATTAGCTGACGACGAACTCGATTTCCTGCCGCCGCCACCTTTGGTGCTCTCCACCTCAACGTCACTGATGCAGTTACGAATCAGTACCAAGGACGTTTTGAGCCCCGTCCCATCTTCCTCGTCGTCGTCACTGTCGTCATTCTGGCTCGCATACTGGCTCAATACTCCGTCCTTGCGGCGCTTCGCAGCTTCAGGATCCTCAATAGGCTCGAAGTAACGTTCCAGTTGGTTGCACAATATCTCCGTGATGTGTTCTTCAAGGGCATCGTCGTTGGCAGAGAGATGCGACAAAAGAGAAGAATAGATTTCGCTCCTGACTGCCCTCTCCTGAGTAAGAGACCGCTTCAGATAGCCAATGATCTCATCCACCGCGTTTTGCGTCGAGACTCCGTGGCCATAACCGTATTCTGGGCGGGATTTAACAACAACAACAGACAGCAGCATAGTCAGAGAGTTCGCAGCTGCCACTCGACGTGGCGTGTCGGCCGCGAACAGAATCTTTTTGGTGAAGAGCATAGCCTGATCGATGCTCCCTGTGTTGCCAGCTTTCCCAAGAACGCGGCCTAAGCAAGGGATCAAACTGTCTGTGCAAGCCTTGGGATCATACCCTCCACCAGACACGTGGCCAAGCCACTCGATCAGGTCGGAAGCGTAGGATTTGAGATATTGAGGAGACAGAGAGAGAAGCACACGAGAGTGGAGACGGGCGTTCGGGGCGCGACCAGTGCACGTAGCGGTGAGGCGCTTCATCATATTCCGCCTCAATGCCGCATTGGTGTCGTCGTTTCCTTCCCCTAGGTCTTCTTCTCCATCATTGTCCACGTGGTGCGTGTTGAATAGCTTTATCATTATGTCGCTCCCTGCGCGGCTTAAGGTCTTCAAATTGACAGACTTGGGCGACGTTGACGTCAAGGAGAAAGCTAAATTCAGCAGGCTCTGGGATATCGTGGATGAAAAATCGAAGAGGTGGTGGGTGGATGCGATGATGAGGATTGATGCAAGGGAGTTGTGCGAAGAAGAGTTTTGAACGGCAGCATTGGGCACGGGAGGGGGGGCTGCTAGCGTTGGCAGGTGCTGGTTATTACCGTCAGTAGTATTTGTTGATGACTCGATGGCGGCCGCCGCCCCGTTGGCGGCGTCCACCCAACCCCCTTCTTTCCGAGCTGCTTTCTCTTTCACCTCCTGAACAATGATCTTCTGCATCCCCTCCATTGCCTGCATTTTCAGCGAAGGAATTCCGCCAGCCACGAGCATCATCAAGATCGCATCGAATGGGCTCATGGGCCGACCAATAGAACAAGAAAACGAAATGCATTTCAATGTCAGAGCGCAGAGGGGACGGTCTCGACGAAAGAGCTGCGACAAGTACGTAACCATCGTTGAAAGCGATAAGAATAGTGGGTGGCTGCGATTGGCTGCAGCAGCGCTGGTGCTGCTGGGGGGCTGCGTTCCTCCGACTGTTCCGCTGCCGTGAGTAGCGATCCCTACATTGTAACATGCGCCAATGAGGGTCAGTGCCTCGCCCCAAACCGAGAGAGTATCTGCAGAGGAGAGACCATTCCCCGATGGCAAGGCAGTCGTCGAAATCATTTGGGACGAGGACGATACGGTGGACATGCGGCTGATCAGGGTCAATAGGTTGTATCCTAGCCTTGGAATGACACTCATCATCATATCCTGATGATCGGCGACTGGGCTCGAACGGAGCTCGACGGGGCTCCAACTCTGGAAAATATTTGTTGCCACAGTTTTCACGAGATTCACAAATTCAGACTCAGCCGTTGATGAAATTCGCAATATGAGCCCTGGCACCATCTTATCGATTTCGACGACTGCATTGAATACAGCTGCGGCATTCCTTGCGGTTTGAAGCTCCGGAGACGGAATGCTATCGTCAGACGAGTTCGGCGGGTGGGTGACGGAGGAGGGGAAGAGGAGAAGGTGGACAACGGATTCGGGAAGATTCTCAATGGTAGCGGAAACGGAAGTTGCAACAGCAGGGTTTGTATTCTCCTTCGCCGGCGAGCTCAAAGGAGGGGGAGCGCTAGACGCGGCCGTGGCAACATTTCCAAGGAGGGTCGGGAGTAGAGCATGTAAGACATAGCTATCGTCAGTTTCCTTGTTTTTTTGTGTGTGTTAGTTGAGTATAAAAAAGAAGAAGAAGAGGCCGGCCGGCGACACAATCGAAAGTTTGTAATCATCCATCGATGCGATCACGCTTACCTCTCCATTGGTGGACGTCCTGTCGCAATTCCCAGCAAATACAGCAAGGAATTCTCCTTCAGGCACCTTGGATATGACTATTTCGATTATTAAGACTGCATCTTCCGTGGTAAAGAGATGGGCTTTTGCCAGCAGAAAATCGCACAGTGTTTTCTTCGCCTTTGGGGTCGTTTTGCGGAGGAGGATCGTCTCGGTAAGGAGGCGAAGGGTTGGAGGGTTGTTGCTAAAATGCTCGTTTAGCGAAGATGAGGAAAGCGACGAGGGCGAGCCTAGGAGAAGGCGTAAATCGTCCTTCACTGCAGTTGCATGGTTTACAAATACCAATAGGTGGACGGGGGTGGGGGTGAGAGGGCATAGAGGGTTAATGAAAGGTTAGTGATCGCCTTTAGTGAGTGCAAGCATGAAATTTGCGCTATCAAAGGGGCAAAAAGAACAACAAAAGGGAGGAACTGAGGACATGTTTAGAATTGACGGGACGCATTGAAGCTGTTCGGAGAGAATGTGTCAATATAACGGGGGGGGGTCATCCATAAATCAAGGGAACAAGAAAACAATTTGTCGGCGGCGAATGTGGCAGAGTAGGCACTGTACGAGACAGAGAGAGGATTCGGAAACATCAATGACGTCAACGCACCCTTTTCAACATTGCCAACGGTTCTCGGCACATTTTCTGAATTTGCCGTAGGCATTGCTGGCTGGTGATAGCAAAAATGGTCTCAAATGACGTTCGACCGAAAACCGAAAATCAATCGAAGCAGAAAAACGAACAAAAAAGAAAATCGAGCAAGGCGAAGAATAAGTTCAGCGGCATTGTTTCCCCCCCTCATCGCAAACAGTACACATTAATAGAGCTAGAGGAAGTAAAAAAAATCCAAAAAACTTGCTCTGACTTAATCAGCGGTCAACTCCAAACTCAACTCAACACCCAACTGATAATCAAAGTCATATGAGGGGGAATGAGGATGATATTCCACCCCCGGACACGCTATTAGGCAAGGTGCTCAGCCTCTCTATGACCACTGCTGGTATTACCCTTCTTCCACCCGAGAAACCTCCAAAGTTTGCCACGAAAACAGGAGCAATCAATGGATTACACAACGACAACAACAACAACAAATCTGAGGAGAACAAAAAGACGCTTCGCGGCACAATGCTGCCAGAGCAAACAAATCGCAAATTGGGTAGCATGAATGCATCTGCGATGCTACAGGATGATGTCTACGAGGACGAGGACGATGAAGTCGGAAATGCAGAGGGTAGAGTGGAAGTCGATGGCTTGGAGGAATGGGCGAAAAAAAAGAAAGTTGGTGCGGCAGATGGGGGAGAAGAGAAAAAGGACAGTATCGCAGATGCCGACGGAGAGGCCTGGACAACGGATCTCGCGGCCCTTCAGAGATACTCTCACCTTAGCCCATCTTCTCTTCTCTCTTTGCTCGAAAACTTGTCGTTGCCTAATTCCAAGATTACCTCACTCGACCAGACGAGCCCTGAGTTGCTGGCAAAGCTTCGAGGGTTGGATCTCCGCAGCAACCATGTGTCGGATCTTGCTTCCCTTCCTCGGGGCCTAATCTGGTTCGGCTGCGAAAACAACCATTTGACTAGTCTCAAGAGTCTCCCAGCCCTGCCTAACCTGATGCGCCTGGGATTGAGCTACAACTCGATTGATAGTTTACCCACACAGCTTGGTCGTTTATGTCCCAGTCTTGTGAGCTTAGACCTGTCATTTAACTGCATTGTGAACCTCAAACCAGTTTTGGGCGCTTGTAACGGAATCACGGAGCTGAAACAATTGTATTTGTCAGGGAATCCTGTTTCTCTGGTCGAGGGATATAGACGACGAGTTGTAGCAGGAATCGACGGTTTGGGCTGGCTTGACGAGATTGAAATCGCAGAGACCGAGCGCGACGATGCATGCGCCATCATTGGCGACGGGGAATTGAAGGAGGGGGAGGATGGTGGCATGATCACCATTGGCGTTGTGGTAAGCAATGTCAGTGGGGTGCCAACTGGGGAGGGCGGCGAAGATGACGTTCCGGGGAGCAAGGGTGGCAAAGGAGGTGGAAAAAAAGATAAGGGGAAGGACAAAAAAGGGAAGAAAGATGGCAAGGGGAAAGGCAGTAAAGGTGAGCTATGAACTCTTGTTATTTTTATTTGTATTTGTACTGAAACCTAACCGAATTCGTTCTTTACGATGCAGCTTCTCTAGCCAGTGGCGTAGAAGGGGAAGAAGATGGCACTGTTGAGACTGTTTTTTTCCAGTGCCGTCTTGGACCAAAGAGGGACACAATTGATGCAGACGGCAGTGTCGGAGAAAGTGCCAAGGTTGCCTGGGCCAAGAGCTTGTTCGGTGGCAAGGATGGGACCGAAGGAAGTGACTCAGTCCCTTCAAGCGCTGCTAGTGGAAAGGGGAAGGGAAAAGGCAAGGGCGGTAAAGGGGGGGGGACAAAGGTCGAAGAAAACAACGAAATTAACGATGCAGTTAAGGAGGCAAACATGACCATAAAGGTTAGATCCAATGTGGAAGTCAGAAATATGGTCAAGTTCGACGAGGTAGAGATTCGAATGTACAGAGTCACGAAAATACAAAAAACTGAAGATGCCGGGGAAGATGACGTTGCCGAGTTGCAGAAGGGGGGAGGAGGGGATGAGGGAGAGGGAGAGGAGGAAGAGGGGGGGGGGGCAAAAATCATCAAGTTGAACCCAGTTGTAAGTTCAACAAAACTTGGAACAAGCGAGTCCCAAGTATCGTTGATGAGAGACGAAAGCGGCGTTTCTTTCCGACGACTGGAAGAAAAGATAACTTTCGAGGTTGCGAGGGGTACTGTGCCTGTCGACACTTTTCTCGACATTGGGTCACTAGATGATTGTGGCAGGGGATCCAAGAATCTAGGTAAGCGTTTCCTTTTCATCAACGAGGGGTTTGTCATCGAGGAAGAACGGCGACGGAAGGAATTAGAAAAGGCGCAAAGAGAGGCCGATGGAGCCATTCCCGGGGACGCAGGGGAGGATGGGGGGGAGGGGGAGGGGAAAGAGCGAGAGGGAGAGGGAGAGCGAGAGGGAGAAGGCGGAATTAAAATCCCTCCACCCATCGAATCCGACATTTCCATCATTTGGAATGGCCAGGTCGCAGAAGGAATGCAAAAAGTGGACGAGGCTGACAATGTCGGGGAAGATAGTGTTTTTCGTGAGATGGAATGATAATTATGATGCCTTTTGTTTATACGCTTGCTTCCATAAATCCCATGTTCGTTCTGTGTACTACACGGGTGGGTACCCTAATTATTATTATCGAACAGTCGTGCGGCCCAGTTATGCTCACCACCGTTTTTCAAGTTGTATTCAAGGAGCTCACTTCTTTCCCAAGTGTCATATTTACTATTCGCCTTGGTGTTCCAAGTGATCGAGATTGTCTTCTGATCGTCACTCACGTGTGCAGCCATTTCACAATTGTCGTCCTTCACTTCCTCCGCCCACACTATGTCACCGACACAGTCCTTTCCATCGCATTCCGCGACGATATCGAAGAACTCCACCTTCTCGTCAGGGGGATAATCCGCACAAGGAAATACTTTCTCGTACACGACGTACGGAATAGTGTATTTCTTTCCTTTTTGTGCAACCACGTTCTGAGTGGAGGATGCTCCTGTCTCAACACAAGTCTGAGTTAAGTCATAGCTGTCAGTTGACTCATCGTAAACTAACATTCCATGGAGAGTTTGGCCAGCCTCGACATCAAATGACTTGCTGTTACTATTGTGAGTGGGTGACCACTGGTAATACTCCGTATAAGCACTCCATCCTCCACCCCTGTTAAACAGTCCGCCACCGGAATATGGGTTCACAGGCTGAATAAGGTTGAGGTTATCGTCCGGATCCAGTCCAAACCAAGGGGAAAAAAAAGCTTGACTTGACTTGGGAGTCTCCCCAACCTTCCATTTCATCTCCAATCGTGTGACGCGCTCAGCGCCCGTGCTGGTGATGTTACCACGAGCGTACGCCATCCAACCTTCAGCGGGATCCTGCGCAATTTAGTGAGTGAAGTTGTAGAGTTGTAGAGGGGCAGAAGGGCGGAGGTAAGTACACAGTCGTCAGGAAACAAAGTCCCAGAACACAACACCTACACCGAACTGACTTCTCACACACACAACACCGACATCGAACTGACTTCTCATTGGACAACGAAATGTCTCTTCCTTCATCAAAGAAAAGTATTGTATTCACCTGGGCGGCCGCTAG
>Ga0115557_1002985_pt1 | contig 11154 bp, 9 predicted proteins | sample COGITO_mtgs_1104_FD_87280 | JGI IMG/M metagenome (GOLD analysis project Ga0115557, IMG submission 87280) | Pelagic marine microbial communities from North Sea - COGITO_mtgs_110421 | ecosystem: Environmental > Aquatic > Marine > Epipelagic | place: Germany:Helgoland, sampling site Kabeltonne...
CAGAAGCACACAGAAGGATAGCTTTGTCATCGATTTCGATTTTACCGAATATTCTTCTTCTTTCAACTGGAAGCGAACCAGGAAAAGTCCCGCTAAAAATGGAACGAAACAAGCGGGTTGGTGCTCGACAAATTTGTGTAGAGCGACGTCATGCCCGTGTCCTTCGACAAGATCATGCAGTCTCGAGAGGAGGGGGATGACCAGCGGCTCAAAACTTTGCTGTCGATAAACTACGGACATGGAAACCAAGGCCAGAGCAAGCTGACAAAATTGGCGCTCGTATTCGATGTAAGAGTTGCTCATGACCAAAAGAACAGAATGAAAGAAAACGAAGATAAAGGCGATCGCCGCGTCGACCTCCTTTATCTCGTTCTTTGCTAGCTTTCCTAGAGGCATCAGGCTCGCAAAGAGTAGCACTAAACCAATAGTAATAGCCGAGAAATCAAAATTTGTCCAAACCTGCAGCAATACGAGTCGAAGTTAGACAGTGACCAGCGCACGCACTCATATATATTATAGCCTGCAAAAAAATGCTCGCAATAGTAGCCACAGCAAGCTCACCTTCCTGCCCAAATCAGTGATCCCCGCCAGGAAAATTTTGAATAACGCGCAGGCCTCTCTATACGCGATGGAGTCCTTGCCGTCGCCTCCTTGAATCGCCTCCTCGTATTTCGCCACGGCATCCTTGAGCACCTCTTCCATCTCCGTAACTTCTTTGGAGGGCAGCGAGGCTATTTTCGAGTAGGTACTTAAATATTTCTTCACCTGCGCGCTGTTGAGCGCAAGGCCCAAGGCGACCTGCTGAGTGTGCGTCGTCTTCTTCTCGGTATTCTTCAATGGGACTAGTGCCGGAACGAGGCTCCCGAGGTTGGCAAATGGGACTGGTACGCCAAGTAGCATTGAAATTGTCGGGACCAAGTCAATCTGGTTCACTTTTTCGAAGCCCTCCTACGAGCGAATGCATCGTGTGAGTCGTTCCCAGTGCGAGGAGAAAGGACGCATCGCGCAGGCGTTATATTACTTCATTGAGCCACTCCATTGTACAACTCCACTCCACTCCACTCCGCTCCACTCCACTCCACGCACCTGCCCCTCCGCTCCAATCTCGTCACCATCAACGACCGACTCCCCCATTTCGCACCCGGGCGAGAAGTGGGCAAACAAAGCCGCCACCGTCTCCTCGTCGGACCCCCCACCGTGGTTCCCACCCTCTGTCATTCCGTGGTCCCCAAAGACAAAGGCGACCACGCATCTCTCACTTTCCGACTCCACAGTGTCCAAAATCTTGAGGAGTTCAGCATCCATACGATTGAGCTTAGCCACCATCTCGGGACCGTTGGGACCGTACGTATGGCCGACATGGTCGACGCCGAGGAAGTGAACAACCATCAACCGCGTGCTGTTGTCACTTAGCATCTGAGGAAGGTGCTCAATGCAACCGTCGTCGACAGTGTTCAGGTCGCGAGTATTGAACGAAGGATAAGGGTGAGGGTCGTCGAACTGGGTAGGAAAGAGGGAGAACCACGTATCGTCGCCCACGAACGTCATCTTATTCTCAATTTTATTCCCTTTTTTATTCCCTTTTCCTTCCCCTTTATTCCCATCTTGGTGCGCTTGTGTATTTGCATTTTGGATCTGGTAAATGATGTTGTCCTCCTCCAAAACTCCCGCGCTAAAACTCTTGGTGATTTCGCTGAAGGTGGGGAGCCCGCCCGTCGTCAGTCCCTTCAGTCGCTGGGTCGTCACTGTAGGAGGATCCGCGACGAACTTGGACAGCATCGTCCGAGGGGACGCGAACGGAGGGAACCTGCTCATCACCAAAGGCAGCCGAGTATTGGCAAAGTCGAACCGGAGAGCGTCCACGACGATCAGCATCACCTCGTCCGCGGCGCCGAGGGACGGGGATAAGCACGAAGAGGGTTCAACTAGAGACGATCCCTCCAGGAGTGAAATTGACGAATTAGAAAGGTGCAGATCGTCACGGAGAAGTGAATACACATCCTGGCAGGAAGAGTGGTGCGGAAGCTCGTGTCGGTGCAAAAAGAAGCCCTTCGTGAATATTAACACGCCCAGGAAAGCAGCCAACAGAGATAAGAGCGGGACGTGGACCATGCTTGATGTCGATTGTTCTGTGTTGTGTGTGTTATGAATACTTTTGTGGTTTTGTCGAGTAGCATTGGCAAAAAATGTAGAGGTCTGAGCGATAAAAATGAGAACCCGAACTCGCTACCCCGATTCAATTCAATTTTAGGCGACGTAGAAACTAAAAATAAGATTAGCAGAATCCCATGTGCTGTTCAATCAGGCGTCCATTTCTTCTTCGCCAAAAAACAAGAACATAAAAACACAAACTCTCACCCACTGAGAAATATCTTATAAAGTCCGCGCAAGACAACCTCGTACCACAAAACTCCCCGGCACATTATAATTGAACCCCTGGTAGACGGTTTCTCTCCCAAACCTTCTCCTCCATCATCGGTGCGACTCAGACATGAAGACCACGCTTCCGCAGGAATGGCCGGAGGAGAACTCTTCTTTCTTCAGCCGCATAACGTATTCGTTCATGAGCCCGTTGCTTAGGAAGTCGACGAAAGCATCTCTCAGTGAATTTGACCTGTACAAAGTGAGCAAGAAAGAGAGCATCTCCACTCTCCAAGGGCTTTTCCGCTCGGTAGCCCAGAATGCAACAATCTTGCGCCGTCTTGCTGCCGTTGGGAAGGAACCGTTCCTTCGTGCCGGTTTCTGCCAGCTCGTTGCGATTACATGCCAGACTACAATGCCTTTGATTATGTACAAGCTCATCAATCTCATTGAGCAAAATGAAACATCTTCCCCCCCCCCAAACTTTCTCTCGACTGGTTTGTTCTGGTCATCGTTGATGGGCCTTGCCGTATTCTTCTATGCGTTCTTTGCCAACATGCAAATCCACCTGGCGATGCGGACTGGCATGAGACTGCGGGCGACATTAATTTCAGAGCTTTACCTCACGACCCTTGAACTCTCCCCGGAAGGTAGGAAAACTCTGCACAGCGGGGAGCTGACGAATCTATCCGCGAATGACGCTCAAAAGATATTCGAGGTTTTTCAGGAGGCCCACTTGATCTGGTCTGCTCCCCTCCAGGCCATCGTTGTGTCAATCTTGCTCGTGGTGATGCTCGGGTGGGTGACCATAGTGGGAATTTTAATCCTCTTCAGCATCCTCCCAACGGTGAAAATAATTATTAAGAAAATGCTTTCGGTTCGAAGCAAGCGCATGCCTATAACTGACGAGCGCGTCAACGCCAGTTGCGAGGTCCTAACTGGGATAAAGATCACAAAACTGAACTTTTGGGAGGAATCGTTTTACAGCAAGATAACGACTTTTCGCTCGCTTAGATGAAATATATTCGGGAGGAGCTCTTCGTGTGGGGGATTACGCTATGCCTCACAGTCATGACGCCTGTCTTGGCTACAGGAGCTACATTTACGTGCTACGCGTTGCTACAAGGGAAGGTCCTCACGGCCGCCGACATTTTTTCTGTCCTCTCACTTTTCAGCACCCTTCGCTTCCCCATCAACGACATGGGGAAGCTCCTGGGAAACGCAGCTCAAGCATACAATGCGTTGCTACGCATAGGGAACTATCTCGATCGAGACACTTCCCCCCAGGAAACTGGTCAGGAGAGTAGCAGCGGCGACGTCGACATCGACGTCGCAGACGATGTCTTGCTCGAAGTTTCAGGCGCTGATTTTCTCATTGGCGGAGACGCCTCCGAAAATGAAGAAACCGTCCCTGACTCCACCGACGACTGTGATGCTGACCTGCAGATGATCAAGGTAATCGACGACGACGCGCATTTCTCTCTCGTCGATGTCAACTTCAAGATCAGGCGCAATAAATTTTACGCAATCATCGGCGGCGTGGGTAGCGGTAAATCGTCGTTGGTCAGGGCCCTCATCGGGTTGATGCTTCCGACAGATAAAAACAAATCGGTCAAATACAACACCAAGAAGATTTCCTACTCGGCGCAGTCGTCCTTCATAATGAACACAAGCCTGAAGGGGAACATCCTCTTCGGCGCCAAATTCGACAAGGACAAGTACAGTCACGTATTGAGAACTTGCGCTCTTGAGAGTGACCTATTGCTCCTCCCTCGAGGCGACCAGACCGAGATCGGAGAGCGGGGAGTCAATTTGAGCGGGGGCCAGAAGGCGAGAGTATCTCTCGCCCGGGCAATTTACGCTACAAGCGATGTGGTCTTTTTGGATGATCCCCTGTCCGCGCTTGATGCCGATACCGGGCGCGCTGTTTTCCAGAATTTGAAATCATCCCATCTCACCAAGAACCGAGCTGTCGTTTTTGTGACCTCTGCCTCTCACTTCTTATCCGAATTCGACGATATAATGCTTTTGCACGACGGAAGGACATTTTACCAGGGTGATTGGGAAGGACTTAATTCTTTGGAGCTCGACAGTGACTCCGACATCACCGCAAACAAGACCAGAGCGAATAAGCAAGAGGTGATCGAAGTTCTCAATCACATCAAATCAAGCATCCAGCAGGAGTCGTCCGCCCCCTCTTCTTCCAGCCCCCGTCTCGGCCCTTCTCCCGCGCCTGCCCCTGCTACATCAGAAAAAGCGATTGACGCCGTCGATTACGATGATGATAAGGATGACACCCCCGGGGGCAAGATAATTGCCGCCGAGATCCGCGAGTTTGGGATGAGTAAAATTGGCGTTTGGCTCGCGTGGGGGGCAGCGGCAGGCGGATTTCCCTTCATTTTCTGCCAAGTTTTGTTCATGTCAATCGATCGCTTAAGTTATATTTCTACGGAATGGTGGCTAGCACGCTGGAGCGAGGCTTCAGGAGAATTGAGCGTGGATATTTTTGGTCATACCTTCCCACCGCAAAAGGACGACCAGTGGCCTTGGGTGCGTGTTTATCTAATCATCACTGCGGTAAGCACCGTCGCAGTGTTCATTAGAACCGAGTGGGCTGTTTACGGTGGAGCAAGGGCGGCTGAATGTTTGTTTTTGAAGACCCTGAAGAGGACTCTGAGGGCACCGATGAGTTTCTTCGAGTCTGTCCCCCTAGGACGTCTGCTGAATCGTTTTACTTATGATATTGAGCAGCTTGACATCAAGCTCAGCCAGTCGATGTCGATGCTCATGATATCAATCAGCTGGTTTTGTTCGTGTGTGGGGGTGATGATAGGGGTGATGCCGTTGATGATTTGCGTTTTGGCCCCCGTGACCGTTGTTTACTACAAGCTAATGATTTACTACCGACTCACGAGTGTCGACCTTCAGCGACTCGATGCAAAGAGCCGGTCACCGGTGCAGTCGCTGCTCACCGAGCTCCTCCAGACTTCAGCGCTCGACACCATTACTGTCTTCAAGCAGCAGCCATTCTTCAAGGGGAAGATGATCTCTGCCATCAACGAAAACACAGAAGCCATGCTCGCCTTTACCACAGCGCAGAGGTGGTTCGGGATTCGAATTGATCTGTTAGGTTTTTTCGTCACTTTGGTTGCTTGCATCGGTGTAGTAGCGATCCAAGAATGGAACCCAGTGAAAGCCGGCCTCGCGGGTCTGTTGCTCAACTGGAGCTCTAACTTCTCCATCACTCTCCAATTTCTCGTTCGAGCAGTGACGGAGAGCGAGGCCGCAATAACCAGTGTCGAGAGGGTGTTGCAACTGTGCAGCGTGCAGGTAGAGGGGGAGATAGATAAAGAGGCGGACGAGGATATAGATGCTGATTGGCCGAAAAATGGCACCCTTGAATTCAAGAACGTCAGCGCGCGCTACCGAGATGGACTTCCGCTCGCTCTCAAGGGAATGAGTTTTAAGGTTGAAAGCGGCCAGAAGATCGGTATCGTGGGCAGGACTGGAGCCGGCAAGAGCACCATCACTAGCGTTGTATATAGACTGATCGAGGTGGCTAACGAAGACGGGTGCGTGCTTATAGATGACGTCGATATTGGCAAGATCGGGCTGAGATTGCTCAGGGGTCGGGAGAACTGTCTGTGCATAATTCCCCAGGATCCTACTCTCTTCAGCGGCAGCGTGAGGGAGTGCATCGATCCCTTTTATCGCTACGAGGATTCCGAGATTGCGACAGTGCTGAAGCGAGTCCGACTGACGGCGACAATGGACAACCTCGTCGAGGAGGGAGGGAAGAATTTCTCCGTGGGCGAAAGGCAGTTGCTGATCCTCGCTCGTTCGCTGCTAGCAAAACCAAAAATTCTCGTCCTCGACGAGGCAAGCGCCAGCTTGGACGGCGAAACGGACAATTTTATCCAAGAAATGCTCCGGGAAGCCTTCAGCGACTGCACGATTATTTGCATAGCTCATCGGCTCGCGACGATAATGGATTATGATAAAATCCTATGTGTCAGCGATGGGGTGGTTGATAGCTTTGACTCGCCAAGGGAGTTGCTCAAGAAGAAGGATGGCTTGTTCAGCAAGCTCGTTGATTCCACGGGGGAGGGAAGCTCGCAAAAATTAAGGACAATGGTGAGGTGATTTTTGTACAGATACAGGAGTTTTATTTACAATCACTTTTTTGATAAGATCGCGCAAAAATGCGCTTACCCCTGAAATTGCCTTCCTCCAAAGAACAAGCTTATTGTCATATATTTGCCACCTTTCGTAATTAATACTTTCTCGACATCATCTTCTAAACTATATACTAAAAATGAAACCTGATCAAGTCAAATGGATTGGAATAAAAGCCATTTTTTCTCAATTTAGGAAGAACTGCAACATTATTTGTGTCTCCATGAACACGCTACCACTCGCTTCTCGCTTCAGGCCCTGCGTTCTGAGCTTCCCATGACATTGACGTACCACCCGATACTTATATATAAATATAATTCATGCCAGCCCAAGGCACAAATCTCGGCAGTAGTCAATCACCTTCAAATGGTCAATTGTCGGGGTTGGCTCATCAAATATCACCTCGATGACGTCTTTGGATGGACAAGTGATTTCGAGCCTCCCATACAATTCCAAACCTTTTGCGTTGCGATCCTCGACTGGATACCAATGTCCGAGGCTGTCAGTCTGGCATTCGTCACAATACCACCAAGGCTGGTCTGCAAAAGATTTGGGCGGAAATTCAACGCATGTAAGGATTTCGCACCAGTCGCACGCTTTCAATTTAGCCCCTAATCCGAACAAAACATACGTGAGCGCCATGAAGAGCCCTATGATTATGAGAGTGGAAAGTTGACTGGCAAAGAGGAAGTTATGGGCCTTTTTACGGCCAAGGAAGCTGTGTGCGAGGAGAACATTGTTAGTTGTGTAAGATTCCGAGTCTTAGTCGTGTGGGATTCCGATTAACCCGAAGCCAAAGCGCAAAGCGTGAGAATAGGAGGGGATACACCCAAAAATACATCGAGCTACTAATCATTCCGTACCTTGTATCGATGGGCTGGAGTACAGCAACACCCGCCAAAATCCCAAAGAAAAATCCCGCGAAGTGGCTGTAGTTGTCCACCAAGGGGGTCAGGCCGAGAAGAAACAACATAATAACTTCGAACACGATCGACGAGAATACGAGGCACCGCGACTGTGGCTTTCCCATGATAAGAGTGTGGTCAAACATGAGCCCCGCGTTAACCCACAGATCAACAACATTAGCGCCGATTAGCCCAAATATGCCTCCACTCATGCCAACGCTGGATTGGAGCATCAGAGCGGAGCCAAGAGACCCACCATACGAGCTGATGAAGAAGATCGTCGCAATGACGAAAAAACCATGAGACTTTTCTAGGGGCAGCGCAAAGATTCCGAGGGAGATGACGTTGGAGAGATAATGGAGAATCCCAGAATGGATGAACCAAGGAGTGACGAGCCTGTAAGCTTGTCCCTCATTCACAATCAGATGGGCATCAAGGCTTCCCATCGCGACCATCGTATCGTAGCTGAAGCCGATCATTGGGTTGTTCGATAGGGGCTCCACCTGCCAGGAATTTACCCAAAAGCTCACGACGAAGATGACCGAACAAGTCATCAGAAGAACGTAAACAAACCACGGCGTAATCGATGTGCTGTCGCGGTAGATGTTGTAGTCCAATTCTGCCGTTTTGTCGTTTGTCCCACCCGTCCCATCCACCCCCCCACCCCAAACGGTAGGGGGAGGAATTTCGAATGCACAGTTCATTTTCTCGCGATCGTAAATGGAAATAATTCCCACATTCTGCTCTCTGCGCTGTCGATTCTCTGCACTCAGCTGCCCAAATTTTATGTCTTGCCGGATCCCGCGGAGGTGGTCGAAAGTGGTGAAAATTCCGGCCAGTAATAACCCACCAGTCTTTTCTCTCTTTATACGCTCGTGACGAGCTTCTTCAAAGTAGTGGAGCTTGGCTATCCAGAGGGGGTTGTCGCTTATCCTTTCAAACGAGTGCCTACGCCGCCGCCGTAGCTCTGCCGGGAAAACTGTGCTCGCATTACCTACACCCTCTCCTGCTTCTTCATTGCCTTGATCAACTACAACAATCCCTGGTGTACCCTCATTCTCATCTACAACACTGCCGCCCTCTTCCAGACTTCCATCAGAAAGCGTCTCATCGATTATTGCGCGAGATTTTCTCGTTTTCTCCGTTTTATCGTCCATCTAAAGTAAAGTTCCCCTCTCGATATGGAGTACACAGCGTAAAATCCACCCAGTCAGCGATAGTGAAGAATTAACGAAATTGAAAGAGTGAATGAGGGTTAAACAAAGTTTTTCATTTTTCCTCATGTTTCCGCGATCATAAGTAAGCTCGTGGGAGTCAAATTGGACCAAATAATCTTCGAAAATCGACAGCCACTATCAACTGATAATGTCAATCAAGCGTGTACTTTTTGTTGTTGCTATGGAAGCAGAAGCCTCTCCGTTTGTGTCAGCACTCTCCCTTGCGCCTTGTAAATCTGTCTTCCCCGCATCCCTCCCCTTTCGTTCATTCAGCGGCTCGCACAACGGCCTTGATGTAACCGTCGTCACCAGCGGAAAGGACGCGACCTACAGCACAGGTGTTGACAATGTTGGTACCCTCCCTGCTGGGGTGATGACGACTCTGGCCCTCCAGAGCTCCTCCTTTGACTTGTGCATAAATGCTGGAACGTGCGGCGGATTTTCTCGTAAGGGCGCGGAGATCGGCAGCGTTTTTCTGACCAAGGGAGCCGCATTCCACGACCGCCGCATTGATATCCCCGGTACCCCTTTCAAGGATTACGGAACTGGGAAAATGGAGAGTCTCTCCACGACGAATTTGCAGGCTGCTATTGGCGCTCATGAGGGCATATGTTCGACGAGCGATTCTCTCGACCACGACGAGCGTGACGACGAGCGCATGGAATTTAACGACACATCAGTGAAGGACATGGAGTCGGCGGCGATCCACTGGGCATGCAACATATGCAATGTCCCTCACTTTGGTGTGAAGGTGGTCACCGACATTGTAGATGGTGAAAGACCAAGTGCGGAACAGTTTATGGAGAACCTGGGCAGTGCGGCCAAGAAACTGCAGGAAACGTTGCCGAAGGTGCTCAACTTCGTTGCGGGGAAGGAGATCAAGGACTTGTAGGCCTTGGAAGCAAGTAAAGTAGTTAGGGTTTGAGGGGTTGGGATTGTTTTCTCTTTTATTTCTATTTCAAATTGTTATCTCTTGCTGCTATAGCATTTTTTTTTACGTATAAGTATCAATTATCCACACAGTCAAAATCACACAGCCAAAAATCATACGACTGAACGCATTTCCCCCCTCTTGCACCCTCGATCCAAAATGTTTAACCCTTTTCAGAATTAAAATGTCCGGATTAAATTCCGGACATTTTAATTTCTGAAGCGAGTTAAGTCCCCCCCCATGTATTATTGCTGACTCCAAAACTTCAGCCCTCCAAATCCAAAACTTCAGCCTCTAGAAGCCGAAAATTCCCTATACTTGTCGGCTCCAATCCCAAACCTACAAGAATGCTGTAGACAGAAAAAGCAAAGAAACAAAAACTATTAATACTTCATCACTCTGAATATCATTTCCGTCCCATCACTCTTCACTTACCTCCCCTCACATTTTATCAGTCCATCCCCTGCCCCTTTCTCGCCTCCTGTTCCCTCCCTCGATAATACCCCCCAGTAACACTTGTCGTCGTTATCATTCCCGTAAGTGCTCCTGCTCAACTTTCCAAACCCGAATCTACTCGTCTGAAGCCGAATCTGCTCCTTCTTCTCGCCCACTATGCTCCACCTACCCCGCAGCACTCTCTTCTCCCCCACGTCAGCCAAAGAAGTAAAGGTAGAGTTTGCGTGAAGCTGAATTTTTATGATGCTCTCGAGAACATCAGGGGAAGGCGGAGGAGGAGCGGCAGTCGCCTTTTTCTTTTTAGCCAGTCGCTCGGCAGCATAAGACGAATATTTCCTCTTCTGCGGTTTGAGCGGCATGGTGACGAGAAAAAATTCCTTATCCGCCAAATCAACCTCCTTGAACCTGACTTCTTCCTCGAATTCCTCCCCCTTTACCAATCCCTGCCCCAGAATCTGCTCTAAAGCAAACGTTTTACTTCCCGACCACGGCCCTTCACCACAGCTATCCCTATCAACATTTTCGAGAGGCTTTGAGACGTCGCAGCTCTCGTGTCCCTCGTCGAAAAATAGATCCGAAAGATAGCGGGGATGAGAAGAAGGATATATTGTCTTGCCGCGTCCCACCCTGGCATTCTGCGCCGAGAGCTTGAAGGTCGACTTGTCCACATTCACAAACTCAATATCGCTCACATAAACAACCGTGTCCTTCTTTGGGCCCTCCTGGTATGCCATCACCAGCCTTCGTTTAAGTTTTTGTCAAAACGAGATTATTCGCAACCATTCAATAATCCAACCCACAAGCGGTCGGTGTTAGTTACCCGAATCCGTGTTAGAAGTGACCGAGATTATTCGCAAACATTCAATAACCCACAAGAGGTCGGTGTTAGTTACCCGAATCCATGTTAGAAGTGATGGATGCCAAAATTCAACCAACTCACCGTTTTCCAACTATATCCCACACCCCCTCGATCCGATCGTCCTCATCACTGGGATAATAATCACCCTGTGTCGCTCTGTCCCTGTCGTCGTGCGCCACCGTGAACTGACCGTTGGGAGAAAGCGAGAGAAGACGCTTGTACGGATTCTGCCAATGCTGGTTCAGAAAA